>Ga0207421_10007693_pt1 | contig 11408 bp, 11 predicted proteins | sample SodLakKL_010_SED_4_FD_187542 | JGI IMG/M metagenome (GOLD analysis project Ga0207421, IMG submission 187542) | Alkaline sediment microbial communities from Lake Tanatar, Kulunda Steppe, Russia - 8KL_010_SED (SPAdes) (version 2) | ecosystem: Environmental > Aquatic > Non-marine Saline and...
CTCAATTTAAGCATAAGAACCGCTCAATTTAAGCATAAGAACCGCTCAATTTAAGCATAAGAACCGCTCAATTTAAGCATAAGAACCGCTCAATTTAGGATAAATCAATTAATCAGGCGGGAAATCGGAAATGATTGTTCATCTACATGTACCTGAATTTATTGCTTGTGTCCTGGCCCGGGAAAAAAAGAAGACAAAAGAACCGGTTGCGATTTGTGATGAGGCGCGCGTCGTTTAGATTGAGCTTTGTCTTTATGTCTTCAATGGTAGCTTGAAGGGTCTTAGGCCCATACGCGCCAATACGACCAATGCCGTGCGTCTCGTCCGTATATTCAAGCACCTTGATGTCTTCCATACCGAGTTTGCTTGCAAGCATGTCATTCATGCCGCCGTGGGCAATATCATAATTGGTATGCGCTACATATACGGCAATATTGTTTTTTAAAAGCATCTCAATCACTTTGCCTTTATATTGATCGCTCAGGATATGATTGAGCGGTTTAAATAACAGGGGATGATGGGCAATGATAACATTCGCCCCTTGTTCTATGGCTTCATGCACAGCGTCTTTTGTGACATCAAGCGTCACATAGATGCCTTTTAACGTCTGATTGAGGGTGCCAATTTGTAACCCGACATTGTCCCATTCATACGCAAGGTCTTTAGGAAAAGCTGTTTCCATGTAGTGTTTAACGGCGCTTCCATTCATTAAAAACCGACTCCAATAAACGTTTTTTCTCTTCTAAGGGGACGCGAGCGTCCTTCGAAGGGATTTTTTCAAGTAAACCTTCTAAAAAGGTGTGTTCCGCTTCCAAATGGTCCATATAAAATTGAGGGGGATTTTCCCTTAAAAATGGACCGATGTATAAATCGATGTCATCAAGTGTTTGATGCCCTTTTTCCATGACAATAATCGGATAAATTTCGCCGCGCTCTTCAATGATGTCTTCCTTAACAATGGCAAGCGGGCGCTTTTTAGTAAGCGAGCGAACCACCTGCGCATGCGCGTTAGGCTGCAGAATAAAGCGCTTGACATTTTTAAAGTCACTGTTTAACAAAATGTCATGGATGGTTTTCCCGCCAAGCCCGGCGATGGACACGCAGTCAGCGTCATGCTTGAGCGCCTCCGTTCCACTCGCTTTTATGGCAGTCACTTTTTCATTAAGAGCGGCCGCGTTGATATTGGCCGTTGCACTGTCAATAGGACCTTGTTTATTGTCTATGGCGTACGCATGAGTGACTTTACCCGCCTTAATGGCTTCAATGGGCAAATACGCATGATCACTGCCAATATCATAAAGGGTATGGCACTCGTCCATGCATGCAAGACAGGCGCTTAAACGTTTGTTAAGCATTAGCGTCCACTCATGAAATCCTTGAGTTTTTTACTGCGGGATGGATGACGCAGTTTACGCAGGGCCTTCGCTTCAATTTGACGAATCCTTTCACGGGTTACCCCGAATTCACGACCCACCTCTTCAAGGGTGCGTGTGCGCCCATCAAGCAGACCAAACCGCATCCTTAGAACCTTTTCTTCACGGTCGGTCAAGGTTTCGAGCACCTCATCAAGTTCACGCTTCAACATTTCACTTGAGGTGAATTCCATGGGTGTGGGGGTATCGTGATCGGGAATGAAATCACCGAGTGATGAATCCTCTTCTTCACCCACGGGACTTTCAAGACTGATCGGTTCCTGGGCAACTTTTTGAATGATCTGAACTTTTTCAACGCTGATGTTCATGCGTTTGGCGACTTCTTCAGGTAGCGGCTCACGCTTGAGTTCCTGAATAAGCTGGCGCTGGGTGCGCACAAGTTTATTAATGGTTTCAACCATGTGAACGGGAATTCTAATCGTACGTGCTTGGTCCGCAATGGCACGGGTAATGGCCTGGCGAATCCACCATGTGGCGTACGTTGAAAATTTAAATCCTTTTTTATGGTCAAACTTGGAGACCGCCTTAATGAGGCCCATGTTTCCTTCCTGAATTAAATCAAGAAATTGCATGCCCCGTCCAACGTAGCGTTTGGCGATGCTGACCACCAGACGCAAGTTGGCCTCAACCAACTTGTTTTTGGCCAGTTCGCCTTTATACATCAAGTTTTCCACTTCATGGGTGAAGGCTTCGCTAATCGGCTGGCCTTCTTCTTTCATGGTGTCATATTGATCCTTAATGGTTTTCGCGTTGTAAATGTCTTTGGCCAGTTCGAGTTCGTGATCTGGGTCAAGCAGTTCCACGCGGCCAATTTCCTTAAGATACATTCTAACCGGGTCATCGACTTTAATGGAATTGATGCTTTCAAACGACTTGTCTTCAAGCAACTCCTTTTCAATGTCTTTGGCAAAGTCGAGATTGAGCTTGATGGCCTCTTCGACTTTTTCATCATCATCCTCATCAGGAAGCGATGCGCTGGCTGGGAGCTTGTAGTTGACCATGTCTTCTTGGCTGACCACGTCGATGTCCGCCTTTTCAAGCACCGCCACGATGTCATCGAATGCATCGGAATCGCTTTTTATGTACGCTTCGATGTCCTTGAGTTCCAAATAGCCTTTTTTCTTGTACAGTTCAGTAAGTTCTTGAATAATTTTTTCTTTTTCCATGATTGGCCTCCTTGATCATCGCATCGATTTTTTTCCTGAGTCGGATTTTTTCCTCGATGCTCTTTGTACTTTTTAACTGCTTGCGCAACGATTCAATGCGGTGCCGGCGTGTGTATTCACGCATCACACCAAGCAAATCTTCGAATTCTGAATCGTTGAATGGATAGGTGGGCATGTCAATGTATTTGTCAAAAAACTGTTGTTGGTCATGCGTCAAACGTTCATAAAATAGTGCGGGCACGATGCAGCTTTGGCGGTTGAAATCGTAATATTCAAAAATTTCAAATTGAATGTCGCGTGCCTGTTTATCAATATACGTGACATCATCAAACTCACGCCTGAAGCGCCGTGCATAAAACTCATCGTGTAAAAAGTAATGGATGAACGCGCGCTCGGCACGTTTGAATTTGTCGGTAACCTCAATACGCTCAATTTTTTTATACGTAGGCACGCTTGAAGGCTTAATGGCCTTAAAATCAAGCGCGAGCGTTTCAACGGGCACATTCAAATCATTGCTCATCATGTTTAAAAAGTAGTTTTGTTGGACATTGCTTAAGGTGTCAATGGTCTTAAACACTTGCTTTTTAAACCATTCGATATCGGTTAGTTTACCAGGGTTCACCTGGGCAAAAAGCTGCTTATAGTAAAATTCCTGGGGCGACCACGCCTGCTCAAGCAGTTGTTTGAACCGAGCGGGCCCATAACGCGTAATATAATCATCAGGATCCATGCCTTTTGGCATGGGCGCAATCATAACATCAAAGGGACTTTGACGTAAACTTTTAAGTACTGCTTCAGTGGCTTTCTGACCGGCATCATCACCATCAAAACAAATGATGAGACTCGTGGTATATTGCTTGAGTAAATCGATGTGGGCGCGTGTGAACGCAGTCCCCATAATCGCAAGGCCTTCTTCCACACCGGCCTGATGCGCTTTGATGACATCCATGAACCCTTCGAAAAGCACTGCACGGTTGTGTTTCTTCATTACGGATTTGGCGCGGTGGACATTATAGAGAACTTTGCTTTTTTCAAAGGTCGCGGTTTTGGTGGAATTTATGTATTTGGGCGCATTACTCTTTTTATAGGTCCGTCCTGAAAAGCCAATCACATGCCCGTTTTCATCATGAAGCGGAAACATGATGCGGTCCTTGAACGTATCATGATAAGGCTCTTCTTCACTGATCAAACCAAGGTCTTGCATGTCTGAGGCGAGCATGGACTTTTCACTGAGTGCCTGATAAAGGCTATCGCGCTTACTGGGCGCAAGGCCAATATCAAAGGTTTCAAGGGTGGCTTTGGTTATATCGCGTTGTTTCAAATACTCAAGCGCCCCTTGGCCGCTTTTGGTGTGATTGAGCATCACACGGAAAAATTCCTGGGCCTCTTGGTTGATATCATAATATTTTTGCAGTGGATCTGCCTTGATGCGTCCTTTGGTTTCTACGCCGGCGCGCTCTGCAAGATATTCAATCGCTGCTTGGGTGCTTAGGTTTTTGGTTTCTTTGATAAATGTGAGTGCATTGCCGCTTGCTTTACACGAAAAGCAGTGATAAAGCTGTTTGTCTTCACTCACAGAAAAGGACGGGGTTTTTTCCTCGTGAAACGGACAAAGCCCCATATGGTTCTTGCCCTTTTTACTCAGGGCCGTCGTTTCATTGATCAGTTCAACAATGTCGGTGTTTGCTAAAATGGTATCGAGGAGATTATCCTTTTCAGTGGGCATGCTATCACCTGATTAAAATTTGATTTTTTCCTCTATATAAGCCGCCACATCTTCTTTTGGAAGACGGGTTTGTTCCATGGTATCGCGGTGACGGACCGTCACGGTGCCGTCTTCAGCGGTTTGGTGATCGATCGTGATGGAAAATGGAGTGCCAATCGCATCTTGGCGACGGTAGCGTTTACCAATTTTTCCGGCTTCATCGTAGGTAACGGGAAAATGTTTGGCAAGGGTTTTAAACATATCATGAGACGCTTCGCGGTGATGTTTCTTAATAAGCGGGAGAATTGCTGCTTTATAAGGCGCGACTGCTGGGTGGAATTTCATGTTGATGCGTTCTTCACCGTTTTCAAGTGTCTCAACGGTGTACGCTTCATGCAGTAAACTCAAAAACAGACGCTCAACACCGAGTGAAGGCTCAACCACATAAGGAATGTAGCGTGTGCCAGCTTCCTGGTCGATATATTCAAGGGTTTCTTCGCTGTGATTTTGATGCGCGGTCAAGTCAAAGTCCGTGCGCGAAGCAATCCCCCAAAGCTCATCAAATCCCCATGGATAGTGATATTCAATATCTGTCGTGGCGTTTGAGTAGTGCGAAAGTTGACTCTCGTCGTGGTCACTCAGGGTCAAATTTGATGCATCGATGTTTAAATCAAGCAAAAACTGCTTGGACGCATCTTTCCAGTATTCAAACCATTCCATTTCCGTGCCCGGTTTACAGAAAAATTCCAGTTCCAGCTGTTCGAATTCACGAGTTCTGAAAATGAAATTTCCGGGTGTGATTTCATTGCGGAAACTTTTACCGGTCTGCACAATGCCAAAGGGCAGTTTCATGCGTGTGCTTCGCTCAACATTTTTAAAATTGAGGAAAATCCCTTGCGCTGTTTCAGGGCGGAGGAATATTTCCTGGCTTTTTTCATCCACCACACCCTGATGGGTCTTAAACATCAGGTTGAATTGGCGGATGGATGTGAAATTCGCTTCACCGCATGAAGGACAGACTAAACCGTGTTTATCAATGTAAGCTTCCATTTCTTCTTTGCTCATGGCATCCGCAAGGACTGTCTCATCATGGTTTTCAATCAAATGATCCGCGCGATGCCGGGCATGGCATGCTTTACAGTCAATCAAGGGATCATTGAAAGAATCAATGTGGCCGCTCGCTTCCCATGTTTTTGGGTTTAACAAGATCGATGAATCCAACCCGACATTATAGGGGCTTTCTTGGACAAAACGTTTCCAAAACAGATTTTTAATATTGCGTTTGAGTTCAACACCGAGATGTCCATAATCCCACGTGTTAGCCAAACCACCGTATATTTCGCTGCCTTGGTAGACGAATCCGTATTGTTTGGCGTAGTTAATCAGTTGTTCCATAGTAATTTTCATGGTTGGCCTCCTAAGTAATGAATGGTTGTAAAATAGTGCGTGCACGTGGCGTGAACCCAAGATGCATGCGTTCTAGTTGTTCTGTGATTTTATGAATAGTCTTAAAGGTCTCACCAGTGACACCGCGTTTTTTAAACGTGGTAATGTCCACATAATAATAATACTGCATAGGTAGGTAAATTGCTTGGTCATAATGGACGTGATTGGCATTGGTGTGCTTTTCACACACCAGTGCGCCTTCATGAACATCAAACATAAGTGTTTCGCGCGCGCCACATACGTGGCAGCGTCTTAATGGTATGGCGTAACCCAGAAAATGTAACATTTTGAGTTCAAAGACAAGCATCAGTTCAAGGGGCGCATCAGAAGTTTTTAACGCCGCCGTAAACTTATGCAAAAAAGCATACAGTTTAGGATGGTTATCATCATTTGTTACGGTTTTATAAATGAGTTCATTGATGAGTCCCATGATGGTGGATTTTATAAAATCATCCTTGATTTCAGGGAGTCTATCCACCAGTGTGGCCTCTTTGAGCGTTGGTAGGTTACCTTTAGTGAGAGTCATCTCAAGCCGGTTTGATGTTTGCGCCAAATGTCTAAGCGGCGAATCCAGTTTCTTCACACCACGGGCGATCATGCTCTTGATGCCCTGGTCGGTATAGACATATAGAAGCATTGAAGACTCCTTATAGTCAATGGTGCGAAGAATATGGCCTTCCATCATTCGCTCTCCTTATAGCCGAGTTGACGCAAACGGTGTTCATTGTTACGCCAATCCTTAATGACTTTGCAGTGAAGATCCAAATAAATTTTACTGCCAAGCAAATCAAGAATGTCCTTTCGTGCCCGCGTGCCAATCATTTTAAGCATGCGTCCGCCTTTGCCGATGATGATGCCTTTTTGACTATCGCGCTCAACAATGACACTGGCATATATATTGAGTAAATCAGGATTGGATGCATCCTGCTCAAGATTTTCGACAATGACCGCTACAGAGTGCGGAACTTCTTCTTGGGTAAGCTCAAGCACTTTTTCACGGATTCGTTCTTCAATGAGAAATTTTTCCGGTTGATCGGTTTTCATATCTTCAGGATAATATTTGGGACCTTCAGGTAAAAACGATTTGATGTCATCTTTTAGTAAGTTCGTGTGCGTTCCTTCAAGGGCGCTCACCGCAAATACCCCTTCAAAAGGGTGCGTCGCTTTTAAGTTATCCACGAAAGTTTCAAGACGGTCCATATCTTTTACTTTGTCAATTTTATTGAGCACGAGGATACTGGGCGTTTGCATGGCATGCAAGGATTTAAGGACGCGCGCATCAAGCGGGTCCTTATCTTTGGTCGCATCCACAACATAGATGATTAAATCCACACTTCCAAGGGTTTTAAGCGCACTTTTCGTCATCAAGTCACCCAGACGATGTTTGGGATTGTGGAGTCCCGGCGTATCAATAAAAATAATTTGCGCATCACTATCGGTGTAGACAGCGCGAATGGTGTTGCGCGTTGTTTGTGGCTTAGCGCTTGTAATTACCAGTTTTTCACCGAGCAATGCGTTTAAAAGCGTACTTTTCCCAACATTCGCATTACCGATGATGCTTACAAAACCACTTTGGAACCCTTTAGAGGTCGTCATCGCTGAAGCCATAGGGAAGCAGTTCCTTATTTTTAAGCGTTGTGACGCGGTCACGCGCATCCACCATATGGACATCAACATCCGCGGGCACAAGTTCACTCATGACTTGGCGGCATGCGCCGCATGGTGAAACCAAATGGGACTGTTTGGTAGTCACAACCACTTCTTCAATATCGTCTTTAACATAACCTTGAGTGCGCGCGGTAAAGAGGGCGGTGCGTTCTGCACAGTTTGAAAGACCAAATGAGGCGTTTTCAACATTGACACCCGTAATGATCGATCCATCTTTCATTTTGAGGGCGGCCGCCACGTGAAAATTTGAATACTTCACATACGCATTATCAAGCACACTGCGTGCAGCCTGCAAAAGTTCCTTGTTCATATGCATCATCCTTTAGCGAAATAATTTGACTTTATTCAATATTTGTTCTTGTAGGGAAAACATGACATGTTCTTGGCTCTCATTGGCATGATCATACCCAAGGGCATGCAAAAAGCCGTGAACAATGAGAAACCCGAGTTCGCGCTTAAAGGTATGGCCATAAGCCCGGGCTTGTTCCATGGCGGTATGCACACTGATGAATACATCACCGAGTTCTCCGTCTACGTCACTTGGGAACGTGAGCACATCGGTGGTCTTATGAATTCCGCGGTACGTACCATTGTATTCACGCATTGTCTCAGACGATACAAAAATAATGTTAATGACATTGTTTTTGGAAATATCCATCATCTTATATGCTTTTTTAAGTACCATCTCGACAAGCGGACGGTAGTTTTCTTCATTCACATGGTTGAACACGTTAATGGCTTTCATTTTCATAACGCTCCAATACTTTTTGAATGAGCGGATGACGAATGACATCCACACGGTCAAAGTGAATAGTCGCAATGCCTGGCACATCTTTAAGCAAATTGGAGGCATGCACGAGTCCGCTTTGGGTATTCTTAGGTAAATCAACTTGTGTCACATCACCGGTGACGACCATTTTTGATTCAAACCCAAGACGGGTTAAAAAAAGCTTCATTTGACTTTTAGTGGTGTTTTGCGCCTCATCAAGCACCACATACGCACTCTCGAGCGTGCGCCCGCGCATATAGGCAAGCGGCGCAATTTCAATGACACCTTTTTCAATCAAGTCCTCAGTCTGCTTGGTACCAAGCGCTTCATAAAGCGCATCATAAAGGGGCCGTAAGTACGGATCTATTTTTTCCTTTAAGTCTCCGGGTAAAAAGCCAAGACTTTCCCCCGCTTCTACTGCGGGACGCGTAAGAATAATTTTTCGAATACGGCCGTTTTTAAGCAGCTGAACGGCATGCAATACCGCAACGTACGTTTTACCCGTTCCGGCTGGACCAATGCCAAAGGTAAGATCACTCTTTTCAATGGCATCCAAGTATTTCTTTTGGTTCATGGTCTTAGCATAAATGGGCTTCCCCGTGTTGGTTTTGGTTATTTCAACGCGTTTCGTATAAAAATCGATGATGTCTGATTTATCCATCGTTTCACTCAGCTTTGCAATATAGATAATATCGCGCTCGCCAATGGGAATCGAGCCATCCACCAAGCGTATGAGAATGGAAAACACTTTTTCAAGGGCACGTTTTTTGGACGTATCCGCATCATCAATATGTATATGTTCCCCTTTGGTAAAAATTGTGGTTTCGAAGTATCGGTTGAGCACATCCAAATGGCGATCGTTAATGCCGATCACCTCAGTAAAGGTATGAATGTTTGTAAACTCAACGTCCAATTTAGTCAAACTCAAATCATCGACTCCTTTAAACGTATCTATTAATGCTAAAGAATATTATACCATACCCTATTCATTTTAGTGAGTTGAAAAAAATAAACGGTGAAAATTTCACCGTTTATTTTCGTGTGTTATTTTTTCTTCGCCTTGTTTTGCTTGTTTTTCTTCGCGACGCTTGGTTTTTCGTAATGCTCGCGCCGACGAGCTTCAGCAAGGGTCCCCGAACGTGAAACATCGCGCTTGAATCGCTTCAGCGCGTCTTCCAATGATTCGTTGTTTCTAACTACTGTTTTTCCCAAGAGGTTTCCCCCCTTCCGCTCATTAAAATTACATTATGTATAATACCAAAGTACGCTTTACTTGTAAAGATATTTATTCATTAGTTGCATCGCGTGTTGATAAGGTGCGACTGCCCTTTGAAACTGGATAGGATGCGTTATTAAGTATGACGCTCAAAATTTGATTGACACGGGCGTTTTCACGCGGAAATTCAACGGTCACATAATTACTTGCATGGCCTTTACATGTTACCGAGTCACATGTTTCTACAAGCACTTCCAGTGGGGTTTCGTTCGTTAAAACGCGTTGCCTGTAGTTTTCCGCAAGTGTTTCATTTAAACGAAGAAGGTCATTAACGCGCATGGACTTAATGGTGCCATGAATCTGTTCGTTCGATTGTGCGGCTTTGGTGCCACTACGCTTCGAATAGGGGAACACATGCAATTCACTGAACTGTGCGGCCTTGATGGTTTCGTGCATGACAATGATGTCTTCGTCAGTTTCCCCGGGATACCCGGTCATGATATCGGTGGTTATCGCGATGTCTGAGCCTAAAATATCTCTTATCTCAGCGAGTTTGTCTAAATACGTTTGGATGGTGTAGCGCCGGCGCATTTTAGATAGGATACGGTCACTGCCGTGTTGTAAAGGAATGTGCAAGTGATGCGCAAAGACAGCGTGATCGCGCATGAGTGTGAGGATTGGTCTCGTAAGCTGGTTAATCTCCACACTGGAAATGCGCAGGCGCTTAAGACCGTTCAAATCTTTAAGGGCATTTAAGAGATCATAAAAAGTTACATCCTCAAGGTCACTGCCATACCCGCCAGTATGAATGCCGGTGAGCACAATTTCCTTGTAGCCTTCACCAATCAGTCTTTTGGCTTCACGTAAAACCTCATCCATTGGACGCGAACGTATGCGTCCCCGTGCAAAGGGAATGATGCAATATGAACAAAACTCATTACACCCATCTTGAATTTTCAAAAACGCACGGGTTTGTTCAGAAAAGGCGGTCACATTGAGTCTGTCAAAGGTTTTATAGCGCGTCAGATCGCGCACTTCCTTGATAGGCGCTCTTTCACGCATGAAGCGTCTGATATGTTCAAGCAGTTTACCGCGGTCCGTGGTCCCCATGATAATATCAACGCCGTCTATCGCCGCAATGCTATCACTGTCAACCTGTGCATAACACCCAATGACCGCCACAATGGCATCGGGGTTCTTACGGACTGCCTGGCGAATCATTTTACGGCTTTTGGAATCACTCTGATTGGTCACGGTGCATGTATTGATGACATAAATATCACTAAATTCATTAAAACTATGAATGGTGAAACCTTCACTGACAAATAATTCTTGCAGTGCTTCGCTTTCATAATGATTGACTTTACAGCCGAGTGTCTTAAAAGCAATGGTAGGCATACTCATAACTCCGTTTCGTAATTGATGGCGCTCAGGGTGAAGAGTGCGGCCGTTTCACTGCGCAAAATACGGCGACCCAAAGATACCACGCGAGCACCACGCGCTTTTAAATGTTCGATTTCATCAGATGAAAATCCGCCTTCTGGGCCTATGACGACCGCTATTGACATGCCTTCTTTAATATCAGCAAATACTGATGATAATCGCATTTGTGAAAACGCGGCTTCATAAGGAACAATCACCACATCAAAAGGCTTGAGATCGATGTCGCGGACATCGGTGGGAACATCCACACGCATCACATCCTGGCGATGAGATTGTTCACTCGCTTCTTTAGCGATGGTTTGATAACGCGCCGTTTTTTTATTCACTGCATTGTCATCTATCTTAATAATCGAACGGGCGCTTTTAAGTGGAACAAACCGCGCAGCACCAAGTTCAGCGGCTTTTTGCAAGCTGATTTCAAAATGCGTACGTTTGATTAAGCCTTGAAATAACGTGATTGAAAGCGGGTGGGTCGCATTGTTGATAACATGGATACGTTCAAGAACTACGTGGTCGTCGTTGATGATTTGAATGCGCATTAAAAAACATGTCTCACCAGGTT
>Ga0207421_10007695_pt1 | contig 11407 bp, 13 predicted proteins | sample SodLakKL_010_SED_4_FD_187542 | JGI IMG/M metagenome (GOLD analysis project Ga0207421, IMG submission 187542) | Alkaline sediment microbial communities from Lake Tanatar, Kulunda Steppe, Russia - 8KL_010_SED (SPAdes) (version 2) | ecosystem: Environmental > Aquatic > Non-marine Saline and...
GCAGCCCAAGGCTAAGTACTGGTGGTTGGCTAGTCCTTACCAGGCGGGATTCTCACCCGCTCAACACGTTGCGCTTTCACGGCGCACTCCCCGCGTCCCACTTAGGAGTTGTTGAAAAATTGAAGAACCTTGTCCCTAATTTCCGGTTCAACGTATTTAAAAGGAAACTGTAAATTATATGGCGAAACAATTTTCAAAGCCTTGGGGAGAATTGTAAATTCAAGGGGAAATCTTTTCATGTTTTTGGTTTCCCCATCCACCTGCACTGGCATGGAATCATCTTCACTGTTAATTATAACTTTTTTGGCCCTGGCTGTATCAAATCCTTTCATGATTGTATGATTTCGGGCAAAAGCCATTAAAGCCATGGAAACCTTTCGTACTTTATTGCCGGGATATGCAATTTCAAAATCAAGCAAACCATCATCAATACAGGCATGAGGGGCTATGCAAAGTTGTCCGCCGTAAAATCTACCATTAGCCACAACTGCCAGAAAAGCTTCCTTGCTTACAACCTCTCCGTTATCCAATTGATAAGAAATTACCTTGGGTGGATAATTAATGTGTTGCAAACAGGCTGAAACATAGCCAGGATAACCTTTTAACCAATACCTATCGTCTGTTGCCGTTAAAGAAACCTGAGCATCAAAGCCCATCCCCACTGAGTTTAAAAAATAGCTATCATTAACTTTGCCCAGATCCATTTTTATTACTGGCCAGTGAAATAACCCCTGCAGTGATAATATCGGATTGTGAGGAACTTTTACAGAACGGCGGAACCCGTTAGCAGTCCCCCCGGGAAGCACTCCCAGAATATTTCTATCAAGGTCAATGCCATTTACAACCTCATTTAAGGTTCCATCCCCACCCAAGCCAACTATCAACTCCGCTCCTTTTTCACTTGCTCGAGCAGCAGTCTTGGCAGCATCTCCTGCATCATTACTGGTATAAAAAACTTCATAAGAAATTCCTTTTTCAATCATGTAAGACTCAACTTTCTTCCAAGTCCTCAGCCCGCGCCCTTTCCCTGCATATGAATTAATAACGAAAGCAGTCCGATAAGGAAAACTTTTTGTTTTCATCACTTCCTCCTGAATACTAAATTTTATCCTTATACTGCGTAATAATTACAAATTAATAACATTTTTTGAATGCTTCATTAAATCACCTGAATGAAGCCAGGCCTGCAACCTTGGCTGAAATATTCCTCAAGCGTTGCATCCATAAATGCTTTTCTGATAATTTCAAATTTAATGGTGAAACGACTTTTAAGGCTTTGTCAAATATGCTGATTTCCAAAGGAAATTTCATTTCATCCCGAGTTTCCCCATCAATTTGTACTGGCATAGTATCATCTTTACAATCTATAAATATTTTTCTTGCTCTGTCTACATGAAATCCTTTTAGCCAGAGATGGCTTTTAATTAAAGCAAATCCGAGCATCCCCAGGTACCATACTTTGTTAACCGGTTCCACATACTCAAAATCCAGAATCCCATCATCAACTTTAGCTTGAGGCGCAATACATAATTGACCACCATAGAAGCGACCATTAGCTGCCAAAGTAAGAACAGTATCCTGTTTTTTAACCGGGCCACCATCAATCTGATACGAAATTGTCCGAGGTGCAAAGTTTAAATGCTTTAAACAAGCTACAATAAAAGCGGGATAACCCTTCAACCAATTATTAGGGTCAGTGGCTGTTTTGGCTACCTGGGCATCAAAACCCAATCCTACAGAATTTACGAAATATTTATCATTTACTTGTCCCAGATCCATATTTATTACCGGCCAGTGAAAAAGTCCTTTTAAAGATGCTATCACGTTGTGAGGTATTTTCAATGAACGACGAAAACCATTAGCCGTTCCTCCAGCTATAAGCCCCAAAATATTTTTTTCAGTATCCATGCCATTTACTACTTCTTTAACTGTTCCATCTCCTCCAATTGCTACAATCATTTCAGCACCATTGCCACTTGCCAGAGCTGCTGCCTGGGTAGCATCTTCTCCATTAATACCTGCGAAATAAACCTCGTAATCTACCTTCTTTTTACGCAAAAATGACTCGATCTTGTTCCAGGTCTTCTGCCCTCTGCCACCACCAGCATGAGGATTTACTACAAAAGCGGTGCGATAAGGAAAAGATGTAAACTGCATTTAATTGGTAAGCTCCTTTCTGTAAAAAGGAATTATCGGCTACATTAATTTGTTGCCACATTTACGGGACAGCAGCACTTCTATACATAAATTAAGATTTAAGATTCGTCCTGCTCAGATTCGCTTTTGCTAACCTCTGCAGCTTCATTAGTAATTGTCGCAAGCCCACCCAACAAGTGCTTAAACTCCATAGGCAGCGGAAATGCGATCATATTGCCTTTCTGGGTAGCAATTTCTGGCAAGGTACGCAGCAAGCGAATAAACATACCTCCCTCCTGAGAAGCAAGTATATTGGCAGCATCAGTGAGCGTCTGGGCGGCCTGTTTTTCACCTTCAGCCTGGATAACAATTGCTCGCCTTTCTCTCTCGGCTGCTGCCTGCCGGGAGATTGCACTTTGTAATCCCTCGGGTATAACCACATCTTTGATTTCTACCGCTGTAACTTTGATTCCCCAGTTGTCAGTGGCTTCATCCAAAATCTGTTGTATCTTTTGATTAAGCTTATCCCTTTCACTCAAAAGTTCATCCAATTCCGCCTGACCAGCAACACTACGCAAAGTTGTTTGGGCCATTTGGGCAGTTGCAATGCGATATTCTTCCACATTTACTACCGAACGGTTGGGATCAACTACCCGATAATAAACCACAGCATTTACACTGCAAGTTACGTTATCTTTAGTGATCACTTCCTGGGTAGGCACATCCATGGTTATAATTCGCAAGGAAACTCGCACTGCTTTGTCCAGCACCGGAATAATGATTACTACTCCCGGCCCTTTTTGAGCGATCAAGTGCCCCAATCTAAAGATTACAAGTCGTTCATATTCTTTTACTACTTTAATTGCCGATGCCAGAAAAGCTACAATAACTATTACAACAATCCCCAAAATATCCACTTTTAAAACCTCCTTATAATAATTTTTAAACTAATATTAAAATGGGGGCTTAATCCATAGTCTACCCCCTTGAAAAAAGTATATTTAATTTTTTTCATCTTCATAAGGAAGTTCAACCAGTAAGATAAGGCCTTCCTGTCCTACCACTTTAACTTTCTCCTCAGGCGAAATCTCTTCCTCTCCTGTATTACGCGCTTTCCAAAGCTCTCCTCTGACCTTCACTACACCTGCACCTGAAGGTGGCAATTTATCAACGGCTTCAGCCCTTTCCGGGCCATAAAAGAACTTAGCCTCCTCACGCCTGTTGCGGCGGGAAGCAATTAACCGCTGCACAACTACCAGCATTATAATAGCCACTCCAATTACTATACCAAATACTGTAGTTATAAAAGTTTCATACCAATCCTGAGCCATGAGAGGTTCTATTGGAAGCAAAATAGCACCCACTAGCAAAGCTACAGCCCCACCTATGCCCAGGAACCCGAAGCCAGTAGTAAATACTTCTGCCACTATAAGCGCCACCCCTAACACCAGAAGTACTATGCCAGTAGTGCTGGTATCAAACAGACCCATACCATAAATGCCTAACACCAGCATTAAACCGCCAGCCACCTCTGGCACCAAAGTGCCTGGCATACTCAAGCCAAAATAAAGCCCCATTATACCCAACATAAGTAATATAAAAGCAATTTGGGGGTTGCTTACCCAGTTTTGGAAACTTTCCCGGCTATCCATCTGTACATTCCTGATAGGAGCATTGGCTGTTTCCAGGGTGATCTTTTCTCCCCCTTTCTGAATTTCCCAGCCATCAATTTCCGTTAATAGTTCCTGCAGCGAATCTGCTTGTAAGTCAGCCACTTCTTTTTCTATTGCCTCATCATAGCGCAAGGTGAGGTTCTCGGTAACAAATCTTCCAGCCACATCTTCGGGACGATCAGTTTCCTTGGCAATACTACGGATATGGCCAGCGAGTAATTCTGTAGTTTTATCTTCGGCAGGATCGGCACTCCCATCAGGAGTCATGGCCACCGGTTGAGCTGCACCCACAGTGGTTCCCGAAGCCATGGCGGCAATGTCACCGCTTAAAAGCAAAAAAGCTCCCGCTGAGGCTGCTATGGCTCCCACGGGAGCCACATATACTATCACAGGAAAAGGAGCCCCTCTAATAACCCGGTTTAACTCTAAGGTAGCATCAACCAACCCTCCAGGAGTATCCATCATTATGACCAAAGCTTCGGCATCTGCCTCCGTTGCTAACTTAATCTGTCGCCTGACAAAACTGGCTGTCCCGGCAGTAATCATCTCCTGATCTTCCAGGGTGATAACAAAAACTTCCCCATTAGATTCATTATTAACATTTTCATAAGAATTATCTTCTCCCAAAAGGGTAGCCCCTGCCTCCATGGGAACACAAACAGAAATAAAAAATACAATAAACAGCACAGTTCCCAGTAACAAAGGCCCCTTGCCAGCAAAAATTGAATAGTTTAATTTGGACATAATTGCATCTCCCATAAAAAATATGCCCATCCTTGAAACTCGACACAATTCAAGAAAATCGGCTTTTGATTCCATCATATCCCAGATGTGTCAAATGTCAAGGACCGGCATAATTATTAATCACATTTTTTTTAGTAACCTATCCATCCAGAAGTTGCTTGCTCATAAGCAAATATTTCAAAAGGCTGGAAAAAAAGATCTACTTCTCTTGCAGCGCTTTCCGAGCTGTCAGAACCATGAACCAGGTTATTAGAAACAAAAAGACAAAAATCGCCTCTCATAGTTCCCGGGGCAGCTTTGGCCGGATCAGTAGCACCCATCAGTGCCCTTACCTGGCTAATAGCATCTTTCCCCTGCCAAACCATAGCTATAATGGGAGCAGAAGTAATAAAATTTACCAGGTCAGGGTAAAAATCTTTATCCCGATGTTCCGCATAATGTTCTGAGGCCAGTTCTTCACTCACCTGCATCATTTTCATTCCTACCAGTTGAAGTCCTTTCGTTTCCAACCTCTTAATAACTTCACCCACCAGTGCTCTTTGAACTCCATCTGGCTTAATTAAAACTAATGTTCTTTCACTCATATAACCCTTACCTCCTTATATTTTTTCTTAATTGTTTGTAACTTATCATATTAAAAATTTTATACATCCTTTTATTTTATCTCTTATTCTAAAGGAAAATCTCCCTGCTCAGTAGATTTTTATAAACCATATTGGGCTAGTAGATAAAAACGGGGCTGTCATCCTTAATAATATTTGTTTCCTTATTAAAATATTTTCTAACATCTTTGGGGAGGGAAAACATGCCGCGATGGGCTTCACCATCATAAAACTTCAAATTTAGATTGTTTCGGTTTATATAGGCATCCACACTTTCAGCATCTATTTGCAAAGGATTATTGCCCTGATTAGCCAGAATAAACCCCCATGCAGAATCAAAAGAAGGTATAAAGGTATGATAAGAGCAAACATGATTAAAACTTTGCCGCAGGGTATTTCTTATAGCTGAATGTGCCTCAAGAAGAGTCAAACAAATAGAACCGGCTTGCAGGGAAAGAACTCCCCCTGGCTTAAGTCGATTTATCAACATATCATAAAATTCTTTTGTAAATAACAGATAAGAAGGCCCATCATCTACTGGCTCTGTAATATCACTGATTATGGCGTCAAACTTGCGTTCTGTATCTTCCAAATAGCGCCGGGCATCCATATGCAACACCTCAACCCGGCTATTTTCAAAGCTATTCTCATGCCAAGCGGGCAAGTATTCCTTGCACAAATCTACTACTTCTTTATCCAGATCCACCATTACTATACTTTCAATGCTGGGGTACTTTAATAACTCTCTTAAAACGGCTCCTTCTCCTCCTCCCATAACCAAAACTTCACGGGGAGGTTCCTCAGAATTAATTGATTGAACTAGCAGCGGTGGATGTACCAATATTTCATGATATATATATTCATCTATTTCTGAAGATTGAATTTTGCCGTCCAAAACCAGGCAACGACCGAAAGTAAAAGTATCTACTACGTCTACTCTCTGATAATCAGTACTACCACTGTAGACGTGCCTTTTAACTGCATACATGTAGCCATGATAAGGACTGGCATAATCAATTAGCCAATTCCATTCAGGTACACCCAATCCGCTGCCTCCTTGTCCCATTACTTTAACAATCTAATTCTTAAATATGAAATTGGTATTGTGTCTCAAGAATTAGCGACCCTAACTGATCGCTATGCAGCTTTCAATCAATAGGTAGCTGCCGTTTTATGCTGGACATTATGGTCAAAAATGCCACGCTTTATTTCCCTGGCCGTCATATTCTCGGCTGCAAACTTATTTTTCAGATAGTTGCAGGACACCCAGGGATCTACTGTTTCGCCGCAGGTGAACACATCTATCGCCGCATAACCGAGCTCCGGCCAGGTATGGATTGTAAGGTGCGATTCCGAAATCACTACTACTCCACTCAAGCCCTGAGGCGAAAACTCATGAAATACTGCTTCCCGGACTTCTGCACCAGCTTGCTTGGCTGCCATAACCATTTCTTTTTCTACACCAGTCACATCGTCAATAAGATGTGCAGGGCATCCATAAAATTCTGCCAAGATATGACGGCCCATAGCGCTCATTTCTGAACCCCCTTTATTAAAGATTCTAAAAAAAGATAAAAAAAGCACGTAACATGTGCGCAACAAGATCCATTTTAACAAACATAATGGAAAAACTCAATAATGCCCTCTAAAATTATACACACCTGAAAAATTTCGGGGAAATAAGAAGCAAGGGAGTTACCCTTGCTTCTTATTTATTTTTTATTTGTTTTTATAGAGAGAAACAAAGTGGCGAATGGACCGATCGTAAGTTTTTTCAGCTTCTTCATCAAAAAAACAAGCAGGCAGTTGATTCATCTTGCGGTGATAATGCAGGCATTCACAACAAATACCTTTGCGTGGGCAACCTTGATAAGTGCAATTACATTCTTTTTCCATGTCTAATTTGGTATGCTTGCAAGCATCCATTCTATCAACTCCTTTACTAACTTCTTATTTCACCCCCTGATGCAACTTACATCTGATTGAAATAAACCTTATCAATCAACAACCTCTTCCACTTTCAAATCATTCTGTTCCACCAGATCTACTTCATATGGTTGAGAAAGGGGGCGTTTCCTTCCCTTGTAAAGAACCCTGACCTTTGGTTGATAAGGATACCCGCCCGTATTTCCTATTACCAGTCCGCTATGACCGCTGTTAAGAAGCACATGTGTTCCCAGAGGATAGGCTGCTATTATAGTAGAAAACGTAGACAACATCTCCATATTATACTTTCCTTCATTGGCTTCTTTGTAAAGGATATTCAAAGCTTCATCGGGGCGAAAAGGTTTTCGAAATGGCCGGTGTGAAGTTAAAGCATCATAGGTATCAGCAATACCAGCCAACTGGGCTAACCAATGAATGCTGTCTTCTTCAAGCCCGTAAGGGTACCCTTGTCCATTAAGACGTTCATGATGTTGTAATATAATAGACCCCGCACTTTCTGAAAAAAAAGATGTTCTTTTGAAAATTTCGTAACCGAACATAGCATGCTCTTTCACTTTTTCAAATTCTTCCTTAGTCAGGGGGCCTTCTTTTTTCAGTATCTCTTCCGGTACTGATATGTAGCCAAGGTCATGTAATAGAAAACCATAAGCATTTTGTCTAATTATTTCTACAGGATAGTTGAGCTTAATACCAACTGCTGTTGATAAAGTCGTGACTTTTATACTATGATCAAAAAGATAGCTATTAGCAGATCTAATATCAGCAAGATTAACTATCAGGTTTGGATTTCCTATCATGCTTTCAATAAGCTCATCTACTCTTTTTGATATCACATCTTCGATAAGGTACTGCCTTTGGGCAGGCGCCTCGCTTTTATCATCACCTTTGGATTGGACCATCATTTCCTTAACCGCAGATCTAATTTCCAACCAGGTAGATTCATCAACTACATCTTCACTAACAACTCCTTCCAACTGTTCATCCTCAACATAAACCTGACTTACTCCTAGTTTTTGCAGATAATCTACATAGCGATTTCTAAGCTCTGTGCCCTCGCTGAGGAGTTTCTGCCCCTCAGCTCCATACACTGGACGAGCAACCACCATGCCTGGTTCAACGCGGGTTAAATGGACAAGCCTCACGAGACTTTGATGCCTCCTTCATAATTTATCCAGCTAAAAATATCATGTCATTCCTTACAAAAGGCACTAAAGATATTTTGCAATTTTTCCTTTCCCCTGTCAATCTGTATATATGCTTTTCTAATCCTTTTACTAACCTTTATTTAAAAAAAATCCTTTAAATTTTATTTGCATCTGTTATATTTGCTTTGCACCTATTACATAATAAAACCGGTATAATTATTAATAATTTAATTTATACCCAAGAGACTTAATTTGCTGTTTTAGCCCTTCTTCCAGTTGCACCTGAGGACTAAACCCCAGAAACTGTTTTGCTAAAGAAACATCAGCAAATGTCTGATAGGGATCACCTTTATGAGGTGGGTAATAATCAACCTGAGCATCAAGCCCAGTAATCCTTTCCAATATGTTAATAACTTCATTGATTGAAACTTGGGAACCTCCTCCGATATTAAAGACTCTTCCTTCCACATCTTCTGAATCTACAGCCATCAAGTTTGCTGCAACAACATCGTCGATATAGGTAACATCGCGAGTCTGGTTACCATCACCATAAATTTGCAAGGGCTTTCCTTCAAAAATGGAATTGATAAATATTCGAAATGCCATGTCAGGCCTTTGTCCAGGGCCATAAACGGTGAAATATCTCAAAGAAACTGTAGGAACTTTATAATTATAGTAATATAGATCAACCAGATGCTCTCCTGCCAACTTGGAAACTCCGTAAGGTGAAACTGGCTTGGGGCATGTATTTTCAGTTACGGGAAGCTTCTCTATTTCACCATACACTGAAGAAGATGAAGCATAAATAAACTTTTTGATGTTCACATTACTACAGGTCTCCAACAATTTTTGGGTAGCGAGGATATTGTGATGGGTATAAGCATTAAACTGCTTCCCCCAACTCTTTCGAACACCAGCCTGAGCAGCTTGATGAAAAACCAGATCAATTTCACTCAACTCTTCCGTGGTCAATTCGGCAACATCTCTTTTGAGCAAAGTAAAACTTGATAATGAGTATAAATCCTCTATGTTTGTTTCTTTCAAGTTTTTTTCATAATAATCAGTAAACATATCCACACCAGTAACATGATCCCCTCTATTAATCAACGCTCTTGCCAGATGGGAACCAATAAATCCAGCAACTCCGGTAACCAAACAATTCAATATTTTTCCTCCCCCATTATGAACATTAACCTATTGCATCCCCATACAAGTTTCCAATGCTTCCCGCCAACCAGGCAAATTTCTCACATCTCTCATATAGGGCAAAACTGCGCTTTGGATAACATTATACCCACCTTGATCAATTGGCTTGTCCTCACCTGGGCCGCCAAAATCTACCAGGTTAGGATCAAGCCCTTTTTTTTCTAAAAGCAAAGATATAAAATAAGGCACGGAAACAAAGCCTGTACTTCCCACATGATAAGTACCGAAACTCAAAGTACCACTAAGATCATTAATAACTTCCGCTACATGGGTTATCCATGTAGGATTGGTAACCCGGTTGCAATCGATTTTAACTTCCTCGCCTATTTCCGCTTTTTTTAAAGCATGGGGAACTATGCTTTCATCCCTGTTTTTATTTAATCCAAAAAGAAGAGGAACTCGAAGTATGTAATACTCACTTAAAATGTTAACTATGTAGTATTCTCCCCACCATTTACTCCAGCCATATACACTATTGGGATCAGGATAATCAAATTCATAATACCCTTTACCTTTATTGCCACTGAAAACCAGATCACTACTTATGTAAGCCATCCTCGCTCCAACTTTAGCCGCTGCTTGAGCAACATTACGGGTGCCAAGGGCATTGACCTTGAAAGCCTCACGGGGGTTTTCTTCACAGTAACTCAAATTATTTATCCCCGCCAGATGAACAATTACATCCGGTTTTTCCTGGTTGATTACTTCCTCTACCCTTTTTTGATCTGTAACAGGAAAATCTAAACGTCCTCCAACTCCGAGACAATGATGCTGCTTTGACAAGATGTTAAGCAGTTCTGACCCTACAAATCCGGAACTGCCAGTAATTAAAAATAACAATACATCACTCCCCCCTCATTTCAAGTTAGCCCTTGATATCTGGCACCGAATTTGTTTAATAAAGTGATTTAAACTTAAATTTAGAAACAAATTCCTAATTTAATCACCTTTTTAAATAAAAAAAGGCTTATTAGCTTTATCTTGCCTTAAATAATTCTATCCGAACATAAGCAATCCTTTAAGCAAAATAATCCTTTTCCTACCCTTATAGGGAAAATATTTCTCCCTTTAGATATCCCTGATCCGGCCAAATTCTCCCACATGAAGCATAACTTCTACCCCTTGGTTCCACAGGAGAACCCGGGTTAAATAATAGAATATTCTCATAATAACCCATTATGGGAAAATGAGTGTGCCCAAAAATCACTCCATTTATTTTAACTCCCGTACCTTTAAAGCTCTCATAAGCCTGAAATGCCGCTTCTCTAGTTCTACCCCTGCCATGCAGAAGGCCTATGCTCATTTCATTTATGGTCACTATTTTTTTAAGCCCCAATTTTTTATGCAAAGCTCGCGAATCCATATTTCCTGCCACTGCTTCCACAGGAGCAATGGCACTTAATTCTTCCAAAACTGTTTCTTCTGCCAAATCTCCGGCGTGCAGTATAAGGCTTGCTCCTTCAAGTAATTTAAAAAGTTTAGGCGGAATAAACCTTGCCCGCTGAGGCACATGAGTATCTGAAACCACACCAATCCAGCCGCCTTCAGGCAAAGTGTGCTTTACCGATTTAATTTCTTCCATTTTAAACACCACCTTTTGCTGAAAAACTTTCCCAATGAATAAACTAGTTTTCCTCAAAATTCAGTTCTTTACAAAATTTAGTTATATATAATTAAAATAGTTTTCTAATGATTGTTCATAATTTAATTTAAATAACATTTCTTTCATAAATACCCTTCTATATTTTCCGGATGTTTTATATTTTTGTTTATTCTTTTTTAAGCAGGGATTTTCCTGCCATTTCTGAATGTATACTGCTAGCCAAGCTTCGAGTCTCTGTATAAAATTCCACAGTCCTTCATCCAATAAAATCCCCCCGGTAAAAAACATGAAATCTCTTTACCGGGGGGTAACTTTATTTGCCAAGGCATAGTTCAAAATTTATCACTTTTT
>Ga0207421_10007696_pt1 | contig 11406 bp, 14 predicted proteins | sample SodLakKL_010_SED_4_FD_187542 | JGI IMG/M metagenome (GOLD analysis project Ga0207421, IMG submission 187542) | Alkaline sediment microbial communities from Lake Tanatar, Kulunda Steppe, Russia - 8KL_010_SED (SPAdes) (version 2) | ecosystem: Environmental > Aquatic > Non-marine Saline and...
ATATTGTTAAAACGATGATAGAACGGATAAGATGCTCAAAGTAGATGAAGAAAAGGCCCAAAAGATGGTATATGAAAACACCCGTGAAGAGTTGAACCAAATGGCTCGCGAAGAAGGTGTGGAGGAGCCTGAGGAACTTCCTCGCAAGATGGCTGTGGCTAAAGAGATCTTAAAAGCGAGGAAGATAAAAAAATACGTGAAAAAGCCCACTGGGCTCTATATAGACGAATGAACGACTTTTCTCATACTCACAACTTTTATAAATCCGCCGTTGTTATCAAATGTCGATGAGATTCAGAAGAGGTCCTAGGAAAGCTAGTAAGATCCAGAAAAAAAATCTTATAGAGAATGCAAAGAGTCTGGCAGAGGACCCGATGAAGGTCATCCCAGAATGTCAGGATAGTTGTCTTTTCTGTAAATTTGGAAGAGCTAAAAGAAAAATCAAAAAGATAGTAAAATATGCAGACAATGAAAAAAAGTTGAAAAAGTATGCTAATCGTGGACCGGATCTGTCTCAAGCAGTGGCAGGGACAATACTGTTCGGTATTCAGGAGAAAGCGAAAAAGATCACTACGGCCAAATCCCCCCAGGGAGAGATCGCTTATGCAAAAAAAGGCGGAGCAACCAAAAAAAGGTTGGTAGGGGTGCAGCACTTTGACGATCCAAAGAAAAGATTGATCGCTTTCAGCAAGGAGGCTCAGAAAGGGTATTACTTTTACTCTTTCGATGATAAGGTGGTCTGTACGGGCAAGAAACCCCAACCTCCAAAAAGATACGTTAAGACTGCTATCAAAAAAATACCTTACAAAATATCAAAAGAAGGGGATGACTACTCCTGTAGACACATCAAAAAGGATAGGGGACGGTTGATCTTGTATTGGGAAAGTGTGGATAAAACTTTTTCGATCTGTGAAGATTGTGCTGAAGATACAGTTAATCTGTTTAAGATTATAACTGATTGTATGCTTTCTCCAGATAATTCAAAATCATTTACTTTAGAGGCTGGTATAGGACTCCGTTGTGAGGGGGATTGTGAAAGCTGTGTATTGAGCAGGGATATACCTGTTTCCGATGATCTAACTAAGAAATATTTCAAAAAACTTTCTGATAAAGAATTTCTTACACGTTATTCCCAGGAAGCTAGATCTGTTCTAAAAAAAGAAAGAAATATTTTCATAATTGGAGATGCCTGTTACGGGAAAGATAAAAAAGAATTCTTGAAGAACCTCGCTCACGAACAATGGGAAAGGCCCGCCTTGAAGAAGCTGATTAAGAGAACGGAAGGAGCGGTGTTAGACGAAGGTACTGTCAACGAGTTTTTAGAACTTTATTGGGAGGAGCACAAGATCGAGGTTTTGAGGGCCATATTTGATGACAAGGGATCGATAAAGGAAGTTCTTTCTCGAGAAGTCCGCCCAAGAGAGAAGCTCAGAGAGCTTAGAGATATCAAAAAGAAAAAAGAAGAGATGGACACGTTGCCCGAATTCAAAAGATTACCTCCCGAAGCCGAATTTGCTGATGAGATCGCTAGAGTTTACAAGGTGAAAGGTCAGGACGAGGCCATAAATGAGATAGAAAATTATAACCTCTCCGAAACGCGATTGAAGTCCATAGCCTACGGATTTTATATCGTATTTGGGAAAGGAGACTCAAAAAGGTGGAAATACGAAGATTCTGAAGTCGAATCCGGTGAGTTCTTATCGGAACATATCGAAGAACTACTCAACTCTGAAGGAGAAGATTATGCGGAGAACCTACAAAAGGTAGTTAAGATGAGTGGATCTACCAACGTCGTGGTCTTGAAGGACGGAAAAAGGATGAGGTAGTCATGATCGAGTGCGTGTTGAAATTAGATTATGATGATGAAAAAACCGCCTCCGTGATCGGAAAGTCGATAGAACCAGACAACAAAGGGTATGTTGACATGATCCTTCAAGGTTCTACGATAACTTGTAAGATAAAGTCTGAAGAGCCTCTGCAGCTCTTACAGACCTTAGATGATCTGCTGAGCTGCGTTACTGTCGCAGAAGAAACTCATGACGTGGAATGAAAAAATCAGGCAAAAAAACTCAGTTGTTACCTCTGTTCATGTACCGAACTATATAGCCCGCTATTTTATTCCTCATCGAGTTGGAATCCACATTCGTGAGTTCCTCTACCTTATCCTTGTTATGTTCATAATCATCTTTTTTGAACTCTTCAGGATACTTTTCGACTAACTCGATAGCTACTCGTTTTATGTAGGTTGGTCTTATGTTTCCCATGTTGATTCCTCGTGGATTCGCCAATCTGATTTAACTACCCCAATATAAAACTTGTCCTGCAGTAAAATAAGAAATTAAAGGTTTTTAAAGATCAAACTATGTTGGCCATAGCTTCTTTCATCCTCTCTATGCCCTTCTCTATTTCCTCGAGTGAACTAGCATAAGAGAGACGGAGGTATCCTTCTCCCTGGCTACCAAAAGCTGTACCGGGGAGTAAACATACTCCTGCTTCCTCAAGCATATGATCAGCCAACTCTTCGCTCTCCATGCCTGTTTCCTTTATGTTTGGGAAAACATAGAAAGCTCCTTTCGGATAGATACAGCTGAATCCCGGGACTTCATTGAGTCCTGATACGATAGCTTCACGCCTTTCCGCAAAATGATCCATTATCCTATCTACGAAATCTTGGGAATTCCTCAGAGCTTCTACACCGCCTTTTTGAACAAACGATGTAGTACATGAAACAGCATCTGCTAAAAGGAGATCCATCTTGTGTATTATCTCCTCCGGAGCTACTGCGTATCCCAACCTCCAGCCTGTCATGGAATAAGCTTTGGAGAATCCATCGATGAGTATGGTCCTTTCAGTGCATTCGTCAAGGTAAGCTGGAGAGTGGTGATCCAACCCTTCATAGAGCATCTTGCTGTATATTTCGTCTGAAAGAACGTACAGGTCGTGCTCTTCGGCTATCTCCGCGATGGCCTCGACGTCTTTTTTTGTGAGAACCGATCCGGTTGGATTTTGAGGGCTGTTGAGCAAGATGAGTTCGGTATCGTCATCAACTCTTTCCTTTATCTGCTCCGGAGTCATCCTGAACTCATCTTCTTCGTGTAGTGGTATCTCGACCTTTTTAGCTCCCATATATCCTATCATGGAATCGTAGGTGAAATAGAAAGGATTCTGGTATATCACCCCGTCACCTTTTTTGATCGTAGAAAGTAATCCAAAGAATAGGCCCGGTTTAGCACCTGGTAGAACGATTATCTGTTCTTTTGAAGGGCGAAAACCTCTGGTTTTTTCTATATCATCTTGTATAGCTTCCTTGAGTTCAGGTATCCCTGTAGTGGGTACATAATCGGTGAATCCGTCATCTAGTGCCTGTTTAGCGGCTTCCTTTACATTATCTGGTGTATCGAAATCAGGTTGACCGATCTCGAATCTGACCACGTCTCGGCCTTCTCTCTCCATCCTGTTCGCTTTCGTCAAGAACTTTATCGGCGGTTCTCCTCTCAGCATAGAAAAGTCGCCGGCTAGACCATTGCTCATGGAGTTCACCTCAACTTAAGGCTGAGGTATGCAGAGATCTTTAGCCCCGTGCTCAGAAATTTTTAGATCGGGATATTCATCCTGTATTATATCGTGGATTATCTCCGCGTGTTTGACCTTCTCCTTAGCTAGGAATTGAAGGAACTCTGGGTCTGTCCAAGGTTTATACATGCCGCCGGTCGCTGCCAATCCTTCACCTGGCTCTATCTTGAAGTAGCAGGGTGAAGCTACACGTGCCATATCTGGACCTTCGTAGAAACGATTGAAACCACCCATCGATTCCGCGAGTTCGATATGGATATCTATCGGGATGTCTATAGCTTTTCGGATGGATGCGAACATGGGGATGCTTATATCTCCGAGCGGATTGAAGGTTCCAGCCCCAAGGTCCTCAAGCAACTTTCCTCCGGCTGCATTTGCATGACCCGCATAAATAGACACTTTGAAAGTGATATCTTCAGGGATCAATCCTTTCTTTTTGAGTTCATTAGCCAACCAAAGCATGCCTTCGTCAGTCACCAAAAAGCCTCTGAACCCGAAGTCGATGCACCTTTTTATGTCCTTGAATGCTCTCACAAGATTGTCGGATCCTCTTACTCTCAATCCTGATAACGCGCCCTCAGGTGTCGCTATCTGTCTGCCCGTATTCCAGCCTGACCTCGGACCAGGAGTTATTATCACTTCCATATCGTTATCATATGCGAGCTGTGCAAATTCGTCGAGCTCGTCATCCGTTAAATAAGTGCTGCCCATGACCGTGCAGATGAGTCTATGTATCGGTATGTCTCTTTTATCTCTTTCTTCTATCAAAGCTCTCAGAGTTGAAGGTCTTTCGATCCCCGAGATCTCCATCCGATAGTTCGCCCCATCAGGGAATGTTTTCTCGGATTTAGGCAGATCTTTAGGATCTTCGCTCGGTATGCCAACATCTTCCATCGCTTCTAAAATTTCATCTATTTCGCTCATTATTTCCCAACCTTTTATGCGCTACACTAATGGAATATAAGTATATAATTTCTTGGTAGTTAAGAACGAATTTTAAATAAATTGAAAAAAATTTTCAATCGATATCATCTTTTATAGTTTTAGAGAAAGACCTCCCTATCCCGTTTATCTCTAACAATTCAGACTCTGAAGCATCCTTCAGTTCTTCGATAGAGTGAAAACCTTGTGCGTAAATTTCTTCCGCCAAAGATGGGCCTACTCCTTGTATTTTCTGAAAACTTTCTATCACTTCTTCTTTTTTTGCTTCGTTAGCGCTCTGCTCTTCTCCTACATCTTCCTCGTTTTCACTATCGATTTCGTCACCTTCGACATTCAATTTTTTTTCCAACATCAGCTCACATTCAGTAAACCGATCTTCCGCTTCAGCATACTCTCCCTTTTTGAAAACTGAAATTCCTTCTTTCAGATAGGATCTTTCTTCTGAGATGTCTAAACGTTGATCTCTAGCAGAGTTGATCAGGTTTCTGACGTTCTCTATTTTATGTCTAACAGATTCCTCATCTATCTCTTCTTTTTCTCTTTCTACAGTTCCTTCTTCTCCTTCTCCGTTTCCATCTTTGATAATCATAGGAAGGAATGGAAGTGAATCCACCAAGGTTTCCTCCGCCTCTCTATCTAGCTCCTCTCTAGACTTATGCATGATAGATTTAGTAACGTTAATTCCTCTTGAAACGCTGAAATCGCCGGTGTGCCCAATAGTCCCGTCTATTTTCACGAATTCTCCTATGTCGACGTCTCCTAATGCAAATATATCCGACACCTCACAGTTATCTTCTATAATGATCTTCTCTTCACCTTTGATCTGACCTGCCTGGACTCCCTCGGCTAGATGTATCTTCTGTCCTTTTATAATCCCTTCTATCTCAGTGGCATTTCCAGCTTTAACATCACCTTTCTCGGAAATGATATCACCTTCGATTTTGTTTCCGTATCCAAGGATGATGTCTTCTTTTGATTTCAGTGACCCCACTATCCGTACTTCATTCTCTACTTCGACCCTTTTTTCCGATTCAATGTCTCCCTTGATCACTGAGTTCGAAGGTAATCTTATTCCAATCTCATCTTTTTCTTCCTTCCCCTCCTCTATCTGAAGAAGCAGCTTTCGGTTTTCTTCTTTAAGACTGTCTATCTTTTCCTCGAGCTTTTCTTTATACTGTTTCAATTTTTTATTTTCGATCCTTAGCTGTTTCTTTTCTTTTTTTAAGTTTTGAAGTTTGCTTTTCGATCTCTTATTTCGACGTGATGCTGAGGAGCTTGTCTTCTTTTTATTTCTACTGTTACCTATCATCCTTCCCCAAGAATGATTAGTGTTTTTTTCTATTTATGCTTTTTGCAGATTTAGCTCTTCACAAATGAAAACTCTATGGTAATATAATCCCTCATTCATACTTGGCTAAAGAAACTCGTTAGTCTTTGACCTTCGGTTTTTTTATCTAAAATTAATAAAAAGAAGTTTTTACCCTACGAAAAGCGGGCGTTTTGAAAGCATCTTTGGAAGAGGTAGATCTCTGAAAGGCATATCTCCTTGTTTCTCTTTCAATCTAGACCTGAATTCTTCAAGTGTCATGACCGCCTGTTTCTCCTCCCCTCTTATCCTTACCGATAGTTCACCACTTTCGACTTCATCCTGCCCAATCACCACTATATATGGGATCCATTCCTTCTCCGCTGCTCTGATCTTTTTACCTACAGTCCTATCCGTGTCGTCTATATCCGCCCTTGCACTGTCTATCTTCTTCTCTAGTTCCTCCACATATTCAAGTTGGTCGTCAGATATAGGAACAAATCTGACCTGTGTAGGAGCAAGCCAATAAGGAAATTTGGGCTTATCTCCCCTTTCTTTTTGCACTGCGGCCTGTTCGAGGAGAGTAAACATGACCCTTTCTATTGCGCCGCTTGGGGAAAGGTGCAGAAGGTAAGGGTGTTTCTCTTCGCCCTCTTCATCTACATATGTTATTCCATACCTATCTGCGTTTTCTACGTCCAGCTGATCGGTCACCAAAGCACTAGCTCTTCCCAATTGGTCGATATAGTTGAACTCGTATTTCATTATATAGTAGAAGAATCGTTCATCCCATATCTCTATCAGTGCGGGTTCACCGTAATTTTCGACTATCTCTATCAACTGATCCTTATTCTCTTCAAAATAATCTTCGGTACATCGGATACCTAGTCTTAGTGTTTCAGGTAAATCTATACCGATCTGATTGAGGACGTTCATAGCCAAGTCCATCCTGGTCATCATCTCATCTTCTGCTTGCTCAATGTCTCCACACAAGGCGTGGCTATCTGGCATCGTGAAAGCTCTCAATCTCCTCAAACCCGTGAGTTCACCTCTCTGTTCCATGCGGAAAGAGTACCTAGTTAGTTCGTAGAGTCTTACAGGTAGTTGTCTGTAAGAGATCGTCATGTCGTGACCCATCAAAAATTGGCCGAAGCAGGCTGCAAATCTAAGAAAGACGTTTTTGTCCGGGGTATCGATCTGATACTGTCTCTCCGGAAATCGGTCAAGATATTTTTTCAATGTCGGATGATCCATGTCGTACATAACTGGGGATTCGATCTCCATAGCGCCGTATTTTCTAGTCTCTTCGCTCACGAATTCTTCAAGGAGTCCCTTCATCATCCTTCCCTTGGGATAGTACCGCAGGTTGCCGGGATCGGAACCCTGCTCGTAATCCACCAATTCATGTTCTCTCATCAGATCTACGTGTGGTGATTTCCCTCCCGCTTTTTCCTTCTCTCCTGCTTCGTAAACGAAAAAATTTTTCAGATCTTCTTTGCCTAGAAAATCGTAACCCTTCACCTCATCGCCGTCGACTTCGACCTCGTGAAAGGTACCATCTTCTTCGAGAACTCCCCAGGTCGATTCCAGAGTTTCTGAGGCCTTGAGGGCCTTTGAAACGACTTCTTCTTCCCCCTCTTCTACAACGATCTCTTTGGATAGTTCCGAGAGCGGATGGCCTTTGCAGCTGAGCTTGAAAGATTTATACCAGCCAAAGGGAGATCTGTGGACTTCATAATGATCTTTCAAACCTTCTGCCAGCCCTTTCAATATTTTTACTGCAGTATCCGGATCAGAAAGCTCAGAACTCAAGTGAGCGTAAGGATATATCATGACCTTCTTTATATCTAACTCTTCAGCTGTACTCTTGATCTCCTCGATACCTTTTTCTATGACTTCATCCACTTTACCTTGGTCCCTCTCTTCCACAGCAGTGAAGACAGAGAGACACTCTTCCATCTCTCCTTGTTTCATCTCCTTTTCTATTTCTTCAGCTACAGGTGTATCTTTTTTGACTTCATATCTTAAGTAATCGGAATGGATCAACAAAATTTTCATCTATATCACCATTAGACTATACCCATAATATTAGGGATCAATAAACCGGCAATGATAAGACCAAAAAGGAAGCCGATCAAAAATGCCACCAAGATATTGGAGGTTTGATTATCGACCTTTTCGGTTTCCTCATTGAACCTTACCTCTTGCAATCTTTTTTCCCACTCTAATTCTCGCATCGTATTTTCTATCTCACTCATCTTTATCAACCTCATTCTTATCTTCATCCACTAATTCGCCTCTCTTAGCCAGGATGATAAGACCACTACAGCTTTCACAGCATTTCAATTCTTCATTCCAACAAGAATTCTCTCCTTTGCAAACCCATCTGCCGCAAAATCCGCATTGGGTTATCTTTTCTTTTTCTCTAACGCCCTGACAGAGGTCACAAACGAATTTGTCCATCGAATACAGGTCGTTTTCGGGCTTCTCCCCCGGCTCACGGATCTTCTCTATTGCTTCGGTTACTCTATCGAAGGCATTTTGAGATGACATATAATGTTACATTCAATCTTGTGATTAAAAATTTTCTGTTCTTGAGTAAGCCCTTAGTTACAATATTCAGAAAAGTTAAGTACATCCCTGATTTAATCCTATAACAATAATGGCAGCTTACAAGAGAAAAGATGGTTATTATCACAAGGCCCAACAGGAAGGATACCGCTCTAGAGCTATCTACAAGTTGAAACAGATAGATGAAAAATTCAACATATTCAAAGAGGGAGATGTGGTTGTCGATTTAGGCGCAGCACCAGGAAGTTGGAGCGAGTATGCCGTCGAATGCGTGGGCGAGGGGAATGTTCTCGCTGTGGATAAGAAGAGGATCAGAGATATAGAAGGGGTCACTTTTCATCAGGGAGATATGACGGAGAAAGATTTTGTGAAAAGGATATCTATAATTGCGGGAGATGTAGATGTTGTGATATCCGATATGTCTCCTAATATAACGGGGAATTATTCTGTGGATCACGCAAGATCCGTCTACTTGGCCCAGCGGGCTTTAAATTTTTGTTACGCTAATCTATCAAGAGGTGGAAAGTTCGTCGTTAAAGTATTCCAGGGAGATGATTTTGATAACTATTTAGACAGCATGAAGGAGGCTTTCCATTCCGTTTACGGGCACTCACCGCCCGCCTCAAGAGAATCCAGTTCAGAGATGTATGTGATAGGGAAAAGTTTTAAAGGCGGAGAGAAGTGAACTTTTGAAGGTTGAAGGCACAACGCTTTTATACTACATGGAATCTTAAGCCAAAGCGCAATATCAAAACTCACTTTAACGACACTCACAATGGAGGAAACACTTTGCCTGAGGAAGAAAAAGATCAAGAAGAAGAAGACGATTTCCAATACATCGTCCGGTTGATGAATACCGACCTGGACGGAGACAAGCCCTTAGTCTATGCTCTGAGAGACATAAAAGGAGTTGGTACTAGAGTAGCAGAGATGGTCGTCAATTGTACCGATGTCGATCCCAATGCCAAGATCGGATATCTAGAGGATGAAAAAATAGAAGAGGTCAGAGAATCTCTCCTCCACTTTACGGATGAAGCACCCGCATGGGCTGTGAATAGAAAAAGAGATCCGGTAACTGGAGAGAATGACCACGTTCTTAAGAACGAATTAGATACCGTACACAGAGAAGATATAAACAGGATGCAGAAGATAAGTTCTTACAAAGGTATCAGGCATGAAAGAGGACATAAAGTCCGAGGGCAGAGGACCAAATCTAACGGACGAACTGGGATGGAACTTGGTGTTGAAAAGAAGGTCGCCAGAGCCCAAGCCAGTGGAGAAGAAGAATGATCAGAGGGTGATGATAAATGGGAGATCCAAAGTTTAGCAGAAAAAAGTTCGAAAAGCCATCCCATCCTTGGCAGGAAGAGCGGATAAAAGAGGAGAACGATTATATAAGGCACTATGCCCTGAAAAATAAGAAAGAATTTTGGAAAGTGCGATCTATTTTAAAGAACATCAGGGCCCAGGCTAGAAATCTCCAGGCTCGTCTAAGATACGGAGAAAAACAGGCTAGTGAAGAGATGGACGCTCTTTTGGAAAAACTGAGAGATAAAGGATACTTGAAAGGACAGGATCATACTCTGAACGACGTGCTGAATCTGAGCGTGGAAAACATTCTCAATAGAAGGCTTCAAACCCTAGTTTATCATAAAGGACTAGCCCACTCTCCGAAACAGGCTAGACAATTCATAATCCATGGTCATATAGCCCTAAACGGAAGAAGAGTGACCGTTCCTAGTTACATCGTAAACAAAGAAGAAGAATCAACCATTGAATATTATTCTAATTCTCCATTGTCTGATGAACTTCATCCAGAACGACCTGAGGAGGAAATAACGCCTACCAGGATACCGAAGATGATTGAAAATGATCAACAGAGTGAAAGAGGATATAATAGGAGATGATAAAATATGGGAAAATGGGGTATAGCTCACGTATATGCGTCCTACAACAACGTGATAATAACTATCACAGATATAACCGGTGCTGAAACACTCTCAAAATATTCTGGCGGTATGGTCGTTAGACAAGATAAAGATCAGTCATCGCCTTATGCAGCAATGGAGGCCGCGGAAGAAGCGGTAAAAGAGGCGAAAGACAAAGGAATCACAAAGTTACACGTAAAGATAAGAGCTCCAGGAGGGAGTAAATCAAGATCTCCAGGGCCGGGCTCGCAGGCCGCTATCAGAGCCTTTGCAAGGTCCGGGATGAAGATAGGCACGATAGAAGACGTGACACCGATCCCTCACGACTCCACAAAAGCTAAAGGTGGGCGTCGAGGCAGACGTGTATAGAGATCAGAAGGGTCTAAGATGGATATAGAAGTCAGAAAACTGGATGAAAGAAAAGCCGAACTCTTGGTTTCGGAGACCAATCCACCGTTGGCAAATGCACTTAGAAGAGTACTTATAGCTGATATACCTAAACTGGCTATAGAAGAAGTTGAGTTCCATCTGGGAACGATTGGTGGAGAAGACGATAAAGAATATGAGAGCGCAGCTCCTCTGTTCGATGAGGTCATATCTCACAGATTGGGGATGTTGCCCATACCCACTGACTTGGAGCTTTTTAATTACCGATCTGAGTGTGAGGAATGTGACGGTGATGGTTGCCCCAACTGCACTGTTATCTATAGTCTGAACAAAAAAGGTCCATGTACTGTCTATTCAGGTGATCTGATACCTGTCGGAGAGAACGAACTCAGGCCTGTAGATGATCTTATCCCTATAGTAAAACTCAATGAGGACCAGGCGTTGCTGATGTACGCGACGGCTGAACTCGGGACCGCTAAAGAACACGCAAAATGGCAGCCTACCAGTGGAGTAGCTTACAAGTATTATCCGGAGATAGAGATCGCTTCTAAAGAATGTGATGAATGCGAAGAATGTATAGAAGTGTGTCCAGTCGATATTTTAGAGATGGAAGATGATGAATTGACCGTCACAGATGTTGAAGAATGCAAACTTTGCAAAGCGTGTGAAGAGGCCTGCGATAAAGACGCGATCAAAGTA
>Ga0207421_10007698_pt1 | contig 11404 bp, 9 predicted proteins | sample SodLakKL_010_SED_4_FD_187542 | JGI IMG/M metagenome (GOLD analysis project Ga0207421, IMG submission 187542) | Alkaline sediment microbial communities from Lake Tanatar, Kulunda Steppe, Russia - 8KL_010_SED (SPAdes) (version 2) | ecosystem: Environmental > Aquatic > Non-marine Saline and...
AAATCAACGGACTGCTCACCTACGAACGCGAGCCGAAAATATCCCTTAAAACCATCCGAAGCATTGTGGAAAATCACAAGCAGGATTGAATCCATGCTCCAATATAGAACGCGCCCGCGGGCGCGTTTTTTATTTATTAAAGGAGTGGTATGGGATCCATCAGCAAAAGGGTCAAGTCGGTATCTTATGTGAATAATTAACAAAAACCCGGGTTGTTTTTCATGAATTAGTTATAAATGCGAATGAGTTTGTGTTTAGTATAATGAACTTGCTATAAAGGAAATTAGCGCTTACACCATAAGGTTGCATTCGAATAGGTTGCTTATGCCCTATCAAGTGATGAATGCGGTTTCCTTGTCTTTTAAACCCCAAAAAAAATAGAAAGGACGGGATCCATATGAGCGTACTGCTCAAAAATGCAAATCTTGTTCACGAGGACGGCATCAATGACGTTCTCATTACTGATGGAAATGTGAAAGTTCTTAAAGAAGGTGAATCAGGCGAGGCCGAACGCGTCGTCGATCTGGAAGGCCGTATTGTGATCCGAGGCTTTGCGGATACACATATGCATCTGGATAAGGCGTTGATCGCTGAGAAAGTCGTCAATGACAGCGGAACCTTGAAGGAAGCCATCGACATCATGTCCGACTACAAACCTTCAATGTCCGATGACGACATTCGCAAGCGCATGAAACAAGTGATTGATTGGGCCTATCAGAATGGCACAAGATTCCTGAGAACCAACATCGATATTGACGATGGCATCGGTCTGCGTTCCTTCCGTATCTTTGAATCACTCAAAGAGGAATACAAGGACAAAATGGTCCTTGAATCGGTAGCCTTCCCTCAGGAAGGGTTCCTGGAAAATGAACGCAACTTTGAACTGCTTGAAGAAGCCCTTAAAGAAGGTGCCGATGTACTCGGCGGCATTCCGGCGTTCGACCCCGACCCCAGAAAACACATTGAACGACTGATGGACCTTGCGGTCAAATACGATGTCGATGTCGACATGCACGTGGACGAATCGGATGATCCCAATGACTTGTCCATCCGTGACCTCATCCACTTCACCGAAAAACACAACTATTCCGGTCGTGTGACCGCTGCCCACCTTTGTTCGCTGGCGGCCAACGACCCTGAAAGCATCCAACCGATTCTTGAAGGCATGAAACAACAAGGCATCCATGTCGTATCACTGCCTAGTACGAATCTCTATCTTCAAGGACGCGGGGATGAGAAGAATATCCGCCGCGGCATCACCCCGATCCGCAAGATGATTCACGAGCATGGCATCAACGTCGCCATCGGTTCGGACAATGTTCGTGACCCGTTCAACTGTTTCGGAAATGCGAAACCTCTGGAAAGCGCACTGATTGCGGCCCACGGCGCCCATATGGGCGCCAGTGACGATTTGAAGGCGCTCTTCAACTCAGTATCGCTCAATGGACTGAAAATCATGAATATCGACCCAAGCGTTGAGAATAGCGATCATCTCGTCGTCATCGATGCGACCAATGAACGCAATGCCATCACCGCCCAAAGTGATGTGTACGGTTATCTTGAAAACGGAAAGTTTGTCAAAAATCAATAACCATATCCGCGGAAGTACCTTTTGCGGTTAAAGAAAAATTTAAAAAGGAGTGTGTCATATGCAAAAAGTCGATGTGTTCCGTGTCCCGATGTCGGGTCCTGACGACCTGACGTCGTTCGACAAAATGATCGACGAAGGCACCATCGTGGCTGAAGACATCATCGCAGTCATGGGGAAGACCGAAGGAAACGGTTGTGTCAACGACTTCACCCGGTCGCTCACGACACTGGTCTTCGCAAACGGTCTGGCGCGACGCCTTGGCAAAAGTGAAAAAGGAGTCAAGGAAAGCGTCGCATTCGTCATGTCGGGCGGAACCGAAGGCGTCATGTCGCCCCATGCGACCGTCTTTACGAAAAAAGACGTCGACGCCGAGCCCGCAAAAACCAAATCCCTTGCGGCCGCTTCAGGCTTCACCCGTGAATTCAAACCCGAAGAGATCGGCACCACGACCATGGTCGATGAGGTCGCCAAGCGCGTCCGCGAACTGATGGAGGAGGCGGGGATTGAAAAAGCGGAAGATGTGCACTTTGTTCAAATCAAGTGTCCCCTTCTGACATCCGACCGCATCCAGGACGCCACCTCACGCGGCGAAAAAGTGGTTGTCAACGATACCTACAAATCCATGGGCTATTCCCGAGGCGCATCCGCCTTAGGCGTCGGTGTCGCTCTTGGAGAAATCAACCCCGACGATGTCTCAAAAGACACGATCTTAAGTGACTGGTCGCTCTATTCTTCAGTCGCTTCGACATCCGCAGGGATCGAACTAATGAACACTGAGATCATTGTCATGGGCAACGCGTATGAATCCGCGTCGGACCTTGTCATCGGTCACAGTGTGATGAAGGATGCGATCGACATCCAAGCGATTCTGGATGCGATGCGCAATGCCGGCATGGATATTGACGGCCTGCCGAGCGAAGAACAGCACAAACGCATCGTCAACATCTTCGCCAAAGCTGAAGCAAGCACGGACGGCCATGTCCAGGGTCGCAGAAACACCATGCTTACCGACTCCGACATCAACCACACCCGTCATGCAAGGGCCGTGGTGAACGCCGTCGCAGCGGCGGTTGTCCAAGATCCCATGCTTTACATCTCTGGTGGATCCGAACATCAGGGACCGGATGGTGGCGGACCTGTCGCGGTCATCCTCAAAAAGGACTGAAACACCACTTAACCCTATAATCAAAAAAAATAATAAATAAAAAGGAGAGAAACACACATGGAACTGATTCTAATGCTCATTCCCCTATTTGTCATCGTTGCCGTCCTGGTAATGAAGAAACACATGCTTGTGGCAGGAATCTTCGGTGGGTTGACCGCCGTTGTCGTATCATTCATCCTCCAAGGCATGGGCACCATCGATGAAGCCATCACATTTGTCGTCATGCAAGGACTTTTGACCGAAGGTGTCCAACAGATGCTTTCAACCTACATCGCTCCGGTCATCTATGCGTCCGCAGCGGTCATGATTTCTAAAACAGGCGCCTTCAAGGCGCTGGTTGAACTCCTGAACCGCGTGTTTAAAGGAAAACTCGCATGGATCGCCGCCGCGATCGTCATCGTTCAAGCCATTGCGACTTATATGTCGGGGCTCGGCGCTGGGAACACCATGGTTATCGCGCCACTGCTCGCCGCAGCCGTAGGGTTCATCCCTCAGGTTGTTGGAGCCATGGCCATCGCTACAGCGGTCGCCTTCACGACCTCGCCATCATCCACTGAGACGGCGCTTACGTCAGATACGGCCGGTATGGTCACCAGCGATTTCGCGAACATGATGCTTCCCTTCTCGGCTACGGTATTCATTCTTGCCGCCGCCCTCGCCTTCTATGGCGTGAAGAAAAAAGGCGACATGATTCAAACCGGTAAGGCTGAGAAGAGTGAATTTGCCGACGCTACCGACAAGGAACTTTGGTTCCGTGTCATCCCGATCATCACGTTCTTGTTCGTCGTGGTTGTGGGCGGAGCGCTTAACGACCTCTTCCCATCACCCGTGTTCATCCCGTTCATCAACGTCATTATCGTAGCGGTACTCTGTGTCATCTTCGGTAAGACAAGCATGGATGAGACAAGCAAGAACTTTGTTGACGGATCCAAGTTCATCCTTACCACACTCTTCGGTGTTGGTGTATTCCTCGGATTCATCAACTTCATCGCACATCTTGGAACGTTTGAAGAGCTTGCCGGGTGGGCCGGAGAAGCCCCAGGTGCACTCGTCGTACTCACCGCCATTTTGATTGGATTCTTCATCGCCATTCCTTCAGGCGCGTTCGCCGCCGGTGTACTGGCTCTCATCTTCCCGACGCTCGGTCTGCTTGACCTTACGCCGTTCGCGTATGGACTTGTAGCCATCGGTGTTGGACTCGGTACACAGATTTCACCTGTTCAAATCAACGTTGCGGCCTTGTCCGAAGGGTTCAATCTTACCATTATCGATGTGGTTCGCAACAACGTGAAATTCGTTGCAGTCGCGATTACCGTTCTTTCAGTAGTCGGACTCATCACCGGTGCATTCTTCTAAAAAAATCAAACATCACGATTGAACGGACACCATGATTAACTGAAAGGGATTAGTCTGACTTCAATGCCGAATATGCATTGTGCGATGCTAATCCCTTTCGCATTTTAAGACGGGCAAGGAGGATTATCCATGAGCAATGCCCCATATGATGACGCCTTCTTCAAAAAGAACCGCAAACATACGCTCAAACGAGTTGAAGAAGCGCGAAAACTCTTTGATAAGACCAAGACGTTCCATTATCCGACCTGGCTCTATGGCGATTTCATCGGAAAACCCGTGACCATCGAGGTCGAGGATTGCCCCCGTTTCGGAGACACGGCGTATGTTGAACTTGATTCGGCGCGTACCGCGTTCCTCTCCATTGACATGCAGAAGGATTTTTGCGGCCGGCACGGATATGTTGACGTGATGGGCTATGACCTTCACCCGACCCAATCCGCGTTGAAACCGATCAAAAACGCATTGGAAATGGTACGCAAGACCGACATGTCGGTCATCCATACAAGAGAAGGCCATACGCCCGATCTTTCCGATGCGCCGTTCAATAAAATCCTGAGAAGCAAAATCATCGGCGACGGTGTAGGCATCGGGGACACCCCGCCAGGTGGCATGGGCAAACTGCTCGTGCGTGGCGAAGCGAACTGGGACATCCATGAAGATGTCTATCCGATTCCCGGTGAATACATTATCGATAAAGCCGGCAAAGGCGCTTTCGGTTCAAGCACCATCCATATGCTGCTTAAGAATCTTGGCGTCACCCATCTCATTTTGAGCGGCATCACGACGGATGTCTGTGTCCAGACCATCATGCGTGAAGCCAACGATTACGGATACTGGTGCATCCTGATGAAGGATGGAACCGGTGCGACGGATGAGGAAAACCACGCCTCAGCCATTAAATCGATTAAGATGCAAGGCGGCGTCTTCGGCAACGTCACCGATTCGAAACGTCTCATCAAAGCGCTTGAAAAAGCGTTCAACAAACAATGAAAAAGCGCGCCAGCAAGGCGCGCCCTAAGATTCGTCATTATTTCTCGGATTGAAAGTTCCTTCGTAGATACAGTGCGAAATGAAGGTCGAAAAAGCCCTTGCTTTCGCCATTGAAATTGTATCCGAGCTTCTCAATCACGCCCAGACGATAACGCAAGGAGTTATAGTGTATGAAAAGCTCTTCTGCGGTACGTTTGGCGCTGAACCGGTTCTTGAAATAGCAGTGCATGGTGTTGATCAGGGGGACGTCGTGTTCTTCCTCATATTCGATGAGCGGACCGAGCACCCTGTCGACATATTGCGTAAGCTGTGAGAAATCGATGTTTTTGAGAATGTTGAGCAGTTCGATATGCTGGATGCTGTAGACGTTGATGCCAAGACTTTTGGCATTGACGTGCTGCAGTCCCTCACTGAGGGCGGAGTAGATTTTCGAGATATCGTGGACGGTTTCGATTGGATTGGAGTGTGCGATTTTGACATCGACGGAAGGATTTCTTTCGTGGATGGCGTCAAGCACCTTGTGAAGGACCGCACCGATGTTCAAGGTCTCATCGATGTTCACCACAAAAAGCAGCTGCTTGTTCATGTAGGAATATTTGATTTCATCGCTGTTGAGGTGGAACTTGTTGACCAGCACGGTCCGGATGTAGCTGATCAGCGAAGGGGCGATCATCGGTTTGTCGTTCTCGCGGATATCGAACAAAATGAGTCCGATCGGAAAGACGATGTTCCAGTTGTAATCCCTTGAAAGCTCGCTCAGTTCGCTGTTGTTGTATGTTGAAGCGTAGTTCGACACGAAGTTATGGATGAAATGATTGAATTTAAGGGAGTTCTCCATCTTTTTCTGATAGATGAGGATAATCATCATCTTGAAGATTTCCGTGGTGTTGTGAATGATATGGCGCCGGTCGTTCTTCGCTAGAAAGACCATTCGGTAGATCGCCGTCTCGTTATAGACGACATCCTCCGAATAATAAAGCATCCCGCCTTCAACCCTTTTGATAAGATTCTTGGTGTGACGGAACTGCTCATAGTAATCGCGCACCGTCTTGGATGTGAAATGGGTGGTCTTGTTCTCAAGGTTCTGAATGAGCATTTCGAGGTCAGGCATGTCCGTGACGATATCCATGAGGGTCTTGGTCGAAGGGTTCTCATAGACCGCTTGAAGTATGTTGGCGTAAGAATCGTCAAAGGGAAGATTGGAATAGTCCTTGGACTGGATTTCACTGAGGATGTTGTTGAATAGAATGCTCAGGTTGGCATCGTAATTCAGTGTGATGATTGGCAGATTCATCTCCTCGGCGAGCGCAACCAGTTCCTCAGGCACATCATCGATGTAACGGTTGACTTTGACGATTATCCCGCTTGTGGCATGGTCGTTCAGGGTATGCAGCAGTTTCTTGGCCTGTTCCACATCATTTTTGATGGGATAGAAGGTCGTAAGCACGAGTGAACGGTCGATGATATATTTTTCGAACTCGGGGGTCTCAAGAATCGAGACGCTCTCCACAGGGCGTTCCAGATGATTGTGTCCCGTGAGTATCGTATAGTCTTTGAAGATGGCTTTGTCAAGTAGTTCTTTCAATGTCATGTCCATGGTATCACCTCTCAAACAGTGTAACACGATTATGAGATATTGCCAATCCATATGGTGTCTATTTGTCAGGTTATGATAAGGGAAAAGTGATTAATCTAATCTATAATAACGCATAAGGAGTGATAGCGTGCAAGTTAAAATGTTTACCAAAAGTGACTGGAATGGTTTTTTCGGTCTGTTCACCAACAATCTGACCAACGTATTGGTCATGGCGACACTGTTGAGTGTTGTCATCGGACTTCCCAATGACATTGTCTACACCCGGATTCTGCCCGCGGTAGGATTCTCGATTTTCATCGCATCATTGTATTATTCCTACATGGCGTACAAACTCGCCAAAAAAACCGGCAGGGACGATGTGACCGCGCTTCCTTCAGGAACATCCGTCCCGCACATGTTCCTGATTGTGTTCCTTATCATCGGTCCGGTTTACTGGGCCACCGACAATGCCTATCTGGCATGGGCCGCAGGGATCGTATGGGCCTTCTTCGAAGGGGCCGTTGAGTTAGCCGGTGCCGCCTTTGGGGCCCGCATCCGCAAAGTGCTCCCAAGAGCGGCGATGCTTGGTTCCCTGGCCGGTGTCTCCATAACTTATATCGCCTTGGAACCCGCCTTCACCGTGTTCGCGATTCCTTATATCGGGCTTGTTGCCCTGGCGATCATTATGCTTGGCTGGATCGGCAAGGTCAAGATGCCTTTCAATATCCCGACCGGCCTTGTGGCCATCATCGTCGGTGTCATCATCGGCTGGGTCAGCGGAGTCATGACCATCGGACCGCTTTCAGAAAGTGTCCGTGAAGCACTCATCGGTTACCCTGTCCCTTCCATCATGCGATTCGCTGATGGATTCCAGGAAGCCTTGCCGTATCTGTTTGCGGCCGTTCCACTCGGTATTTACAATATCTTCGAGACCATCGACAACGTGGAGAGCGCCTCGGTCGCGGGCGATGAATATTCAACCCGCGAAGCGATGATTGCGGACGGTGGAACCACTATCGTCGGTTCTCTGTTCGGTAACCCGTTCCCGACCGCCATCTTCATCGGCCATCCGGGGTGGAAAGAAGCCGGTGCCCTGATCGGGTATTCCTATCTCAACGGAATCACCATTTTCGTCTTCACGGTGTTCGGACTCATCTCCATTCTCTTGAACATCATCCCGGTCGTGGCGATTTTGCCGATCTTGCTTTACATCGGGATTGTCATTACCACTCAGGCATTCACCAGTGTCAAAAGCAAGTACGCACCCGCCGTCGTTCTGGCGATTGTGCCTTGGCTTGCGGACTGGACCCAAAACGCGGTGGACATCGCGCTTGGGGAAGCCGGTACCGATGCACATGAAATCGGACTTGACGCCCTTGAAGCGGCCGGTCTTGAATACTTCGGCCTGAGCCAGCTAGGCGCCGGTGCGATTGTGGTAGGGATTGTCCTTGGTACCATTGCGGTCTTCGTAATCGACCATAAATTCCTCAAAGCCGGCATCACGGCATTCATCGGAGCCGCACTGACGTATTTCGGCATCATCCACCACGAACGATTGACCATCAACGCGAACCTCGGCATGACTGTCGGGTATGTGATGATGGGTCTCATCTTCATCGGATACTACTACGCACAACTCAGGAAAGGAGATATCCAGCATGAGGAAGAACAAAATTGAAGCAAATCCTTTCGAGTTTGATTTCGACAAGAACAAAACCGCTGTCATGATCATTGACATGCAACGCGATTTCTGCGCGCCTGGCGGATTCGGCGAATCGCTCGGCAACGACATCACCCCGACCAAAGCGATCATTCCGACCGTAAAACAGGTTTTAGATGCGGCGCGTGATGAAGGATTGTTCATCATTCACACCAGGGAGGGGCACCGCCCGGACATGAGCGATGTTCCGCCCGCCAAGAAAAGAAGAAGCCCGGCGATCGGTGATCAAGGCCCGATGGGACGCATCCTGATCAGAGGCGAATACGGTCACGACATTGTCGATGAGCTTCAGCCCATAGACGGCGAAGTCGTGCTCGACAAACCCGGCAAAGGCGCATTCTATCAGACTGATCTGGATGTCATCTTGAAAAATTGGGGCATCGAATCGCTCATTCTTATGGGTGTGACCACGCACGTATGTGTGCACACGACCATTCGCGAAGCGAACGACCGCGGCTTTGAGTGCCTGATGGTCGAAGACGGCACCGCGACCTTCGACCCGCGTGACCAAGAAGCGTCCATCCGCATGGTCAACCAACAAGGCGGCATATTCGGATGGACCGCGAAAAGCGAAGCCGTCCTGAAGGGCATCAAATGAGAGGAGAAAACCATGCACGAGGTAACCACCATTGACAAACGCATTCTCAGACAACTCAAACAGACTCAAGGCATCGTCCATTCCGTGTTTGACAGCACGCTGAACATCAAGCTCGGTGATGCACTCATCACCCTCGCCCATCATGTGGGCGAGGGCAAACACAACATCCTCACCGGTGAGGCGCTTCGCTTCAGAGGCAAGCCTGTAGGTCCCGGTGATTCTGTCACTGCGACCAGTGACCTTCTCATGGTGGGTGACCTTGCCTTTTCACTTACCAATACGCATGTCAAGGCCTATGAGCCGTTTGAAACAGTCTATACGGTCAAAGACGCTCACTATGCGTTATGTGAAACGTTGAAAGCGAGACTGAAAGCCTCCCCTCAACCTTCGATTTACGATGACGATGCGGAGGAGAAGCTTGGCGAGCGTTTCTTGAAACGCATCAAACGCTATCTTGATAAGCCTGAAAACATTGAGGAGATACTCGGGCTCGGCATCGGCCTCACCCCGCTTGGGGATGATTTCCTGCTGGGGTTCATGCTCGCGAGCCAATCACTTGGAAAGACCGTGGTTGAAAATGAAACATTGGACCGCTTGAGTACACGCACCAACCTCATCTCATTTCAAAGCCTCAAGGATGTCGCCAACAAAGATTACACACAACGTTTGAAACAGTTTCTCGAGGATTTCTTTGAAAACGAATCCCTTGAGGGCGCCGAATGGTTCATGAAATACGGCGCTTCAAGCGGATCGGGAATTCTCGCAGGCTTCATTGAAGCCATCAATACTTGGAGGGATATATCATGAAAGTCAGCAAGATATACAAAAACACCTATTTCGACTCGGTCTCTCTAATGAGTGAGACCGCGAAGCTGAAAAGGGAACTGCCCGTTAACGAACTCGTTTTGCTTATGGGCAGTGACATGAACAAGGACATGTTCAAAGACGTCGGCCTTTATGACGATTCCATGGAATCCGCCACGCCGAACGATTTGATCATGGCTGCAAAACTTACCGACGAATCCATCAAGGACACCTGGCATGAAACCATCATGGAACGTCTTTCAGACGACGATGAAGGTGGCGATGAAGAGAAGACGACCTACAAGACTATCGCCCAGGCGAAGAAGCATTTCGACGCCAACTTCGTTTTGGTGAGCGTGCCCGGAACCTATGCGGCCGACGAAGCGTATGAAGCACTCGAACGTGACATGCACGTCATGCTTTTCAGCGATAACGTCGCCCTTGAGGACGAAATCGCGCTCAAAGACCTGGCGCTTGAAAAAGACCTGCTCATGATGGGCCCCGATTGCGGGACCGCCATCATCAACGGCAAAGGCCTCGCCTTCGCCAATGACGTGAAACAAGGCAACATCGGTCTGGTCGCCGCGAGCGGAACCGGACTGCAGGAAGTCAGTGTCATCATCGACCGTTTCGGTGGCGGCATCACGCAGGCCATCGGTGTGGGCGGACGTGACCTGTCCAAAGACGTCGGCGGACGGATGATGTTAAAAGGCATCGATGTGTTGGCCGACGATGAGAATACGGACGTCATCGTCCTCATCAGCAAGCCGCCCCACCCCGATGTCGAGGAAAAGATTCTTGAAAGAGTCAAAGACATTGACAAACCCGTGATTCTCGGGCTTCTCGACGCGGCGGAAAGCGGTGAGAAGGACAATGTCACGTATGCGACGACGTTGTCGGACGCCGCCTTCAAGGCGCTTGAAAAAGCCGGCATCGACGTAGATGCCACGCTTGCGCTGGATGAAGCGACCAAACAGAACATCGAAAAGGCGCAAGCGGATTTCAAAGACTCACAAAAGAAAATCAAAGGCCTGTTCTGTGGTGGCACACTGACCTCAGAAACGCTTTCCATTTTGAGAAAAGAAGGACTCAAGGTCACCTCGAACGTCGCCAAGAAGGACGAAGAGAAAATGGATGACCCGTTCAAGAGTGACGGACACAACCTGGTCGATCTCGGTGAGGATGTCTTCACCGAAGGCAAACCGCATCCGATGATCGAACCGACCATTCGTCTTGAACGCATGATTGAAGAAGCGAAAAACGAAGAGACCGCCGTCATCCTGCTCGATTTCGAGCTCGGTTACGGCTCGCACGAGGATCCGGTGGGCATCACCATCGATACGATCAAAGTCGCCAAGGAACAAGCGGCCAAAGACAACAGAAAACTCGCCTTTGTGGCCTATGTATGTGGAACGAAAACGGATTTCCAGGGACTAGAGGCCAGTGAAAAACTGCTTGAAGAAGAAGGCGTCATCCTCGCCAGAACCAACGCGCAGGCAGCGAAAATAGCCAGCGAACTCGTAAAGGGGCGTGAATGATATGAGTACCAAAAACCTGCTCAATGAAGACATCCGGCTGATCAATGTCGGAAACCCGAATTTCCG
>Ga0207421_10007699_pt1 | contig 11403 bp, 14 predicted proteins | sample SodLakKL_010_SED_4_FD_187542 | JGI IMG/M metagenome (GOLD analysis project Ga0207421, IMG submission 187542) | Alkaline sediment microbial communities from Lake Tanatar, Kulunda Steppe, Russia - 8KL_010_SED (SPAdes) (version 2) | ecosystem: Environmental > Aquatic > Non-marine Saline and...
TCTGACCAGTTCAGCTTTATAGAGACCATGCTCGCCTGCAAGTACTTCTTCCAGTGGATGGGATTCTGCCCCTGGATGGAGATAATCAGAGCCGCCAGTAATGCCAGAACTGTGATTCAATAATTTCCTGAACGTTACATCTTCATGATTATAGCTGGAATCTGGAAACTGCCAGCTAGTAAGATATTGTGCCACTGGCTCATCTAGATAAATCTTTCCAGTCTCTACCATTTCCATAATAAGCCTGGCAGTCATTGATTTTGTGATAGATTCTGCTCTGAAAAGAGTCTGGTCGGTTACAGGACTTTTCTCTTTAAGGTCTGCATAACCATAATTGCCGGTCCAGACTACCTGATTATCGCTGATCAGGGATACTGCTGCCCCTGGGATATTGTAAAAATCGATAAGTTCTATAATCTTGTCATTAAGTTTATCAACATCATTATTACTTTCTGCTATTCCAGGTCTGAGAGCAAAAGTCGAAAAGACTAAAAATGTAATCAAAGTGATTATTGTTAATTTTTTTGCTTTCATTTCTTCTCTTCCTCACTTAATATCTTTATCCAGCTAATCTTCCTGTCATATTTAAAAATACTTGATTAACTTTAATTATATTTCCTTCCTGATCTAATAAAAGCATGCCTGCTGGTGATTTGTAAAAAAGTTTTTGATATTGTTGAGCTTGAATATCAAGATTATTCCTGTTTATTATTATGTTTCTTGATGACATCTACTTTTCCTCCAGTTAAATTATCAAATCTTTAGTTGTGATATATTTATATTAAAGTGGTTCATAAAAAATATCACTCAACAAATGTTGGGTCTTTTGTTGGTTTTTTAAAATTAAAATTCTTGAATTTGTTTCAAACTATCTTTTTTGAGCACCTGGAATGTACAGATTGACATAAAAACAATTATTCCACTAATAAATGGAAAATATAAATTAACATCAAATATTATTCCGCCCCAGATCGGGCCAAATATTCTTCCTAAACTCATATAGGATTCGACAATTCCCATTGCTTTACCCTGTTCTTCCTGGTTTGCGCTTTTTGAAACAATTGAGATAGCAGTAGGTTTAATGAAAGAGTTAAATAAGATAAATATACTCATGGTGATAAATAAGCTTATATAATTACTTGCTAAAATTATTAATAAAAACCCAATAGCTGAACCAAAAAACGATATTTTAATTAAATTATAATCTCCTAATTTTTTAGTTAATGGACCTACCAATACTCCCTGAGATAATGTATACATAAAGGCCATACCCATTAGAAGTGTACCAACCTCTTCTGGACCATAACCAAATTTTTCTAAAGTATATAACCCATAGATACTTGAAAAAATTTGTTGACCAAAAATTGCTAGAAAAGCTGAAAATAAGCCAAATCCAACTGGAGAGAATAAAGATTCAATAATACTTTTAAAATCAAATATTTTAAACTCTATATCGTCTGTTCTAGCTTCTTTGGTTAGTGATTCAGGCAGGTGCAAATGCCAGTTGAGTTATCCCAAAACTCCCTATTAATAAACCTAACTGTCTACCACTTCCACCTAATTTATCAACTAAAAAAGGCAATACTGGCATAGTAATACCATAACCTAAATATACAACTATTAAACTTAAAATTAAAATAATCAAATTTTTCTTTTTCATAAATATCAACTCCATTAATTTTAAAACCGACCGTCGGTATGATATGCTTAAATTTTTTTATTCTTCAAGTACTTTTACAGTACCTCTTTCACCATTGAGCTTTACTAATTGTCCATCTTTAAGTTTAGATGTAGCCTCTTTAATTCCTGTAACTGCTGGAATACCATATTCCCTTGCTACAACAGAACCATGAGAAATAGGACCACCTGTTTCCATTATCAAACCACCAATACTTAAAAATAATGGGGTCCAGGCAGGATTTGTTGCCTTAGTAACCAATATATCTCCTTTATTTAGCTTTTCTATATTTCCAGGGTCAGAAATTATTTTTGCTTTTCCTTCGATAGTTCCAGCAGAAACTGGAATCCCTTTTAATATATTTTCGTCACCGGTTTCTTTCGGATAGTAGATGCTTTCTCCTGTAGAAGTTATTAATCTGGGAGCATTCATTTTCTGTTGTTGCTGATATTTCCTCTTGTTTTTTTCAACTTTACCTTTTAAATCATTCGTATTCTTAGCTTCAATATCTGCTAAATATAAATAGAAAATGTCTTCAGCAGCTTCAAGCTGACCTTTTTTATATAATTGCTGGCCAATATCTTTAAATTGACGCCTTAATAAATCCAGAGTTCTGGTTAATAAAAATTTTGACTGTTCTCTCAGTCCATACATTTTCCTATAGGCAGTTAATAAATTCCTAACTTTTTTAGCTTTCCTCTTGCCAGCTTTTTCAGAGATATTGTTAGTAATATTATCAATAGCCCTTTCTGCTTCTTTCTTTCCATTATAAAAGTTATCTATACTCTCCTGATACGACTGGTTATCAATATAAGATTGTATCAAATCTATAATATAACCAGGCTCTTCTTGCCAGTTGGCAACTCCTAAATCCACTTCAACTGACGATCTATGACCATATTTATTTAAAAAGACGACAATTTCAGGAGTGTTTATAGTTGGGCTTTCTCCTCTCTCATCCAATTTTTTTGCAATTTTAAGTAATCTCATTCCCATTTCAGTAGTTGGACTATAAGGAACAGCCCGCTCAACTTTATATAACTCAGAAAAATCATCATAATAATCTCCGATTAAATCTTTAACTTTATTTATATACCCGGCAGAAACAGCAATATAAGATAAAAGTGACCAGCTAGTTAAAAAGACTTCTTTGCTAGATTGGTTTATAAAGTTCAATTTTTCATTTATAGTATTTAAATCTTTTGCTTTAGTTTTAAGTTTTTCAATAAAATCATCACCATAGTCCAGAGCTTTTTCTCTGCCTCTATCTGGAGAAATCTTGCCTATTAGCACTTTAGGTACCATTGATAGGCCGTACTTAATAACCCAGGGGTGAAAACTTTTAAAAACCAATAAGATCAGCTTAAAAATAGACTTCTTATTTTTAGCAAACTTTTCTTGATTATCAAAATAAACCTGCTCTAAGGCCTCAGCTGTCAGGGGATCCTGATCATTTGAACTCTCAATAAAATTATCTCGAATTCCTGAGTTCCTCATCAAGCCAGTTATATCCATAAAAACTCTACCACCAAGCATTTTATACCACCAGCAATCTTCTACCCCCTGATATTTTCTATTAATTAAGGGAGATGAACCACACATTATATTCTTAAAAATATCTCCCCCTAAAGGAGTAAATGGTTCCTGCATTCCCTGGGATTGCAGATTAAAGTTAAGATATAATCTAAAATCCTCACTGTCATCTTCAGGTAAAGGATATAAAGTTGTAACTGGTCTACTCTGTACCAGATAAGTTTTATTATCTTCTATAGCCCACTCAACATCCTGTGGTTCATTAAAATATTCTTCAACTTTTTTACTGAGTTTAAAAAGTTCATTAATATTTTCATCTGAAAGTGAGCTAATCTGTCTTTTGTTTTCAGCCACTTTCTCAAATTCTATGCCAGAACCAGCTTTAACTGCCATTATCTCTTTATCAGCAATTTCCTTTTCTATCAAATTACGATCTTCTTTAGATATAACCCACTGGTCTGGTGTTACTTTTCCACTTACAATTGCCTCTCCCTGACCCCAGGAAGAGTTAATTAATACCTGATCTCTTCTCCCATTTAATGGATTAGCTGTAAACATAACTCCGGAAACCTGAGAGTTTACTAAACTCTGGATCACAACAGCATGAGCAATAGCTAAATTATTTATATTATTATCCAGCCTGTAGCTGATAGCCCTTTCATTCCAGAGAGATGCCCAGCACTCCTTTATTTTATTTAATAAGTCATCAAATTCAGCTATATTTAAAAAAGTGTCATACTGACCGGCAAAAGAACTGCCTGGAAGATCTTCAACCGTTGCTGAAGAACGAACAGCTAAAGTATTACCACCTTCAATATAAAGTTCATCATAAATTTCTTTAATTTTTACTTTTAAGTTATCAGGAATATTCCCTTCTAAAAACAGATTTTTAAGCTTCATTGATACTTTATTTATTTTCAATTTGTTCTCCTCTAAATCATTTAGCAAACTTGTTATTTTGCTATCTAAATCATTATTCTTTAAAAAGTATTTATACCCGGTGGTCATTATTACATAGCCAGCTGGTACCGGCAAACCACTTTTAATCATTTCACCTAAATTTGCCGCTTTACCACCAACCAATTTCATATTTTCTCTATTAGCATCACTTAAAGAACTTAAATATTTATTATTAAGCATCAATTTAACCTCCAAAAATTTTAATGGGCTTAATTATTAATATATGCCCTTTTAAATCTTTTTATATAAGGATCTCTATATTTAATTTTCCCTTTCTTTACTTCCAATATCTTACTAAAAACTTCTTCATAAAATAATGTCTTTTCTTCAATTTTTTTGATTAATTCATCAAACTCTACCTCCCCTTTCTTATATTCAGCTGCCATTACTTTTATCGAACTATTTAAAGAGCGATTGATATATATTAACAGTTCTGCTAATTCACGAGGGTTTGAGGTGTTCATATATTCCTTTTCTATACCCTCTTCAATTATTTTCTGAAATGAATTAACTGCCTCATTCTTAACTTTATTGAATAAACTCTTCTGTAATTTCACATTCTTTTCATCATCAAAAACAAGATTTAGTTCCTGGTATTTTTCCTGATGTTTTGATTTAAATTCAGATATTTGAATGGTTGCTTCATTTAATTTTTCAATCGGGTTCAAATCCTGCTTGGAAGCTATATCATCAATAATTCTAATAGCTTTCCTGGAAAAGTTTATTGCTATCATTTCCAGCAAATCCTCTTTAGAGTCAAAGTAATGATAAAAACCTCCTTTAGATATCTCAAGAGCATCAATAATATCTCTGATTGTAGTTTTTTCATATCCCTTTTCCATAAAGAGTTTCAAGCTAACATCTAAAATATCCTGTTTTAAATCATTTTTTGCCATCACAAAATCCCCCACTTTAAATTAATGTATTTTTGCCATCACAATTTCATTACAGTAACTACCATCAGACAAAACCTTTTTCTTCCTCAATATACCCTCTTTCTGAAAATCATATTTTTCATAAAGCCCTCTTGCTCTGGTATTATTTTCAGCAACTCTAAGAGAAATTCTTACAATACCATTTTTTTTAGCCCAATTCATTAAAGTTTCTATTAATAGACTACCAATTCCCATACCCCAGTATTCCTCTAAAACTGACATTCCAAACTCTCCCTGATGGGAGTATCTTCTGAGCTGACTGCCTGTGAATCCAAGATTACCTGCTATTTTATTATCAACTTTTGCCACAATGAAAAGATTATTTTCTGCTGTTTTCATATTTTCCAAAAACTCTTTTTCTTCCTTAACAGTCATATTAATTTCATCCTGTTCTCTTAAGAGAAAATCTGTCTCACCTGATACCTTTTTCATAAAACCTAAAAGCTCTTCAGCATCTTCTTTAACAGAATTTGTAATTAAAATTTCTTTTCCTTTTCTTTGATAAGTCTTGCTTTTAATCTTACCCATTTTTTATTTCCTCCTTAACAAACCAACGGTTGGTTTGTTAGTTGTAATTTATCATATAAAAATATGCCTGTCAAGTCCTGATTTCTGATCGCTATCAAATAATATACTGCTAATAATAAATTAAATCCAGATCCGGCTTCTCAATGCAGTAATAAAAGACCCAGATACTTATATGCTGAAAAATAACAAGTATTAAAGCTGGATATGACCTATAAAATAAAGCTATTGCCCATAATAGCAAGAAGGCAAACTTATACATGGCATTATCTGTGTATTTAAAAATACCCTCTTTAACCAAACCCATTTCCCGATATTTAACTCTAAAATGATCTCCACCTAATGCCCTGATTAATCCAAAGTATCTCAATACTGACCAGAGTGTATAAAGTGCCGGAATTAAAAGTGAAATAGCCAGTAGTCTGGTAAATAATATATTGAGATTCAATGAGTTCTGGCTGGCCCTGGAAACTGCCATCACAGTAAATGGGCGAGCAGCTAAAAAGGGAAAGAAAATAATCCCCCAGATTATCAGGTCCAACCGGCCAAAAATCCTGGTAAATAAAGCTTTGCCAAGCTGTAATCTGAAAACCAGAGATACTATTAGCTGGTGGAGACAAAAAACTAAAATACCGAGGATAAGCCAGGCTCTATCAGTTTGACCTGCCCAATTCCCACTACTTAGAGCTGACTCTGTGAATAACCAGATTAAAATAGCAAATATTATTAGAGACAACAAGTGAATAAACTGTCTTTTTAAGATAAAACTCAATGATGAAGCCTCTTTGACAATAATCTCATCATAATCCATGAAAATCACCTGACAATCCAGTTAATGTTCTATTCAAGTACATCTTAATCTACCTCCTCAACTCAATAATATTATATAATTTCTAATACTAAATGTAACTACCCATTAGTGTGGTTTTAAATAGCTCTCAGTTACTACAATAAGTTTAATTTGACAATTCTCATAGTAATTAATATAATAGCAATATAACTAGTAGGGGGTAAGGGTATATTCCGGACTTATTACATTCTACTTTTGAGGGGTGGAGATATTGCAAACTTATATAAATGGTTAGTGGTTGTTTTTCTGGTTAATCATATTTCATGGTTGAGAATTATTAACATGAATTATGTGGCAACGGAAACATTAAGTGGTATGTCTGGAATTAGGCTTAGTAATTTCAATACCTGTAACTGCCTTTACATCCAGTCTATTTTTGAACAGAGATTAATTTAAAAATGTCAAGCCAGAGATTATCTATATCCTTTATTTCCAAACCAGCTCTCTCTATATTTTCTTCCGTGTAGCGATCAATATTGGCACCCCAGATATTTTTGGGAATGAAATTTAACAATTCCATTAGTTGACCGAGCAAAAATTTCTGGCTTTTTACATGTTCCAGCATATATATTTTGCCATCAGATTTTAAGACTCTTTTTAATTCCTTTAATCCCAATACAGGGTCTGGAACTGAACAAAATACGCAACTTGTGACAATTAAGTCAAAATAATTATTCTGAAAATCAAGCTCCTGAATATCCATTTCTTCAAAATTTATCTTAAGATCATAGTTTTTTGCTCTCTCTTTTGCCCTGGTAAGCATCTTAGGACTAAAATCTATTGCCGTATAATCTAATCCCTTGGGATAATGGGGAATATTTTTCCCAGTTCCTACCCCAGCCTCTAAAAGCCTGTCTCCATCTACAGTATTGGTCTTTACTTTATTCCATAGTTTCTCCCGCCAATTATTAAAGGCCAGTTTTTCCATAAAAAACTCAAATTTATCATATACCGGAGCTATTCTGTTATATCTCTTTTTAGTTTTATGATTTTTAGACATTCTATCACCTCATTTTATAAAATTAAGATAAATTCATATTCTCTTTACATTTAAATTATATCCTATTATTAAAGTTGAGTAAATTTATATATAATATAAGCATTTATTAACTGGAGGTAAGAAATTATGTTATTTAATATTGCTTTAGCCCAGAGAGGCATCTTTAATGGAAGATATGGGCATCACCCTTTTGGTTTTGGAGGTGGAATTTTAATGATGATTTTCTGGATTGTGATTATTATTGGAGTCATCTGGCTAATTAAAGAAGTGTTTACGGATAAAAAAAATGACCGTTATTACTACAGGGAACAGGATAACAGATACCAACTGGATTCAAACCCTGATAATGAAAGACCTCAAGAGATAGCCAGAAAAAGACTGGCAAACGGTGAAATAACCAGAGAAGAATATGAGGAAATTATTGAAACTTTAAGGAAAGATTAAGCTATACATGAAAACAGCCTGGCTAGTACTGGCCAGGCATTTTTATTTTATATACTATAAACTGTTTTCATTATAACTTTTCTCATCAATATAATTTTTATCTTCAGGTTCTTTTTCCTCGTCCTGATTATTAAAACCTTTAAATAATCCAAACATCATTAAAACATGAATTAGCGGACAGATTAATAATAATGGCCAATATGAAAAATTACCTGTGCTTCCTCGACCAACAAAAAACCATAAAGCGCCCATCATAATAATACAACCAACCAGCATTAAACCCATATGATGATGACCTGAACTACATTGTTTATTATCATTATCTCCCATTAACGAATCCTCCTTAATTTTAAAAATTGAAGTTTTTAGTTTCATTTTTTATCGTAACTATTTTTGGTTGAAAACTATTATTTTCTTTATAATAATTATCTATTTTCCTTATTAGATACCAGGAAAACCCGAAAAAAACAAAGGAACCGAGCATACCAAATAGCTCCTGGCCGACTAAACCAAGTAAATTACCCAGGTAATTAAAAGCTAAATAACCTATAAAGATACCGATTATTGGAATTAAATAGACCAGCATAGAAGCCAGCCTCACATTACTATCATCCATCTCTACTATTACCAGATCACCTTTTTTGGCATTAACAGGATTATTAACTTCCAGTTTGATCTGGTCAGTATCATGACTACTATCTGCCAGGCCACAGTTCTTCTCGCATTTATCGCAGGCAGAATGTCGGGTTATAATTATTTCTGCCTTATTATTATAACTTTTTGCAACTCTGGCTTCTTCTTTCATAATTACACCTCAAATTTAAAAATTAGTGACAGCTAAAATCTTCATCATTATGATCTGAGTTGAATATATCTATCTTTTTGGCAATCAGATAAAAGATTATCCCAAATGATACTATTATACCTAAGCCAGCTAAAATTTCACTCATTAACAAAACCCCCTTTAATAAGTTTTATTGCTTGAGAATTTCAACTTCATGGGGTGTATTTCCAATCTCAATCCTATTAATAATTTCTCTATTATTACTATCAAAAACAACTAATTCATTAGCCCGTGCATTTGTAACCAGGACATACAAACCATTTGAAGTGAACTTTATATGATTTGCATATTCACCTGATGCTATTGTCTCAATTACTTCAAAATTAAGAGTATCAATAATTGATACATCATTACTTCTTCTATTAGCAGTCCAAACCTCATTCCCATTAGGTGAGATATCTACACCATGAGTTCCTTCACCTGCAGGAATATTGGTTATTAATTCATAGGTATTTAAATCAACAACTGAAATCTCATTTGATTCCCAGTTAGCTACATAAACATGATCGCCATCAGGAGATATCCTGGCCTCATTCGGGCCTTCTCCAACTTCAATATCTGCAATTACTTCCAGGTTTTCTATTGAAAGCACCTGAATCATATTCTCATCAAGCAAAGCAGAAACTGCTATAGAGTTTTCTCCATCAAGAGTTACATGACTTGACTTGCCAGCTAAATCATCAGCAAACCTTTTAATAATCTCATCTTCTTCAATATCATAAACCAATAAATTTCCTGTATCATCATCTGCTGGAGAGATAAATAAGAGCCTGCCATCAGGAGTTATGTCCAAACCATGAATACCTGCTCCAATATCTTTTTCTCTAACTATCTTCTGAGAATCAAGATCATAGACTTTCAAAATACCCTCAGCCATATCACCGGCATAAAGCATGTTCCTATCAGGACTTACTGCCAGTCCATGACCGGTAGCCTCTCCTATTTCGATAGTTTTTATTATTTCGCCCTCAATATAATCTACAAGTGAGACAGTTCCATCTGCTTCATTGGCAACTGCAGCAATATAGTTTGAGCCAAAATCCCAGGTCAGTTCATGATCGTAACCTCTTAAATCAGAAATCCTCATTTCTAATTTAGAAAACTGATCTATTTGGGAGATTTCAATATCTTTAAGGGATACAGAAAAAACTGCTGATGGATGATGGCTTGATCTACTTTCCCATTCCCATCTAAAGTTTTCTCGGTCTATCTCAATACCATTTAAAACTATATCTATTTTTTCAATAAAGTTAATCTCAGTTAAATCTCCACTGTGGGTATCCATATAAATTCTAAAGTTAATAGTATCAGCTGGTTCTTCCTCAGGCTCGACTAAACCAACTTCAATGTCCACTCCTTCGCCAGAAGAACTCTGACTTATTATATTTTCTGCATTAACCTGTGACGAAATCATAGTAAAACTTACTGCCAGTACTAGAACTAATGTTACTGCAATAAATATTCTTTTCATTTCTTTTGACCTCCAATTTAGTATTTAATACCCATACCCCCTATCAGGATGTGGTCTAATTATATAAATTCTTATCGATTTTGTCAAGAATATAACAGAATTGATAGTATTTAAGTGATATATTAATTATTTAAATTATAAATAAAAATTATTGATTGACCTCTCCTTTTCTCATATAAACATAGACTGTAAACTCTTTCCCAGGAATAAAGTTGCTCTCTTTGAATTTGTCTTTTAGTTTAAAACCTAGTTTTGGAGTTATGGCCAGGGACTTTTGATTAAAATCAGCTACCCAGGCCTCAACTTCAATTTCCTCAGGGATCTCTTCAAATATTCTATCTGTTAATTTCCTGCCAACTCCTTGACTCTGATATTTAGAATCAACTATGATTGAGGCCTCATAACCTTCTTTATATTCCTTAACTCCAATATAACCAATAACGGAACCATCTGCTTCAGCTATTAAACTTTTATAGATATTTTTACCAAAAAGCCATTGTTCTGCTTTAGAATAATTATCTATGTTGCCAATTGGAATGTCCTTAGCCCATTCAAATTCTTGCCTAAACTTATTTGATAATTCTATTAACCCATTAATATCCTCCTGTTCAGGTCTTCTTATCATCAATTTAATCTCCCCTATCTTTACCTTGATAAGCTTTTCATCTTCTAGTTACTAAAGCAATCGTCTCTGACTGATTTGAATAACTCTTGCCAGTCAGATCAGAATAAAATTCATGATCTTTAAACCCATGGCAGTCCAGTAGCTCTGCTGCTGAATCTCTGGTATAAAAATGATCATAAATTCTATATAAGTTAATCTCTCCAGACTCAGTCATTACAATAGTCTGATCCAGGAAAGTATCATTATTCTGAAAGAGGAAGGTTTCTGTCAGGGCAAGGTAGGGCTCAGGATGCCAGAAACCTCCGTCAGTGACTTCCCAGTTCCTTCCTGTTGAACTCTCATCTCGATTCTTATCTGAAAAGACATCAAAGATAAAAAGGCCTCCAGGTTTTAATGCCTGATAAACCCTATTTAAAAGGTGGTCTCTTTCTTTATCTGTCAGAGCCCCTAGATCACAGTAGATCAGCATAATTACATCAAACTCTTCCTGATAATCGATCTCTAAGTAGTTCTGATAAATATATTCGATCTCTAAACC
>Ga0207421_10007700_pt1 | contig 11403 bp, 11 predicted proteins | sample SodLakKL_010_SED_4_FD_187542 | JGI IMG/M metagenome (GOLD analysis project Ga0207421, IMG submission 187542) | Alkaline sediment microbial communities from Lake Tanatar, Kulunda Steppe, Russia - 8KL_010_SED (SPAdes) (version 2) | ecosystem: Environmental > Aquatic > Non-marine Saline and...
CTCGCGGCCGGGCCCGACGGTGTCAGTCTCGCTGACCCGTTCCCAACCGTGTCAGGCCTGCTGACCCGTGGCGCTGGTGACCACCTCGAAGCCCCACAGCTCCGAAGCCGCCGCCGCGGGTCCACCGGCCGGGGGTCCGCCCTCGCCGCCGGGGTGACCGCCACCCTCGCCGCCAGGGTGACCGCCCTCACCGCCGGGGTGACCGCCGCCCTCACCGGACGACGGCGGCTGCTGGCCGTGGCCGCGGCCGAACGCCTCGGAGTTCATCCAGGCCTGGAAGGCCTCGTCGTCCCGCCACTTGGTGACCACCAGGTAGCGGTCGGTGCCTTCGGTCGGGCGCAGCAGGTCGAAGGATTCGAAGCCGTCGACCTTCTCGACATCGCCGGCTCGTGCGGCGAAACGCTGCTCGAGCACCTCGCCCCGGCCTTCGGGGACCTGCAGGACGTTGATCTTGACCACGGACACGGTGACTCCGATATCGACACGGGCATGAGGATGGACGCGGGCGCCCGAAGCATCGACGCCGACCGAACGCAACGGCGGGGATCGAGGCCACGAGGTGCCCGACACGAGCCTACGGCCGTCGACCGACCGTGCTTCGCGCCATCCCCGTCCGATGCGCGGGGACAGGGCCTCACCGGCGCAGCGGCTGCGGGCGACCGTAGGTCAGGCTGCGCCAGAGCCACTCCGCCGGGCCGAAGCGGAAGCGGCCCATCCAGAGCATGCCGACCACGATCACCGCCACCCAGATGCCGGCGACGACCGTCAAGGCTTCGGTGGCTCCCAGCTGGCCGTAGAGGCCCAGACCGAAGAACACCACCAACGCCAACAGGCTCTGCAGCAGGTAGGCCGACAGTGCCATCCTTCCCACGGCTGCGAGCGGGCGGATCGGTCCCCAGCGCAGACAGATCAGCGTCAGGGTGGACAGGTAGCCCACGGCGAGCACCGGAGCGCCGCCGAGCTGGGCCGCCGCGCCGGCGACCTCCACCCACCGCGGTGTCGCCGGGGTCCCGACACCGAGCGGGCCCAGCCAACCCATGACCAGGTTGACCGGCAGGCCGACGCCGAGACCGACCGCCGCGGCGCGACGCAGCAGGTCCTGCCGTCCGCGGAGATCGTGGACGAGCCCCGAACGTCCCAACACGAAGCCGAACAGGAACAGCGCCAGGAACCACGGCAGCAACGACAATTGACCGCTCTGGATGAGCAGGGCGAGGACGGCGTTGACGCCGATGAGTTGACCGTAGGAGCCCTCGGCGTAGACCTCGAGTGCACGCTCCTGCTGGTCCAGGGCGAAGCCCGTGAAGGGATCGCCCGGAGACGGATCCATCACCGCGGCCCCTGCCGCGACGGCAACCAGGACGTAGACGAGGGTCGTCACGAGCAGCAGCCCCCCCGACCAGCGGAGCAACGTGGCGGGTGGCTTCGTGATGAACGCGAGCAGCACCATCCCGGTGATCCCGTAGACCAACAGCACGTCCCCGGGGAACAGCAGCAGCATGTGCGCGAGCCCGAAGCCCATCAACCAGGCGTAGCGGCGTGCCAGTAGGCCGCGTGGCGAACGACCGGCGTCGAGGGCGCGACGCGCGATCAGTGCGGCGCCGATACCGAACATGATCGAGAACGCGGATACGAACTTGCCACTGATCAGCCAGCCGACCAGGAACGACGTCGCCTGGTCGGCGGGCGTGGGTGGCGCCTCGACCGCGAGTCCGAACAAGGCGCCATAGAGGTCTCCCCCACGCATGAACTCGATGTTGACGAACAGGATCCCGAGCAACGCGAATCCGCGGAGGACATCGAGGATCGGCTCGCGCTCGCCTTTGGTTGTGGGCTCGAGCCGCGCGCCCCGCGGCGGCTGTGGTGCCGCGGTCGGTGGCAGTGGCGGTGGGGTGGACACGGGCGGCTCGGAAGGCTCCGAGGGCGGGTTGTCGGGCCGGTCAGGCATCGTCGGTCCCCGTGCGGTCGTGCGAGCGTCCGTGGTCCGACCCCGACCCGACCTCCGCCGCGGACGTGGCGACCAGGCAGCGACGAACCTCAGGGGTCCGGGGCTGGAAGCGCCCGCACCTCGCCTCGTCGGGGCGAACGGTGGGTGGGATCACGACGTGCCTCCTCGACGGTCGGAGAAGACCGCCTCGACGGGCAGTTCGAGGAACCGGGCGATGCGGAAGGCCACCGTGAGGCCCGGCGAGCACTCACCGCGCTCGAGGTAGCCGACACGACCGTGTGACGTTGTACCTCGATAGCGGCAACGAGGTCGCGACGCGGCAACGCTACGACATCCGACCGGTGTCGCGCCGGCAGCTCGAGGTCGCGGCAGACCGCCACTGCTGCCGCCCAGGCGCGACACCGGGCCAGCGGCGCGACATCGGGCTTCGGGCGCGACATCGGGCTTCGGGCGCGACAGCGGGTGCCGGGCGCGACAGCGGGTGCCGGGCGTGGGCCTCACCACCACTGGGTGCCGGGGGCGCCCTTGAACGGGCCGGTGACGCGGGAGGTGATCCAGCCGCCGTAGAAGTCGCCCTCGCTGGAGCGGACCTCCTCGCCGTCCACCAGGCACCGGTCGACGCGCGACGGGTAGAAGGTGACGTGATCGCGTAACGCGTCGAAGCCCGGTGTGGGGTCGGGGTACCACCAGCACGCGAGGTGCGACCGCTGCTCACCGACGACGATGTCCGCGTAGGCGGCCTGGCCCTTGAACTCGCAGAACGTCCGTCGGGGGTCGGGGACCAGCAGCGTCTGGTCCACGTCCTCGAACGGCACGTAGTAGGTCGGGGGGTGCGAGGTCTCCAGCACCCGGATGGCGCGGCGGGTGTCGGCGACGGTGCGGCCGGCGAACTCGACCACGACATGCTCGCCGGTCGGATCCAGCGCGGGCGGGCGCGGGTAGGACCAGACCGATTCCTGTCCCGGGCCGGGTGGGTCGGGTTGCGGACGACGCATCATGACGGGATCCTCGGAGGCGGCTGGTGTGGGTTCGGACCTCACCACACCGGTGGCCGGGCATGACCCCGGAGTCCGACGCCTATCCTGGGCCGCACGAGCGGACGAGGGAGCAGCAGATGGCGAAGATCCCGGACAAGGCCGAGCACCAGCGCCAGTTCGCCGGGCTCGAGGTCGGCGACCGGCGCGCCATCATCCGCTCGGTGAACCGCGGGAAGGCCGTCGACCAGCGCAAGCTCGCCCCGCTGGCGGTCGGGGTCGCCCGCCGTCAACGCAAGTTCTGGCGTGTCGCGTGGGTCCTCGGTCCGCTGGTCGGTCTCACCAGCCTGTTCGGTGACGCCGACTTGGCGGTGGCGCTTCTCAACGCCGGGATCGCCACGGCCGCGCTCGGGCTGATGTCGTGGTTCTGGTACTCGCGCGCCCGCCGGGCCGAGCAGCTCAACCTCGAGCTGTCCCAGAGCCGGCGTGACCGGGAGCGGGGACACGCAGCGGATGGGGACGACGGGCCATCGGCCGGTCAACGGTTCCGCTCCCACCTGCCCGGTGGTGGCGGCGGCGGTGCCGGCAAGGAGCAACCCCGCGCCAGCAGCGCAGGTACCGAGCCCAGCGGCTCGTCACGCGTGCGCAAGGATCCCGTCACCACGCCGCCCCCCGGGCAGCGTCCCTACAAGCCCCGTGGCCGCAAACGGCGCTGACCGGCCGCGACCCGGCCCGATCACGGAACCCGTGGCCGACGACGGAACCCGTGGCCGAGACCGGGTTCCGTCATCACCGGTCAACGGCGCAGAGCATCCAGCACCTCATGCGCGACGCTGGTGACGTTCTCGGCCGTGAACCCGAAGGCTTCGAACAGCTGCTCGGCGGGTGCTGACGCCCCGAAGCGATCGAGGCCGACCACGGCGCCGGCGTCGCCGACGTAGCGCTCCCAGCCGAGGGTGACCCCGGCCTCGACCGCCACGCGGGCGCGCACCTCGGGTGGCAGCACGGACTCGCGATAGTCGCGGTCCTGGGCCGCGAACCGCTCCCAGGACGGCATCGAGACCACGCGGACACGGATCCCCTGGTTGCCCAGGACCTCGGCGGCGCCGACGGCGTGCTGGACCTCGGAGCCGGTCGCGAGCAGGATCAGCTCCGGGAGTCGCGCGTCGGGGCCGAACTCGCGCAGCACGTAGGCCCCGCGCTCGACGGCGTCGGCCGGCTTGTCACCGAGCGGCGGTAGACCCTGTCTCGTCAGCGCGATCAGCGACGGCCCGTCGGACTCGATGGCGCTTCGCCAGGCACCGACCACCTCGTCGCCGTCGGCAGGCCGGAACACCGTCAGCCCGGGGATCGCCCGCAGCGACATCACGTGTTCGACCGGCTGGTGGGTGGGGCCGTCCTCCCCCAGGCCGATCGAGTCGTGGGTCATCACGTACACGACCCGGGCCTGCATCAGCGCGGCCAGACGGATCGCCGGACGGCAGTAGTCGGTGAACACCAGGAAGGACGCCACGTAGGGCAGCACGCCCCCGTGCAACGCCATGCCGTTGGCAGCCGAGGCCATCGCGTGCTCACGGATGCCGAACCGCAGGTTGCGCCCCATCCGGCCGGTCGGTGCCTCCTGGGCCCCGGGCTGACCCGGTGCCGGCGAGGTGGCGTACGGATCGTCGACCGCCGCGAAGTTGCCACCGCCGTCGATGTCGGTGTTGTTGGACGCCGCAAGATCGGCCGACCCGCCGAACAGCTCCGGAAGGACCGGCGCCAAGGCGTTGATCACCGCCCCGGAGTGCTTCCTCGTCGCGTCCTTGCCGTCGAGACCCGGCAGCGCGTCCTGCCAGCCCTCGGGCAGCTCGCCGCGCACGACCCGGCGCTCGAACTCCGCCGCGAGGTCGGGGTGCGCCTCGCGGTAGGCCGCGAACCGCGCGTCCCAGTCGGCGTGGTGCTGCCGGCCGCGCTCGCGGACGTCCACGTGGTCGCGCACGTCCTCGGGGACCACGAACTCCTCGTGGGTCCAGCCGTAGGCCTCTTTGGTCGCGACGATCTCGTCCGCGCCCAGCGGCGCGCCGTGGACCCCGGAGGTCCCCGCCTTGGCCGGGGAGCCGAACCCGATCACGGTCTTCACCGCGATCAGCGACGGACGCGGATCCGCCTCGGCAGCGGTGATCGCCGTGCGCAAGGCCTCCAGGTCGTTGCCGTCGGTGACCCGCCGGGTGTGCCAGCCGTAGGCATCGAACCGGGCGAGCACGTCCTCGCTGAAGGCGATGTCCGTGCCGCCGTCGATCGTGATGGCGTTGTCGTCGTACAGGTAGGTGAGGCTGCCGAGCCGTAGGTGACCGGCCAGCGATGCCGCCTCCGAGGACACGCCCTCCATCAGGTCACCGTCGGAGACGATCCCGTACACCCGGTGGTCGACGACCTCGTGCCCGGGGCGGTTGAACTCCGCCGCCAGACGTTCGGTGGCGATCGCCATCCCGACCCCGTTGGCGAAGCCCTGCCCGAGCGGCCCGGTGGTGGTCTCGACCGCGTCCAGCAGGAAGTTCTCCGGGTGCCCGGCCGTCGGGGAGCCCAGCTGCCGGAAGTTCCTCAGATCCTCGAGCGTCGGCGCCTCGTAGCCCGTGAGGTGCAGCGAGGAGTACAGCAGCATCGACCCATGACCGGCGGAGAGCACGAACCGGTCCCGGTCGACCCACCCCGGGTCGCTCGGATCGTGTTGCATGACCTCGCGGAACAGCAGGTAGGCGATGGGGGCACAACCCATCGGCATGCCGGGATGACCCGAGTTGGCACGCTGGACGGCATCGATCGACAGGGTGCGGATCGTGTCGATCGAGCGTTGTTCGAGCACGGAGGTCATGGCACTCCCGGGACGTCGGCAAGAGGTGAGGGGGTAGCCGGAGCGGCCACACCGGCGCCGAATCTACTCACCGGTCCGGATCCCGCACACTCGGCCCCTATCCTCCCGCAGTCACGCCCGAGGGAGCCCACCACGTGCCACCGCTACCCCAACGCATCACCTACCGGGTCGCCGTCGAGAAGGCCCCCGGCATGCTCGGCGCGATGGTCACCGCCATCGATCGATCCGGCGCCGAGGTGGTGGCCACCGCACGCACCAGCGAACAACGGCACGTGGTGTTCCGCGACGTCACCGTCGAGGTGCGCGACGAGGTCCACGCCGACGAGGTCGCGGCGACCCTGGTCGAGTTGGAGGGTGTGGAGCTGCTCGCGATCACCGACGAGGTCCTGGCCGCCCATGATCGCGGCAAGATCCGCGTCGAGGTCACGCGCGAGGTCAACGGTCCGGGCGACCTGTCGCTGGTCTACACGCCCGGGGTGGCCAAGGTGTGCCGCATCATCGCCGACAACCCCGTCGCCGCCTACCGGTTGACCATCAAGTCCAATGCCGTGGCCGTCATCACCGACGGCTCGGCGGTGCTGGGGCTCGGTGACATCGGCCCGCTGGCCTCGTTGCCCGTGATGGAGGGCAAGGCGATGTTGCTCAAGTCCTTCGGCGACGTCGACGCGTATCCGATCCTGGTCGACGAGCAGGACCCGGACACCTTCGTCGACACCGTCGCCCGGATCGCCGGAGGCTTCGGGGGCATCAACCTCGAGGACATCGCGGCACCTCGGTGTTTCGAGATCGAGGGCAAGCTGCGCCAGCGGCTCGACATCCCGGTGTTCCACGACGACCAGCACGGCACGGCCATCGTGGTGCTGTCGGCGCTGATGAACGCGGCGAAGGTGGTGGGCCGCGACCTCGGTTCGTTGCGGGTGGTGGTCCAGGGCATCGGGGCGGCCGGGGTGGCGATCATCAACCTGTTGCGGGCCGCCGGGATCGACGACATCGTCCCCGTCGACATCGACGGCATCGTCGAGCCGCGCCGCAAGGCCGGGCTCGATCCGATCCGCCGCCGGGTCGCGAAGCAGACCAACCCGCGCGAACTCTCCGGGGACAAGGCCGTGGCGCTCGAGGGGGCCGACGTCTTCATCGGGGTCTCCGGGCCCAACACCCTGCCGCTGGAGCTGGTCCGGACCATGGCCGAGCACCGGATCGTGTTCGCGATGGCGAACCCGACCCCGGAGATCCACCCGGACGTCGCGCGCGGGCATGTCCGGGTCATGGCGACCGGGCGGTCGGACTTCCCCAACCAGATCAACAACGTGCTGGCGTTCCCGGGTCTGTTCCGCGGCCTGCTGGACGCCGCAGCGACCGCGGTGACCGACGAGATGAAGATCGCGGCCGCGGAGGGGATCGCCTCGATCGTCGGAGACGACCTGGCGGACGACTACATCGTGCCCTCACCCTTCGACCGTTCGGTCGTACCCGTGGTCGCCCAGGCCGTAGCGGCGACCGCCCGCGCGCAGGGCCACGTCCGGCCGGGCTCGCAGGGGTCGTTGGAGACCGAGACCGAGGCCGCCGAACAGCAGGCCGCCCAGCGCGCCGTGCAACGGGCCATCGCCCGGCAGTTCAGCGGCGAGGCGCACGCCGACTGATGTAGCCGGGGCATGGGCCGTCCCGGGTCAGGGCGCGACGGACCCGGTGGACGGCGGGGGCTCGGGCGCCGCGCCCCCCTCGGAGGCGCGCAACAGATCCCGGATCTCGCGCAGCAGCACCACCTCGTCCGGCTCGGTCTGGGCCTCGGGTTGCGGTCCGTCCCCGTCCGCACGCCGGCTGCGGTTGTAGGCCCGGATGATCAGGAACAGCACGAACGCGACGATGACGAAGTTGAGCAGCGCCGTGAGGACCGCACCGACGGAACCGACCGGGGCACCGTCGGCGTCCACCCCACCGAAGGTCAGCAGGTTGTCGAAGTCCGGCTCACCGAACACCAGCCCGATCGCGGGCATGATCAGCCGGTTGACGATCGTCTGGACGACCGCGGTGACCGCCGCCCCCATCACGAACCCGACCGCGAGGTCGATGAAGCTCCCGCGGTCGATGAACTCCTTGAACTCCTGCAGCACGGTGCCGCCCTCCCGTCATCCGCGCCCCCCTCGAAGCATCGGGGGCGGTGAACGCGTTGCACGCTACCGAGCCCGACCCGGACGTGTCCGTCAGCGCTCGAGGGTCCCGACCCAGTCGGCGATCACCGGCGTGAGACCGGCCACGGTCGCCGCCTCGGACGACGGGGTCCCCGTCGGGCTGGCCTTGCCCGTGATGCGCAGGGAGTGGTCGGCACCCTCGACGAAGTGCACGGTGCTGCGCCGCGGCAACTTGCGGACGCTGGCCGCGAGCAGGTCGCTCTCCGCGAACGTGTCGCGACGACCTTGGAGGAACAGGCACGGGACGCCCACGTGGGGCCAGTGCTCGACCCGCGGTTGCTCGGGCTTGCCCGGCGGGTGCAACGGGTAGCCGTAGAAGAGCAGCCCGACCGCCGGGAGCCCATCCGCGACCGCCATCGACGCCACCCGGCCGCCGTAGGACTTGCCTCCGAGGATCCAGGGCCCCTTGATGCCGGTCGCCCCCTGTGCCGCCGCAACGATCTGGCGGTAGGACTGCACCGATCGCTGCGCCTTCGGGGCCGCCCGTCGCGCGCCTTCGTGGTGCGGCAGGTTGGTGCGCACCACCGGCAGACCCAGCGACACCAGCACCTCGGCGAGCGCACGCAGACCCTCGCCCTCGAGGCTGCCTCCGGCCCCGGGAGCGAGTAGCACGGCAGGACCACGCCGCCGGGACGGCGTGTGGAGCGCGGCGGTGACCGCCGGGACCGACGCATCGGCGACCGGCAGCGAGAGCGCGGTGAGGGTCACGGAGCGTCGACCGAACGGCCGGAGATGGGCACGACGAGGCCTCCTGGGAGCTGGGTGGGAGCACACGCGCAACGGCGAACCGTACCGCGTACCGCACGACCCGAGGTCCGTGCAGGCCCTACGCTCCACGGACACGGCTCAGGGGGCACGCGATGCGCTATCCGGTCCGGCTCCTCACCGACGACGAGGACATCATCCACCAGTTCCGGCCGCACTGGCGGGTGCTGCTCCCCGCGGTCGGGTGGGCCATGGTCCTCGGCGCGCTGGCCGGGGCCGCGTTCGCGGCGCTCGATCCGCCCTACACGTGGTATGCGCTGGGGGCCGCCGTGCTGATCTGGTTGCTGCTCTCGACGCGACGCCTGTTCGCCTGGTGGTTCACCAACTACGTGTTGACCACCGAACGCATCATCGTGCGCTCCGGCATGATCGCGCGGACCGGGACCGAGATCCCGCTCGAGAACATCAACAACGTGCTGTTCAGCCAGAAGGTGATCGAGCGGCTGCTCGGCTACGGCGACGTCATGGTCGAGTCCGCGGGCCGGGAGGGCCAGAGCCGGTTGATGGACATCCCGGACCCCGAGGCCTTCCAGTCCGAGATCTACCGTGCACGGGAGCTGCGCACGCTGCATTTCCGGGGTGGCGGTTCACGGGCGCGGGACGTGGTCGAACAGCTGGAGTCCCTGGCCGACCTGCGCGAACGCGGCCACCTCACGGACCACGAGTTCGCGGCGAAGAAGGCCAGGCTGCTCGCCGAACTGCCCGGCGTCGAGCCGGGCGACATCGAGGAGCTCGCCCGGAGGGGCGAACTCGATCTCGAGACCTGATCCCGCCGCGTGCGACACGGGATGCAGGTGGACCGGTCAGTGCCGTTCGCGCACGGTGATCAGCACCGGGCACGGCGCGTGCGCGACCACCTGTTGGCTGACGGAACCGAGCAGCAGCCCTCGGAACCCACCCAACCCGCGCGCGCCGACGACCAGCAGCTCAGCGCCCTCTGCCACCTCGCACAGGACCCGGGCGGATCCCCCGGGCCGAAGGATCGTGCGCACCGGCACCTCGCCCGGTCCGCCCACCTCCGCCAGGGTCTGGTCGACGACCGCCTTGGCACCGTGATGCAGTTCGTCGTCGGTCGGCATGGTGACCAAGCCGGGAAGCGCCACGAGTTCCGGCGTGGGGTAGGCGTGGACGAGCTCCACCTCCGCATCGCGCAGCACGGCTTCATCCAGCGCCCACCGTAGGGCCCGCACCGAATCCGCCGACGAATCGATACCAACGACGATGCGACCCATGGTCATGCCTCCTGGTCGAGCGATGGAACACGAGCGGACGGACCGGCACCGCGAACGCGACCCCACACCCGGGCGGGTGACCGAGTGTAGGTCACGTTCCCACCGTCCTCGCCGTGCCTCGTGCCCCATGGTGCTGCGCGTGGGGGCGCGGGGTCAGGGCGGACGTGCTCCTGTCCGGCACTGCCCTTGGGCCCGTCGCGGGGTGACCTCCGGCCCTCCCGGTCCCGGTCCGCACGTCGCAGACTGCGTCCACGAGGGCAACCGGTGATCGGCACCGGTCGCCGACCAGGAGGACGACCATGCTGGGGATCTCGTTCCACGACCCCGTTCATACCTTGACGGCACCGGCGGTCGCCACGATCACGCCCACCGCCACATTGCGCGCCGCCGCGACCGCACTGGCCGCCGACCGGGTGGGGCTGCTGGTCGTCGTGGACGCCCGAGGTGTCCGAGGCGTGCTCTCCGAGCGCGACATCGTGCTGGCCATCGCCGACGACCACGACCTGGACGAGGCGCGCGTCCGCGACCACGCCAGCACCGAACTGGTGGGTATCGACGAAGCCGAGTCGATCATCGAGGCCGCCGGGACGATGGCTGCCGCCGAACTCCGGCACCTCGCGGTGATGCGGGGCGACGAGGTCGTCGGCGTCATCTCGGTCCGCGACATCGTCGACGTTCTGGTGGCCCAGGGCGACCTCGCGGCGAAGATCTGACATCCGAGCGGGGCCGGCGCACCCGGACCCGCTCGGCGCGACGGGGGAGGCACCCGTTGTCGCCCAGCAGCCCTGATCCAGGGCTGCTCGGCGGTCGTCGTGGTGGACACCCTGGCCGGGGACGCGCTGGTGGCCGTGATCGGCCCCTCGGGGATCGGCAAGTCCTCGGTGGTCCGCGCCGGCTTGATCCCGGCTCTCCGCCAGGGCGCGATCGACGGCTCCGAGCGGTGGCTGATCACCGACCTCGTCCCCGGAGCGCACCCTTTCGAGGAGCTGGCGGCCGCGCTGCGCCGGGTTGCCGTGGAGGTGTCGGTCGATGTCGCCCACGAGCTACGCGACAGCGAGCGGGGGCTGGTGCGCTGTGCGCAGGCGATCCTTCCGCCGGACGGTCAGCTGCTGCTGCTCATCGATCAGTTCGAGGAGCTGTTCACGCAGACCTCCGACGCCGGAACCCGCCGCCGATTCCTCGATCTGCTGGTCGCGACCGCCTCCGATCCGCAGGCACGCGTCCGGGTCGTGGTGACGCTGCGCGCCGACTTCCTCGACCGACCACTGCGTTTCCCGGACTTCGCCGAGGTCATGCGCCGCGCCACGGTGCTGGTGCGGTCACCGGACCGCGAAGAGCTCGCACGCAGCATCCGGGAACCGGCCACCCGTGTCGGGGTGCAGGTCGAGGACCGGCTCGTCGAGCGCATCGTCGCCGACGCCGACCGTCAGCCCGGTGCCCA
>Ga0207421_10007701_pt1 | contig 11402 bp, 12 predicted proteins | sample SodLakKL_010_SED_4_FD_187542 | JGI IMG/M metagenome (GOLD analysis project Ga0207421, IMG submission 187542) | Alkaline sediment microbial communities from Lake Tanatar, Kulunda Steppe, Russia - 8KL_010_SED (SPAdes) (version 2) | ecosystem: Environmental > Aquatic > Non-marine Saline and...
AAAAAAATCCACATTTTTAATCATTCTCCAATGTTTCACGCATTTTATTATATGTATCCTTGTCAATCTCTCCGCGCGCATAGCGTTGTTTAACGGTATCCAAGGCACTTTTTGACTCAGATTTGTTGGATTCATTGAAAAACATCATGCCAACGATGATAATGACAATCCAAAATAGTCCCATGCCAATACCGTGCCATGCGAATCCACGACCATGGTGCCAATAACCGTAATCTGTTTCTATTGGCACAACACCAAATAACAACATGGCGCCATACGCCACGATGGAAATGATGAGAACACTCAAAAGTGTTGTAATTAATTTATTCATTGTATCACCTCTATAAAGAGGATACACAAATAATATGAACCAATTATGAATCAAAGTTCAACGTCACGGATGTTCCTTGATTTTTCTTTGAATCAATCGTCACAGTGAAGTGATGGACATCCGTGATGGCTTTGACAATCTGTAGACCAATGCCTGAACCGGACTGGCTTGTTTGCTTGTCAAAAACAGCATCCAGTGTAGAAGCGTCCATGCCTTCGCCTTCATCGATGATGCGCATATACGACGTGGTGAGCGTAACATAAACACTTTTACCACGCGGGGTATGTGTAAGGCTGTTTTTTAAAAGATGGTCCATCACGCGGCGCAAATCGTCGGGATTGCCCACCACACTGACATCATGGGCGATATCGTAATAAAGTGCTACGCCTTTTTGTTCGAACACGACGCGGTTGCGTTCAATCGCTTTTCGCAAAACATCGGATAGGTTCATCGTCTCAAAGGGCGTTTGTGAAGGGTCTTCAATGATGGTTTCTATAAGCGAACTGATCTGATCAATTTCTTCTTTCAAGGATTGTTTCATTTCTTCTGTGGGTTCAAGGCGTCCCTCGACAATACCTTCACTCATGCCATTGATAATCGTCAGTGGCGTTTTGATATCATGCGCGAGAGATTGTATTTGTTTTTTGTGCCGGGCTTTCAACCGTTCCAAATTATTGATGGTCTTTTCAAACGCTAATTCAATGTGGGAAAACTCTTCAAACGTGTAGACGCCACTGAATTCAATGTTTCCAATATTGGTTTGCAGCTGCGTCACATCATCAATGATTTTATTATTTTGTTCCCGCATCCGTCGGTGAAACACAATCAGGAACCCGACATAAAGCATGACAAGCGCCGCATTAATGGTGAGAAGATATGCAAGGTTCGTCATGAAGAGATTGCTTTGGGCATTGTCCACAACTAATGTGGCTTCTTCCCCTTCAACATTGATGGTAAACGTTTCTCCGTCTTGTGGAGGATTCTGGGTGATATGGGAATAATGACCATCTTCTGATTGATAATCCAGCCGCACATCATGGGTGTGCCCATAGTGTTCCAGATATGTCACCACCGTCGCTTGGTCCGTATAACGGGTCAAATGATGCACCATATCCACAAGCGATGCATTTTGATCATCCATCGTTGTATTGATGTAGACAGTATTGGCCAAAACGATAAAAACATTGATGACAATGAACAGCACCGTGAATATCCATTTGAATGAGCGCGAGACATTGTTGTGAAGATAACGCAAAAGATTAATCATATCGAACCCCTCTGAATCTATAGCCCGCCCCATACACGGTTTCAATAATTGATTTATTTTCAAACTTTTTCCGCAAATCCTTAATGTATGTATCCACAATTCTGTCAAAGGCTTCGCTTTCACTAAGACAATGGGCGATGATTTGTTCGCGTGAGAACGTCTGCATGGCATGGTCCATTAAAACACGGGCAACGCACGCCTGAGTGCTGTTAAAATCAATGGTTTCGTCGTCCTTCATTATAATGTTGGAAGGTGTTTTAAGTGTGTAAGTATTGCCTTCAAAGGAAAACCGTTTCGTCTCTTGGCGTTCAAGACGCTTTTCAATGTTGCGCAGTTTAAGTTGGACTTCTTTCATGGAAAAGGGTTTAGCAATATAATCGTCCACCCCTTCATCAAGCAACGACAGTTTGGATTCTTGAGCGGTTTTTGCTGTTAAAACAACGATGTAAACATCGCTAATTTTACGGATTTTCTTAATAAACGTTTCCCCTTGCATCCCAAAGAGCATCAAATCACTGATCACCACTTGAAACACATCCGCTTTAAAGGCATCAAGTGCCGCCTCAGCACGGGTATAACTTTCAACCGTATGCCCATCTTGCCTAAGATACAAGCTCAGCATGTCATTGATTTTCTTTTCATCTTCAAGCAACAGTATGTTCACGCAATCACCTCATATTCATCATATCACAAACCATTTACCCCGGGGGATAACACACAAAAAACAACCGGACCGTTCCTGTTGTCGTCGCGGCTGCACTTATGACGACGTTTTCTGAGTTCGCTCAGTATTGATTTCTTGTACAATCATGAAAATCAATGCAATCGAAAAAAACTTCCAACCCTGCGGACGCAGTAAAAATAGGTGAAAGTTTAAGCAATCCTGCCACCAAGCGGCCACCGGTTTTAGTGACTGCGATGCCACGTCAAATGTGATGGCTTTTTGTTTTCAACTTACAACGCCATCTTCCAAGGTAAAGCGAACAGGCCTGTTATGGCCGGGCAAATATTTTTAAGGGATTATCTTATTTTGTTTGGATTTTACAATCATGATTTTGGCGAAGCAATAAAAAACGACTTATTTTTTAAGCCGTTTAAAGGTTTGATAATAGTCACGGACTGCATCCGGCGCAAAGGGGCCTTGTTTATTTTCAATCATGCGTTTCAGTTTGGAAAGTTCCGCTTCCAAAATATCCTGAAGCTTTTTGGGATACCGCATTTTTTCCTTGTGGGTATTATATTCTCCGCGGTCAAGCACGCGGTAGGTATAATCGGGAAAGACTTTGATATCCAGGTCATAATCAATATATTTAAGCGCTTCATCATCTAAGACATAGGGACTTGCGATATTGCAATAATAATAAACGCCATGTTGTCTTAAAATTCCAATTACGTTGAACCAGTGGTCTTTAAAAAACCATGTCACGGACGGTTCACGGGTATGCCAAAAACGCCCATTGGACTCAATGACCCTGGTGCGCTTGTTGGCCACAATGATTTTTTTATCATCATGGGCAATCACACGGGCTTTGGTCCAAATGCGATGTAAATGTTCGTCATGTTTATAACTGTGAATGACAATGCGGTCATTGACCTTGTACATGAAAACCACTTCCTTGGTGTTCTAAATTTAGCTGTCTAAATAATTGGGACCCTTTTGTGCAGTGGGTTCTGTTTCGCTAAGTCCCTTAAACGCTTTTTGGCGGCTCGCTTCATAGGCACTCATCGCTACCGTATTAGCCAGATTCAGACTGCGCATCGTATCATGCATGGGGATACGCAACAGTTTGTCCTTATGCGCTTTTAAGAATGCGCTTGGGTAACCCGCTGATTCACTGCCAAAAAGCAAATAGACATCCTCGGCGTCATCCTTTAAATTAGCAGCGCTTGGCAACGTTTCACCATAGCGTGAGAAAATGTAAATGCGTCCCTGATATGACGCCATGAAATCATCCAGTGTCGTATGCACCGTAACGTCCGCCTCGGCAGTATAGTTAACATTACTGCGGCGGATTTGTTTTTCATTCAGCGAAAAACCGAGCGGTTCGATTAAATGCAGTTTCATGTTAAAAGCAACACAGATGCGCATGATATTGCCTGTATTTTGTGGGATTTCCGGTTCATATAACACAATATGTATCATGATTTTTCCTCGTTCAATAGAGTTTGTATGGTTTCTTTCAGCCAGTGCGTATCAGGATATTTGGCTTTGATGGTGCGCGCGTAATCAAACACTTCAGGGTCTTTTTGATTAAATAAAATTGCGAGCGCATTACGTTTAAGAATACTCGCGCCGCGCCACGCAAATGCGTAATGCCCGTAATGTTTTTGAAATTGCTTATTTGACATGGAAAGCAGTGCTTTTAAATGAAGTTGCGCCGCATCATCGGATAAAAAGGCACTCCGGTGCACTGGTGTGATCGCACGGTTTTTCGGACAGACAATCTGGCAGATATCACAGCCAAAGACATAATGATTAATTGAGCGAATTTCTTCAAGTTTAAGTGTCCTTTTAACTTGTGTACGCTGTGATAAGCAGCGCTCCGTGTGATAACCACCTTTTTCAAGCGCATCCGTGGGACACGCGTCAATACACCGGGTGCAGTCTCCGCAGCTATCGAGCGCATAGGCAGTGGTTTTAACGGGCGCATCAATCAGCATTACTGCGAGATACAGATGTGTACCAAAGGACGGATGAATCAAAAAGCGGTTATGCCCCATATACCCTAGACCGCTCAAATACGACGCAAACCGTTCATCAACAGGAGAAATGTCCGCATCAGCCCATGTTTTATAGCCCTGTGAAGCAAGCGCATCGGTGATGGTTTTCAGTTTACGGCGAAAAATGGTGTGATAATCACTGCCGTGTGCATAGCGGCTGACGTAGCCATAGCCCTTGCCTTTATATTTTACGCGGCTTTTAGGATAAGAAAGCGCCATGATCACCATGGTTTCATAGCCATCTAGAAACGACAAATCTTCATTTAGATGCGCAAAATGGCGTTCCCGCATCGCTTTGTATGTGGTCACGTCGATTGTCTTATAATCATCAACATGGTGCTTTAGCAGTGCATGCATTGTTTCACCTTCTTAAAAAAATTGGTGGATGCGCGAGGCATCTCACCAATTTATCGCGGTGGTGACCACCGTCGAAACAGTCCGTTTGATTACACTTTTATTATAATATGTTAAACGGATTTTTTCAATTGTTAATCGGTGTGCTTCGCGCGAATTTTATCTTTGAGTTGTGGATCAAAGGTTTGTGCTTTGAGCATGGCAATTTCTTCTTTGTAGGGCGCATAGATACGCTTTTTATCATCAGGGTTTTTAGGAAGATACGGGGTTTCAAGGACCTTGGGAACCTGTTGAAAGTCTTTGTGGTGCACGATATGGTTGAGCGCATCAAATCCGATATATCCAAAGCCAATGTTTTCATGACGGTCTTTGGACGCGCCCCGTGGATTTTTGGAGTCGTTGATATGAAAAACGCTGATGCGCTCAAGACCAACGATGCGGTCAAATGTTTCCATCACACCATCAAAATCCAAAGCAACATCATAACCGGCGTCATGAGTATGGCAGGTATCAAAGCAGACACTTAAGCGGTCACTATCCTCGACGCGGTCAATAATCGCTTTGAGTTCTTCGAAATTGCGGCCAATTTCAGTCCCTTTTCCGCTCATGGTCTCAAGGGCGATGAGGGTTGGGAGTCCCTTGGTATTTTCAAAGACTTGGTTCAAGCCTTCCGCAATATATTCAATGGCCGTATCCACGCCCTGTTTAACGTGAGCACCGGGATGGAGGACAATTTGCGGGGCGCCCATGGCGGCACTGCGCTTGACTTCTTCGGTTAAAAAATCTACCGCAAACTGACGTTTTTCACTGTCCTTGTTTGCAAGGTTCATGATGTAGGGCGCATGCACAACGACATCGCTTGGATCAATGTCATTGTCTCTCATCATTTGAAGTGCCTCATCAATACGCATTTTACTGATTGCTTTGCGACGTGTGTTTTGTGGGGCCCCTGTATAGATCATCATCGTGTTGGCTTCATAGCTTAGGGTTTCTTCCACACTGGCCACAAACATTTTGTCTCCATTCATGGAGACGTGACTTCCGAGTTTAATCATTATTTCACTTCCTATGCTTGTCGTATTGTTTATTTTTATACTCGTATTTCTTCTGGGTTTTCTTTATGACCTCACGGTCATTTTCACGGACAACAATCTCACCGTTTTTTACTGTAATGAATTCAAAGCGAACATGTTCTTTTTCAAGATAAGCAAACGCTTCGTGGTCACGCTTATCATAAAGGGTAATGACTTCCCCTTCCATGCCCATACGGCCCGTACGCCCACTACGGTGGATGTAAAAGTGCATTTTACGCGGGAATTCATAATTGACTATATGGGAAATCCCCTTAATGTCCATCCCCCTAGCCGCCATGTCTGAGGCAACAATGTATTGCACTTTCAAGTTGTCAATTTCACGCATGACTTGTTTACGCTGTCTTGCGGACAAGTCTCCGTGAAGGGCGGTAACCGACAATCCTTCCTGATAAAGCAATGCTTTAAGCCTTTCAGCATCGTCTTTTGAATTTGTAAAAATCAGCGCCAAATAAGGATTGAACGCACCAAGTAGCTTTAGAAGGTCCTGGTCGCGGTTTTCCCTGGCAGAACGCATAAACTGATGGCGAATCTTGAGTTCTTTTAAGCGCATGGTATCCAAGATGACCTGGTGAGGGTGATGCATGCTTTTTTCAACGAAATGTTTGAGGTGCTTAGGTAGTGTAGCGGTGAATACCATCATTTGGGCTTTGGTGTTGACAATCGATGCTAAGCGTCCAAGCGTTTCAATGAACCCTTGGTCAAGCGCCATGTCGGCCTCATCAATGACAAACGTCTTAACGGTATGCACATGCAAGACTTTTTCTTTAATGATTAAGTCTTCAAGACGCCCAGGCGTCCCAATCACGATATCGGGTTGATGTTTCTTAAGTCTTTCAATCTCACGGTTTCTATCACTGCCACCGGCAAAGGTGCGAATGTCCACGGGAAAATCCGCATGTTCGGTGATGGCTTTAATCATCGACTCAATTTGTTTCGCGAGTTCACGCGTTGGCGCAACAATGAGTGCTTGGGCATACTTAAGATTTGATGGATTGTCTAGATTATCAAGCAGCGGCAATAAAAAGGCATGGGTTTTCCCTGATCCTGTTTCACTGACGCCGATGACATCGCGCCCCTTTAGCGCATAGGGGATGACTTTTTCCTGAATTTCACTAAAGGTTTGAAAATTCAGGGCGTTTAAGGCATTATTAATGTAGTCGTTTTTAAATTTCATCATGATAACACATCTTTCTAGCGTACGATTTAAAATTCCTGTTTATTATAACATAGGTGAAGGAGGAATGGCATGGTTGTTGTTTCATTAACCCCAAGAGGCTATTGTCACGGGGTCGTGGGTGCTATCAAGGAAATGCGCGAGATATTAAACAATAAATCATTGCCGCGTCCGATCTATATTTTGGGGCGTCTTGTTCACAACGAAAAAATTGTTAATGATTTTGAAGCCCTTGGAATTAAAACCCTTGATGGCGCTTCAAGAGTCAAGATGCTAAAAAGCATCAAAACGGGCACAGTCATCATCACGGCTCACGGCGCGTCGCAAGCGGTCTATGATTTAGCTGAGCAAAAAGGCTTACGGCTCATTGATACAACCTGCAAAGATGTATTCACCTCACAGCAGACAATGAAAGACTACGTCGCCAAGGGATATCACGTCATATTCATCGGCAAGCATACCCATCCTGAGAGTGAAACCGCGCGCTCAATAGACAATGTTCATGTTGTAGAGAATGTTTCAGATATTGAAACACTCAACGTGCCCACATCCGTCGTTGCGGTGACCAACCAAACCACCATGAGTCTATTTGATATCTATCCGATCGCTGAAAAGCTGCGCGAAAAATATCCGTCACTCACGATGATTGAAGAAATCTGTGATGCCACCAAAAAACGCCAACAAGCAGTCTATGACCAACCAAGTGATGTTGAGCACTGTTTTGTAGTGGGCGACAAGGGATCAAACAATACCAACAAGTTAAAGGAAGTTTCCTTAAAAGCCGGCATTGAAGCCACGTTGATTGAATCGGTTGAGGATGTGGACGTTGCCATGCTTAAATCACTCAACAAAGTGAGTGTAACCGCCGGCGCCTCAACCCCGACACAACTTGTCAAAGAGGTCATCACATTCCTACAACAGTTTGACCCAAACAATCCTTCCACTCATGAGAATAAAAGCCAAGTGTTGAATCACAATTTATTTGAGGCCAAATGAAAACATCTTCCCGTGCATTCATGGGAAGATGTTTTTTTATAATATCATTAAGACAAACCCTGCAATGAGCGAGACAATATTGGCACAAAGCGCATACGTGAGTGCGCGGATTCGTGAATGCTCCTTCAAATGGAAGCCATAAATTATGAGTTCAGCAGTAATGACCAAGAGCTCACCCAAAATCAGCACCAATAACGCGCCAAGCAGATCGCCCCAGTAATAATACCCAAGGATAACAAAGAATGTTAAGAGGGACTGCGTGGTGAGGTTGACCGCTCCTGCAAGCAGATAGCTTCCCCGTTTTTTATATTTGAATAGCGCCAACACCAATAATTCCAGACCCACGGTTAAAATCACGCGTATGAAAAAATCCGTCGACATTTGCGCATACGGAATGTCTTCTTCGATATGGCCCACACCCTCCTGTGATTCACTCTTGTCCACATCACTCACATCATATACAAAGGATGCGTTGAACTGAGATCGCTCAATCGAAGGCGATGTGATGACAACATCATCAAAGACCAGCGCGATTTTAAACTCTCGCGGCGCACCGAAATAACCAAGCTCAAAGGTGTTGCTGCGTCTTTCGATGGTACGGGGTGGAATGTCGTAAAGACTCATCGAGGCATACCCTTCAGTATCCTGATATCCATTGAGTGCGTCAGGGTAGGCTTCTGGCTCATAGTAATAATGCAATCGGTCTTGAAGTCCATCAGAATCATAAGGGTCCACTGAATGATTAATTTTGATGAGGACATCAAACATGTAAGGTTCACCGTGGCCACGCACAGTCACTTCGGCTGAAGGTTTGGGTCCAACGTCCGCACTGAGTGTGGTCGTGCTCACAACCATGATCACACCGAGCATTAACAAAAATACAATGCCCCTATATATGTTACGTTGCTTCATCAATTATCACCCCTAAGCTCAAGAGTGCCCCAATGCCTGAGGCTATGTAATAAATGATGGCACCTGTTCCATATTCAATTGGGACTGACGTCGTAAAAGAACCACCCAAAATTGTATAACTGATCTCTGCGGTATCGATGCCCACATATAAAAAGGCGGCGCCCACAATAAACCCAATCACACTGACAAACGATAATTTGGCATTGTATATAGCAAAGCCACCACCAATAAGCGGTAGAATGAACGCAAGCATGATGAGCGGATTTCTCACCATTTCAGCCGTTGATACCGATTCCCCACCAATGGTGAGGTCATGGATGGTGCCTTCTAATAAAAATGCACTGCCCGGCACCGTTTCCCCTTGATAGGTGAACGTTTGAAAAAACAGTGTTAAAAAAGCAATCAGTCCTGAAATAAAAATCAATTGTGGCAATATTTTTTTCATGGTTTCCCCTCCTTCTTTTTTGTCATCCATATTCATTATACCTTACACTAAGAGAAAGCCAAACAATATTAAACGGTTTAACATGAATTGTGATAAAATGTCATGTGAGGAGTGATACACATGAAATTTGAAGATTTTCCGTATGAACGTCCGGATGTCGAGACGTTCAAAAACAATTTCAACAAAGCATTAAAGGCATTTACGCACGCTGAAAGCGCGCAGACACAGGAAAAAGCGATGGATGATATCAATCAGCTATGGTTTGATTATGAAACCATGGCAACCCTCGCCAACATTCGCCACACCATCGATACCACCGATGCATTTTATGAACAGGAAAAAGTGTTTTTCAATCAAAACTCACCCGTGTTCAACCAAATGCGCAATCAATTTTATGAAGCCTTGCTTAAGGCAAGTTTCAAGGATCATTTGATTGAGAAAAAAGGGGACTTGTTGTTCCGCATCGCCGAACAATCGCTTGCGACGTTTGATGATTCGATTATGGAAGAACTCAAAGAAGAAAATCGCCTGGCCAACGAACACCAAAAATTACTCGCGAGCGCACAAATTGAGTTCGACGGTGAAACGTACAACCTTTCACAAATGACACCATTCATGCAACATACTGACCGATCAGTACGCAAACGCGCATCACAGGCCATCATGGCTTTCTTTGAAACACATGAAGAAACCATTGACGACATTTATGATCAGCTCATCACCATTCGTACACGCATGGCTGAAAAACTTGGATATGCGTCTTTCACAGAGCTTGCTTATAATCGACTGGGCCGCTTGGACTATGGGCCTAAGGAAGTGGCGCGCTGGCGCGAAGAAGTCAAGCGTCTCATCGTTCCCATCAACCAAGAACTCGCTGAGCGTAAACGCAAGCGTCTAGATCTTGATACGCTTTATCATTATGATGGACTTGATTTTAAAACCGGAAACCCAACCCCTAAAGGCGATACACAGGAACTGGTTGAACGGGCCCTTGAGATGTATAAGGCAATGAGTCCGCAAACCGATGAATTTTTCACGCACATGGTTGAAAACAACCTCATGGACCTGGAAAGTAAAAAAGGTAAAGCGGGCGGGGGATATTGTACATTCATTCCCAACCACGATTCACCGTTCATTTTTGCGAACTTTAACGGTACCAAGGGAGACGTTGATGTCTTGACCCATGAAGCAGGGCATGCATTTCAAATGTATATGTCCCGCGGTAAAGACGTTCCTGAATATCATATGGCCACCATGGAAGCCTCAGAAATTCATTCAATGAGTATGGAGTTCTTCGCATGGCCCTGGGCCGCGCAATTTTTCGGGGATGACGCTGATAAATATAAGTTTTCCCACCTTTCTCAAGCACTTATGCTTGTGGCGTATGGCGCAAGCATCGATGAGTTTCAACATGAAATTTATAAGCACCCTTCAATGAGCAAACAGGAACGGAAAACATTGTGGCGTGACATTGAAAAAACGTATTTCCCACACCGAGAATATGACGATGCACCTTACTACGAACGCGGTGGGTCATGGCAGCGGATCATGCATATCTTTGCGGTGCCGTTTTACATGATTGACTACACACTGGCCCAAGCCTGTGCGTTTCAGTTTTTCACCCGCAAAGCAACCGATGAAAAGGCCGCATGGGACGATTATTTAACATTGTGTAAAACCGGCGGTGAAAAAACATTCACGGACCTTGTCGATCTTGCGAATTTGAAAAATCCGTTTGAAGTCGGCGCACTAGAAAATATTATTCCAAATATCAAACAGTTCTTAGATAATATTGACGATACATCCCTTTAATAAAACACGACCAGTCCATATGAACTGGTCGTGTTTTTTATTCATCACGCGGCAACAATTCAACCCACTCTGTGGTGAAGGTTTCACCGCCGCGCACATATTCGATTTGAATATCACGGTTCGCCCGCGTAGCATATAGCCATTCAATCAATTGCGGCGGATTTTGAATCGTTTTGGTTGAATCCATGGTTTCACTACGGATTCCCACGATGCGGTCATTGACCTCAAGGCCCATCATGTCCGCCGTTTTATCTTCACTGATTTCACCAATGCACACCCCCGTAGTCGCATTGCAG
>Ga0207421_10007702_pt1 | contig 11401 bp, 14 predicted proteins | sample SodLakKL_010_SED_4_FD_187542 | JGI IMG/M metagenome (GOLD analysis project Ga0207421, IMG submission 187542) | Alkaline sediment microbial communities from Lake Tanatar, Kulunda Steppe, Russia - 8KL_010_SED (SPAdes) (version 2) | ecosystem: Environmental > Aquatic > Non-marine Saline and...
ATTTAGGATACATCGGGATTATATGGAATTGTTGAATGTTGGGGTTGGTGAAACTGAGGATCATGAGAAGTCTGTTATGTGGGGTGTGATTAGTAATACTAATGTTTTTTCATTTGATTTGGATGCTCGTGCCTATGATGTTTTTGAGTTGAATATCCTTGATATGGCTGTTAGTGAGAGATCTTATTCAATTAGATCGAGTAGGCATTCTGAGTCTGTTGAGGTGTCATTGAATGGTGATGAGAGTGTTGTTGCTATTCGTGTTGATGAGGAGATAGGTGATGGGAATGATATTGAATTAAGACCAGATGATTTTATGGTTAAGGTTAGGGTTGATGGTGGTTATTGGTATGGTATAACTGATGATAGAGGCGATGATTATTATTATGATGTTGAAGGGCCATTTGATGGAGAATACCGAATTGTTATATGGTTTAATACGGCTGGAAGTGGTGATGTTAAGGTTATAAGTAATCCTCTTTGGATTGATTATGTTACTCTTAATCCTATTTTAGAGGTTATGGGTAGGCATAGAGAACCTTCAGCTTCGGGTGGTATCTGATGCCGTTAGAAGTTAATGTATCTCATCTTTGGAAGTTTTTCCTTGGGATTTATTTTTGTTTGATAGTTATAGGGTTGTTTTTTGGTATTCCTTTTGGATTAGTATTTTTTGTAGTTTTTGGAATTCCTGTTTCTTTTGTCATTACGTTGGTTTATAAAAAGATGATTGTTTCAGATGTGCCTAGGGAATCTGTTAGTGGTGTTGAGGAATCTGTTGTTAGTAGAGGGAAGAATTTGGTTAGTGGATTTGATAGTGTGAAGAGTGGTGATAGTTCTGGTTCTTCTGATGAAGGTGTTTCGGATAGATTGGAAGTTGAAAAGATTGGTTATGAGGATTGATATTTATGGGTTTTGGTGATTCATTTGATAAGTTGGAAGGTTTTTTAGAACGACATCCACATTTGTATGTCTTTAAGATTGTTAGAGCTGTTGAGTACATGATTATAGTAGTTTTACTAGGACTTGCAGTGTTTTATGGAGCTTTATTGGCTAATGTTGGGAATAGATTGCTTGTTATTTTTATATTTTTATTTGCTTGTGCTGTTGCATTTATAAGTTTTATAATAGATATTGCGGAATTTGAGAGGCGTTGGAGAAAACATTATGGTATGTCTTTTGAAAGAAGTGTTAAGGAGAAAACTATTGATAAGGTTATTCCTGATGATAATGATAAGAGGTGGTTTTGATGATTAGTAAGAGTCCTGATACTTCTAGAGGTACGTGTGGATCTTTGATGGGAGCTCCTGATGATTACGATTGTGGAGATACTGTGATTTGTCCTAATTGTGGGCGAGAAGATTTTGTTTTTGTTAGTAATATAGGTAAGTGGAAATGTAGGGATTGTGGATATGAAGATTATTATTATGATTCTACTGAGGTTATTGATGGTAAATTAAAGAATGATATTTCTTTTTTGAGTGAAGAGTTTTTTAGTGATCTTGGTGGGATGTTTTCTGATGGGGATGAAGTCAGTGAAGAGGATTTTTCTATTGTTAGGAGTATAAAGGATTTAGCTTGAATGGTGATTATTTTTGTCTGATGATAGTGAAGTTTTTATTGATGGTTTTAATGATTCTCCTTTCAGAAGGGATTTGTCTACAGGTTTTAATGATGGTCGGAGGTTTGGTTCTACTGAGATACAAGATATGATGTCTGTTTATGATTCGATGTCTGGCTCTGATGAGGAGAGTGTTGGTGAGGATAAGATCTTGGGTTATGTAGAAGGTGGATTTAAGAAAAGAACCATAGGTGATTTTTTACCTGAACATAATGAAGAGACATTTGGACTTTATAGAAGATTTTCTTCCATGTTTAAGAGTAATAGTTTATTTTATAATGATGATCGTGTTGGTTATTTAAAGAGATTTGGTAATGTTTCTCGTGAGGATGTTGAAAGGAGTGTTAGTAGATCTGATTTGCTTGAGGTTTCTGATGGTTGGAATATTTCACTTAATAGATCTAGGCATCAGTTGATTTTTGGGAAGACTAGGACTGGTAAGAGTGTTTGTTATTCTAGAGTTATGATTTTATGTCTTGATTCTAATTGGACTGTTTTTGATTTACATGATTCTGGTGGGAGACTTGAATGTGCACCTATGATATTTTCTTTGGATGATTCTAAATTGAGGAGTATTGTGCGTAATAAATGGGATGATATAGGTTTGGATTCTGAGTCTGTTTCACGTAGGGTTTTAAGAGATATTAGAAAGTTAAAGGAAAGATGTGATCTTTATCATGATAAAGATGAGTATTCTTCGCGTAAAGTAAAGTATTATCATCCTTATGTTCATGGTATTCCTGATGAAGTTCCTGATTTGGATAATTTAGAGTTTAACTTTTTTGCTATTGGTGTTTCTGATTTATTTGATTTGTTAGATTCTGATGTTATGGATCATTTCTTTGATATATTTGGTGAAAGTCTGAGTAGTAAAGAGAAGGAGATGTTGCACTTTGTGAGAGCGTATTTTAAGAGTCTGGGTGATACTGATAAGTCTTATAGATTGATGTCTCTTGATGATGTTGTTAGTGTACTTGCTGAGTGGAGGGATTCTGAGGAGGAAGTTAGTGTTCCTGTTGGAAGTGGTAATAGGACTGTTTCGATGAATTTTTCTGATGTAAAGACTATGGATCTTGTTAGGAAAATTTCTAAGATAGATGAATTGGGTTTATTTCAGCCGTCTTATTTTATGGAGGAAGGAGAAGTTGTTAGGAATGATAGAATTATAGATATTAATAGTATGCTTGAGGATGAGGGTTGTGTTCATGCGTTTACTACGAAGTGGGCTAGGACAGAGTTGAAGTATATAATTGTTTCTTATATTCTTGAGAGGATATATAAGTTGAAGTCTAGAGGTGTTCATGGAGGCAATGTTTTTATTGGTTCTAGGGAGATAAATGAGTTAGTTCCTTCAAGACCTAAAGGTATAGAATTTTTGACTTCTAGGAAGTTTGAAAAATTAATATCGAGAGGTGCTGATTTGGGGATTCGGGTTGTTGGTGATGCACAGCAGGTTATGTCTGTTAGTAGGGATTTTAAGAGGAATGTTCATGTTATAACTACTTTTAGATTAACTGATTCTTCTGAGAAAGATGAGCTTAAGAGAAGTTTGTCTAAGTATTTGGTTGATGATAATTTTAGGGAAAGAATAAGTTATTTGTCTGTTGGTGAGTGTTTTATAACTAGTAGATCGAGAGCTGCTTATTTGAATGTGATTCCTCCACCTACTATGAGTAAAATTGAGGGTGTGGATATGATGGCGTTACTTGCTGAGTACGCTGATAATGAGTTTATTAAGGTTGATAAGTCTGATCTTGGCGATACTTCATTTGGTATAACTTATGAGGATGACGTTGATTGGAAGGATGATGATGGTGTTGATAGGATAGAGGAATTACGTGATTCTGAGGAGATTCAGGATGTTGTGGAAATTGATGATGGGGATGAGGAGGATGATGTTAAGGAAGAGGATATTTCTTTTGATGATAGACCAGATAGTTTTTATGATATGGATAAAGTTGATGGTTATGAATGTCCTGAGTTCCTGAGGTATCATAGTTCTATGAATGTTTTTTCTGGTGGTAGAGAGGATCATACTAAAGTTTTTGTTTTGGGATTAGTTTATTGTTGTGTTAATGGAACTTCTAGGGTTAGTAGTAGTGATTTACATGAGTTTTCGAAGAATTTGGATAGTCATTCTTTTGATGATTTAAGTCCTAGGGGGTTGTCCCAGATGATGAATAGCTTTACTGATAATACTATATTGTATAGGGATTCTGACTTTCCTGCATCTTTGTTCTTGAATATTGATTTGTTTACTGATGATAGAAGTATAGATGATGAGTTTTATGATAATCTTAGTGAATTTATAGATAATTTGTGTACTTTTATGGTTAATTCTGATATACATTCGGATTTTGTGGATGATCTTGTTGATAATTTATTGTCTTAGTGATATTATGATGTTTGATGTTGATAAGGAGATTGGTAGTGATCGGATTCAAATGAGGAAAAGAGTCAGTCGTTCTAATGATCTTAATGGGTTTGCTAAAAGATTTTTTAGTGAGTTAAGTGAGGTTAGAAGTAATCCAACTGAGAGTTTTTTTATTAGTTATAGATCTAAGGGAGGTCGTTTTAAGTCTGTTCCTATAAGGAATCTTGATGATTATTTTGATCACTTGGAAGAATATTATGTTAGTCGTGATGATGTGAGACTTAGGAAGTTGGTTATGTTTGAGGTCTTTAGGTATCTTTCTGATTATGAAAAAGATTTGATTGATAGAATTTATGGTAGCGATATAGGTATTGGTCGTGGTGTGTTAGGTAGAAAGGAATTTACTGATGATGATATTATTTATATTGGTGAGTTTGTTTTTACGGAAGAGGATAAGGAATATTTAAAAAAGTTTCTTAATGTTTATTGAATTCTTTGTTAATTTTCAGAAGGGTTTATAGGGGTTATTATGTTGGTCTTTTTTGATGTTTAGGGTTTTATTAGTGTAAATTGATTTGTTAGTGTTTTTTGTTTATTATGGTTATTTGTTTTCTTTAGACTTAGTTGTTATTGGGATTTTGATTTTTTATATTCCATATATTTGTGTTTTTTAGAGGTGTGTGATATTTTTGGCTGGAAATGATGAAAATGAGAAGAGTTTTCTTGATAGAGTAAATCCTGCTGGTAAGATAAAGACTAGTACGAGTGAGTTGGATAAGAAGTCTAAAGAGTATGCTAATGAGAAAGCTAGAGATGATACGAGACCTACTGTTGATACTTCTAATTTGTTTGCTGGTGGTGATAGTAGTGTTGATGGTGAAAGGATTACATTTGGTACTTTAAATGAAATAATGGATAAGACTGATACTGGTATTGGGTTAGGTGGTTTTTTAAAAGATAATTGGTATTGGATTTTTTCTGTTGTGTTTACGATTTCATTATTTCTTTTTAGTTTTAGAGATAATTTATTGAAGCATGGGTATGTCCTTTGGTACACTGGAGTTGCAGGTATGATACCTTTTACTTTGGGTGCTATGTTTTTTTGGAGTCGTAAAGTTTTGAGGGATCAGGATGATTATCCAGTTTGGACAGATATTAATTCTTCGAGATCTTATAATTTTTATACTATTAGGGATTCTGATGATACTATGACTATTATGCCTTTTGTTACTGATGATGAGGGTAATGTATATAGACCTGATAATCCTTTTGATAAGAGGGCTCCTTTGACTGTTAGAGTTGATAAAGATTGCCTTAATAGATTTGAACGTGGAGGCACAAGAGGTATCGTTACGTTGGGTGATATTGAACTTGATAGGACTGGAAAGGCTACGTTTAGGATAACTCATGATCCTGCTTATATTCCGAGTCCTGAGATGTATCAAAAGAATTTTGAACTTAAGATGCTTAAGATGCAGTTGGAGATGGAGAAGAAGGTTAGTGTTAGTAGGAGAGAGATGGTTCAAAGGATTGCTAAGGCTGATACAGGTGAGTGGTTTAAGTTTGTGATTGGTTTGGTTAAGGATTTGCTTCCTGTTAGTAAGTTGATGTTGAGGAAGAAGGAAGGTGAGAGTGTTGCTGATGTTAGGATTATTGAAGCACTTAGTGATAAAGGTTTGATATCTGAGGATAAACGACAGGAAGCTATGGAGACGATTAAGAAAATGGATGATTTAGAAGATTTGTGAGGTGTTTTATATGGTTGATGGATCGGATGAATTTCCTGATAAGGAAGTTGTAGGAGAGAAAGTTAGAGGAGATATAAACCCGAGTAAGGATTATGATGATGCTATTATGAAGGAGCATGATAAGTTTAGAGATAATCTTTATGAGGGTTTAGATCAGATGTTGAATGAGGATAGAAGTCCTGTTTGGCAGATAATACGTGAGGGTAGGAATGATGAGTTGCTTAGGTGTGTAGGTATTCTTGATAGAGTGATTAGTAACATGGAAAAGTCATCTTATTTGGTTAGGAATTTGGGAGATTCTAGTGAATTTACTGAGAGGTTTTCTTTGCCTTCTACATTTAAGGATAATGTTAATGATTTGAGACGTCAGATACAGGAGGGTGAGACTCAGGCTGCACTTATGAGAGTTAAGGATATAGTTGATGTTTTCAAGAGATATAGAAGAGTTTCTGTTACTGCTGTTACTAATGCGACTTCTGAGGTATCTAAATTCTTTTATATGATGGATGAACTTAGGGTTGTTCAGAGTATAATTAGGGATGTTCGGTTTACATTACAAGAGGATAATGCATTGATGTTAAGTGATTCTGATTATGTTGGTGTTGCTGATGTGACTTATAAGTTGTTGCTTAAGAAGATACTTGAGAAGAATGATGATGTTGAGATACCTGTTGATCCAGATGATTTGGATTCTGATGTTGAGGAGTTTATGAGTGGTTTGAAGAGAAGAGGTACTTCTTATAAGAATATAGGATGGGAGAAGCGTCAGAAGATGTTAATTGAGGAGTATTTTTCTGATGAGTTTGCTAAGGATGATAGGAGTAAGTTGACTGATGAGGAGATTGATGAGATGAAGAGGAAATTTGGTTCTGAGCCTGTAGAATCTTGGTTTGGAGACACGATAGAATGAAATGTAAAAAGTATTTTATGGTTTTAGTCATTTCTATATTGTTAGTGTCGGTGATTTCTTCTGTGGTGGTTGCTGAGAACGGTGAAGTAGATTTTGTGTTTGGCAGTTTGAGTGTTGATGATGAGAACATAACAGCTGGTGATGTTGTTGAGTTTACCATAGGTGTTACTAATACTGGTAATGAGTCTGGTAATGTTATCACTGAGTTTTATGTTAATGATGATTTTGCTGGTTATTCATCTGAGGTTCTTGAGGCTAATGAATCTATTGATTTGTCTGTTAATTACACCTTTGAAGATGATGGATCTTATGATGTTTTGGTGACTGATGATGAAGGAAATGAGATTGATAGTTTGAGTGTTTTGGTTGGTGATGAGGAAGATGATGATACTACTGATTTTCAGTTTTTTGTTGAATCTGTTTCTGAGGGCGAAGTGATTAATGTAGATAGGGATGTTAATAGAGTTAATTACAGTGGGACTGAATTAATTTTTATGATTGATTTTGGAAATTCTGTTAATATAAGAGGGCATAGTTTTAGCAGATCTGATTTGGTTGACTCCGATAATTATTATAGTACAGAAGATCTTTCTGAGTATCATTATTTAATTTCTTTTGATGATAATGGGGAATATACTATGAGAATTGAGTATTATAATTATGCTGAGTCTACAGTTAGGTTTGTTATAAGTGATGCCGATGTTCAGGTTGTTGATTCTGATAAGCATGAAATGTATAGGAATCATTATTATGTTAATATGAGAAACCTTAATGAGATAGAGGAAATAATGGGTGTTAAGTATTCTGATGATGTTGATGGGGTTATTGGAGCTTACTCTGATGTTATTGCTGATTCAAGGGCTTTGAGATCTGGACCTGTTAGGACTGCAGAGAGGCTTTATGCAGCAGGGATTTTTATGGGTATGAGTCCTTATGTTATTTTGATAGTTTTAATGTTGTTTGGATTTGTGTCTATTAAGTATAGGACACTTGCTGATCCTGTTAGGTCTTTGATGAAGGATGATTCTAAAGGTGTAAGGCAAGAGGAGATGATGGTTGTTGAAAGATTAAAGAGGGCTAAGAAGAGAGGTGATCAGACTAGAATAGAGGTTCTTTCTGAGTATAAGAATGTTCCTAATGTTGTGAGTTCTAAGATAAAGGATGATATTCCTAATATAGGAAGGTTGAGATGGGTTCTTGGGGAAACTAAGATTGATGATAATGTGTTCAAAGGTGAATTGAAAGATTTAATATTTAAGTGGATAAAGGATTATGTTAAGATAGCTGACAGGGATAAGGGAAAGGATTATATGGATAAGGGTGTTGATCCTAAGATTGCTTTTCCAGAGGCTATAAGATCGTATGTTAATTTTATTGTTCATGAAGTTGGATATCATCAATATAGTGATTATCTTGATCATTATGATGTTGTCAGAGAAACCATTGAGGATGAAATTGATGATGAGTTTGATGATGATTTCAGAGAGATAGCGAATCCTAATAGTCCAGATATTGATTGGGAAGGAATGGATGATGATAATGATTATGGTGGTTTGTAGGTGATATGATGTGGATAGACTTCATAAGAACTCTTTTCTATGAGGGATGGATGGGGATCAATATATGGTATATAATGATCGCTGTTGTTTTCTGTGGTTTGATATATTCTAATTGGTCATATTTGAAGATGGCATTTTCACCTAGAAGTTGGAGGAGGAAGTTTATGGTTGAGTTTGCTGATGGTATAAAAGGAGAAATAGATTTACCGCCGATGAGTGAGGATATGGATAGGGAAGATCTGAGGAATATAAATAAGGCTATAAATGATGGTATTAATATGTATTGTGAGAAAACTGATACTGAGAATCCTCTTGATAGGATTGGGAAGTGATATTCATGGTTGATTTTGGAGGATTGTTTGATTTTGAGAGAATTGCTGATGCTATGTCTTCTGATAAGATGGTGAAGATTGCGTCGTTATTTATTTCATTTTCAGCAGTTTGGATGTGGACTATGATTACTGTTTTTGCGATAGGAGGTACTTTGGGTTGGATAGTGTTTTTCTTGGGTTTTGTGGTTTATTTTTTGGTTAGAAGAAGAAAACACAAGAAAGCTGAGGAGATGAGAGGCGATTTGGTTAGAGCTAAGGATAAGGGTAGGAATGTAATATTTGATTTGAAAGTAATTGATGGTTTTGTTGTTATTGATCTTGGTGATATTAGACTTGCGGCTGATGGAACTGATGAGCAGTCAATGAGGATATTGATTCGTGATTTGTTTAATGTTATAAGAACTGTTAGGCAGACGGGTACAGTTATGGATGATACACTTGAAAGTGAGATGATGGCTAAATATTTTTGTTCTTTAGGTATTGATACTTCTGTTGCACGTACTAGAGTAAGAAAGGATGTATTGAGTGCTCTTAATAATTTGTATGATATGGGATATCTTGGTGAGTCAGTTCTTGATCCTGAGTTGGTTAATGCTGTTCAGTCTCAGACTGATTCTATGTATGATTATTCTTATGGTGGTAATGCTGTGAAAAGGATTTTGCGTGATGTTGAGGAAGAAGCTGTTAAGCAACTTCATCTTGATTCTCCTGATGTTGTTGTAGAGAATAAGTAGGAGGTTTTTATATGGGAATAGATATGTCTAAAGTTATGGAAAAGAAGTCTGGTGTTAGTGATGATGGTGTTAGTGATGGTGGATACAGATTTTATACTGGATCTGGTAAGAGAGTGACTGAGGAGAAAAGAAAGGATGTAGATGATATGGATGACGAGGAGTTTCTTGAGAGGAGTAAGGAGGATTTTCATGAGTGGATAGAGGAAAGTGGTGATGATCAGGTACAGATGATTACGAAAAGTGGAGAAGTAGTGAAGACTTCTTCTAGAGCTTGTGGAGATGGTGAGTATTTGTTCTTGCATGATGGCAAAGGGTATATTAGGATATGGAAGGGATTTGAAGATATGAGTTCTAGTGATTTTGTTTTTAATCATCCTGATATATCTATAACGTTTGATCCAGATAGGGGAGTTGGTAGACCAACTGTTATAACTTCGATACAGGAATTTGAGCTTGATGTTGTCTTTAGTATATATGATTTCTACAGATCTATGTATGAGAAACAGTCTATGGCTGATAGTTCAGTGCCTATGGATGATCTTGATGAAGAGGAGAGAAAGATAGTTAATGAGGAAGTACCGAGTAAGGAAGAGTTCCAGCAGATGAGTAAGGAAGAAAAGGCTGAATTACAGAAAACTATAAATGAGAAGTTGATGGATCATAGAGAGAGTAAGAAAAAATCTTAGGTTCTTTATTTTATTTTTTGATATTTCTTATTAAAGTAATTCCAAAGTAATGGATGTTCCCCAAATCTTTATATACTTCCTTTTCACTACTTGTCTTGAGACAAGTGGTTAAAAAGTTAGGTTTAGGAGTTGTCTGATGTGGTTTTAGATGAATTTCCTGATTTAGGTGAGATGAAGAGGAAATTGAGAGAGTCTGTTGTTGGAAAGGGTAGTTCTGATGATGTTTCGCTTACTGGTAATTATGATGAGGATTTTAGAAGGGTTGTGAAGGTTCTAAGTGATAGTGATGGAATGGTTTGTGTTGATGGTCTTGCTAGGAGTGAAAGACGTGCTTTAAGACGTAGAGCTAAAGATAATGGTTTTAATTTTGTATTTACGGAAAGGGTTTATGCCGAAGGAGATGATCCAGTTTGTTTTGGTGTAAGAGATGGAGATGAGGATGATTTTGAGGAGTTTGTTGATGGTTTGGAATTTTGAGGTGTTTGAATATGGATGAAATATTGGAATTGGCTAATGATGATTGTGATAATAATGTAGCTTATAAGTCTGTTGTTGGTGAGATACCTGATAGCCTAGGTGAGGCTTTTTTACATGATTTAGTAGGATCGACTGTTGGACTTGTTCCTTTTGGGCCTGATATTCCTGCCCTTGCTAGGAAGAAGAGGATAATTGATGATGAAGATCTCTCTGGTAGAGCTAAGAGTACTGGTTTGGTGACTCAGGGAGCTTCACAAGTTTTGAGTACGATACCAGGAATTGATGTTGTTGATTTTTTGATTCCTGAGACTACTATATGGGTTGCTTTGAATAAGGAAGAAATTGATGAAAGAATGTGTGTATCTTCGGAGGATTGATAGAATGAATGGGGAAAGGATTTTTTCGGCGTTGATTGCTAGTTTGTTGATTGCTTCTGTATTTGTGGGCTTGTCTTCTCTTGTTGTTGAAGGAGAGGAAAATGGTATTCCAGAACATCTTAATTTTTCTAATTTTGAGTCTGAAAGTGATAGTTATGAACCTGGATCTGAAGACTTCGTAAGTGGTTTGGATTAGGTGATGTATATTAAGATGGTTTGGATATTTAGTTATTGAGGTTGTGATAATGAAGGATGAAGTGTATTTGGTTAGAATAAATAGGTTGTATGAGGATTCTATAATTTCTTCATTGAAGGATTATTTTTCCGATGATGATTCTTTTGAGATATTGGAGGATGAAATTAGCGATGACGGATATATTGCATTTAAAACGAGTAATTTTAATGAGTTTAATAGGAGGAAGTTTGTTAGGGATAATAGGGGTGTTTTGAGAGTTTTTATGAGGCCTGTTAGTGATCGTGAAGGTGATGGAAAGAGGTATAGATTTGATGTTGGTGATGAGGCAAGAATTTTGAGTGATGATGTTCTTAATAAAGGTGATCGTGTTATTGTGAGAGGTTTTGTTTC
>Ga0207421_10007705_pt1 | contig 11398 bp, 12 predicted proteins | sample SodLakKL_010_SED_4_FD_187542 | JGI IMG/M metagenome (GOLD analysis project Ga0207421, IMG submission 187542) | Alkaline sediment microbial communities from Lake Tanatar, Kulunda Steppe, Russia - 8KL_010_SED (SPAdes) (version 2) | ecosystem: Environmental > Aquatic > Non-marine Saline and...
CCATCAGGTTTGCAAGGACGTTGATGGAGTAGAGCCAACCTTGCTGGGGAGAGCTCTGGCTGCCGCGCTCGAAGTCGCCCTGGAGCCCCTGTGGGTAGACGGAGAACCGGATCGTCTCCTCCACGAAGAGTTGACTGTGCAAGAGGAGTCGCTCGACCGGCCACCGTCCGTAGGAAGGACCTCCCGAAGTGGGTGCCTGGAATCCGTGGAACGGGCTATCCGATTAGCTCCTCCTACCCCTACATGTTGAGTCGGCGATGTCAGGCGATGATGTCGCTGTAGGGGGCGGGTGGGGTCTGCACGGCCTGCTCGAGGAGGCGGTAGAACAGCAGCCCTCGTGCCCGGGAGGTGCGCCGGTTGAACCGGAAGGTGTACTCGTCGAGGTAGGCGTCGAGATGCTCGGGACGGACTGCGCCCTGGTGGGTGCCGAGCAGCCATCGTTTGAGCAGCGAGGCGATGCGGTGCACACCTGGCATGACCACGTGCGCCGGGTCACCTGATGCACGGATGCTGGTCGGCTCGTGGAGATAGCCGTGCTTGGTGATCGTCCGGTAGCTGGTCCATCCGTCGGTCTTCACTGTGGAGCCAGGGACGATCGTCTCGCACACGAACGGGACCAGGCTCGCCGCGGAGACATCGGCCACCTGCGCGAGACGGACCCGGCCGTAGCCGCGGGGCTCGTGCAACTCCAGGGCGATGGCCACGATGGCCTTCTTCTCGGTGAAACGGCCGTGTACGCCCTTTTCCTTGCCACCGACGTAGGTCTCGTCGACCTCGACCAGACCCGACAACAGGTCACGGTCCGGGCGCACCATCGCTCGGCGCAGCTTGTGTTGGATCGTCCACGCCGTCTGGTAGCTGCCAAGCCCGAGGACCCGTTGGAGCCCGAGCGCGCTGGCACCGAACTTCTGGTTGGTGATGTACCAGGTGGCCGCGAACCAGGTGGTTATCGGCGTGCGCGTCTTGTCGAAGATGGTGCCCGCCGTCACCGAGGTCTGGTGGCGACACGATCGGCAGGTCAGCCGCCCACGGCTCTGAAACCATGGCTCATCGATTACCCCGCACCGTACGCACACGAACCCTTGCGGCCATCGCAGGTCACGCAGGTACTCCAGGCACGCATCATCGTCCGGGAACCACGCGTTGAGTTCGGCCCACCCTCTCGGGTAGTCCCGACCTGCCACCGGAGCCGTCTCGACCGCCACCACAACATCTTGCTACAGGAGGAGCTAATCGGATAGCCCGTCCTCGGCAAACTCCACCGCGCCAGCTGACCGCCCCGCTGTCGTTCAGCGATGCTCACCACGACCCGCCTCGCGCTCCGCGCAGGCGGATCACACCTTCATAGCCGCCAAGCTCGACCGAGCCCCCTCGTCGACCACCCGACCGCGTCGACCACACCCGACCCACCGCCAACCAACGCCCAGACATTCTGCGACAGCCTGTGTTGCGGCTAATTCTCTCCGTTCGCGTGAGACCACGCGATGACGCATCGCGATGTCCCACAAGGAAGCTCGTGCGTGCTTCCGAGGCGCACCACTTACCGCTCACGGCCGTGTTCGCGGTCCTGAAGCGAGAGCATCAGGTCACGTCGCCACCGTCGGATCCAGGCTCGGAGTTCCCCCGCCCTCTGCGGATCGGGAAAGTCCGCGTCGCGTAGCCGATCGATCGACCCCAACATCTCGGTGAAGCGACGCCGATCGAATCCGCGGTCCTTGGTCACCGCAAGCTCCAGCAACTGCTCGGTCGAGTAGCGTTCCGTCAGAGCAGCGACGTCGTGGAAGTCCCTGCCCTCTGCACGCCCGTACAGAGCCAGCATCTTGTCGGCTGCGAGCTCGTCTGGGTGCAGGGCGGGTCCCAGCTGGCTGGCTTGGGTTGGCATCAACCGCGCGTCGTAGGCAAGGTCAACCTCGATGACGTGCGCGGTCTCGTCAGTGACCTCGAGCCGCACGAAGCCTGGCGCGTCGCGGCGCCTGGCCACAAGAAGTCCATCGCGTCGTAGTGCCGCTTCGAGTGCGGGCAACAGCGCAGCGACGGACTCTCTGGCGGTCGCGAAGTAGTCCAGGTCTCGGGTGCTGCGCTCGACCATGCCGTGCAGGATAAGAGCGGCTCCGCCGGCAAGCACGAAGTCATCGGCCTCGGCGAGTTCGGCCACGATCCCCGCCACCCGTCGCTGCAACTCGCTCAGCATCAGGAGGTCAGCCAGCCCGGAGGCCGAGCAACCGTTCCCAGGCCGCGCGGATCGGGTCGGGGAGGACGAGTGTTTCGAACAGTTCCACAAGATCGCGAGCGTCGACGTAACGCCGAAGATCTTCGAGGTCTCCCTCTCGCAGCACCAACTCGTATACCCGTCGTCGATCGACTGGATCCGTGAGATCGAACTCCCGCCCGGTGGACCAATCCAGGTGCGTTGGCAGTCGCACGCGGCCACTGATGGTCGGCCCGTCAAGCTCCTCTAAGCGCTCGGGGAGAATGAAGGGGCGATCCCTCGCAGTAGGGGTGCTCACAGCCGACCTCTCGACCTTCGACGACGAACGGCGAGGGTAGGGCATGCCACGAGACGGGGAGCGGGGACCCCGTCTCCAGCGCCTCCGTTGTCGCCCGCTGTCGGCAAGAGCCAGCGCTCAAGAGCTCGCCCGGTGCATCCTCGGGCATCCTCCCTCAACCGCGTACGCCACCAGACGCCGGTGGAACCGCCGGCGCGTGGCGCACCCGTTCGGATCAGGCCACCATCCAAATCCATCCAACCGACAATGCTCTCAGCAACCGCCAATTCGCTCAGTTCCCCGTATTTCGCTCAGTTCGCGTCAAGTCTCGTACCACGAAAATCGTGGTGTCGGCGGTTCGACCCCGCCCCTGACCACCAGTACGTATCCTGGCTCGGAGCAGGGTCTTGGCACCCGGATCCGGCACTTCGAGCCGCTTTCGTTCGCGGCCACCTACCCGACCCGTGAGGACACCGAGCACGCCGAACCGCTACTGCGGGCTGCTGCACTGGCTGGTCGACGCCGCGAGCTCAAAGCCGGCCACGACACCATCGGATGTTCCCCATCGACGGGACCGCCCCAGACCCGCCACCAACCCCGACGCCTGACCAGGTGCGGCACTCCCCGGCTGCTGCAGCGCGGCTGATCGACACGATCCTCGCCGACGTCGTCCACCACAACGCGGACCGAGCTTCGGCACCCGACGAGGTGCTGACGACCGGCCAGGCCGCCGTGCTGCTGGGCGTGTCCCGCCCGACCCTGGTCAGCTGGCTCGACGCAGGCCGGATCCCGTTCAACTGTTGCGGCACCCATCGGCGTGTCCGCCGCTCCGACGCGCTCGCCTATCGCGAGTGCCTCGCGATACCGGACAGCAACGGACAGGCCTACCGCCGGCTCTCACCGGGCGGCCGGTCCGCATCGGACCTGGCCGCGTGCAGTACCCGGAGGACGTCGATCCGGCCAGGCTGGTGCCGGTAGAACACGACGTAGGGGAAGCCGCTCACCACTGCGCGCCGCACATCGAGGTAGTCGGCAACGAGAGGTGCACTGCGCGGGAACTCTGTGAGCCGCGCGAACAGCACGTCCAGCGCCCGGACGAACCGTCCGCCCAGCTCGTCCCCGACGGTGCCGTAGTGGTCGCTGATCTCCTGCAGGTCGGCAACCGCTCGCGGACCGAAAACCAGCGTCGTCACTCGCGCCACAGCTCGCCACGGACCGCATCCCACGGCCGGCCCGCCTCGGGGCGTTGCTCAAGGTCGGCGAGCGCCTCGTCCAGCAGGCGCCGTTCCTCGTCGGTCGGCTGGTACACCGGCTCGCCGAAGTAGCGGCGCAGCGCCTCTTGGAACACCTCCGAACGCGAACGGTGTTCGATCTCTCGCAGCCGCTCGACCATGTCGAACAGCTCCTCCGGCAGCGTCACCGCGATCTTGCGTACCGCCATAGGGCGCCTCCCAAGTGGGTATGACTCGATCATACCCAAGGCGGCCCCGGCGCGGAGCGACAGTGCTCTTGCGGGTCAGCGTGGACCGCGAAGCGGCCCCTGAGCTTGCGATTAAGCCTTGACCGTCGGGGCGTGCGGGGGTGTGGGGTGGGTTCATGCTGAGTCATGATCGCGTTCCAGGATGGTCAGCGAGAGGGTCTCGAGCTGGTTGAGCAGGTCGCGTAGCTGTCGTGCTTGGTCGAACCAGGGGCCGTAGAGCTCGGCCTGTTCGGCGGTGAGCCGGCGGGTGACGGTCTTGCCGGCGATCTTGCGGGTCCACTGGTGGTAGGGGCCGTGTAGGCGGGGTGGGTCGGCCTGGCAGCGGCAGCCGGGTTTGCCGCAGGAGGTGTGCCGCTCGAGCAGGGTGCCGGGCAGCGCGAACCCGGCTTGGGCCAGCCGTTGCACGATCTGGTCGCGTTCGCGGAGCTCGGCGTCGGTGGGTGTGGTCATGCGCTCATCCTTGCAGACGCGGCGGTCGAGGTTCCACCACTTCCGTTATCGCCAGTAGCATACTGCCAGGCATGGACATTGTGCCGGCATCACCGACTGCTCCGGCAGCGGCCCTGACCTGTTTCCGCAGTGCGCTGTACCGCAGCTTCACGAGCTGGCCGGATGCGCTGTTCGAGCTCACCGAGGCGACCCTGTGTGCGTCGGGCCCGGTGGCCTCGGTCCCACACTTGAGTCTCGAGCCGTGTTTCCGCCGCAGCCACGGCAGCCTGTACAAGTCGCTGGCCAACGGCGACATCGATACCGGGATGCTGCGCGATCTGCTGGCCGCCAACCGGCCGGAGGGCTGGCCGGCGGTGTTCGCGGTGGACGCCTCGACCTGGGACCGCTGCGATGCGGAGACCTCCCCCGAACGGGGTTTCTACTACCACGCGTCCAAGCACTCGAACGGCCAGCCCATCGTGGCTGGCTGGTCGTATCAGTGGATCAGCCAGCTGTCCTGGGCCCAGACTCGTGGACCGCACCGATCGATGCGCGGCGCATCCCGGTGGCCGCCAACACCACCGACGCGACCGTCGCCCAGCTCACCGACGTGGTCGAGCTACTCGGCGACGACGGTGACGTGCCGCTGTTCGTGTTCGACGCCGGCTACGACCCGATCGCGCTCACCCATGAGCTCGACGACACCCGCGCGCAGCTGCTGGTGCGTATCCGCGACGACCGGGTGTTCTACACCGACCCGCCCGAACCTGCGCCGGGCACCGTGGGCCGGCCCCGGCGTCACGGGCAGCGGTTCAAGTGCGGCGAGCCCGACACCTGGCCCGACCCCGACGAGCGGCTCACCGCCACGGACAGCCGCTACGGCACCGTGACCTGCTGGTCCGCTCTGCATCCCAAGCTCGGACGTCGCGGCCGCTGGGCCGAGCTCGACCAGGCCCCGATCGTTCGTGGCACCGTGATCCGGGTCGAGGTCGAGCACCTGCCCAAGCCCACCGCGAGGGCGAAGAAGACCCTGTGGCTGTGGTGGGCCGGACCCGGCCGCCCCGACCTCGACCTGTGCTTCCGCGCGTATCTGCGCCGCTTCGACATCGAGCACACCTACCGGTTCGCCAAAAACACCCTGGGATGGACCACCCCCCGGATCGCCACCCCCGAACAGGCCGACCTGTGGACCTGGCTAATCGTCGCTGCCTACACCCAGCTGAGGCTCGCCCGCGGACTGATCGCCGATGACCGGCTGCCCTGGGAGAAACCCCGAGAACCCGACAAGCTCACCCCCGCCCGCATCCGACGAGGGTTTCGACGACTTGCCGCACACCTCGGCACCCCAGCCAGTCCACCGAAATCCGACCAACCCGGCCCCGGACGACCCAAAGGCACCCGCACCGGCCCCCGAACCCGCCATCCCGCCATCAAGAAGGCCGCCTGAGGTTTAATCGCAAGCTGAGACGATGCCGCCCACATCTCAGCAGCCGGACCTCGTCCGATCGTGGCGTCACGGGCGATGGCCCTTCTCGTGACTGCAGGCTTTCGTCAGCCCGCACCCGTGACAACTGGCACTCGAGATCACGACTCGCACGGCATCTGAGGGGAACCTTCGGAGCAGCCTGTAGAGCGGCTTCATCGTGCTCAGGACAGAGGACGCCAGCGTCGGCGCGATGGGCCTCCCAGCCCAGGCCGTGCGTTGTTGCAGCCGCATCAGGGCGCAAGCGTTGACAACGGCACGACACACACACCGTCGTCGCGTCGGTAGGCGTAACGGCCGATCGCAGTGACGACGGCCATGAACGCGGGCGAGCCGGCCCGTTCGAGGTCCATCGATGAGACGGCGGCGAGCAGCGACGCGGCACCCTGCTGGATCGGCTCCTCACCGCCGAGTTTGACCTCGATACCGCCCAACACTCCGGCGGGTCGTTGGATGACGATGTCGATCTCGTGGTGGTCGGTGTGGAAGTGCATCAACGACGCATCGAGCGGCTGCGGCAGAACCCGCAGGTCACGCACGACCAGCGACTCGAACAGCCGCCCGGTGTCGTTGAGGTCGCGGAGCAACCCATCGGCATCGACCTGCAGCGCCGCGGTGGCCAGCGACGGGTCGACCAGGTGCCGGTGCGGGGTCGTGCGCAGGTTCCGTGACGAGCGCAGATGGACGTTGAAGGCCGGCTGCTCCTCGAGGACCATGAGCCGTCCAAGGGCGTCGAGGTAGTCGGTCACGGCCTCCCGCGACAAGCCCGTGTCCGCAGCGATGGACCTTCCGCCCGCCGCGGTCGCGACGTTGCGGGCCAGCGACCGGATGCAGCTCAGAACCTTCTTCGGATCGCGGCGGCGTGCAACCTGCCGGCCAGCGGCGTCAGCAACGGTGTTGATGTCGACGTGGACGATCTGGTCGAGATAATCGACGACGAACCGCAGATCAGCGCGCCGCAGTTGCTGCGGCCACCCACCGGTGACGAGTAGCTCGAGAACCTCGCGCAGGTCGCTGCGACCGGATGCGGCTGCTGGATCACGGCCAGCGAACAGATCCGCCGGACCCCGCCAGATCCGGACGAGGGCGACGACGGGACCCTGCTCACGGTCCGGTGTCGCCCGACGGTTCCCAGGGGCCGATCCTGACGACCCGACCGGGCGACGCCGCCACGAAGGCGTCGAGGTTGCCGGGCCGATAGGCCGCGTCCTGCTGTCGGCGCACCAGGGCAGTGGACGAGACCGACTCCCGACCGCTCGGCCGTGCGCCGAGGCTGCGCAGCGCTCGTCCCCCCAGCCGGGTCAGTCCCCTGAAGGAATCGTGCAGCTGGCCGAGAGGATCGGGAACGAAGGCAGCATCCCCGGCGGAGGGTTGCGCACCCCCGCCCGGCCACGTGAAGGCGCCCTCGTCGAGGACCAGACCGGACGCACGAGCCCGATCGGCCATCCATCCGAGCGTCACATCGGCGAGCGAGGTGTCGGGGTAGCCGCCACCCACGTCACTGTGCGAACCCGCGAACCACACCTGTTCGAGGACCTGGTCCTCAGCGTCGGGGTTCTGATCCCAGACGGCTGGCGCGTACGGGCGGCGCATCTCGTCGATGGCCAACGCCTGGTAGGCGGCCTCCACCGACCGGCTGAGCGCCACGTCATGGAACTGCCATCGCCGGTTCAGCCACGCGGTGACCGGGTTGCGGGTCAGCGGAATGCCCAACGCGCCCACGGTGTCCCAGACGCCGAGGAAACGGATCGACGGCTCCTCGTGGGAGAACGAGCGGCGGAACAACGCTGACTCCGTGTCGCGAGGCCTCACGGCCCGGTCCCGGTACAGCGCGAACGCCCGCTTGATCTGTGCGACGTTCTCGCGACGCAGGATGCCAGCGTTGCGGATGAGCCCGACGGTGCTGCGGGCCATGTACGCCCCGCGACTGAACCCGAAGAAATACAGCTCGTCGCCGGGCTCGTAGTGGTCGACGACGAACCGGTAGACCTCCTGCACACCCCGTGACAGGCCCCAGCCGAGGGCGCCACCACGCAGCCGCTCACCTGCGGCGGTGCCAACCCCAGGCTGGTAGAACACCTGCTGCGCCACCCCACCACCGTGCGGGGTGACCGCCAGGGCGATCTGGGTGACGTTGGTCGGGCACGGTCTGCCGTCTCGCTTCTGGTCAGGGGTGTTCCACGTTCCGTCGCAACACAGGATCAAGCGCTTCATCGTCGAACCCTCCTGACCATCCCGGGCGGCCGGCCATCACCCGTCTCCCCATGACCACGTTCGCCGACGTTCCCACTATGAACGAAAGCGGATGCCTTGGGAAGAGGCGGGCGGCATCGCGCCATCGACGCCGTGCGGTGCCCGGCTCCGGGTTCAGGGCTCGAACGTCGGCGCATCCACGGCGGATCCGATCGCGGCGAACGAGGGCTCGGCGGCACCGAGCAGCAGCTCCATGTTGGCAGCCACGTCGCTGCGTTCACGCGCCCGCACCACCAGCAGGCCGGCACTCATCCAGGCGCCGGGATGCAGGACGCGCTCGCCCACACGCGCCACGCGTCGGTCGCGTTCCGCGATCACCGGGTGCCACCTCGACGTTGGGGTCTCCGCGAGCTGCTCGGCGAAGGCCCAGGCTCCGGCGCGTGCCGCGACGATGCTGAAGCGGATCACCTCGGTCTGCGTGCGGGCGCCGATGCGGTCGAGCAGGCCCAACCACGGCGAGACCCGCAGCAGGTCACGTTGCACGCTGGCGATCATGGCCGCCAGCACGGCATTGACCCGGTCGTAGTCACGTCGCAGCTCGGGCAGCTGCGGACCAGGTGCGCACCGGGCGGTGGCGATGCCCAGATCCAGGTTGATATGGGCGTTGATGCCAACCAACAGGTGCTGGAGGATCAAGGGGCGCCAGCGGTCACCCGCGGCGAACGTGAGCGCCCAGGAGTCACTCGGCCGCTCACCGGCATCCCGGGCCGCCACGGCCTCGAGGTAGAGCTCGGCGAACAGGACGTCGAGGCGTTCGATGAGCTGCGCATCGTCGAAGAAGCCGGCCTCCAGTCCCTCAGCGACCTTGGCGGTGACCTTGCGGTAGAGCACGGCGAAGTAGCCGCAGGCATCGCCGGCATCGGCGGCGCGTGCGATCACGTCGTCGAGGTCCTCGAGTACCCCGTCGATGCCCCTGTCGATCCCCATGGTTCGCTCCGGCCGTCAGGCGCCCACCTGGGTCCGGACGATATCCGGCCCCGCTCCTCTGACGGAGGACCACGACGCGGGAGCCCGGGCGTCTGCCAACTTGGCGATGCTGGGAGCCACAGCGACGACGACCGATAGTCTCGCCTCCGACGTCGCGTCCATCGGCCCGGGAACCGGGCGCTCGGGTTCCCGCACCCGGTGGTGACACCGTCCCCGGTCATCGGCAGGAGGCATCATGTCAGCGACCTTGCAGCGGCGTCGGCTCGGCAAGACCGGTTGGGACGTCACGGCCGTGGGCTTCGGCGCCTGGCAGATCGGTGGCGGCTGGGGCGAGGTGGGCGAGCGCGACGCGATGGCCGCCCTGCACGCTGCGGCGGACGCCGGCGTGAACTTCTTCGACACCGCTGACGTCTACGGCGATGGGCGGAGCGAGGAGCTGATCGGGCGATTCCTCCGGGAACGCGATGAACAGCTGTTCGTCGCGACCAAGATGGGCCGGCGCGCCCCGCTCGACATGGCGCAGTACACGCTGTCCAACCTGCGCGCCTGGGCGGACCGCAGTCGCGAGCTGCTCGGCCTCGACTCCCTGGGACTGGTGCAACTGCACTGCCTGCCCAGCGAGATCTACGACACCCCGCAGGTCTTCGAGTCCCTCGAGACGCTCGTCGCCGAGGGTGTGATCGACCACTACGGCGTCAGCGTGGAGACGGTCGATGAAGCGACACGCGCCCTGCAGTGGGACGGGCTCGCGACGATCCAGCTCGTGTTCAACATCTTCCGGCAGAAGGCGGCGGACACGTTGCTGCCAGCTGCCGCGGACCACGACGTCGGACTCATCGCACGCGTACCCCTCGCGTCCGGACTGCTGACCGGCAAGCTCACGCGTGACTCGCAGTTCCCCGAGGACGACCACCGCAACTTCAACCGCGACGGCGGGGCCTTCGACATCGGTGAGACCTTCGCGGGGGTCGACTTCTCGGACGGTCTCGCCGCGGTCGAGGAGCTGCGACCACTGGCGGGCGATGAGCCACTGGTGCACTTCGCGCTGCGATGGATCCTGAGCCACCCGCAGATCAGCACCGTCATCCCGGGTGCACGCAACGCGGAACAGGCACGCTCGAACGCGCAGGCCGGTTCCAAGCCCCCACTGGACGCCGACACCCTGGCCGCCGTGCAGCGCATCTACCGGGACAAGATCGAACCCTCGGTCGGTCATCGCTGGTGAACCGGACCGCGGCCGACGCCGTCACTCGGGCCAGTGTTCGATCTCGGTGGCCTTGACCGCGACCCACAACGAGCTGCCCTCGGTCAGCGCCAGGTCGGCGAGTGCCGCGGCGGTGATCTGCGCCACGATCGGGATCGGCCCGTCGAGGTGGACGCGGACCTGATCGTCGTGGATGTCCAACGCGTCGATGGTCGCCTGCCAGGTGTTTCGGGGCGTGCCCTCGGGGCGGCTGGGGAAGAGGGCGACCGCCCGCGGGTGGATGGCGACCAGCACGTCACCCGCAGGTTCGGCGGCATCGGCGACCGCGAGACTGGCGCCGGACTCGAGCGTGAGGGTGTGGCCGTCCGCACGACCCCGGTAGTGGTTCAACCCGACCAGCCCGGCCGCCCACGATGAGCGGGGCCGGCGCGCGACCACCGACGGGGGTGCGTCCTGCACCACGCGACCCTGTTCGAGGATCACGAGCCGGTCGGCGAGGTTGATCGCCTCGAGCGGTTCGTGGGTGATCAGCAGCACCGGCCCGGCGAAGTCGTCGAGGTGGCGGCGCAGTTGCTGGCGCACCGCGCGACGCGTGTCGACGTCGAGCGCCGAGAGTGGTTCGTCGAGCAGCAACAGCGCGGGCTCGGTCGCCAACGCCCGGGCCAGCGCGACCCGCTGGGACTGACCGCCGGACAACGCACCCGGCTTCGCCCCCGCCTGGCCATCGAGGCCGACCCGGTGGAGCCAGTCCCGGGCTCGTTCGCGTGCCTCGTGGCGGGGCACGCCGCGTGCCCGCAGACCGAACGCGACGTTCTCCAGTGCGGTGAGGTGCGGGAACAGCAGGTGCTGCTGGAACACCACCCCGACCGCGCGCTCCTGTGGGATCGATCGCACGCCGCCGTCGACGTCTTCAACGGTCGTCCCGTCGAGCGTGACCCGACCCCGGTCGATCGGCAGCAGACCCGCCAGCGCCCGCATCAGCGTGGTCTTGCCGGCTCCGTTCGGGCCGAGGACGGCGACGACCTCGCCGGGTGCGGCGTGGATCGCCACCTCGAGGTCGAGGGTTCCCAGGCGGAGCCCGATGTCGGCAGCGAGACCGCCCGCAGGGGGGATCGACGCGTCCGCCGCTCGGTCCG
>Ga0207421_10007706_pt1 | contig 11398 bp, 8 predicted proteins | sample SodLakKL_010_SED_4_FD_187542 | JGI IMG/M metagenome (GOLD analysis project Ga0207421, IMG submission 187542) | Alkaline sediment microbial communities from Lake Tanatar, Kulunda Steppe, Russia - 8KL_010_SED (SPAdes) (version 2) | ecosystem: Environmental > Aquatic > Non-marine Saline and...
GTGTTTATTCCCAATTGCGATAAAATAACTCCCGGAATGCTCATGGCCGCAGCACGCCTGGACCTTCCCGCCGTCTTTATCAGCGGTGGGCCGATGCTGGCCGGGGAACATCGGGGAAAACAAGTGGATTTAAGCAACATGTTCGAAGCCATTGGTGCGGTAAAATCAGGCCGCATGACGGAAGAGGAGTTGGACCAGATGGAACGTGCCGCCTGCCCGGGTTGCGGTTCCTGTGCGGGTATGTTTACCGCCAATTCCATGAATTGTATGACCGAAGCCCTGGGGATGGCCCTCCCTGGAAACGGCACCATTCCTGCAGTGATGGCTGCCCGAACCCGGCTGGCCCGGGAAGCGGGAATGAAAATCATCCACCTGTGGAAAAATGAGGTCAAGCCGTCCAGCATTATGAACGCCGCTGCTTTTGAAAATGCCCTGGCCGTGGATATGGCCCTGGGCTGCTCAACCAATACCGTGCTGCACCTGCTGGCGGTAGCGGCGGAACTGGGTATTCCCCAGGAACTGGACGCTATTAATGAAATCAGCGCCCGCACCCCCCAGCTTTGCGCCTTAAGCCCGGCAGGGCCGGACCCGATCCAGGCCCTGGACCGGGTTGGCGGAGTACCGTCGGTGATGAAAGAACTGGCCGGTGGAGAGCTGATCCAAACGGGGCTGCTGACCGTAACTGGGAAAACCGTGCAGGAAAACATTGCTGCAGCTTCTGACCCCGACGGGGCAGTGATCCGTACCCTCAAAGATCCGTACCGGCCCCAGGGCGGTTTGGCCATCCTGTTTGGCAACCTGGCGCCCCAGGGGGCCGTGGTTAAGCAGGGTGCTGTCGACCCCTCTATGCAGACAAGACGCCTGAAAGCGCGGGTTTTCGACGGCGAAGAGGCTGCTGTCGAGGCGGTGCTAGGGGGGGAAATCCAGCCCGGGGATGTGATTGTCATCCGCTACGAAGGCCCCAAAGGAGGCCCGGGAATGCGGGAGATGCTGGCCCCTACTTCTGCAGTGGCCGGAATGGGGCTGGATAAAGAAGTGGCCCTGATTACCGATGGCCGGTTTTCGGGAGCCACCCGGGGTGCAGCCATTGGGCATATTTCCCCGGAAGCGATGGAAGGAGGTCCACTGGCCCTGGTAGAGGAAGGAGACTGGATTCAAATCGACATTCCAGCCCGGCGCCTGGACCTGGAACTGCCGGAAGAAACCCTGGCGGAGCGCCGCTCGGCCCTGGTCCTGCCACAACCAAAGGCCAGCCGGGGCTATCTGCGTCGCTATGCCGCCCAGGTTACTTCTGCCGGAAAAGGAGCCGTGCTGAAGGGTTTTGAGGAAGACGAGGTGAAATCATGAGGTTAAATGGAGCACAAATGGTCCTGGCCTGCCTGGAAGCAGAGAACGTAGATGTAGTTTTTGGTTTTCCGGGCGGAGCTGTGCTGACCCTTTATGATGAGATTTATAAAAAAGGATTAAACCATATTTTGACCCGGCACGAACAAGGTGCCGTCCACGCCGCCGACGGTTACGCCCGTGTTAGCGGTAAACCTGGCGTGGTCATCGCTACTTCCGGTCCCGGTGCGACCAATTTGGTTACCGGGATCGCTACAGCCTACATGGACTCGGTTCCCCTGATCGCCATTACCGGTCAGGTTGCCCGGCCTTTTATCGGGACCGATGCCTTCCAGGAGGCGGATATAACAGGGATTACCCTGCCCATTACCAAGCACAATTTCCTGGTGAAAAGTGCAGAGGAGATCCCCTGGACATTTAAGAAAGCCTTTCATGTGGCCAATACGGGACGGAAAGGGCCGGTGTTGATCGACTTGCCCAAGGACATCCAGATGGAAGAAGGCCCCTTTAACTATCCCAACAAGGTGGACATTGCAGGGTATAAGCCCACCTATGAGGGGCATATGGGCCAGATCTCCAAAGCCGTATCGGCGGTGAAAAAAGCCAGCCGCCCGGTTATTTATTCCGGCGGCGGGGTGATCAGTTCGGGAGCTCACCAGGAACTGCTGGAGTTTTCCCGCAAGGTCTGCGCCCCTGTGACAACAACATTGACGGGTCTGGGTGCCGTGCCCAGCGATTACGAGCTGTTTTTGGGCATGCCCGGGATGCACGGGACGTACGCGGCCAACCATGCCCTGGACGAATGTGACCTGCTGATTGCCATCGGGGTCCGCTTTGATGACCGGGTGACGGGAAAGTTGGACACCTTTGCCAGTCAGGCACGGGTGATCCATATCGACATTGACCCTGCCGAGATTGGCAAAAACGTGGTGCCGGAGATCCCCATCGTTGGGGATGTTAAGCTGGTCCTGCAGGAGATGATCAAGCGGGTCAAGCCCGGCGAAACCACAGCCTGGTGCGAGAAAGTCCAGAACTGGAAGGCAGCCCACCCTCTGTGCTACGAACAAAAAGCAGAATGTTCGCTGAAACCGCAGTTTGTGCTCGAGGAGTTTAACCGCCTTACCGGTGGGGAAGCTATCTTTACCACGGACGTTGGCCAGCACCAAATGTGGGCGGCCCATTACTGCCAGCTAAAAACACCCCGGCGCTTTGTTTCCTCGGGGGGACTCGGCACCATGGGCTTCGGCTTTCCTGCAGCCCTGGGGGCCCAGGTAGCCCGTCCAGAAGAAACGGTGGTCTGCATCGCCGGGGACGGGAGTTTCCAGATGAATTCCCAGGAGCTGGCCACGGCAGTCCAGTACAATCTACCCGTGAAGATCGCCATCATTAACAACCAGTACCTGGGTATGGTACGCCAGTGGCAGAAATACTTTTACGGGGGACGATATTCACACAGCAGCATGGCTGGCAGTCCGGACTTTGTAAAGCTGGCCGAGGCCTACGGTGCTAAAGGTTTGCGGGCAACCTCCCCCGGTGAAGCCACCCCGGCTATCCAGGAAGCTCTTTCCACCCCCGGTCCTGTGCTGCTGGACTTCCAGGTAGATCCCGAGGAAAACGTGCTGCCCATGGTGGCACCCAATACATCTATTATTGAAATGATCGGGGGTGAGGGGTCATGAAAAGTATCCTGGCCATCCTGGTGGAAGACCGTCCCGGTGTGCTCACCCGGGTCTCCGGCCTGTTCAGCCGCCGGGGATACAATATCCAGAATATCGCCGTGGGGCGGACTACAGAAGCGGGTATTTCCCGGATGACTGTTACGGTGGAAGCGGATCCCCTTACCGTAGAGCAGATTGTCAAGCAGCTTAACAAACTGGTCAACGTAATCAAAGTCAGCGACCTGACGGAAGAAACCTCCGTGGAAAGAGAACTGATGATGGTCAAGGTGAAAGCCGAACCCAACAAGCGCAGCGATCTCCAGCAGATGGTGACTACCTTCCGGGGCAAAATCATCGATGTTTCGCCGGATTCGATGATTATTGAAGTCACAGGCGATGACGACAAGTTAAACGCGTTTTTACTAATGATGCAGGAATTTGGTATCAAGGAAGTGGTCAGTACCGGCAAGGTGTCGCTGCTGCGGGGAGGAAAAATTACCCGGGACAGCAAAGTTTAGCCCCAGATTCCGTATATACAAGGAAATATTTTTATAGTAGTATAGTAACTGGAGTCTTTTGCTCTACTAGAAAAAACCATCGGGATAGCAATAAAACAAAGGAGGAATATAGCGTGGGGCATACCATGGCAGAAAAAATCCTGGCCAGGGCTTCCGGAAAAGAACACCTTGCCCCCGGGGAACTGGTCAATGCCCGCATCGATATGGCCCTGGGGAACGATATCACTGCCCCGGTAGCCATCCAGGAGTTTAATAAAATTGGTGTAGATGCTGTTTTTGACCGGGAACGAATTGCTTTGATTCCGGACCACTTTACGCCCAACAAGGATATTCAGACGGCTCAGCAGGTGAAAGGGATGAGAGAATTTGCCCGGCGTTATGAACTAACGCACTACTATGAAGTGGGACGGATGGGCATTGAGCATGCCCTTCTCCCGGAATTGGGCTTGGTGCTCCCCGGTGATGTTGTCATCGGCGCTGATTCCCACACCTGCACGTACGGAGCCCTGGGTGCCTTCGCCACCGGGGTGGGGAGCACAGACCTGGCTGCTGTGATGGCCACTGGCGAACTCTGGTTTAAAGTCCCCCCTACCATCCGCATTGTCTTCGAAGGGACACTGCCCCCGGGAATAACGGGTAAAGACCTGGTCTTATATACCATCGGGCAGCTAGGTGTTGACGGGGCCCGCTATTGTGCCCTGGAGTTTACCGGTCCCGTTATCCGGGAACTGGACATGGACGGCCGCTTTACCATCTCCAACATGGCCATTGAGGCCGGGGCCAAAGTCGGCCTGATTGCCCCCGACGAGATCACCCTTGATTATGTGAAAGGCCGCAACCAAAGACCGTTTGAACCCATAGAAAGCGATGAAGATGCTCCTGTACTCCAGGAGTACCGCTGGGATGTCAGCCAGCTGGAACCCCAGGTGGCTGTCCCCTTCAGCCCGGCCAATGTCAAACCTGTGTCGGAACTGTCCGATGTTTTTCTGGACCAGGTCGTGATCGGGTCCTGTACCAACGGCCGCATGGAAGACCTGCGCCAGGCAGCACAGGTCCTGAAAGGGAAAAAAGTCCACCCTAAAGTGCGCTTAATTGTGATCCCGGCCACCCAGGCTATTTATCTCCAGGCTATGCGGGAAGGGTTGCTGGAAATATTTATTGAAGCAGAAGCGGCCGTGAGCACGCCTACCTGCGGCCCCTGCCTGGGCGGACATATGGGGATCCTGGCCGAGGGAGAGACCTCCCTGGCCACCACGAACCGAAACTTTGTAGGGCGAATGGGACACCCCAAAAGTGGCGTATACTTGAGCAGTCCTGCGGTGGCGGCCGCCTCGGCTGTCGCCGGGCAGATTATTCATCCTGATCAAATCGGGGAGGTGAAATAACGTGAGCACTATCCGGGGCAAAGTTTGGACCTTTGGAGACGATATTGATACAGATGCCATTATCCCGGCACGCTATCTCACCACTACCGATATGGACCAGCTGGCAGTCCACTGCATGGAAGATGCCGACCCCGAGTTTCCCCGGAAGGCATCGTCTGGTGACATAATTGTTGCCGGCAAAAATTTTGGCTGCGGCAGTTCCAGGGAACATGCGCCCCTGGCCATCAAAGGGGCGGGTCTTTCTTGTGTCATCGCGGAAAGCTTTGCCCGCATCTTTTATCGTAATGCCATCAATATTGGCCTTCCAATCCTGGAGTCACCTGAGGCGGCCCGGGCCCTGCAAGAAGGGGAAGAAATAGAAATTGATCTGCAAAAAGGGGAGATTCACGACTCCAAGGGCAAGGTTTACACCGCCACCTCTTTTCCTCCTTTTATGCAGGAAATTATCTCTCGGGGAGGCCTCATAAACTACGTCAAGGAGAGGGTGAAACAAGGTGAATGAAAACAAAGTGATCGTCCTGCCAGGCGATGGAATCGGCCCCGAAGTGGTCGCCGAGGCGGTTAAAGTCATGGAGGCTACGGCCCGCCTGTTCAACCTGAACCTGGAGGCGGATGAAATGCCTGCCGGGGGAGAAGCACTGGATAAAAGCGGAGCTCCCTTGCCGGACGATACGCTGAAAGCATGCCGCAATGCCGCAGCGGTGCTGCATGGCACCTTTGGTGGGCCGCAATGGGATGATTATCCCCTGAACAAAAGGCCTTTGGCTGCGCTTTTAAACTTGCGCAAAGATTTGGATGTCTATGCCAACCTTCGCTATGCCAGACCCCTGCCCAGCCTGTTTGAAAAAGCGCCCTTAAAACCGGAATATTTAACCGATGTGGACATATTAATTATCCGGGAAGTGACCAGCGGGATCTACTTCGGTCCCAAGGAACGACGGTCTTTTGGTCGCAGCGTTCGGGCCTCTGATACCATGCTATACTCAGACTTTGAAATAGAACGGGTAGCCCGCAGAGCTTTTGAAATAGCAAGGGGTCGCAAAGGAAAAGTGACCTGCGTGGATAAGGCCAATGTCCTGGAAAGCTCCCGACTGTGGCGCAAGATTACCCGGGATGTGCACCGGGATTACAGCGATGTGGAGCTGGAATTCATGTACGTGGACATCTGTGCCATGGAACTGGTTTTAAACCCGGGCAGATTTGATGTTGTTTTGACATCGAACATTTTCGGTGACATCTTAAGCGATGAGGCCTCGGCTGTTTTGGTAGGTTCTGTAGGTGTCCTTCCTTCAGCCACCCTGGGAGAAGAGGGAAAGACTTCTCTTTTTGGACCCATCCACGGGCCGGTCAACGAAATTGCCGGAAAGAACAAGGCGAACCCCCTGGGAACGATACTCTCCGTAGCCCTGCTCCTGCGTTTTGCCTGGAAACATGAGGAAGCGGCCAGGGCCATTGAAAATGCAGTAGAAGAAGTCCTGGAAGAAGGCTACCGCAGTGCGGAGCTTATGTCCCCTGGCAAGCAAGAAACAGGAACCCGGGAGCTGGGCGACCTGATAGTTGAACGGATCAAAGGGTAAAGGTTGACCATACAAATAATTAAATGTAACTGGTATGCTACTCAGCCCTTATGTGATTGCGCAACACGCCGCGAAGCAGGGGGACGGTTCTCGCGCTTACGGAGCGCAGCGGAGGACCGACAGGGAAAGCGCGAGAACCGTCACCGCAGCTTCGCTAACAAATAGCGCTGAGTAATTACAATTAAATAATAAAAAAACTGAATCAGAACACTGAACCCGGAAAGGAGGTGTGGACCTGGTTCCCACCGATTTATTTTCAGGGAACCAGGAAAATATGAAAAAATATACCACGGAGCAAATTCGCAATGTTGCACTAATTAGTCACGGGGGGGCAGGTAAAACCTCTTTGGCCGAAGCTATGCTTTATACGTCCGGAGCCGTTAATCGGCTGGGAAGTGTGGACGCAGGGAACACCACGACAGACTACGATCCCGAGGAAGTCAAACGGCAGGTGACGATCAACACTTCATTGGCTCCCGTTGAATGGGAAGGGGTAAAATTGAATCTGCTGGACACGCCCGGCTTTTTTGACTTTACCGTTGACGTCAAGTCGGCCCTACGTGTGGCCGACAGCGCTGTGGTTGTGGTTTGTGCCGTTTCCGGCGTGGAAGTGGGCACAGAAAAGGTCTGGAGCTATGCCGAGGAGCTGGAGCTGCCGCGCATTGTCTTTATCAATAAAGTCAACCGGGAAAATGCCAACTTTGACTCTGCCCTGGAACAGTTGAACAAGTTTTTTGGGGTCAAAGTGTTTCCTTTGCAGTTCCCCGTAGGTGAAGAAGAGCAGTTTCGGGGTGTGGTCGACCTGGTCAAGATGAAAGCGCTGATTTACGAAGATGAAGCGGGCCTCTCCTACAAGGAAGAAGAGATCCCGGATGAATTGTCCGATAAAGCGGAAGAATTAAGAGAAAAACTGGTCGAAGCCGCAGCGGAGACAGACGATGAACTGATGGAAAAGTACCTGGAAGAATTTACCCTGAGTGACGAGGAAATTAAAAAAGCCCTGCGCACAGGCACCTTGGACGGCCAGATTGTGCCGGTGCTGTGCGGTTCCGCCACCAAAAACCTGGGCATTCAGCCCCTGTTGGACCTGATGGCAGGTGCCTTGCCTGCACCCAGCGACCGCCCCCCTATGGAAGGAGAAGTTCCGGAGCAGGAAGGTGAAAAAACCGTCCGCAAGGCAGATCCTGCTGAACCTTTTTCGGCCCTGGTCTTTAAGACGCTGGCTGACCCGTATGTTGGCCGGGTGAACTTTTTCAAAGTTTGTTCCGGGAGCTTCAAGGCGGACTCCCAGGTGTATAATGCCAACAGGGATAAGCCGGAACGGGTCGGTTCCCTGTTTTTCATGCGGGGCAAAAACCAGATCCAGGCCGATGAAATACCTGCCGGGGATATTGGTTCCGTAACCAAGCTTTCGGTCACCATTACCGGAGACACCCTCTGCGACAAAAACAATCCGGTGATCTTTCCCTTTATCGATTTCCCTGAACCGGTTATTTCTTTTGCCGTTTGGCCCAAATCAAAAGGTGATGAAGAAAAAGTGGGCACTGGACTGTCCCGTTTCGTGGAAGAAGACCCCACTTTTAAGGTGGAACGCAATAAAGAAACCAAAGAGATGATTATTTCCGGTATGGGGGATACCCACCTGGATGTCATTGTGGACCGCCTTTCCAAAAAATTCGGAGTAGAAGTAGACCTGACAACTCCCAAGGTGCCCTACCGGGAAACCATCAAGGGGAGCCAGAGCAAAGAAGGCAAGTATAAAAAGCAAAGCGGTGGGCGCGGCCAATATGGCCATGTTTACCTGAGCCTGGAGCCAATGCCCCGGGGGGAAGGGTTCCAGTTCGAAGATAAAATCGTTGGTGGAGTGGTTCCCAAACAGTATATTCCTGCTGTAGAAAAGGGAATCATTGAAGCCATGGAAGAAGGGCCCGTGGCAGGTTACCCCGTGGTGGATATAAAAGCCACCCTTTACGACGGCTCGTACCACACTGTGGACTCTTCGGAGATGGCCTTCAAAATTGCAGCGGCCATGTCCTTCAGGTCAGCTATGGGGGCCGCTGAGCCGGTGCTGTTAGAACCTATAATGGAAGTTGAAGTCACTGTCCCGGAAAATTTCATGGGAGACATAATGGGTGACCTGAACAGCCGCCGGGGTCGTATTCAGGGGATGGTCCCGGGCGAAGGCTTGCAGACCATCAAGGCCCAGGTTCCCCTGGCGGAAATGTTTAACTATGCCATTGACCTGCGCTCCATGACACAGGGGCGGGGCATCTTTTCCATGAAGCATTCCCACTACGAAGAAGTGCCGTACCAGGAGGCGGAAAAGGTGATTAATGCCGCCAAAGAGGAGAAAGAAAAGGAGTAATCCTGTTTTTTAAAGCTCCCCTGCGAAGGGGAGCTTGCTGTTAACTAGACCACCCTTTACGGCTCTTAAGAGCCTTGGGCAGGGGATGAAATGGGTTTTTTCCCTTTCAAGCCCCAATTTGGCATTATTCTGGTCATTGGTATTATTCTGTTCAAAGGAGCTGGTGAATTTGCCGAACAAACTAACGGTGGGTGTATTGTTCGGGGGTCGATCGGGGGAGCATGCTGTTTCCCTGCGCTCGGCAGCTTCAGTCATGGAAGCTATGGACCGGGACAGGTACCGGGTCTTCCCGGTGGGCATTACAGAACAGGGGCGGTGGCTGGCCGGTGGTGACCCTATGGCAGCCCTGCAAAACAACGAGATTCCCGGGGACTGCTTTCATGCAGTGCTGGATGTGGACCCCCAAAAACCTCGTCTTTTGCTCCTGGACCCCGGGGAACCGGAACGCATTCATGAATTTGTAGACCTTGACCTGGTCTTCCCCGTCCTGCACGGTCCGTACGGGGAGGATGGCACACTGCAGGGACTTTTGGAACTGGCTGGACTGCCTTATGCAGGAAGCGGCGTTCTGGCATCGGCGGCAGGGATGGATAAGGTGGTCATGAAAATCCTTTTTCGGCATATGGGGCTGCCTGTAGGAGATTTTATTTACTTTAACTCCATCCGCTGGTCCCAAGAAAAAGACCAGCTTATGGAGCAGGTGAAGCAAAAGCTGGGTTACCCCTGTTTTGTCAAACCAGCGAACCTGGGTTCCAGCGTGGGTGTCAGTAAGGCATCGGATCCTTCTTCCCTGGTAACAGGCGTTGAAGAAGCCATGCGCTACGACTCCAAGGTGGTTGTGGAGGCTTTTATCAAAGGGCGCGAGATCGAATGCAGCATCCTGGGTGATGAAGCCCCACTGGCTTCTGTTCCCGGCGAGATTATTCCCTGCAATGAATTCTACGACTACTGGGCCAAGTATATCGATAATCGCTCCGACCTGATCATCCCCGCCCCCATGGATGAGTCCATGGAGCAAAAAGTGAAGGAATATGCTATTGCGGCTTTCCAGGCCGTTGAATTAAGCGGATTGGCCCGGGTTGATTTTTTCCTGGACGAGGAAGCAAACCAGCTCTACGTAAACGAAGTGAACACTATGCCCGGCTTTACCAGTATCAGCATGTATCCCAAGCTATGGGAGGCCTCAGGCGTCCCTTACCCTGAATTGATTGACCGGCTCATCCAGATCGCCTTGCAGCGTCACCGGCGGAAAAAAATGCTGTTAACTTCTTTTGAACCCGGTGGTGCCAGCGCATGTTAATTGCTTGTTAAATGCCCGGATCTATAGTAGAATAGGGAATAGTTAAACCCAACTACTTCAGTGGAAGTGAGGAGACAGGAGGCTGTTTGCAAGTGGTTGAAACAGGAACATTTCGGGTGAAAAAAGGTATGGCTGAGATGCAAAAAGGCGGCGTGATCATGGATGTTACCGACCCACAGCAGGCCAAAATTGCAGAATCTGCCGGTGCCGTGGCGGTCATGGCCCTGGAAAAAGTGCCGGCGGATATCCGGGCGGAAGGTGGAGTGGCCCGGATGGCTGATCCCGAGGTTATCTCGGCGATAATGGAAGCGGTTACAATTCCTGTCATGGCCAAGTGCCGTATCGGGCATATTGTCGAGGCCCAGATATTACAAGCCCTTGGCGTGGATTATATAGATGAAAGCGAAGTCTTAACGCCGGCTGACGAACGTTTCCACATCAATAAGCACAGTTTTACCGTCCCCTTCGTCTGTGGGGCCAGGGATCTGGGTGAGGCACTGCGTCGTATCGGTGAAGGGGCGGCCATGCTCCGCACCAAAGGCGAACCGGGCACGGGAAATGTGGTGGAAGCCGTACGGCATATGCGCGTGATCATGGAACAGATCCGCAGGGTGCAAAACACCCCGGAAGAAGAAATTATGTCCCTGGCCAAAGAAATGGGTGCTTCATATGGCCTGTTACTGGAAGTGAAAAAACAGGGCCGTCTGCCCGTGGTTAACTTTGCTGCCGGTGGAATCGCGACTCCGGCCGATGCAGCCCTGATGATGATTTTAGGTGCTGACGGGGTCTTTGTAGGGTCGGGAATCTTTAAGTCCAAAGATCCCCAAAAACGGGCTCAAGCTATCGTGGAAGCTGCTTTGAACTACGATAACCCGGAAGTCCTGGCCCTGGTATCCCGGGGACTGGGCGAAGCCATGCCGGGCCTGGACGTAAGTCAATTGTCCGAAGCAGACCGCATGCAGGTCAGGGGAATTTAGCCCAAAATGACAAATTAAAGAAGCTGCCGGTAAGAGAGAAAGAGGGGCTAAAAGGCCCGGGAAAGGCTCCCGGGCCATCTTGTTAGTATGAAAATGGAGTTTTAAGTTTCCCGGTATCTGCTCCGGTTATCTTCGCGGCAAAGCGCTAGGGCTCAGTTCAAGCTTCCGCCGTCCAACCTGCAAACTTAGGCGTCCTGCCACGGTTGCAGGCGGCGGGCGTCCATGCCCGCCGGGCCGGCTCCCAGCATTCACTTCGCCAAGCGCTTATCGCCGC
>Ga0207421_10007707_pt1 | contig 11398 bp, 5 predicted proteins | sample SodLakKL_010_SED_4_FD_187542 | JGI IMG/M metagenome (GOLD analysis project Ga0207421, IMG submission 187542) | Alkaline sediment microbial communities from Lake Tanatar, Kulunda Steppe, Russia - 8KL_010_SED (SPAdes) (version 2) | ecosystem: Environmental > Aquatic > Non-marine Saline and...
TAAAAGTGGTTTTTTGGATGAAGAGCCAGTAGAAGTTGATGGAGATAAAGTGAGTCCGATCAGATTTGTTGAAGAGCTTCTGAAGACGCAGGACAAGTTTTGGTTAAAAGATGATGAAAGGGACGTGGCGATGGTCCGTGCTGAAGTTCACGGTATCAAAGATGGAGGAGAAGTGCGTAATGTCTATCAGATGATAGATAGGAGGGATTTAGAAACAGGTTTTACCGCAATGCAGAGGACCGTGGGCTTCACCGCGAGCATCGGAGCCCAGATGATACTAGATGGTAAATTGGATCAAAAGGGTCTACTTTCACCTACTGAGATACAGTTATCAAGGATCGCTAGAGAACTCGAAGAAAGGAATATTAGTATAGAACATAATATCGATTACAGAGATGGAGAATAGATCTCAAAAGTCGGATAAATTTTCTAGCACCTTATAGGTGGTTTTTATTCCATTTTTAAAGTATTCTAATACTAGATTTTCATCTGGAGAATGGTTGTTTTCATCAGCATTGGCGTAAGGTACCACGATGCAATCAATACCCAACTCTTCAACGAATAAATAAGAGGGAAGAGATCCCCCTGCGGCGGGCTTTAGAACTGGTTCCTGATTCCATGCATATTCGACAGCATTGATTATCGGCTTGACATAACGAGAATCGAGCTTAGCCCTGTAAGGTTTCATACTGTCATGGTATATTATATCAAGATCTACAGTCCCGGACTCATGTTTTCTTACGTGATCTGAAAATTTCTTGAATATATCTTCCGGATCTTGATCCGCTACCAATCTCATACCAATCTTAACTCTTGCTTCTGAGGGGATGATCGTCTTTACGCCTTCGCCTCTATATCCGCTTGTAAAGCCGGCTATATTCAATGTAGGATAAAACATCAATTTTTCATGATAAGATTCTCCTGGGCCTTCAGCAAAAGTTCTGATTTTCAGGTCCTTTTTGATCTTGTCTTCGTCTATGGGGATATTTTGCAGAACTTCTTTATCTTCATCTGTGATCTCTAAAACGTCATCATAAAAGCCGTCGATGTTTATCACGCCTTTCTCGTCTTTCATGGTATCCAAAATCTGCACCAATTCCCAGGCTGGATTTGGAACAGTCCCACCGAAGATGCCCGAATGTAGGTCTCTGTTAGCGCCTTCAACCTGGATCTCCACGTAGAGGAGCCCTCTCACTCCCATCAATATCTGAGGGCTGTTGGATTCATCTATTGGACCGTCCGACATATAGGCGAAGTCCGCTTTAATATCCGCTTTATTTTCCCTGATAACTTGTCTAAGGTGGGGACTACCCATCTCTTCTTCTCCTTCCAAAATCAGAGCTATATTAATAGGAAGACGATCGGATTCCCTCAAAGCTTTAATCGCACAGAGATGAGCGAACCATTGGCCTTTATTGTCTCCTGCTCCCCTTGCATAAATACGTTTTTTTCCATTTACCCCCTTTCTGATATCTGGTTCGAAAGGAGGTTTTGTCCATTTATTGGGATCGACAGGTTGAACATCATAATGGCCGTATATCAACAGAGTCGGCTCTTCATTATCAGGATCATGATCTACGAATGCTTTAGCTATGATAGAAGGTTGACCGGAGGTTTCGATCTTCTTTATTTTGTCGAACCCATATTTCCTGCAGAGGTCTTGAACCAATTTTGTACATTTTTCAACTCCTTCAGAGGTGGTGCTTATAGAAGGCTGAGAGAGTAATCTGATCAGATCTTTCATATAACTTTCAAAATTTTCTTCAATATAATCTTCTACTTTTTCTTTGGTCATATATGTTCAGTTGAGATAATAGCCATCATGATTCTTATATATTTTCTCTCTTTTTAGCTGTAGTAGTTAAAAGAAAAAATTGTAAATACTCTTTTAGAGATTTTTGATGGAGATCGATACAAAGATGATCAGGAGGAACTTAGATGAAAGATGTTATGAAAGGATTTAGTTTTGAACAGCCGACCGAACTAGAATTTGGAGCTGAAAAAATAGACTCTTTGCCTGAAAAACTTGAAAATATGAAAATAGAAAAACTGATTATAGTCACAGATAAAGGAATCGAAAAAGCGGGAATCCTTGACCGGATAGAATCTTATTTGGATAAGATAGATTACAAAATTTATGACCAGGTAGATCCTAATCCAAAAGATTTCAATGTTGAGGAAGGCACTGGAATAGCGCGGGAGTTTGATCCCGATGGAATTTTGGCTCTCGGAGGAGGAAGCCCCATAGATTGTGCCAAGGCAATAGGGGCATTGCTGAGTGGAGAAGGAAATGATATCAGCGAATATTACGGAAAAGAAACTGTAAAAGAAGGGATTTTGCCTTTTATCGCTGTTCCAACCACAGCAGGAACCGGAAGTGAAGTAACTTTCTCTTCGGTGATCACGGATAGTGATTCTAACAGCAAAAAGAGTATCAGAAGTCCATTTCTAGCGCCTGATGTTAGCATACTAGATCCTGAATTGACAACGAGTCTACCAGAAAGTCTAACCGCTTATTCCGGAATGGATGCGTTCACCCATGCGATCGAAGCTTACACTGCAAAAACAGCAACGGCTTTAACAAACACATTTGCAATCGGTTCTATTGAACTCATATTAGAGAGTATAGAGAAGGCGTTTCGAGAACCAAATAATATCGATGCTAGAGCTTCTATGATATTGGGTAGTACCATAGCTGGAATTGCGTTCAATCATTCCGACGTGGCTTCGGTGCACTGCATGGCTGAATCCTTAGGAGGGAAATATGATGCTCCTCATGGACTCTGCAATTCTATTATCTTACCATATGTGATGGAATATAATCTGGAATACTGTCCAGAGAAATATGCCAGAGTGGCTAAGATAATGGGATATGGATATGAAACTATTGAGAAGGGAGCTATGAAAGCTGTTGAAGGTATCAAAGAACTCAATGAGAAACTAGATATACCATCAATAGACAAAATAGGGTTTAGAGAACACGATATTGAAGAGCTTGCGGAGATGTCTGTTAACAATCTTTCCAATGAAAGCAATCCTAGAGAGATGAAAAAACAGGATTACATCAAACTGTTTAGGAAAATGTCTTAATCTTCCTCAAAGAGATATAGATATTCGGAGTATCCCTCTTTCTCCATTTTTTCTTTAGGTATGAATTTAAGAGCTGCTGAGTTCATGCAGTATCGTTTTCCAGTCGGCGGAGGTCCGTCATCGAATAGGTGGCCAAGATGAGAACCTGCGTGTTTACTTTTAACCTCTGTCCTGTTATCTAGGATACCTCTCTCTTTCTGTGTGGCTATATTATCAGGTTCTAAAGGTTTGGAAAAACTTGGCCATCCTGATCCAGATTTGAACTTATCCTTTGAACTGAATAAAACTTCACCTGAGACTACGTCAACATATATTCCCTCTTCTTCATTATCCCAGTATTCGTTCTGAAAAGCCGGTTCAGTTCCATTTTTTTGAGTAACTTCGTATTGCTTTTTCGTGAGCATCTTCTTGAGTTCTTCATCCGACGGTTTCTCATAAGATTCATCATCTTCGTTTAGTTCAGACTGCATTTTATCTCACCTCCTGAAGACTTCCATTTTTCGTATAAGATCTCTCTTCCCTTGTCAGTTAGACCTAGACCTTTAAGATCTTCTTTTGATTTCAAAGTACCATGTCCAGACACGTATCCGTTGACACGAGCGACAGCGGTAGAATTGACAAAATCTTCCATATCAGGATATATCTGTTGATAAGCTCTGTAGATGTTTTTGTTTCTACTCAGATTATATTTCTGATGATAACCTTCAGCTAGATAAAATTTTGAAAAAGGCCTCACTTCAGTAATTATCTTCATGGAATATTCTTCCTGGATCTTTTTCTTACTCTCTTTAGCTATCTTTTCCTGTTCCTCGTTATGGAAGAAGATTATAGACATGTACTGAGTGCTTTTCAGATGTGTAGGATCGTGATTATGCCAAAAGATCTTTACCAATTCTTCGTAACTGATCTGCTTTTGGACGTAGTCGATCTGAATGGTCTCAGTATGACCGCCTAGGCTGTGATAGGTGGGATCTTCCTTTTTACCACCTGAGTAACCCACTCTTGTTCTTATTACTCCAGGTGCCGCTCCGAAAAGGGAGTCGGGTCCCCAAAAACAACCCATGGCGAAGGTCGCGGTTTTTAACCCATCTGACTTGTTATTATCTATCGCAGGTTTCTCTCCTTTTATCAATTCATCTACACTTTTTCCTTTTCCGAAAATACCGAACAAGGTTGGAAGGCCAGCTCTTAAAATATCATATTTTTTCATACTATCCGCTAAAACTTAATATCGTCTTCTTCACCATTAAATCTTTCTACCACACTTTCTAGATTCCTTTGTGCCGATCTTAAGCTCCTTAAAAAGATAAAAAACTTTCTCTCTAGATCACTATTAAATAAATTTTGTTCGATGAACTCTTCAAGAAGTAGTGAAAATCATTTTGAGCTTTCTCCTCACATAAGTGTTTGTAGTTTATAGCTTCGGTTTCACTCAGTTATTAGAATCTTCTTCCTGATTAACTTCTTCCTTATAAACTTCTTCTTCCTGCTGAACACCTTCTTGCTGGTAGACTTCATCTCCTTCTTCCTGGTTAACTTCTTCTTGATAAACCTCTTCTTCTTGAACCCCTTCATCCTGGTAAACCTCTTTTTCTTCCTGATAAAACCCTTCTTGCTGTTTATCTTCTTTGCCTTTTCTCAATAAAAGGATAAGTATCACTAGTCCAACTACCAATGCTACAGTTAAAGCTATTATGGATGCCATAGCCCACATCGGCATGGTTGTTTCAGTCGATTCGTCCTCTTCGATCTCAACGCTGAAATCGATAGAGGCGATAACCTCATTACCTTCACTATCCACAACCTTTACAGAGAACGAATGATCTCCCTCATCGAGGTCTGTGACCGTGTGGTGGTTAACTGTGCCGGTGTGTTTCCAAGTGTCTTCATCGATCCGTATCTCAAAGTGGCTTATCGGATATTGACCCTGCTCTGCGGACCATCGAATGGTTTCCGTGGGCGAATTAAATACAAATCCATCATCTGGTGATGTGATCGTGATCGAAGGTAAGAGAAGATCATCTCCATCTACATATACCATCTCGCTTCGATCTCCAAATTCGATAGTGTACGTACCAGCTTCATAGAATGTGTGGGTGAATGTACTTTCAGTGGATTCTTGAGCCGTCACCCATATAGTATATTCAGCAACACCATCGATTATGATGTCTAGCGATCCTTGTTCATCTCCAGCGTTCTCTATGTAAACATAGATGTCTACATCTAAAGGCGTTTCACCTGAAGTAGGATTTACCTGTAGGTCAAGATTTACAGGTGTAAATTCTGCAGTATCGTATACTTCAACTGTTTCAGTCAGGTCGTGGAACTCGATCAAATAAGTTCCTACTTCGTTGAAGGTATGAGTAAAGGTGTGATCCGCACTTTCACCGGCAGGGATATTCAACGTGTACTCGACGATATTATCCACCACAACATCTATGGCTCCAGCTTCGACACCAATGTTTTCTGCACCGACGGATATTGTGACTTCTAAAGGTGCATCACCTGAAGTTGGATACACATCTAGTTCAAGGTTTACGGGTTCAAATTCTGTATCATCATCCACTACCACGACTTCAGTTAATTCGTCAAATTCGATCAGATAACTACCCATCTCATCGAAGGTGTGAGTAAAGGTATGATCCGCACTTTCACCGGCAGGTATATTCATTGTGTGTTCAACCGTACCATCCACGACAACGTCTATAGACCCGCCAAGTTCTCCTATATTCTCTGCACTGACGTATATGGTAACTTCCAAAGGCGCATCACCTGAAGTTGGATCCACATCTAGTTCAAGGTTTGTGGGTACGAACCCAGTCTCCTCTTCGAAAACTGCAGTTATCTCTAAATTTCCGTCCATCATAACAGTGATCTCGTCTTCAGTATCGGTTCGATCACCATCCCACTCAAGGAAGTACCATCCCGTTTCTGGTGTGGCGGTGATTGTCACTTGTTCTCCTTCGATATAAGTGTGCGTACCTTCTTCTGGATCGGTAGTGCCCTGACCTATTACTGTTATAGTCAGAGTGTATTCTTCAGGCTCTTCTTCCACCAAGAACGGATAGCCATCGTTGATCTCGGTATCTATATCCCATATCTCTTCGTCGCCTTGATCATCATTTGGATTCCCTACGAAGTCCCAGGATTCGTCCAATCCTTCAGTACTAGTATCTGTATAGGTAGCTAGATCCTTCATCTCGGCGGTGATCTTGCCTGTTCCTCCTTCGCTTGTATCCATACCCGAAGTTTCAGTATCCCAGAAAGAATCGTGGGTGATACCGTCAGAACCCCAGCCGAAAGCATATCCGACCAATCCTCCTTCGTTACTATCTCCACTGACGGTACCTATTGAATATGAATTCCTGACTGTTCCTTCAGCGGTATTCCATCCTACCAGACCACCAATTTGCGAATTCCCGCTCACTGAACCGGTAGCATATGTGTTTTCGACCTCACCACCGTCGTTGTATCCAAGGAGTCCACCGATGGATCCATCTCCAATGACAACTCCGGTAGCATATGATCTAGATACCATTCCATCGTTCCTACCAACTAGTCCTCCTACTTGGGAATCCCCATCTACATCACCAGTGGCATAAGACTCAGATACGAATGATGAACCTCCATGGTTATATCCTACCAATCCACCTATCCCAGAATCCTCGCCGAACACTGCTCCGGTGGCATATGATATTGACACGGTAGCGTCCCAGTTGAACCCAACTAATCCTCCTACATTCTCATCTCCGCTGACTGTACCGGTTGCGTGTGAGAAGGATACAGTTCCGGTGTTTCTTCCTGATAGGCCACCTATAAGAAATTCTCCACTTACTGTACATTCAGCATAAGAATTGGATATCAAGCCTGAATTATCGCCTGCTAAACCACCGACTCGGCTTTCACCGTTCACGTCACCAGTAGCATAGGCATTCGTAACCGTGCCCCTGTTATTCCCAACGAGCGCACCGACATACCAATTTCCATTCACATCAGCATCTACTATACCTATATCAGTGATCTCCGCATCTTCTTCTACAGTTCCAAAGAGTCCTACCGACTCCCAATTGGGGTCCGTATCCGGACGGTCGATGAAAAGGTCGATTATCTCAAAACCGTTACCGTCGAAAGTACCTGTGAAAGGAGTGAAGCTATCCATCCCTATCGGCTCCCAACCCTGACCAGTATCTACCAATTCATTGTAACCTGAAGTACCACTGTCAAGGTCATTCATCAAAACATAGTCGCCTTCTAGATCGTCTCTAACTCCATCTAGATCGTTCCAATCATTGATCTCTTGTGCGGACTGGATATCCCGATCCGTGGTCTCGGCTCCGACTGTGAAAAGCATAACACTTAAAAGCAGCATTATAGTTAATCCGCATACAAATATCTTCTTTTTCATATTTCGGCCTCCTCTTTTTCTTCAGATTCCTCAGTTGGTTTAGGTGATGTTTTCTCCTTACCTTTCCTCATAACAAAGACTATCGAAACGAGAACAACGATCAAACCAAAGACCAAGATGCCTATCAATGCCATCGCCCACATCGGAAGTTCAGTTTCAGTAGATTCCTCGTCTTCAGAATCGACTGTGAAATCCAAAGAAATTATTTCCTCATCACCTGTAGTACTCACTACTTTTACTTGGACTGTATGATCACCATCCTCTAGATCAGGGAATGTATAGTATGTGATCAAACCTATGTTAAGCCAAGGACCATCATTAATGGATATCTCATGATGACTGATTGTACCTTCCGAATCCCATTCGATGGTTACATCTCCAATGTTGAAAATCGAATCTTCCACTGGAGATGTGATCTCTATTGTGAGTTGTTCTACTGAAACTGTAACAGTTTCTGAGAGATGTCTAAATTCGATGTTGTATTGTCCGATCTCTCCAAATGTATGTGTGAACGAGTGATCTTCAATACTTTGAGGTGGTAGGTCCAATGTATACACAATCGTTCCATCTATGACTACGTCGATGGACCCATGTTCTTCTCCTACGTTCTCTGCACTAACGTATATATTGACTGTTAATGGAGGTTCACCTAAAACAGGGTCTACATCCAATTCTAAGTTTACAGGAGCGAAACTCTCAGGATCATAAACCTCAACAAATCGTGTTTCATCATGGAACTCTATCCGATAGGTCCCTACTTCTTCGAAGATATGAGTGAATTCGTATTCCGCGATATCGTTCGCAGGTACTTGCAAAGTATAAACAACTCTGCCGTTTATGATAACATCTATGGAACCAGCAGTATCTCCAAAGTTCTCTGCCTTCACAAATATCGAGGTTTCTAAAGGTGCTTCCCCGTAGGTTTGCTCAATAAACAATTCGATATTTTCCGGCTCGAATTCAGGCACATCTCCAACATTAACGGTCTGTGTTAAATCGTGGAATTCGATCTCAAAGATACCAGATCGTTCAAATGTATGTGTGAGGGTGTGTTCTGCACTATCTTGAGCTGGTATTTGCAAAGTATATTCAACTCTACCATTCACGAAAACATCGATTGAGCCTGGTTCCTCTCCAAAGTTTTCTGCATAAACATAAATGGTTACTTCTAATGGTACTTCACCAGAAGTAGGATAAACATCAAGTATCAAATTTCCAGGTTCGAAGCCGACCTCTTCGAAATGTGCAGTCAAAGTTTTATCATCGTCCATATATATGTTAATATAATCATACTCTTCTTGTCCTTCCTGTACATCACCGGACCAATGACTGAAGATCCAACCATCTTCTGGTACCGCAGTAAGATCTACCCAAGTTCCTTCTATGTACTTATCATCAACTGGAGGTTGACTTGAAGATATGTCTACGCTACCATCTCCTTCGATCTCTACGGTCAGATCGTACATCTCTATAATTTCCTCGAAGACCGCTGTTATAGAATAGTGATAGTTCATAGTGATGGTTGTAGTGGCTGAATTTACATCATCTATCTCGCCGACTTCACCGTCCCATCTTACGAATTCCCAACCATCATCAGCTTCTGCCACCAAGTCAACCACTGTCCCGTAATCATATGTATAAAATCCTTCACCGGGATCAGTGACTTGTCCACCCTGAGTGGAACCTATATTCAAATTGAATTCTTGATCCACTTCGAAAACTGCCGTTAGGGAATAATCATCATTCATGATTATATGGGTGCTTGCGGAGTAGATATCATCGATCTCATCTGTATCGCCGGTCCATTGTACGAAACGATAATAAGTATCCGGCTGGGCAGTCAACCCCACTTGTGTCCCATGGTTGTAACTAAAGGTGCCTTCACCGGGATTGGTAACTTCTCCACCATCAGTACTATCTATAGTCAATTCGTGTTCAGTAAGTTCAAAATTAGCGGTTATTGTATAATCATCTTCCATGACGATAGTGGTGGTTGCTGAGTTCACATCGCCTATATTGACCGTATCTCCGGACCATTCGACGAATTCCCAACCGTCGTTTGCATCGGCAATTAGACTCACTTCACTGCCATCACTGAATTCGTTTGACCATCCTACATATACATCTACACCGTCCACCTCTATCGTACCTTGTCCTATGATGTCACCGATGGTGAGTTCATATATGCTCAAAGTTGTGAATGAATGATCGGGAGTTCTTGTGTAGTTGTTACCGTCATCGTTTGTTGCTATGACGTGCCATTCATAACCTGTTTCATGATCTAGGTCTAGAGCATCGCTTATGACCTGACCGTCTTCAGTGATGGTGTCTGAATAGATCTCATCACCATTTAAATAGAAAGTGACCTCGGTTGGATGACCGTCTGCTTCGACATACACGGAAAGTGTCGTATCCAAGGGTACCTCATCCTCTCCATCTTCTGGTTCCGGATTGGACACCACGATCTGAAGTTCGAAATGTGGATTCGTCCATGGGTAGTTATCAACGTTGTCGTCTCCTTCTATCTCACGTTCATCATCCACTATGCCATCGGACCCCGGTTCATCTTGATCTTCACCGCCGTACTCATCGGGTTCGGTATGGTCATCCCAGTAGTTTCCTCCGGTTGAATAGCCGGCATCCCAGGAATTGCCACCAACATCGATAAGATGCGCATGACGATCATTGTTTATGAATGCATTGTGGTAAATCAGATTATCTTTCGATTCTACCATGATGATTCCATTGTCGTTTTCCGAAAACAAATTATCGACGATCGTATTATTCTCTAAAAGCACTACCACCATACCTGCATCATTATTCAAGAATTCGTTTCCTTCGATTGTATTATCCTCTGATAAGAATAGGTACAAAGCATTATGATTATCATGTAATTTGTTGTTGGTGATAGTTAGATCATTTGAGAAACCTATCAGGATACTATCTTTGGTTTTGCTTAACTCCAAACCATCGATGGTGATCTCCTCACAGTTGGCAAGTATCAATTGACCTATATCCTCATCTCCTGTAATCTCTTGACCGTTCTGATCCTTCAAGTATATAACCGGAGATCCGTTAACAGTATTGCTTTCATCGATCTCATGAGTATTCCAGTATCCTACTTCATCACCTTCAATATTGATGCTGGTCTCTTCCATGATATTGTTTGTAAGAACATTACTAACAGAACTATCCAAATGTATACCGGTTCTTACATTATCTGATATCTTGTTTTCGTCAAGTATATTATTATCAGATCCTTCTAGCACTATACTGATGAAATGGGAAGATGCATCGTTACCACGGATCTCATTTTCATGGGACCCAATCAACACGATCCCTGCCTCTCCGTTTTTTAAGGTATTATCCTCTACCGTATTTTTGTGAGAATCCATCAAAAACAGATCAAAATCAGTACTATTCGTTAGTTCACTGTTGGTGACCGCACTTTCGTGGACGTTGATCATGACCACACTGTGGTTATTATCGGTAGATCTGACTTGATCTATAGTACAATTAACAAGCGGATGTGGATCCTCCGGGGGACCTTCTCCACCACCGTTGCCAGGATCAACCAAGACTATGCCCGCACCGGGATCATCGTTGGTGGCGTTCATCAAAGTGAAACCTCTCACCAAGGTGTTGTTTGCCATCACGAGGATGCCAAATCCGTCTCCCTGAGCATCGATGATACTCTCATCCATACCAGAACCGATCAATCGGATATGCCTTGATAATATTACATTTTCTTTGTAAGTCCCAGAGGAGACCAACACTGTGTCTCCGTCATCTGTACTGGGTAGGGCATCAGATATCTTATCGAATGTTCCTCTTGAATCAACGTTGTAAACCGGTCCCTGCCAACTCAACAGCGGATAATATTCATCTTCTACCATCCACCAG
>Ga0207421_10007708_pt1 | contig 11393 bp, 12 predicted proteins | sample SodLakKL_010_SED_4_FD_187542 | JGI IMG/M metagenome (GOLD analysis project Ga0207421, IMG submission 187542) | Alkaline sediment microbial communities from Lake Tanatar, Kulunda Steppe, Russia - 8KL_010_SED (SPAdes) (version 2) | ecosystem: Environmental > Aquatic > Non-marine Saline and...
CAGGAGCTCCAACGGATGGTACAGCAGGACCTGGAAAACAGTATTCGGGAATTTTTAGGAACGGTGTACGGGCCGGAGAATTTATCGATTATTACCAGCGTCCAACTGAATTTTGACAGCCGGGTACGGGAAGAAGTGCGTTTTGAACCCCCCATCGAAGGAGAAACCGAAGGGATCCCCCGCAGTCTTCAGGAGTTTGAAAAGAACTCTTATGACGAGATGGTAGGCGGCGTTCCCGGCACCGATGAAAATATTGAAGCCCCTCAATACGTTGAAGGGGAAGAGGGGGCCTCCCGGTATGAGGAAGCCAGTCAAACGATTAATTATGAGATCAATGAAATCAACGAACGGATTGTGGGAGCCCAAGGACAGGTAGAAGACATCAGTGTGGCGGTTTATGTGAACTCCGGGGCCTTAGCCGACGGAGAGCTCTCCGAGGAAGAGCGCTTGGAACTGGAAGACTTGATTTCCGCCGCCGCCGGTCTGCAAACCGAGGTTGTGGAAGTTGCGGTTCGAGATTTTGTGGGAGTGGAAGGAATCGAGACCACCCCGCCGGATGAGCGGCCCTGGTGGCAAAATCCAACGATTCTTATAGGATTTATCGGCTTATTGATTCTAGGAGTGATTATCGGTCTTCTCCTGAGCCGTAAACGACGAAAAGAGGAGCAGGAGATTGAAGAGAACCTTGCCCAGCAGGACCAGGTTTCCCAAAAGGAAAGCTCCATGAACGATATCGACCTGGACATGCAGGGCTCGGAAGTCAAACAGCAAGTTGAAAAACTGGTAGACAAAAAACCCGATGCCGTGGCACAACTCCTGCGGAATTGGATCAGCGAAGAGTAGAGGTGAAATTATGGCAAGCAGAGGCAAAGGAAGCATCAGTGGAAAAGAGAAGGCCGCAGTGCTGTTAATCAGTCTGGGACCGGAATACTCCGCAGAAATATTTAAGCATCTCACCGATGAGGAAATTGAAGAACTTACCCTAAATATTGCCAATATGAACAAGGTGGATCCTGCAAAGAAAGAGGAGATTTTAGATGAGTTTTATCAAATTTGCGTGGCCCAGGAATATATTTCCGAGGGAGGCATCAATTATGCCAAAGATGTATTGGAAAAAGCCCTAGGCTCCCAAAAGGCCATGGATATTATCGGAAAGCTCACCGCCTCCCTCCAGGTAAAACCCTTCGATTTTGCCCGGAAGGCGGAACCCAGTCAGCTCCTTAATTTCATTCAAAATGAGCATCCCCAGACCATCGCTCTGATTTTATCCTATTTATCCTCGGAGCAGTCGGGACAAATCCTTTCCGCTCTGCCCCAGGGAAAGCAATCGGAGGTGGCCCAGCGAATTGCCACCATGGACCGAACCTCTCCGGAGATTATCCGGGAAGTGGAAGGGGTCTTAGAGGGAAAACTTTCCTCTTTGGTAAGTCAGGACTACACCACCGCCGGAGGCATCGAATCCATTGTGGATATTCTAAACTCCGTGGATCGGGGTACGGAAAAGAACATTATGGATACCCTGGAAATCGAAGATGCGGAACTGGCCGAGGAAATCAGAAAGCGTATGTTTGTATTTGAAGACATTATCAACCTGGACAGTACATCGATTCAACGATTTATCCGGGAAATTGATAACAACGAGTTGGCCATAGCCTTAAAAGGCGCCACCGACGAAGTAGCAGAAGTGATCTACGGCAACATGTCGAAACGTATGGCGGAAATGATCAAAGAGGATATGGAGTTTATGGGTCCTGTACGTCTACGGGATGTGGAAGAGGCCCAGCAAAAAATTGTGAATATTATCCGAAAACTGGAGGAAGCCGGGGAGATTATTATCGCCCGTGGTGGAGGAGATGAAATCATTGTATAAAGTCTATAAATCCACATACGTTGATCTCGGGGAGAAAAAGAAACTGACCTTTATTGAAAAAGACTTTAAGAATGCCCGAGAAAAACCCGATAATAGTCAAAAGGAAGAAGAAAAAAGTCCCCAAGAGGAAAAATCCTCCCCCCGGGACATCGAGAAGGACATTGAAGAAAAGCTAAAGGCTGCCGAGGAAAAGAGCCGAAGCATGGTTGAACAGGCGGAGGAAGAAGCGAAAAAGATCCGGGAGGAAGGGGAAAGTAAAAAGGAGGAAATCCTTAAAGAGGCGGAAAACCGGGGTTTTGAAAAAGGCTATCAGGAAGGCTTTCAAGCCGGGGAAGTCAAGGGCTATGAAGAGGAAAAAACCTACATTCAAGAGGCCAAGGACTTAAAGCAGCAGGCCTATCAGGAACGGGAGGACCTGGCCCGGGAGCTGGAGGAATCCCTGATTGATCTCAGCATCAAAGCCATTGAAAAGGTCATCGAGAAGGAACTGGAAAAAGATCACGAGCTGCTCTTGAAATTGATCGAAAACGGTTTGAAAAAATCCACCTACACGGAAACCTTAATCATTCGGGTAGCCCAGGGGGATTACGATCTTCTGGATGTGAACAAGAACAAAATCTATATGATGACCGAGGGGATCGATGATATTAAGATCAAGGTGGACCACTCCTTTGAGAAAAATGAAATCATCATCGAAACCCAATCGGGAATCATCAATGCGGGACTGAAAACCCAAATCGAACAAATCCATAAGGCTTTTACGGATTTACTGCAAAGCGAGGGTGCCTGATTATGAAGATTTCCCTGGATAAATACTATAAACGCTTAGAGGAAGTGGAACTGGCCCGGCAGTTAGGGACGGTATCCCAGATTATCGGACTGACCATCGAGTCCAACGGACCGGCGGTGAAAATCGGCGAGGTCTGCAACATCTATCCCCTTCGGGGAACCAAGGCGGTAAAAGCGGAAGCCGTAGGCTTTAAAGGCCAAAAGGTTTTGTTGATGCCCCTGGGAGAGATGGAGGGCATCGGCCCGGGGAGCAAGGTGGAAGCCCTGGGGGCCCCGCTGAATGTAGGGGTGAGCAATGATTTACTGGGCCGGGTCTTGGACGGCTTAGGCCAGCCCATCGACGGGAAGGGGCCCATATCCACGGAAAAGACCTACTCCGTTACGGCGGCGCCGCCGAATCCCTTAACCCGAAAGAAAATCACCGAGCCTTTGGCCCTGGGGGTCCGCTCCATTGACTCCCTTCTTACCGTGGGAAATGGTCAGCGGATCGGAATTTTCGCCGGAAGCGGGGTGGGTAAGAGTACCCTGTTGGGTATGATTGCCCGGAACACCCAGGCGGATGTGAATGTGATCGGACTCATCGGGGAGCGGGGCCGGGAGGTAAAGGAGTTTATCGAGAATGACCTTCAAAAGGAGGGCTTAGAACGATCCGTGGTGGTGGTAGCAACCTCCGATCAGCCGGCATTGATCCGGATGAAAGGCGCTCTGCTTGCCACCTCCATCGCCGAGTATTTTCGTAACCGGGGAAAAAATGTGATGCTTCTGATGGATTCCATCACCCGTTTTTCCATGGCTCAACGAGAAGTGGGACTGGCCATTGGAGAACCTCCCGTCACCAAAGGGTATACTCCGTCGGTATTTGCCACCCTGCCCAAGCTTTTAGAGCGCTCGGGGACTTCGGATAAAGGCTCCATCACCGGACTCTACACCGTACTTGTGGACGGGGACGATATGAACGAGCCCATCGCCGATGCGGTTAGGGGAATACTGGACGGCCATGTGGTCCTCTCGAGAAAACTGGCGAATAAAGGACATTATCCCGCTGTGGACGTGCTATCCAGCATCAGCCGTGTCATGCCCAATGTGGTGGATAAGGATCATATCAAGGCCGCCAATGAAATTAAAGAGGTGTTGGCGAACTACGACGAAAATGAGGATCTGATTAATATCGGCGCCTATGCCAAGGGCACCAACCCGAAGATCGATTATGCCATGTCGAAAATCACCAAGGTCAACGACTTTTTAACCCAGGATGTCCATGACCGTCTGAATTTTCAGGAGGTCATTAACCACTTAAAGACCTTATTACAATAAACAAGCACAATCATAAGGGGGGATATCGATGGAAAAATCTTTTTCCTATCGATTTGAAAACATACTGGATATTAAAGAAAAGCTGGAAAATGAACGGAAGAGTGAACTGGGAAAAGCGGTTCAGCGTCTGGAGGCGGCGGAAAAAGCCCTAAGGGAATGGATTGAAAGAAAAAAACAGGCGAAGGACGACTGGAATAAGCAGGCGAGGAGCGTTCAGAAAGTGCGATTTTTTCAGCAGTCCGGTCATAACTTTGAGTATTTTGACAAAATGATCCAGCGGGAAACCCGGCAGGTGGAGGAAAGAAAAAAAGAAGTGGCAGAGGCACGGAAAAAACTACTGAATGCGAAAAAAGATACGAAAATCTTTGAAAAACTCAAGGAAAAGGATTATGAAAGTCATCGTCTTACGGAACAACGAAAAGAAAATGAGCTGATTGATCAAATCGTTACCCATAAATCATCCCGGAAGTAGAGGTGAGACCTTTGTCGGAAAAAAAAGAAAAAATACGAGATATAGCCATTGTTCTGGGAGTGTTTTTGGCCCTACCGATTTTCACCGGAATGATCGCTTATAGCCTGAATGATCAAGTATATGATACCACAAATCGAATGCTTTCCAATCTTCCCGGAAGCATCGGCGGATTTTTCGACCGGGAAGGGGAAGAGCGGGAACGGGAAAAAATCAAAGAAGAGTTGGCGGACTATTACATAGAGTTTGACAAGGAACAATTAGCGGATAAACTGATTATGCTTCGGGGAGAGGACCGGGAACTTTACCAAGAGCTTCGGGACAAACTGGGTCGACGGGACCTGGGAAAGATCACGGAGGTGGAAGAAATCATCAACCGAAGGGATCAAAGCGAAGATATGCTGATGGAGTTGCTGATGGAAGCCCAGGAAGAAAAGGAACGACGGTTGAATGAGCTGGTATCCGGTTATTCTTCATTATCAAAATATGAACTGCTCCTGGAAGTGGATGAAAAACTGGGAAACAATGAATTAAGTTCCGAGGAACAGGGTTACATGGTCAACAACCTGGATACCGGGGATGCCGCAGCGGTTTTGAACTATTTGGATCTCAGTCCCGGGGTTCAACAGGAGATTTCCGAAGAACGACGGGAGATTATTCGAAGGTACAACCGTGAACAGGAACGGGAAGAGGAACGGCTAAAATCCCTGGCAGATGCTTATAACAACTCCAACAGCCGAAATCTCTGGAGTCGTTTAGGCCCCGATGGGCTATACGACATGGCAGAGCTGGGAGGAATTTTTTACTACTTAAACACCGATAAAGCGGGAGGCATTCTAGCCAAGATCGATGATCATAATTTCAGCCATCAACTATACCGGGAAATACAAAATTACCAAACCCTACAGCGATTACAAAGCGAATCCCCCCAGGATGCCCTTAGAAACCAGGACTTTAAAACCGCGGAAATCGAGGCGGTTAAAGAAGTGCATACCCGATGGGAACAGCGGGTGGAGGACATCATAGAAAGCTATGGGAATCTGGAAAACCCCTCCTTAGTAAACCAGGTGGATCTCATGCTTCAACGGCAAAATGAAGTGATCAAAAGAGAAGAAATCGAAGGCATCACCGTGGAATTCACCCATGAGGATGTGTTGATGAAACTGATGGAGAGCATGGATCCTCAACGAAAAGCCGTAGTCATCAACGGTCTGGAAGAGGATCAGAGTCAACGGCTGACAAGAATGTTTTTAGACGGAGAGTAAAGGGAGTCCCCTTTATGATAAACGCCATTGAAGGGAGGTGAAAAAAATATGCGAACCGTTAATACCATGTTTCAACCCAAGACCCAAAACCCGGTGAAAAATCCAAATTTTAAGCCGTCAACGGAAAACAGTTTCCGGGAGGTGTTCGGGAGTAAAATTTCTCAAAAAGAACCAAGCACCCTGAGAAATGAAGAAAATGGAAGGAAGGACCGCGACAGAAACGTTCAGTCCCATAATTCTGATGCCCGGGATCAAAAGAAGTCCGAGGAAAAGTCAGAAAAACAGCGGGCGGCGGAGAAGCTGAAAGAACTGAAAACCCTCTTGACTTCAGAAGGCATCAAAGATATGGAAAATTCGGAAGAGCTGGAAGCTTTGGGAGAGCTGGAAGAACTGCTGGAACTGCACGAACTGCTTAAAAGCTTGGCAGAACTCTCGGAAGAAGTCCAGTTGATCCTTGAAGGCCTTATGCAGCAAGAGTTGTTTGGAGAAGCCTTGACGGAAAAAATCGAAGCCTTGATGGATCTTGATATTTCCATGGAGTCCTTATCCGGGGAAGAGGCAAAGACCCTGGAAAATCTTTCGAAACTGCTGCAGGGGTTAGAGGAAATATCGGAAAAAATTGCTGTGAAGGTTCAGGATCCTAAGGAGCTGGAAAAACTTCTGAAAGTGCAAGAGGAAATGAAAGCCTTAGTGGATCAGGCAATGAAGAAAGCAGGGAGGATTGAAGCCGCGGGAGATCAAAAGTCTTCAAAAAATCCTGAAATCTCTTTGCTAAACAACCAGGACTCAGACAAAGAGGAAAAAGCGGAACAAACCTCCGGGGAGAAGGTCAAAAGCCAAGAGGAAAAAGAGGGCCGGGAAAAGGCCGTCTCAAACAGTAACAAGGAAAAAGAGTCTTCCTTAATGAAGAAATCCGCCGGGGAAGAAAAAACTTCCGGTAAGGAAGAAAAAAACCTGAAGGCTTCGGTCACCTTAGATACCAAGGAAGAGCAGCCCCTGGAGAGGAATTTTCTTTTCAGTCAGGACAAAGTGGAGAGCTTTGATAAACTGTCCTCGATAATACCAAAGAACAGCACCGGGCTTGAACAAAATCTCTCTCAAATGATTGAAGAAATGACGGAGAAGATTTCCATCATGAAAAACGGTGAAGCCAGCGAGATTAAAATGCAGTTGGTGCCCAACAATCTAGGGAAACTGGTCATTCAATTATTCACCGACGAAAACATTTTATCCGCAAGGGTGTATGCAGATACCCCTAAGGTAAAAGAGATGATTGAAAACCAATTACAGGACCTAAAAGAAGCTTTGATTGATAAAGGACTGACCGTGGAGAGCCTGGAAGTGTTTGTAGGTCAGGAGAAGGACCGAGCCCTGTATCAAAAGCACGGCCCCATGATGATGGCGGGACGAAACAAAAGCAGTCAAATTTCCTTCGGGGAGATGGAAGCCTTAGAAGAAGCGGCTCTAAACACCAATCCCTATGTGGAGAAGTACCAGTATAACCGATTGGTTTAAAAACCAGGGAAAGGAGGCAAAATAATGAATATCAATGAATTACAGCAACCCTCAAAAGTCCGGGAATTCGGAGTAAATGGAGAAAATCAGCAGAAAAGTACCATGGGAGACCTGGATAAAGACGCATTTTTACAGCTGTTAACCACTCAACTCAGCAATCAGGACCCCTTAAATCCCACGGAAGACCGGGAATTCATTGCTCAAATGGCACAGTTCAGTTCCTTAGAGCAGATGCAAAATCTAAACGACACCTTTAAGTCGGAAATCAAAGGCATCAAAGAGAGCCAGGAGTCCCTAGCGGAGCATTTAACCGCAATGAACAACAACATGGTGGGATCCCAAAGTGACGTGGTAAATCAATTAGGCCGGATCAATACCAGCTTAACAGAGCTGATTGAAGGGCTGAAAAATAACAGCAGCGATGATGAAACCTCGGAGCCGGTAGAGGAGCAGGAATAGGAGGAAGCCGATGAATCATTTTAATATCAATAATAAGGTTCAACCGGTTCAACCTAGAAAAAATCAAAAGTTGAATAATCCCGGGAGTAAGGGAAACCTACAGGGACAAAGCTTTCAAGGGGTCTTGGAAAAAACCCTGGACCAGGAAGTGAAGTTCTCCAAACACGCCAACAAACGAATCCATCAGCGGGACGTAAATGTGTCACCGAAGGATTTAAAGCGAATTGAAAGCGGCATCGACCGAGCCTCTCAAAAAGGGATTAAGGAAACCCTGATTTTAATGGATAACCGGGCCTTTATTGCCAGTGTGGATAACCGAACCATTATTACCGCAAGCGCTAAGGATGAACTGAAAGAAGCGGTGTTTACCAATATCGACGGAGCGGTTATTGTGTAAAAGTGAAATGAAGGGATTTATGAATGCTTGAAACAATAAAAGAAGAGACTAAAAGACAGGCGAGAAAAAACCAAAAGTAAAAGCTGGACCTTAACAGGAAGCTTTCCATTTCTGACTGACAGAGGAAATGGCAACCAAAATAATAGGAGGTCAATGATTATGATGAGATCAATGTTTTCCGGAGTATCCGGCCTAAGCGCCCACCAATTAAAAATGGATACCGTCGGAAATAATATTGCCAATGTCAACACCGTAGGTTACAAGGGAAGCCGAACCACCTTCCAGGAAGTCTTCACTCAAACCATTCAGGGCGCCGGTGCGCCCCAGGACGGACTGGGAGGCACCAATCCGAGGCAAGTGGGCCTAGGCATCGACGTATCCTCCATGGATACCTTTCATATTCAAGGGGCCGTGGAACGGACGGACTACGCAACGGATATGATGATCAACGGCGAAGGATTCTTTATGGTATCCGACGACCCCAACTTTGCGGATAGAAGCTACACCCGGGCGGGGAACTTTTCCCTGGACGGCACGGGAAATCTGGTTACCCCCAACGGAGAACGGGTCCTGGGTTACCTGGCCGACGAAGCAGGAAACCTAGGGAACAATATTGAAGGCATTCAAATTTCCCAGGGAGAGACCTTCCCGCCCCAGGCCACCGAAAACGTGGAGCTTACGGGGACATTGAACAGCCGGGTTGCAATCGCCTCAGCAGAAGGTGATCAACCGGAGGTACAGGATGTTATTGAGAATATCTCGGAAGAACTTACCGATGAACAACGAGCTACTATAGCTGATCGCCAAAATATCCAGGTCTTTGACAGTCTTGGGGGCATGCACAACATCGAGTTGGCTTTTATTAAAACCGGAGAAGATACCTATCAGGTAGAAGCCTTTTATCTAGATGACGATGGAAATCTAAATCATATAGAGGACATTGATGATAACGAATTAACATTTGATGGTAATGGTAGCCTAACTGACGGAGGAGCTATTCAAATAGAATTAGAAGACCTTCCAGGAGGAGCAGAGGACTTGGGATTCAATCTAGACCTTAGCAACCTGAAAATGTTCGACAACCCGTCCAACGTAAAGCTGGAGGAACGGGACGGATATTCCCAGGGAGCCCTGGAGGATTTCTCCGTATCCCAAACGGGAGAGGTGATCGGAAACTTCGATAACGGTCAGCGACGAATCCTCGGACAAATGGCCATTGCCAGCTTTACCAACCCCGGCGGTTTGGAAAAGACCGGAGGAAACAATTACCGGGAGACCGCCAACTCCGGAAACATCAATGTAGGCAATCCGGGAACCCAAGGGTTAGGGGTGATCAACTCCGGCGCTTTAGAGATGTCCAACGTGGACCTTTCTAAAGAGTTTACGGATATGATTACCACTCAACGGGGATTCCAGGCGAACTCCCGGATTATTACCACCAGTGATGAAATGCTCCAGGAAGTAGTGAATATGAAACGGTAATGCCCACTATTCAGTATATATTCAGTAAGTATAAGGAAGCACTAAGAATAAGAAAAAAAATACTTTTCCCGGGCAATGTTGCCCGGGAAAAACCAAATAGGTGATAATGATGATTGAAGTAACCAAAATGGATCGCACCGAAATTGTGTTAAATGCGGATTTAATCGAAACCGTGGAGCGTACCCCGGATACCATTATCAGACTGACCACAGGGAAGAAATTTCTGGTCCTGGAGAGCGTGGAGGAAGTCGTTCAGCGGACCATTGACTATAAAAGAAGCATTTTTACAAGATACATAAAGGAATAAGTACTCTTAAGGGAAATGAGGTGTAGATATGGATTTAGCAACGATTATCGGGATTATTGTAGGGTTTGCCTTTATTATTTTCGGAATTGTATTGGACGGTGCCATCGGGCTGTTTATCAATGTGCCCGGGGCCATGATTGTGGTGGGGGGAACCATAGCGGGTCTTTTTGTAGCCTACCCCATGGCCAGGGTTTTGGCCGCCATGAAGGTGGCTTCGAAGGCCTTCTCCGACAAACAGCTGGCCGCACCGGGGGAGATCATCCAACGGATCATTGAACTGGCCAACACCGCAAGAAAGGAAGGACTGCTGGCCTTAGAAGAGGCCGCCGATGAAATCGACGACAGCTTCCTGCAAAAAGGGGTAATGCTCATTGTGGACGGCACCGACCCGGAACTGGTAAGAAACCTTCTGGAGACGGAACTGTCCTTCATCGAAGAACGCCATAAAAACGGCCAGAGCATCTTTGAAATGCTGGGAACCTTAGCCCCGGCCTTCGGTATGATCGGTACCTTAATCGGACTGATCAGTATGCTGGATCGGCTGGATGATCCGTCGGCGGTGGGTCCGGGAATGGCGGTAGCCCTTCTGACCACCTTTTACGGGGCCTTGATTGCCAACCTGATCTTCATCCCTATGGCCAATAAGCTCAAGCTTAAAAGCCGGGAAGAAATTCTTCGAAAGGAAATTGTGGTGGAAGGACTCCTTTCCATCCAAGCGGGAGAGAACCCGCGAATCATTGAAGAAAAGTTAAAGGCATTCTTACCGCCGAAGGAGCGGGAAGCCTTGGCAGAGGAAGATAATGTAGAAGCAGCGGAAGGTGTTGAGGCGTAATGGCAAGAAGAAGGCAGCAGGAAAATGAAAAAAAAGGCTCCCCCGCATGGATGACCACCTATGCTGATATTGTGACCCTACTCTTGGCCTTCTTCGTCATCCTCTTTGCCATGTCGGAGATTGACGTTCAAAAGTTTGAAGCGGTAATCCGATCCTTTCAGGGCTCTTTAGGAGTGTTGGATGGGGGACAGATCGTGGAGGAAGGGGATTTGAATGCGGAAAACATGAATGATTATTACGAAGAGATTTATCAACACAGTATTTCCGAAGGTGACGGTGTAGACCGGGAGTTTGGGGATTTACAGGAAAGAGTGCAAAGCTTTATAGAGGATGAGGGCCTGGATGCATCGGTTTTAGTCAGTATGGAAAGCCAGGGCCTGATGCTTCGTTTTCAGGATGATGTACTCTTTGACTCCGCAGAAGCGGATTTAAAGGACGAAGCGGAGGAGGTCCTGGGCTTTATTACCGACATTCTTCAGGAGCAGGATTTGGAGGATAAATTCATCCGGGTGGAGGGACATACGGACAACCTTGCCTTGCTACCGGATTCTGACTTTGAAACCAACTGGGAACTGTCGGTGGCCCGGGCGGTAACTGCAGGAAGGCATATGATCGAGGAAGAGAATGTGGACCCTTCCAGGCTTTCCATGGCCGGTTACGGAGAGTATCATCCTATCGCGGACAATAGCACCGC
>Ga0207421_10007709_pt1 | contig 11393 bp, 10 predicted proteins | sample SodLakKL_010_SED_4_FD_187542 | JGI IMG/M metagenome (GOLD analysis project Ga0207421, IMG submission 187542) | Alkaline sediment microbial communities from Lake Tanatar, Kulunda Steppe, Russia - 8KL_010_SED (SPAdes) (version 2) | ecosystem: Environmental > Aquatic > Non-marine Saline and...
AAAGCCTGAGCATCGACTAAGCTTTGCACTGTAACGACAGATCTACCTTCAACCATTCGACCCAAACCGGCGACAAGGAGACCGATCGCCACAATCGCTACGAGCCCGATGATCAGCGCGGAGCCGCCCTGAAGGCTTTTACTTTTTAAATCATTTGCGGATTTTCTATCTCTTGATTTGGTACTCATCACCCCTCCGTGATGCACCAACTGTTCCTGTCAGAGGACGCGCCGGGTTACGCCAAAGTCATACGATTTACCATCTACTTCGATAACGATCTCATAAAAACCGTCAGGTCCTCGCGGCTCGCAGGTTTTGATCTTCGTCTCTTCGCCAATGTACAAAAACACCGGGCCATCCCGTGTCTCTAACTCTATTCCGTCGTCCGTACCATTGATGGCCCCATTACAGGGGTCACCATCCATCCGCCGCACCTCCTGGCGAATCCGCTGCACGGCATAGGCGATGTCCGCCTTGGCATCCAGCTCATCTTCCAGGGTGATGGAGACATTGAAAAGCGCCGAGAAAGGCTGCGCCGCCATGACCGCCACAATCCCGGCGAGGACCAGGACGATGATCAGTTCCCACAGGGTCAACCCCCTTTGCCGGGACATCCGTTTGACCCCCGTATTATGAGTCATAGCCCGCAAGACCCGCGCTCTCATCGATCAAAACCGAGGTAAAGAGGATCAAGACCACTAACGGTGGACGCCGAGTCGTACCCGATTTCAATAATCACCTTCTCCTCACCCTCATCCTCCATCGCAACGACCTCGATCATACCGTCTTCAGCACAGAAGTATCCCCATAAGTCTTTATCCACGTAAATACCGTCATCCTCATCAGGGTTAACGAGTGGAACACCCATTGGGAAAAGATCTTTTTGGGGATCAAAAAGCAATCTGCCCTCGTCCTCGTCGTAATGTCGGGACGCCGCAATAATCAACTCCGCGCAGCTCTCGGCGTTCCGTGCCGCTCTCTCTGCCTTTTCGGCATCCGGCAACTGAGCCAGGAGCGGGTAGAAGGACGCCAAGGCAGCCATCGCGATGCCGAGCACCACGATGGTGACAATCATCTCGATGAGGGTCAGGCCTCGCTGGGCCGCGCTGGCTACGAAACCTGAGCCCCGCGGACCGGTCGCCTTGCGAAGGCATGTATCTCGGCGTTGTACCCGGTCAACTGTCACTTGCACGCCCCCCGGGAGACGCCGCCGGTCGCTGCACGGACGCAGAGCGTGCGGGTGACGTCCCCCTTGGTAAGGTCAATCGTGAACTCGCCTGGCAGTCCGTTCCCGCTTTCATCTTCCAGATCACCGTGGGGGTACCTAAAACGGAACTTCGCGGGGTCGCTGCTCACGGTTACGCCATCTCTTCTCGTCAGATCCGGCAGGTTGCCGCAGCCTTCACCTTCGGGCGCCCAGCGCCTCTCCCAGCTGCCAAGATCGACTTCCAATGTCGCCCCGCTGCACGCCATCGCCCTGGCGCGGGCACTGCGCAGGTCGCTGATCAGTTTGTTTTTCACGGACTGGACTTCGGTGCCATCGGTGAAACCGCTCAGGTTGGGTGCAGCAACCGAGGCAAGAATGCTCAGGATGACCAGCACCAGGATCAGCTCAATCAGCGTCACGCCGCGGGCGGAGCGCGCGGCTGCCGGCCTCTGCAAGAAGCGGCGTGCCCGGCCGCCCGGTCGGGTCACAGCGCTCGCCCCCATGCCGTGGTTCTCCCTTCCCGTCACAGGGCGGCCGACCCCATCTGCCACATGGGCAGGAAGATGCCCAGGGCGAGGATCAGGACCAGGATACCGATGAAGCCGATGACGAACGGCTCGATGTAGGAGGAGAGCTTCTTGAGATCCTCCTCGACCTCGCGCTCGTAGAATTCGGCGACCTGATCCATCATGTCCGCCACCTGCCCGGTCTCCTCGCCGACGGCGAGCATCTGCAGCACCAGGGGGGTGAAGAGGCCGCTGCGCTCGGCGACCTGGTGCAGGCCTTCGCCGCGCTCGATGCCGGTGCGCAGCTGCCGGATGCCGCGGGCGATGTAGGCGTTGTCGGTGGCCTCGGCCACCGAGTCCATGGCCTGGAGCAGCGGCACTCCGGAGCGCACGGCCATGGAGAAGGTGCGGGCAAAGCGCGCCAGCAGGGCCCGGCGCATGATGCCTCCTACCGCGGGGATGCGCAGTTTGAAGGCATCCCAGCGCAGGCGCCCGTCTTCGGTTCCCACATAAGCCCGCAGTCCCAGTATAGCGAGAAGCGCCCCCCCGAAGAGGTACTGCCAATAAGCAACGAACCCCTCCGAGAAGCCGATCAGCAGGCCGGTCACCGCCGGTAGGTCGGCATCCATTCCGGCGAACAGATCAGCAAAAGGCGGGATCACGAAGACGTTGATGATCACCAGGGCCGCCACGATGGCGATCATCACGAAGGTCGGATAGCGCAGCGCTGCCTTCAACCGCTCGCGTGTGGTGCGCTCCTGATCCAGGCTCTCGGCCATGCGCTGCAGCGACTCTTCCAGCTGCCCCGACTCCTCGCCGACGCGGACCATGGCCAGCAGCAGTCGCGGGAAGACCTTGGGGTGTTGGCCCATGGCCTGGCTCAGGCTCTGACCGCTCTCCAGGCCCGAGGCCACTTCATCGAGGGTGCGCCCTAGGCGGGGGCTGGAGGCGTTCTGGGCCAGGCCGCGCAGGGCCCGGACCACGGGCACCCCGGCACGCAGCAGCACCCGGAACTGCCGGGTGAAGGTGATCAGATCGTCCAACCCCACGGCCCGCTCGTTGAGCTGTCGGAGCAGGTCGTCCAGGCGGACCCCTCCGGCCCCGGTGACGGGGCGGACATCGATGGGCGTCACCCCCCGGTCAAAGACCTCATCGGCAGCGTCAGACAGCGTGGGGGCCTCCACCGTCCCCTCGCGGAGCTGACCGGCACCGGTGCGCCCGCGGTAGTGGTACTTCGGCATCCGCGCCTCCGGTTAATCCTGGGACCGCGACGCCCCATCCCCGGCGTCCACGCGGCCCACCTCCCTGCCGTCGGTCTCCGTGGCGTGGAGCCCGTCGGGGGGCGCCGCCTGGCGGACCTCCCGCGCCTCATCACGCAGGATGCTCTCATCGCCCTCGCCGAGTACGCGGGAAACCTCCAGGAGCGTGGTGATACCCTCACGGGCATAGCGCAGGGCCACGCGGCTCATGGGCTCGTAGTTCGGATCGTCGTGGCAGGCGGCGGCAAACCCGGACTGATCCGCCCGGCGCAGGGCATCGATCTTGCCGGCATCCATCTCCAGGAGCTCGAAGACGCCGATCCGTCCACTATACCCAGTGTTGCTACAGCTGTTGCAGCCACGCCCGCGATACAGCCGGATATCTGCAGTCTGCTCCTCGCCGAAGATCGTGCGCAGCCACGCCCGCTCGCTCTCCTCCGGCGTGTACGGCTCCCGACAATAAGTACAGATCCGCCGCAGTAGGCGCTGGGCGAGCACTGCACGCAGGCCAGCGGCGATCATGTACGGCTCCACGCCCATGTCCACGAGGCGGTTGGCGGTGGAGACGGCGTCGTTGGTGTGCAGGGTCGAGAAGACCAAGTGCCCGGTGATCGCTGCCCGGAAGCCGATGTCGGCGGTCTCCTCGTCGCGCATCTCACCGACCATGATGATGTCCGGGTCCTGGCGCAGCGTGGTGCGCAGCACCCGGGCAAAGGTCAAGCCGATGCTCTCGCGCACCTGGACCTGGTTCACCCGGGCCAGGCGGTACTCCACCGGATCCTCGACAGTGATGACCTTGACCCCGGCGTCATTGATCTCGGAGAGCGCGCCGTAGAGCGTGGTCGACTTGCCCGAGCCGGTAGGCCCGGTGACCAGCACCATGCCGTAGGGCATCCGGATCAGCCGGCGCAGCCGACGGAGGATGTCTTCCGGCATCCCGGTCTGGTCCAGCGAACTCACCCCGGAGCTGTGATCCAGCAAACGCATGACCACGCCCTCACCGTGCTGCAGCGGCAGGGTGGAGAGGCGCACATCGATGCTCCGCCCGTGGACGCGCACCTGGAAGCGGCCATCCTGGGGGAGACGACGCTCGGTGATGTTCAGCCCGCACATCAGCTTGAGCAGCGAGACGAGGGCGGGATGGATGTTGTACTGGTGGAAGACCTGCTCCTGGAGTACGCCGTCGCGGCGGATGCGGATACGCAGGGACTGCTCGTCCGGCTCGATGTGGATATCCGAGGCCCCGACCTGGACGGCGTCCTCGAACAGGGACTGGAGCAGGCGCACCACGGGCGCGCTGGCCCCACCCTCACCAACCGGCAGGGTGGAGAGGTCGATGTCGTCGCTGCTGACGATCTCGCGGCCGAGTTCCTCGGCGATGCTGGTGATCTCGTCGGTGCGGCGGTAGACGAGGTTGATCAGCTCCTGAAGGGTCTGCCGACGGGCGACGGCCAGGCGCACCGGCCGACGCAAGACCCGGGTGATCTCGTCGTAGGCGATGAGGTCACTCGGGTCGGCCATGGCCACGAGGAAGTCTTTTTCGGTCTCTTCAAGGACCACGGCCACGAAACGGCGAGCGTAGCTTTCGGGCAGCTTGCCGGCGACGTCCGGATCGACCCAGTAGTCGTTGGGATTGACCCAGGGCACCTCCAGCTGACGCGAGAGCTCGTCGAGGATCTGATCCTCGGTGACAAAGCTCATGGCGATGAGTTGCTCGCCGAGCTTGCGGCCGCTCTGTTTCTGCGCCTCCAGGGCCTGCCGCATCTCCTCCGGGCGGATCAGACCGCGCTTGACGAGCAGATCACCGAGACGAATCTTTTGCCGTTTCATGCCCGTTTCCCCTCGCTCGGTCACCGGCCCTGGAGGGCCTCGATGCGTGCCTCGGCATGGGCCTCGACCTCGGCACTGAGCCCTTCGCGCTCTCGGGCCTGCTCCCAGGCGCGCCGGGCCGCGTCGTAGTTGCCCAGGGCCTCGGCGGAGACCGCGATGCCGGCCTGCCAGAGGCCATTGTCGGGCTCGGCCTCGGCGAGTTCGCTGTAGAGCAGCAGCGCCTGGTCGTGAGCCCCAGTCTGGCGATAGAGCGCGGCCAGGTGCGCCTCCACCGCCCCGGGCTCGCCATTTGCAGCCTGGCGGACCGGCTCCAGGGCGTCGATCCCGGCCTGCGGATCGCCCTGCTCCTCGGCAAGATGAGCGTAGAGCCGGGCCATACGCTCATGACGGGGCTCGCGCTCCAACCCCTCGGCCAGGATCCCTCGGGCGCGATCGGTCCGCTGGGCCCTGGCCAGCATGCGCGCATAGCCGATGCGCGCCTCGTGCCGCTCGGGATCGATCTCCAGGGCCCGGCGATAGGACTGCGACGCACTCAGGGTGTCGCCGGCCCGCCGATGGGTCTCGGCCTGATCGATCAGGCTGTCAGCCCGTGCACTGTCGTCCGGGCGGCTCGGCTCGCGGACGAAGGTGCCCCCGGAGGGCGCGGGCTCCGGATCCTCCGCAGCCGGCGGGCTCGTCTCATCCCTCGCCCGCTGCACGGCGTCGGTGGCCACGGCCTGCGCCGCAGCCCCGGCGGTGGCTTCGGCGCGCGTTGGGTGCGCCCGGGGTTCCTCCTCGACAGCCTCTTCCCCAGCTGCAGGATCCGGCTCCTCACCGGCGGCGGCCAGCCAGTTCTCCGGGGCCTCCTGGCGCTCCTCGAGCATCCCGCCGACCACCGCCTCGGACGGGGTTTCATCGGGCAGGGTTACGTCGTCGGGGCGCTCAACGGCGTCACCTTCGGCGACCGCCGTCGGTGCCCCCTCTTGGGATCCCGCATCCCGGTCGGCCAGCAGCCAATAGGCGCCGCCCCCGACCACGGCCGCCAAGACGGGGCTGATCAGGGCGACGGCAAGCCAGCGACGGCGGCGTTGCGGCGGGCGCGCCACCGCGAAGGCGGCGTGTACGCCGGCATCTCCCCCAGCCCCCTGGGTGCGTTGCTCACGCTCGGCAGCCTGGCGCAGCACGTCGTTGATCAGACTCAAATACCCCTCCTCCAGCGTCGGCGCCCCGGCCACCAGCGTCGCAAACCGAGGGCCGCGGCATCCGCAGTCTCGGTATCCTCGACGGCGCGTACGACATGCCCACGCTCCACCCGCCGCGCACCTTCTCCGAAGGCGGCGAGCAGCGCCTTGTGGGCCAGGGTGTTCACCGTCCGCGGCACCCCGTGGCCCGCCCGCCCGATCAGATTGCTCGCCTTCGGGGTGAAGAGTCCGCTGCCGCGATAGCCGGCGGTCTGCACCCGGTGGTGCAGATAATCGTCCACCACCTGCAGCGGGAGCGGCTCAAGGCGATAGCGGAAGGTACAGCGTTGGCGCAGCTGGCGCAGGTGCGGCTGGGCCAGGCGCTCATCCAATTCCGGTTGGCCGAGCAGGACCACCTGCAGAAGTTTTTCCTCCTCGGATTCCAGGTTGGTCAGCAGGCGCAGGGTCTCCAGGCTCTCGTCGGGCATGACCTGGGCCTCGTCGATGACCAGCAGCGTCCGCCGGCCTTGTGCGGCATTCTCCTGCAACCGGGTATAAAGGGTTCGCAACAGCTCGTGGGCATTCGCACCGGCACGACCCGCCGACAGGCGAAGCTCATCGGCCACCACCTGGCGCAGGGAGGCCGGGTCGAGGGCCGGATTGGGGATCAGCACCGCCTCCCAGCGATCATCGAGCTTGCGCAGCAGCTGCCGACAGAGGAGGGATTTGCCGGTGCCCACCTCGCCGGTCACCCGAAGAAACCCCTCGCCACTATCCAGGGCGACCCAGAGCATGTCCAAGGCCTCCTGGTGGCTGGCCCGGCCGTAGTAGTAGCCGGTGTTCGGCGTCAGCCGGAACGGGTACTCGCGCAGCCCGAAGTGCTCCAGGTACATACCAGCCAACGCCCCGTTCAATAGCGGTCGTAGAGACCCTGGATCCGTTGCGAGTGCTCCTCAAGCTCCCCGGCCCAGGTGTCCTCCCCCACCACGCGCGGGCGCAGCAGGATCACCAGCTCGTACTTGCTCGACTCCTGACGCTCCTGGGTGAACAGCCACCCGAGCAGCGGCATCCGCCCGAGCAGCGGCACGCGGGAGGTCTCCTGCTCCTCGCGCTCCTCGATCAGGCCACCGATGATGATCATCTCGCCGCTGCGCGCGCGGACGATGGAGTCGGACTGGCGTACGTCGCTCTCGGCCAGCGAGAAGCGGACCTCATCTTCGCCACGGCCGGTGCGCAGGGTGCGCTCGCGCTCGCGGACCTCGGTCACCGAGGGCTGGACGTGGAGGTTGATCCATCCGCTCTCCTCGATCTGCGGCGTTACATCCAGGGCGATGCCGGAGAAGAACGGCTCGAAGTCCGGATCCAACTCGGGCTGAACCCTGCGATCTCCCGCATCATCGGTGAAGGTTCGGTAATTGATGCTGAGATCCGTCTGGAAGAACGAGTCGGTGCCCGCCTTGATCACCGCCTTCTGGTTGTTGAGCGTGGAGACCTGCGGTGTGGAGAGGACCTGGACGTCGCCCTGCTGCTCCAGGGCACGCAGGAACCCTTCGAAAAACCCCCGCTGGCCTTCCTCACCGCGGGTGACACCGATGCTGAACACCCCCGCCTGCCCCAGCTCCAGGTTGTCCCCCGGACCGAAGGATCCCTCCAGCGGGCGTCCTCCCTGCCGGCCGATGGACTCCCAGCTGATGCCGGCCTGGAAATCGTCCCCAAGTTCCACCTCGAGGATGCGGGCTTCGAGGATGACCTGGCGGTTCAGGCTCCCCTGCAGACGATCGACGAACTCCTCGACGCGGCGCAGGGACTCGGGCATCCCGCGCACGGCCAGGGTGCCGGCGGCCGGACTGGCCACCACCGAGGCGGTGTCGTCGTCTTCGATCATGCGCGTGACGGTCTCTTCGATCTGCGCCCAAAGGTCCGAGGTCGAACTCGTCCTCACCTGGCTGCCCAGGACGGCGTCGTCGTCGTTATCGGCCGCGATTTCCCCCGAGGTGATGCGCGTGCCCGAATGGCCGCTGCGATTGACGTTCAGATAGTCGAGATGAAAGACCTCGGCCCGGGGACGGGCCGGCAGGATGAGAAAACCGGTGCGCGCCTGCTTGTACTCGTACCCGTAGATCTCACGGACCGTGTCCATCACCTCCGGGACGGAGACATCGCGCAGGGTCAGCGAGAGCTCGCCCTCCACATCCGGGTGGACGACCACGTTGTACGGCGTGTCCTCCACCAGGCCGTGGAAGAAGGAACGGGCATCCACGCCGTCGGCAGTGATGTCGAAACGCGGGTCGTCAGGCTGCAGCTCCAGCGGATCGCCCAGCCCTGGGGCTGCCAGGGCGTCGTCCAGGGCCTGGGTGGTGGCATCGGACTCTTCCTCGCGGACCTGCTCGTCGGGCTCGGTCGGACTCAGCTGGTCGGCCGCGCGCTCGGAGCGCTCCTGCGCCCGATCCCCCGGCGATGCACACCCCGCAAGGAGCAGCGCCGTGCCGACCAGACCCAGCCAGAGGCGCCCACCAATGGCCTCCAGTGGTGCTCTCATTTCCCCTTACCTCCCAATCCGTCCTGGCGCGTGCGCATCCGCTTCTCGACCCCATGCTCGACCACCGGCCGGTAGTACCGCTGGCCTCGGACTTCCAGATCGACGCCGTAGGAACCGATGCGCACGATCCGGGCGCCATCGACTTCGTCGTTGACCCGGTACCAGCGGCCGTCGAACCGGGCAAACCGCTGCTCGCCCTCGCGCAGCACCATACCGGGTCGGGGGAGTTCGGCATCACTCTCGGGATCCCCGGGCAGCCCCGGCGCCTGCGGGAAGACGTGGGGCGGTGCCGTCGGGTCGCCCCCGGCCAGCGCAGCGGCGGTAGTGCTCAGGGCCAGAAGAAGGCCGCCGAACAGCGCCAGGGCACGAGGCACGGGGCGCACCCTAGACACCGAGCCAGGCGCGGTGGCCGCTGATGGTATGCAGCTGAACACGCACGCGTGCGCGCGGGTGCTCCATGACCTCATAATCCAGGCTCTCCCAGGCGAACTGCCACTCGAGACCCTCCACGGCCCGCAGGTACTGAACGGTGGTCGCGTAATCCGCCTCGAACTCCATAAAGACCCGATGCCGGAAGATCTGCGGCCCGTCTTCGTCGTCATCCTCGCCCGGTCCGGCCACCTCCTCGACGGGTAGCCGCTCGAGGCGGATCAGCCGGGCGCCGTGCTGCTCAGCGAGCATGGCGCGCAGCACGTGCCGCATCCGATCCGGCTCGATGAACTCCGGCATGCGATCGCCAATCTCCTGCTCGAGCGCCTGGAGTTCCTCGCGCAGGGCATCCAGCTCGTCACGGACGGCTGTATCGGGATCCTGGTCCAGTTCCGCCTGCAGTGCATCCCGCTCGGCCCGCAGCGTGCGGATCTGATCCGCGGCGTCCTGGATGCGCTGCTCCGCATCGACGCCGCGCTGCTGCACCGGTTCAAAGACGAGGTAGTACCAGCCCGCACCGATCAGGGCCAGGGCGGCAACGACCAGAAGCACCCGCTCCCGGGGCGTCCGGGCCTGAAGGGCACGTTCGAGCTTACGCAGGCTCCGCCGCCACGCCATACCGTCTCCTCGCCTCACTCTTCCGGCCCGATCAACGCGGAGCTGCCGACCTGAAAACGCACGCTATCGGCGGCGTCTTCCGGGCGCTCGGAACGCTGCATGCGAAACTCGTCGAACTGCCACCCCTCGAAGGCCGGCTCCCGGGCCAGCCCCTCCAGGAAGTCCGGAACCTCCTCCGCCGCGAGGGCGCGACCCTGGAATGCGCCGCTGCCGGAGCGCAGCCGGATCCCGGTCAGCCACACCCCATCCCGGCGCTGGCGACTCAACCCGGCCAACGGCTCCGAGAACCCGGCGAGCGCGCGAGGATCGAGCGCGTCGAGACGGCGGCCAAACTCCTCCAGCACGGCCAGCTCCCGCTCCAGCGCCTCGCGCTCGGCCAGCAGGTCCGCATCACGCCCGCGCTCCTCGAGCTTCGCCTCGAGATCGCCCACTTCTGCGCTGAGCTGGTCCCGCTCGGCCTCCAGATCCGATGCCCGGCCGTCGCGCTCGTGAACCTGGGGAATATACGCCGCGGAGAAGGCCGCCAACGCCAACACCCCGGCGGCGACATAGCCACCCAGTGCTGCCGGTGCCAGCGGCTCCCACTGCCGGCGCTGGCGAACATACATCGACAATGTCTGCTCGGCCGGCCGCGGCAACGCCGCCCCGGCCGCCAGTACGCACCGCGCCTCAATCAGCTCATCGAGTTCCTCGTCGAACTCGTCCAGATCGAAGACCTGACTCAAGCGCAACCGCGCACAGGGGATTTCAAAACCCTCGTTCAACCGATCGATCAGTGACCCACGATCGGCCTCACAGGGTGCCAACAGGATGCGCGTGGCCGGTCCGGTCGAGAGCTGACCGTCGAAGTAGTCGATGGATCGGCGCAGCTCGTCCTCGACCACCTCCACAGCATGCTCGTCCTCCGCCAGGCGCCGGATCCCCACCGGATGACTGCGGGCGAGATAGAGCAGATCGCCCCGGCTAATCGTGATCAGCCCATCATCTCGGCCCAGGGCCGTGAGCACGACCCCGGCTGCGCCTTCATTCGCTGCTGCGCTGAGGTCGTGCAGGACCGTCTCACGCGGTAACACGGCCGTGAGCTTCAACCCAGCCCGTGCGGTCATCGCCTCGATGGCCTCGATCCGACTGCCCGAGGCAATGGTGGCAAGGGCGCGGTGCCTTTCCTGATTCCAGCGGTCACTGTGCTGCCGGTGGGCGGCAACCCGGGCCTGTTCCAGAGGGATGTAGAGCAGGTTCTTGAGCTGGAAGCGGATGGCGCCGGCCAGCTCCTCATCCGGGACTCGGGGCGCATCGACCTGCTGGGTCTGGTAGTCCGTGCCATCCAGCACCACCACCGCCTCGGAGCCACCCAGCCCATACTCCTCAACGAGTTCCCGAAGCGCGCCTGGCTGGGTATCCCGCTGCGCATCCCGTGCGTCGCAGACCAGCAGCCGCTGGCCATCCGCCGACACCGCCGCGATGGCCACGTGCTCGTTGGCGAGGAATACACCCACCCGAGTCCTACGGCGCAGCCAGGGCAGCGGCACTCGTTGCGTGAGATCGCCTAGCAAAAACTTATGGACCCTGTAGGACTCCGAAGAAGCCGCACGCCGCGGCGGACGGAGTGATGGGAGAACGGACCTATGCCCGGGCGCGTGACGCACCGTCCAGCATGAAACCATGCATTCCGCGTGGTTGCAACACCCCCAAGAGCGGTGTCGCGACGTTCGTGCCACCCACAAAGAGCGATCCGACGGCGCAATCAAAAAACCCCCGACTCCGTTGAGGAGCCGGGGGTTTTGGGTATAGGGGCCTGGCGATGACCTACTCTCGCACGACAGCGTGGTCGCACTACCATCGGCG
>Ga0207421_10007711_pt1 | contig 11390 bp, 12 predicted proteins | sample SodLakKL_010_SED_4_FD_187542 | JGI IMG/M metagenome (GOLD analysis project Ga0207421, IMG submission 187542) | Alkaline sediment microbial communities from Lake Tanatar, Kulunda Steppe, Russia - 8KL_010_SED (SPAdes) (version 2) | ecosystem: Environmental > Aquatic > Non-marine Saline and...
CAGGTCCACCGGGGGCTACCCTGCCTTCGCCTGCCTGTGTGACGGGGTGTATCCGGCGTGCATTAAACGGGAAGTTTGAAATACGGTTCAAAATTCGTTATAGTACGAGGATAAGGAGGAGTTGCGCATGAATATTGCAGAAGCTTCCACTAATCTCTCGCAGATGCAGGTTCAGCAAGAAGCCGGTACTCGGATTCTGCGTATGGGCATGGACAATGCCGAGATGCAGGCTGAGGCCGTGAATCGCATGGCGGAAACCGCTCCCCAAGCAGGAGAGCAGGTGCAGCAGCAAAGTCAGGTTGTCGGTCAAATCGCCCAGGAAGGGCATCTCGGCAACATCATCGATCTGCACGCTTAGCTCCACAGGTGTCCGTCTCGGCCGGGCTACGCGCCGCAGCGCGTTCTGCGCTCGGAGACTATCAGTACCTGGTCGAGCGCGGATATCCTGCGCGTCCGGCTATAGAACTCGTTGGAAATCGTTACCGCCTCACCCGTGAAGAGCGTAACACGCTGTACCGCGGGGTAGTCTCGCGGGCACGAGCCGCCGACCGAAAGAAGCGCGTTATTGAACCCCGCGAGGTTTGTAGAAGGCCTGACGTAGGGCAAGCGGCGTCGGGCCTGCCGGCGCCGGCGGGCCCGGTAGTTCTCATCGACGGACACAACGTACTCTATACCATACGGGCTTACCTCAGTGGGGTTGCGGTGTTTCTCTGTACCGACGGCGTGCTTCGTGACGCCGGAGCGGCGCACGGAAAGCATCCCCCGCCCGAACGGCTCGCCGAACTCTGTGGAATTCTATCCGGCGCGTGTGCCTCGCTTCATGGTGGCCTGAGGCCCACGGTGCTGCTCGATGCGCAGCTGAGTTCCGTCGAACTGCTTGTAGAGGCGTTGCGGTCGGCGTTCACGATGCATGCGCTCGAGTTTGAGGTGCGTGTTACGCGCGAGGTCGACCGTGAGTTGCTTTCCGCCAATCCGCCGGCGGTGATAGCCGGTAGCGATTCGGTGTTGCTCGACCGTGGCAATGCAGCTGTCTTCGATCTCGCGCGTTACGCGCTCGAGCGTACCTACGGTGCGCGTTTTTTGGATTTGACCGCCGAACTCGAGGCCGGTACCGAGGATACGATATGAAAGCGAGTTTTGTTTTGGTGGAGCCCGCTCGGGCCGAGCATATCGGCGTAGCGGCGCGCGCGGTGAAGGCACTTGTAGATGCCGAGCTTCGCTTGGTGGCCACCGAAGCGCACCTCGACGCGCGAGCGCAGTGGGCCGCGCACGGAGCGGTAGACGTTCTCGAGCGCGCCGAACATTACGATACGTTTGAACAGGCCGTCGCCGATTTAGGGTTGCTCGTAGGAACCACCGCGCGGAGGCGCGGCTTCACCGGCCGGTACTATCGGCCGCGCGAGGTTGCAGAGTTGTTCACGGCAAAACGGCAAACGCTGTCCCGCGTTGGAGTGGTTTTCGGCCCGGAGGAGCGTGGGCTGCGCAACAGCGAGCTTCGACGCTGCGACGTGCTTTCGAGCGTCGTGCTGCGGCAGGATCAACCGTCGCTGAATCTCGGGCAGGCGGTTACGGTGTACGCGTACGAGCTTTCGGAGCGGGCGGTGAGTCGTAGACCGCGCGGCACGCCGCCGGCGGCCGGGACGCAGGAGGCGTTGCGGAATCGAATGCAGGAGCTTCTCGCGTATCTCCGGATCGAACCCGAAACGCCGTTGTACCGCACGCTTCAGGAGCGCAGCGCAGCGCTGCACGACGCGGATACCGAGCTTGTGCTCGGCGTTCTCAACAAGCTCGTGCCGCGCCTACCTGCCGAGTAGGCGCACCCGATCGCCGGACTCGAGCCTACCGCCGCGGCAGCTCACCGAAGCCGATGCAGCCTGCACCGCGGTGCGAAGTGCGCGGCGCAGGTGTGATGTCTCCGGCGAAGGGCACGGTCCCATCATCGCTACCAACACCGCGGCGAGAATGTCTCCGGCGCCGGTAGCGTCACGAACAGCCGCTTTGGGGGCATTCTCGGTGATCTCGAGCGTGTACCGCCTCAGAACGGCCCCGTCGGGCCCATGCTTCTCACAGCACAGCGCGCCGCGTTCCAAGATCGAGTCCCGTACCGATGGGTGTCGGGCGAGCGCACGCCACTCGGCGGCGGTTCCGAGCACCACCTCGGCGTGATCCGCGAGTAGCTCCAGAGCGGCGTCGGGGGCCGCCTGCACCGCGTGCGGCGAGCCGAGGTCCACCCAAACCGCCGGTGTTTTCGAGCCCCTCACCACGCGCGCGAGCAGACACTCGATGAGATCGCGGTGGGGCAGGAGAAACCCCTCGAGGTAGAGGAGTTCGGCGGACTGCAGTGCACCGAGCGGCAGATGCCTGCTCGAGAGGCGCCCGGCGGCGCCGAGGCCGACTACGGATGCGTACTCGGCGATGCGGACGCAGAACCCGGTTGGGAGCGACGGCAGCACCGCCGTATAATCAAGCGCTCCGAGGTTGTGAAGCTCGCTGTGGAAGGCTCTACCGCCGGCGTCTCTCCCAACCGCACCGCAGTAGCCGCAATCGGTGCCGAGCTGCGCGAGCAAGCGCAGCGTGTTGTACGCGCCGCCTCCGAGCACGCCGTGCTTGAAGCGCGGGTCGCGACGCAGAAGCTGCGCAACCCGATCGGTTTCGGCCCAGCTCAACAACGCCCCATCGTCAAGAATCGATCCGTCCCGCGGCAATGCTCGCTTGAGCGCGCGCGTCGCCGGGTCACCCCGTTCGAACTGGAGGTCGAGAAGCGGCCGGCCGATTGCGAGTACCGTACCCATGAGCTCTATCGAAACTCTTCGAGGATGTCCTCGATCCGGGGACCTTCGTAGACAGCGTGTTCCTTGTACTCATACGGAAACACGGCGCGGGCTGCGGCGATTCCGGCGTCCTCGGCCGATGCGCCGTCCGCCTGTTCGCGCTTCTGTGCTGCGAACCAGTCTTTCACCTTGTGATGATTCGGAACATGGACCAGACCGTATTTTTGTTTCAGTAGTAGCTTCACTTTGTCGGTCATTTCACAGACTCCTTCACAGACGTCTTCACAGATTACCGAGAGTTGTTGTCGGCCGGCTTGTGCGCGCCGCTATCGGACACCCCGCGAGACGGTAGCGGCGGCCGCGATTAGCGAAAGCGGTCCAAAGCGCGGTCGATCTGCTGCTCCGCCTCCTCGCGGGCGCGTCCCTCCGCCTCGCGGCGGGCTTCCTCGGCGGCGTCACGCACGCGCCGCTCGGCTTCTTGCTCTAGATCCGCGGTTCGGCTATCGAGCCGAGTTCGCAGCGTGGCTACCTCGGCGCGATACTCCTCTACACGAGCGACGTAGCCTTCAACCTGCTCTCGGTACCTGCGCAGCTCGGCAAGCTGATCTTCGCGTTGCGAAAGCTCATCCTGCAGCCTTCGCTCGGCCTCATCGCCGACGCGCTGCTGTAGCTCCCGACGTCGACTTTCGAAGAAACCGCGCAACTCGGCCTGAAACGGGCCGTCGAGATTGCTGTGAGCGCTGATTGCACCGCCGGGACCGAACTCGAGATCCACCGAAACGCGTGGTATCGAGTAGAGAATGTCGCGCGCCAGCGACGCGATCTGGTCGCCCTCCGGCACCTCGAGCGCGAGCTCCTCGAGCCCAACCCGAACTGCGCCCTGCGGAAATCCCGAGCGCCGAATTCGCAGATCCGTTTCGAGGTCGTACTTACCCTTGGCTCCCTCGATCGAAACGATCCCGGAACGCCCGCCGATCGAGAACTCGAAACCGTTCATCTTGCTTGCGATCTCGAGCTCGCCGGCCGAGCCGTCACGCATATCGAGCACTCCGCCGGCCTCGATTTCGCGCTCATCGTCGAATCGTGCGAAGTGCGCCGTGGTTGGATCATCCACAAGCCGGGGCTCGCTCGAGACCGCTCCCACGGTGAGCTCGTAGAGATCCCGTGCCGCGCGGTCACCCACCGAGAATGCAACCCGCTCAAGTAGCACCCGCGGATAATTACGGGCCGGGTACTCAATAGAGCGCCCCACACGGCCGGCGTCGGGCGAGTCGGGACGCTCGCGCGCGCGCAGGCGGTCTATCGCGTCCCAGACCGTGCGAATGCGTTGGTACTGCTCGTTAAGCGGCTCGTACAGTTCCGGCACCACAAACGCAGCGATCGCCGAGGCATCGGTGAAGTCGAACTCGGGAACGAGCTCGCGAAGATACGCGATATCGTCCTGTATGAGCACCCCGGTGCGCTCGAGTTCGTTTCGGTAGCGTTGCGTTTCCTCTTGTAGATCGGCACGGATCTGCCGCACCTCCTCGACGCCGTCGTCGAGCTCCAGATAGGCTCGTTCTACGGTTCGGTACGCATCGCGCACGGCATCAACCGAGCGCAGCTCCGCCGGTCGGATATCGGTGACTTCCTCCGCCCGCTCGGCCGCGCTCCGTGCGCGGGCCTCGAGGCCGGGAATCTCGGCTTGGTAGCGATCGATGCTGTCCTCGATCTCCCGTGCAAACGCGGTGAGGTGTTCCGGGGTTGTGAGCCGACCGTAATGCGAGCGGATCAGCTCCTCGGGGTCGATATCGGCGAAGCGGTCGGACACGAGCTGATCGAGGCGTGGAAACTCGAGTGCCGGGTCATCGGTGTCACGCGGGGCAGGCGCGCGTTCCGGCGGTAGTGCCCCGGACTGCTCGCGCTCGGTGTTCCAGCGAACTTCCTGCGTTTCAATGTTGCGCGCAACGAGCTTGCCGCGCAACGCCTGAGCGAGATCGAACCGCAGCTCGGTGTAGCCGAGCTCAAACAAGTTTCGATAGGGGCGGTTCTTGTCGGCTACCGCGAGTGATCCGAACGAAACCCCGGGCTGTAGCGGCCTCACGCGCAGTTCACCGAACTCCACCCGAGCGCCGAACAACGACTCGAGCCCACGCGTAGCGCCGCGTTCTATGAGATTGTCGGCGAAGAATACAACGAACACCAGTGCGGCGGCGGCTACCGCGCCCAGGAGCGCGAGTTTGACCGGTTGCAGTACCCCGCGGTTGTGGCGCACCGCGGCTGCGATCGTCCTCAAGCGACGGGCCTGATCCGCTGTGAGCTCAAGCGGTCGTGTATAGGCGGTGCCGGCTTCATCGAGCGCGTAGAGCTCGAGCAGGAAGCTGCGCTCCTCGCGCAACACAACCCGCTTGAGGATGCGGCGCTCAAAGCGGTCGCGGGGAATCGTGGCTTTGAATAGCTTCGGGGCTTTCGGTTGTGCGGCCATATCTCTTTGTCTACGCCTCCTGTTGCCTGCGCTTCTTGTCACCGGACTCTGCTGTAGGCGCCGTTCGCCCAACGGACCCAGCCGGTGATACGCTGCACTATCGGCAGCTTGACAAACCACCGCACCGGCGGGAGCGCCGCGATCTTTGCGCGCAGCGTGTTGCGGTAGATTTGTACGAACGCGCGTGCCGCCGCATATACCGGAATCCATAAAACCAACCCGAGCGCGAGGCCACCGGCCACCAGCGTATTGTTGAATCCGGTGAACGGCGCGATCGGCAGGTTGTACAAGGTCGTGAGCGGTCCCTGCAGCGCCGCCACGGTCAGAATGCGGTATCCGATGCTGTCCAACAGCGGGTCGGTTAGCCCGGCAAAGGGCGAGAGCGCTGCGAGAGTCAGCAGCGCGACCGAAAGGTTCACTTTCACAAGAAACAAGGCGACGAACAGCGCAATCCAGATGAGATTGCCGGCCGGGATCAGCGCCAGGGCCACCGCGCATCCCGCCGCCGCCCCAATTTCGCCCGGCCGCCGGTTGGAGTTCAAGGCGGCGACTACGCGTGCTACGGCATTCACAATCACGAGGAGGTCTCCTTATGTTATGAGATTACGGCACGATCACTCCGCGGTCAAGCGTTCCGCCGTTAAGCGTTCTTCCATCAGCACATAAGGGTCGCGCTCGCTACCGTCGAACTCAACGAAGAAGCGCACGGTTCTCGCGAAATCGCGCTCAAAGGTTTCGTAGACCTTGTAGAACGCCGCGATATCGTCGCTGTACAACTGAAACAGGACCAGATAAGCATTGTCGACATCCTGCACCGCGAACTGCCGGTAGGCTTCGGTGTGGTACTCGTCGTCATAACGGGCGGCGAACTCGAGCTGATAGCCCTCGATGATCCGGCGCTTGCGCTCGCGCATGATCTCGGGCGGGAGATCCTGATCATAGAGTTCCGCCAACATTGCACGGAGTTGTGCGATTTCACGTCGGAATCGATAACGGTCTTCGATCGAGTGCTGAATCCGTGCGTACTCGGGTGAATCCTTGCCGTAACGTTCCGCAACAAAGAGGCGCGAGCCCTCGTCGCCCACGAAGGTAGCGAACTGCTCGTTGAAGTGATCCTCGCCCGGCAGCCATAACGTGGCGTGAGCGAGCTCGTGGAGAATGAGGTTTGCGAGGCGGTCTACCGGGAACCGTTGCATAAACGGGTAGAGTGGATCCGGGAGATAGCCGAGGGTGCTGAATGCCGAGATGCCGCGAACCAACGTGTCGTAGCCGCGTTGTTTGAGCCGCTCCGCTTCACGCTCCGCCGCGCGGCGGTTGAAGTACCCGCGGTACGGCATCGAGCCGAAAAACGGGTATCTCCAGCGGTAATGGCGGAACGCGAACTCCGGGCTTGCCGAGACGACGTACGCGATTGCAGTTCGATCGGTCTGCACGATGTGTCGATAACTGCCCGGGTCGGCAAGCTCTACGTAATCGCGTGCATATTCCAGAATCGCCTCGACGCGATCGAGGAACACGATCTTCTCGCTGTCTGTTTCGGGCGCCTCGCGGACGGTGCTCACCGGTCTGCGGCTCAACAGGTCTTGAAGAAGCCCCCAACCTTGTCCAATCAAGTACGGCACCTGAAGGTAAACGATACCGAACGCGAGTACGACGGCCGCCACTGCAAGCACCGCGAGCCGTCTTCTGCTCAATCGAACCATACGAACTCTAACCATACCACGGAAGCGCGTACACGACAGCCACACCGCAGCCGGACCACACCACACCGCAGCCGGACTCAAACCCGGCGCGCGGGTATCGCCGCAGGACGGCCCGGGCTCAAGCGCCGCGCCACCGCCGAACGATCTCTGCGCCGGTCTCGAGCCCCCGACGGTAGTCGCGCTCAAGCGCGGCGCGGTCGCGTGTCAGCCGCGACGATTCGAACTCCTTCGGAGGATTGACCTCGAGGACCTCGCATCCGGTTGGCGGGTTGCGCATGAACTCAAGCGCCCGGTTGTAGCGCTCCGGTCTCTTGCTGATGCACGCGAGTAGCTCCGGGTGCGAGCGTAGAGCGCGACGAAGTAGCAGGTTGGGGCCTCTGGGCTTCATCCGGTACGCACGCGGTCGCGAGCGAAGCACCATGATGCGCCGCGCACCCATGCGGTGGGCCTCTATCGCAGGAATGGGATCGGCGAGCCCGCCGTCGACGAACAGCTCGCCGTGTTCGTCTACGCCCTGCTCGGATTCGAGACGGTTCTCGGTCTCGAGTCCGGGAATCGGAACGAAACCCCGATAGAAAACCGGCATAGCGCTCGAGGCCTTGAGCATCTGTTCGAGGTTCCGAGCCTGCGGTCGCGCGTATACCGCCCGTCCGTCTCGGACGCGGGTGAGTGCCATGTAGAAGCGCGATTCGGCGGTCAGAATTGTGTCGATATTCAAGCGAAGCTCGCGAATCGTGATCTCCCACAGCCAATCGAGGTCCATCAAGTGCCCACCCCTCAGGAAGCGGAGGACGCTTACGAATTCCGGACGAAGCGAGTAATCGGTGTATACTCGGAAGTTGCGCTTCGGCATCTGCGCGAGATAGGCGGCCACATTGGTGGCCCCGGCAGACACTCCGAAGCACAAATCGAACGGATTGAACTCTCGCTCGAGGAATGCATCAAGCACCCCGGTTGAAAACACGCCGCGCATCGCGCCGCCCTCCACCACCAGCGCGGTATGTGGCTCGGGCGGTCTGTCTGTATCGCCGGTAGCTCCGGTCTCTGTCATGGTGCCTCCTGAAGCCGTAGGGGTTCTCGAGCTGATTTTAGAAGCGGTACCGAAGGCCCATCGTCAAGAAGTTCGAACCTCCGCTTATTCCATACAACCCGAACGCTCCCGAGCGATGATGAAGACGGGCGACGAAACTAACTCGGCGTAGCGCAGTAGGGCGAAACGCCGCTTCCGCGTGCATGTAATGTAACAGCCGGCGAGTCTCGTCTTCGACAGGTGGTCGCTCACTCGCGAGCGACATACCCTGCCCGAACGAGACGCTGGTGTCGAGCGCCTCGTCCCAGGGGAACCGGGTCCAGTGCAGCGCTATCGCGGCATTGAGCTCGGTGTTGTCCTGTAACCCGGTATGCCTGTAGCTCTGTAGCTCCCACTCCCAGACCCAGTGGTCGCGCCAGACGCCGATTGTGCGCCCGAGTATCGCCCCGCCTATGTAGGAAGACTTTAGGTCTCCTCCCTGCAGGGCGAGGATGTGCAAGAACGGCGTGTCGTCGTGTACGCCGGCAAGGCCGGTGATCGTCCACGGGCCGGCCTCGCGATACTGCTCCGCTCCGGTCGGCGGTCTATCCCGGTCCGGTTCCCCCGGGTCGGCATACAGCAGGCCGCCAGACACCGCGAGCGCTGCTACAAAGCAGACCACCTGGATGATTACGTGAGATCTCATCGGCGCACCATAGTATTCGAACGCGCATCGCGCTTCAACCACTATGCGCGCTATGCGCGCTTGCGCGCCTCCAAGCGTCCGCGCGACAAGCGGCGCGTCGGTGTGCTATCATCCGCCCCATCACTGGGGCCGTGTAATGGGGATGAGTGAACAATGAGCCTACCGTTGCTTTTCTCAACTGCGTTTATTGTGGGATTCTCCGGGGCGATGATGCCGGGGCCGGTTACCGCGATTACGTTCGATCATGCACTTAAGCGAGGTATCTCCGCCGCCCCGCTGATCGCGATCGGTCATGGCTTGCTCGAGATCGTGGTGGTGTTTCTATTGGTGCTTGGCTTGGGAAGTGCAATGGCGCGTGCCGAGGTCGCCGCGGTGATCGGAATTGCCGGCGGCTTGGTTCTTGGTCGGATGGGGTGGGGAATGGTCGGCAGTGCTCGCCGAGGAGAGATTTCGTTGCAGCAGGACGGCGAGACGTCGCGGCAAGCCGGCGCTGGACCGGTTGCGGCCGGTATGCTCAGCACACTCTCGAACCCGTACTGGTTTCTGTGGTGGGCCACCGTAGGGGCCGGCTACGTGACCCTTTCGCAACAGCATGGGACACCCGGGGTGCTGGCTTTTTTCTTCGGGCACATTCTTGCCGACCTTTCGTGGTTCTTGGTTCTCGCCGCGCTGATGGTGACCGGCAAGCGCCTAATCAGTGACACCGTATATCGGCGTGTCGTGATGGTTCTGGGCTCGTTTTTGATTGTGTTCGCGGCGTATTTTGTCTGGGTCGGATTCGGATGGGTGCTGGAACTCGGCAGCTGACGACCGGCGTCCGTTGTGGCGTACCGCGTCGACGATCTCAACCGAGTCATTGAGCACTACGGTTTCTTCCTCGGTGCGAAAAACGCGATCCCGTCGGTTCCCTCTCAATGATCCGCGTACTCATCGCCGAAGAGCTCGTACGCGACCGTGGTCCTCGATATGACGCCTCGATTCCGAAACAAGCGTTGCACGACCGCGCTGCAATCGGCTCGACCCGTTACGTTTACGAAGCGTGGCGCACCGGTAGCGGTTTCATGTCGTAGTGGCGCCACAGGCACGGCTCTGCTAGGAGGTTGAAACGCGCCCAGCTGGATTCGAACCAGCGACCAACGGCTTAGAAGGCCGTTGCTCTATCCCCTGAGCTATGGGCGCGTGAGCGTCCGGAACAAGCTGCGACTGCATCTTTCCGGTTTTCGGGATGAGAGGATTCGAACCTCCGATCTCCTGGTCCCAAACCAGGCGCCTTAGCCCCTAGGCTACATCCCGTATATACCGACTAATGGAAGGTAGTGCCCGGAGTATAGCCGTAGCGCCGCTCGTCGGTCAAGAATCGGTCAAGAATCACCGCCGGCGGGCGCTACGGCGGCCCTCGGTTTAGCCGAGGTTCTCCGGGCCGTTGCCGAGCTTCTTGCTATTGCCGGCGTTCTCCTCGGAGACGGTGAACTGAGATACAAGCTCAACGAGGCCGTCGATCAGCTCCTTGTTCTCTCCGCTCATCACCGAGACGTCGGTAACCGAGGTGTTGATCTGGCCGATGCCGCTCTTCATCTCGGTGATGCTTTCGCGAACCTGGCTGCTGATGTTCTTGAGGGTACCGACTTCGTTCAGCATGGTTGCGCGTCCGTCGCCGATTTCCTTGATGCCCGAGCTCACCTGCGACATCAGACTGTTCATCTGTTCGAGCGCCGTCATGATCTCGCGGCTACCGGTATTCTGTTCCTCTACTGCGTGACGAATCTCGGCGCCGAGTCGGCTCACGGTGCGAATCATCTCGAGCACGGAAGCGAACTGCTGCTCGGCCGCCTCGGAGGATCCGGCGAGGTTGTCGATCAGCGTCTTGATGTTCTTCAGCGCCGCTCCGGTGGTCTTGGCCTGCTGCGACGCCTGCTCGGCGAGCGCCCGAATCTCCTCTGCTACCACGGCGAACCCGCGTCCGTACTGTCCGGCGTGAGCGGCCTCGATCGCGGCGTTCATCGCGAGGAGGTTGGTCTGCGCCGCGACCGTTGCGATCACGCGGTTGGCGTCGAGTAGCTCGTCTGATTCCGAAGCAACCTGCTGCAGATTGGTATTGACGGTGCCGATCTGCTTCTTGCCGTCGTCGGCAGCCTCAACGAGTTGTTTGATCTGTGTGTCGGATTCCCCAACGCTCCGCCCGATCGACCCCACGTTCGAGATCATCTCCTCGATCGATGCTGAGGACTCGCTGACGGCGCTCGCCTGCTGTTCGATGATCTGTTCGAGTGAGTTGATGTTACGGTCTATCTCCTCGACAGCTGCACTGGAGTCGGACACGCTGCCGGTTTGCTTCTCGATGAGTTCGCCGACGCTGTCGATATTGGCGGTGATTTGGTTCACCGCTGCGGCGGTTTGCTCCATGTTTGCGGCAAGGCTTTCACCGGTTTCGCTCAAACGGTATGAGGATCGCCGAATCCGCACAATCATGGTCTCAAGCGCCGCGCTGAACTCGTTGAAGCTCTCCGCGAGCCGGCCGATCTCGTCGTTGGTGTCTACCGGTAGACGCCGCGTGAGGTCGCCTTGACCGCGAGCGGACTGCTCGAGTGCTGCGGCGGCGCTCTGAATCGGGTTCACTACGCGCCTGCTAATAAACAGCACGAGGCCGGCGATTACGCCGAGACCAAGGATAGCGATCACTGCAAAGATGGTGCTGAGCGTCAGCATGCGCTCGGCCTGCTCGGCCTCCTGTTCGGCG
>Ga0207421_10007712_pt1 | contig 11388 bp, 12 predicted proteins | sample SodLakKL_010_SED_4_FD_187542 | JGI IMG/M metagenome (GOLD analysis project Ga0207421, IMG submission 187542) | Alkaline sediment microbial communities from Lake Tanatar, Kulunda Steppe, Russia - 8KL_010_SED (SPAdes) (version 2) | ecosystem: Environmental > Aquatic > Non-marine Saline and...
GCGCTTACGCGCTCGGCACGGTTATCATGATACAGCGCAAGCTTTTTCTTATCCTTTGATTATTTCAGGTTTAGGCCACATTTTTCCATCAAACAATTTGTTTATCGATTATGAAAGTCTTGCAATGCCGATTCGATTGGATGACATTCTTCCTTTTTAATCTTAGACATAAGCCAACGTATCCTCCTTTCGACAATATTGCCTTTAATGGACCAATATAATGGTCTATTGGACCCAATTTCCGGGAAGGCTTCTTGAGATATATCGATTGGATGAGTGTAAAATATTGCGTCACCTTCTTTCAAATTCTGCATCAAACCACTATATACAACGCGGGAACCAAGGAATCGTAAAAACGGCCCTCCAGAGCTTGGTATTTTAACTCCCACATCCAGGTAAGAGAAAGGGAACTCGATGATGCTTCTTTCTTCAGATCCTTTATCCAATCCCCCCCTTATCGGATAATACGGTGTCCTGCCCACCCCTTTGAGTGAAGAATCAGTTTTGTTGTACAGCGAGTTCAAAGAGACCGAAGAGTCGTATCTGAACCCCATATCTTCAAGGGAGTCTATCATCCAGCCGCTTATCAAAGCGTTAGGGGCCCTGTAGCCTATGACTTCTTTGCCATATACATCCTCGATTTCCCGCTTAGCCTTCAACGTCCTCTTTTCGAACTCATCCTTCGTCATCAGAGGAGCTTTTGTCCTTGGATCCAGGACGCAGGAGTGGTCTAGCCCATGGCAGGCAAGCTCGTGCCCGGCATCCGCAATGGCGGAGACCAGGCCTGGGTATTTCCTGATCACGTCGGAGACTATGAAGAAGGTCGCCCTGATTCCATTCTCCTTGAATATTTCCAATATTTTATAGGTCGGTTCCGATAGATAATCGTATCTTTCGGACCAGGAAGACAAGAACTCATCAGTGTCTTTGTAAATTGAGAAGGGCGAGCCGCATACAGAGGGTATGTGATACCAATCCTCGATATCCACGGTTACCGCTATAGAGCCTTTTTCGGTCATAACCCTCCTTTATATCTCATCGCAATTAGGTTATCGGTTGAAGCTTTTCCAGGTTGTAAGCACCCTTTGAACCGCTGTGAGGTTGCCCACGATTCCAAACCAAAGCATCATGATCTCCATCCAAGATATTGAATAAACGGACACGTCAAGCTCCCCATGGCCTATCGAGGACATTATGAATTGAATTATCGGGAAAAGCGTCAGGAGAACCACCCTGTCCGCCCTCCCAAGCAGGCCGGCGTAAAGCCTCGGCGCACCCACCGCTTGTGCTTGCGTGCCCATGTAAGATGTCAGCAACACTCCAACGATGGCCAACAATCCGATGTATGGGTCGCACCAAGCGCTCAGCGCCACCCCGCCCATCATGAACACATCCGCATAACGATCAAAAACGTGATCCAGATAGTCGCCCTTGGCGGAAGTCTTATTCGCCAGCTTGGCGACCTTTCCATCCAACGCATCGAAGAAACCCGATGCCAGAACCAGGACTGCCCCCAATATCAGCAGGATGTTGAGTTCGTAGCTTAAATAAAGCACCGATCCAGAGAGGAAGGCGAGGATGAGTCCTATCCAAGAGATTATGTTCGGGTTTACGTTAATGAGCCTTTTCGCCACCGGCATCAGAACCGTGTCAGCCCTATCTCTCTGCGCATCTAGAACCACTTCGATCCCTCCTCGCTCCAATCCACCTTGCCAGGAATGTGGTCATCGACCTTACCGTTTATGATATCTATCATCGATCTTGCAACTTCCTTCGGGCGCAGATGGCTGCAATCGATCTCGTATGTGAGCACCTTTCTCTCCAATGACTCCACCAGTATCAGGTCCAGAAGCTCGGCTTCAATGTTGTCCTTCACTTTCTGTGCGCCATAACCTCGCTCTTCAAGCCTGCTCTCCAACACCCCCGGGGAGCATCTTAAAACCACGATCATGTCACAGGCGAGGTGGTGGGCAAGATGCCCCTCCACGAAGACCGTGCTTTCTCCGTGATCCATCTCAATGCCCTCCAAAGCCTTGTCGTCCACTAGGAATGAGTCGGAATTCTCATCGTATTCGTTGAGAAGGTCCATGTCCTCAAGTATTTCGGTCAATGATCTGACCTCATGGCCACAACTTTTCAGTTCTTTCGCTGCAGCTGTCTTGCCCGTTCCTGGAGTCCCCGTGATAGCGACAAGCATTTCAATGTCCCGAGAAGAATTCAGTTATGTTTTCGGAAACTGCTCTAACCTCATCATCAAGTATGCCAGGGAACATCGGCAGGGAGATGGTTCTCATGGACGCCTCGTCGCTGACCGGGAATTTCCCGAGATGCCGATCGACGTATGCTGGCTGCCTGCTCACCGTCAACGGATAATGTATGGCGCTGCCTATTCCTCTCTCACTGAGATGTTTTTGCAAGCCGTCCCGATCATCGCATCTTATCGCGAAGAGATGGTGAACGGACTCCGCCTTGTCATCCCCCGGGGGCAATACAATGCCCTTCAAGTCCCTGAGTTCCTCTCGATAAAGTGAGGCTGCCCTTCTTCGTGAGGAGTTCCAACTGTCGAGTCTTTTTAGCTGAACCCTTCCGATCGCGGCGTTGACCGTGTTCAAACGAGACGTGAACCCTATCGCATCGTGGAGATACCTCTCCTTCCTTCCGCAGTCCCGTAGCTTCCGCACCATCGCTGCCATCTCCTCATTGTCAGTGGTCACCATCCCTCCGTCCCCTCCTACGGTCATGTTCTTGGTCGGATAGAAGGAGAAGCAGCCAACGTGACCGATGCCGCCCACCTTCCTCCCATCATATTTCGCGCCATGGGCTTGACACGCATCCTCCACCACCATCAAATCGTTCTCTTCCGCCATCTCCATGATCTTATCCATGGCGCATGGCCTTCCGAATATGTGCACCGGAAGTATCCCCTTGGTGGAATCGTTGATCTTCTCCTTTATCTTCGATGGATTTATGTTGCAATCTTCTTGCCTGATGTCTGCGAGGACGGGGTCGGCGCCGGCATGAACTATCGAATTGCAAGAGGCTATGAACGTGAAAGGAGTGGTGATGACCTCTCCTTTTTTCACGTCGCATGCCAGTAGTGAGAGGATGAGCGCGTCTGTGCCTGATGACACCGATACTGCATGCTTCGTTCCAATGTATCGGGCGAACTCCTCCTCGAATTTGAAGACGCTCTCTCCGTTGACCAGCGGCTCGTTGCGCAATGCGTCGGCGGCAGCCTCGATCATCTCCTCATCCATGATGGGCTTGCATATCGGTATGCTGTGCATGCTCAATCCTTCCTCATCGTTCTCGCGGGATTGCCTGCGACAACGTCGCCTGCTGCCACATCCTTTGTAACAACCGCGCCTGCCGCCACCAGCGCACCCTCGCCTATGGTGACGCCGCAGACTATCACCGCCCCCGCGCCGATGGTCGCTCCGTCTTCGACCACCGTGGCGGTTATCTCCCAGTCTTCCCCGACTCTTGGCCTCCTGTGATTGGTGAAGGTTGCCCTCGGCCCTATGAACACCCTATTCCCGATTTGAACACCTTGCGGCACGTAGGCGAACGACTGGATCTTGCATCCTTCTCCGATAGTCACTTCCTTCCCAATCTCCACATAAGAGCCTATGCTGCAGTCCTTGCCTATCCTGCATTGATAAAGATTGCAATAATTCCATATAGTGGTGCCGTCTCCGACGCGGCAATCTTTCAAAACGCTTCCGACGCCCTGCACATTCATGAATATCAATCATATTCTGAGTATATCACATTTCGATCTTGGGAGCTCGGAAGTCCAGGAACAAGGTCCCAAGAACAAGAAGAAGCATGTAGAACGAGAACAACACCAATACTATTAGAAAAGCCCCGTATAGTACGAACAACACAAATTCTATCGGCACATAAGACCACACCCGATAATCCAGCGCCAGCAGTATCCCGATATAGCAAGCGAACATGGACAGAAGGCAGACCGATACGAATGTTAACACGCCCTTCTCCCGCTGGCGGTAGGTGATGCGCATCATAAGCTGAATGAGCAGAAGGCGGGATAGTTTGTACATGTATTCCGGATATTTTATGGTGGACACCTCATCCCCGTATCTGGAAGGTATCCTGACGTCCTTGACCCGGAAGCCGTACATATTCAACCGAGTGAGGATGTCGTTGCAGTATCCGTACCAAGGGAAGATCTCGTCCGGGTCGAGGACTTCGAAAACGCGGTTGTCAATGGCGGTGTAACCGTTCTGGGGGTCGCCGATGTGCCAAAGCCCCGAAGAGAGCTTGGTCATCCCAGTCAGCAAGCTGTTCCCGAAATATCTCCAGGCACTCATTCCCTTTATCGCTTTACCATCTGTCAACCTGTTACCTTTGGTGTAATCGGCCTCTCCCTCAACTATCGGATCCAGTAGGCTAGGCAGGCACTCCGGGTCCATTTGATTGTCGCCTGCCATAACCACAGAGATGTCAGCGCCTTTGATCAAACCCGCCTTGTATCCCTCTACGATGGCCGAGCCGACCCCGCCGTTCTCCTTGTTGATAAGCTCTATCCTTGGATCGGACTCCATAATCTCACGGATTTTAGACTCCGTTGAATCCGTCGAACCATCGTTAACCACGATGACCATGTCCACATATTCCGGTATGGATTCCAACGTTATACCGATAAGCATCTCCTCGTTGTAGGCAGGAACAACTGCCGCTAATGATCTGCCCCTATACATCGAATCAGAGACTATGAATGTTGAATCAGGTAGATAAAACAATAGTTCAATATATTATAATACAATTAATAGGCTGGGTGTATTAATTGAAGGTTGGCGTCATCGGCACCGGTTCTATGGGCAAGAACCACGCGAGGCTCTATGCGAAGATGGGCCTGTTGGAGGGCATCTTCGACCTCGATTATGCCTCTGCAGCAGAGACCTCTGAGATGTACGGCGTAGAAAATTACCGCGAAATCGAACGGCTTCTGAGAAACGTCGATGCGGTTTCTATATGCACACCCACCTCAACGCACGCTGAGATGGCGGAAAAAGCCATTAACTCAGGGTTGGGGGTTCTTGTGGAGAAGCCATTCACCGGCGATGTTTCTGCTGCAGAACGGATATGCAGATTGGCTGAAACGGAGGGCGCAGTTCTGGGCGTGGGCATGGTGGAGCGCTTCAATCCCGTAGTGGAAGAGGCAAAAAACCGTTTGGAACGTGGGGACTATGGCGAACTGATAACGATATCGTCCCGTAGGGTCTCATCTTTCCCGCAGAGAATCCGGGACGTGGGCGTGATAATGGACCTGGGCATCCACGACATTGACGCCCTGTCCTACATCTGCGGCTCCAAAGCCAAGAGTGTATTCACCGTAGGCGGCCGTTTCAACGGTAGTGCTTTCGAAGACCACGCTACCATAATCATGAAAATGGAAGACGGAAAGGATGCGTTGGTGGAGGTCAATTGGCTCACCCCCATGAAGGTCAGGAAGGTCTATCTCACCTGCTCGAAGAGTTATGCACAGCTTGATTACATGGACCAGATGATGTCCATATCCTCCTCGACATACATCGGTGATGGTGACAATCTATACCAGTCGCCCTGGGAGTTCGACTATCGGGAGACTTACCTCAAGAAGGAGGAGCCGCTTAAACTGGAGCTGGAGAACTTCATATCATCGGTGAAGGGATCTTCCGAACCCTTGGTAACAGGAAGGCAGGCGCTGCAGAATCTGACTGTGTGCAAATCCGCCATCAAAAGCTTATGTGAAAACAGACAGGTAGACGTCAATGAAGAGCAGTGAGCAAACGATCCTGCCACAATCCAGACTGTTGATTGGTGTTTGAATGAAGATACTTTCCGTCGTCGGAGCCCGGCCGCAGTTCGTTAAGCTTTGCCCAATGGATCGAGCCATAAGAAGAAAGCATGAACATGTCATTCTCCATACCGGGCAACACTATGACTGGTCAATGAGCCAGTCATTCTTCGAGGTCCTTTCTTTGCATGACCCGGATTATAACCTGGGCATCGGGTCAGGAAGACACGGCAAACAGACGGCCGACATGATTGCAGGGGTAGAGGAAATTCTGCTCGAGGAAGGGCCTGATTGCGTCTTGACATACGGGGACACGAACTCAACCCTTGCGGCAGCGATAGCGACCAGCAAAACGAACGCCCCGTTGGGCCACATAGAGGCGGGCCTGAGATCCTTCAACCGCTCAATGCCCGAGGAGACCAACAGGGTTCTCACCGACCATGCCTCGGACATGCTGTTCTGTCCCTCTGAAGTTTCATATAAGAACCTTGTGCGCGAAGGAATCGGAGACCGAGGGCACATAGTCGGCGACCTGATGGTGCAATTGCTTTATGAGATGTCAGACGACCTCGGCATTGAACCCCTGAGCGATTTCGATCTTCATCCAAGGGACTACATGCTGTTGACTATGCACCGCCAAGAGAATGTGGACAGCCCAATCATAATGGAAAGGGTTATGAGCCTCCTTTGCGGACTGGACAGGGCTGTGGTCTTCCCCGCACATCCGCGCACAATGAAGAGATTGGCCGAGCACGGCTTATTGGAAAAGGTCGAATCAGCCGACAACATCACGGTGATCGAACCCCAGGATTTTTTGAGGTTCTCCTCCCTGGAGAGGAATGCGGAAATAATCCTCACCGACTCAGGCGGCGTCCAGAAGGACGCTTATGTTTTCGGCGTCCCCTGTGTAACACTGAGGGAGGAGACCGAGTGGTCAGAAACGGTGAACGAGGGGTGGAACACGTTAGCGGGCACAGATCCAGAGAGGATATTGAGGGCCATCCGAGATGCCGCGCCCAAAGGTTCAGAGAGGAACGCTTTTGGCGGCAAGGACGTTGCCAAGCACATTATCGCAGTGATTGAGGAAGAGTTGAACTGAAACGAAAAATCTCAATCCTATCTTCTGCCCTTACCTATTCCTGAGTAAACGAATCCCTCCCCGTCCATGGTCCCGGAGTCAAAGATGTTCCTCCCATCGATCACTATGGGCGCTGACATTAGGTCCATCATCTCCTCCAACGCAATATTTTGATAGCAGGAATGGTCCGTCACGAAGATTGCGCAAATGGCGTCTCGCAAAACCTCCCTAATATCTGACGACAACCGGAACTCTTTGAACTCTTTGACGTAAGGGTCATGGACCAGCACATCGAACACGGGCGCCATCCGGTCAATCACCTCTATCGCTGGCGAGTTGCGCGTGTCATCGGAGTCCTTGATGAACGAGAGACCCAGCACGGCCACCTTGCCGCCCTCGGAATCAGCACAGTTCTCCCTGATGGCCTGAACGGCGAGTTCTGCCAAGTGGGCCGGCATTGACTCATTCACTCTCCTGGCGTCAGCTATCAATTTGGAAAAGCCGCTTCGGACGTTCCCCAGGAGGAGCCAGGAGTCTTTAGGCAGGCAATAGCCCCCCACGCCCGAGCCTGGAATGTGCATGTCTCGGAATGGGCAGCTGTTAATAAGCTCCCTAACCTCATAGACATCGGCGCCGAGTGCCTCGCAGATCAAGGCCATTTCGTTCGCGAATGCTATCTGCACATCCCGGTAGGCGTTCTCTCCCGTTTTGCAGATTTCGGCGTTTATCAGGGATGTGACAAGGATATCCTCCTCAACGAAGGTCGAATAGTATTCCAAAGCCTTCTCGCTCGACGTTTCATCCAGGCCGCCTAGGACGCGCTTGTACTCCCTGAGGTTGGCCAATAGCCTGCCAGGCATGACCCTCTCGGGACAATGTACGACATGGAACCCCTCCCCTGCAATGTAACCGCTGGCCCTCTCGATTGTAGGGATGACCATTCCGGTCATGGTGCCCGGAGGTATTGTGGACTCTATCGATACCATCGCGCCCCGTTTCATATGCTGGCCTATGCCTTCGACAGCCGCTCTCAGAGAGTCCAGGACCGGCCTCCTATCGCTTCCGATCGGCGTGTCAACACAGACGACGATCAAATCGGCATCGGACACAGCCGAGACGGATGTGCTGGCGGTCAACATGCAGTCTCTTACCACGGCCGATAAAAGCTCAGCGAGACCAGGTTCCTCTCCCCCTATTGGACAATCCCCGCTATTGATCTTATCAACCCTGTCGGGCAGAACATCGATGCCGACCGTTTCGAAGCCCTGCTCAGCGAATATGCAGGCCACCGGCAGGCCTACGTATCCGATGCCGACCACCGCAACCCTCTCGTCCTTTTTCCTCATCATAAACACCATCTCTATTCCAGGGCGGCCCTTTCCACGACCCTGTCCCATGTGGGTAATTCAGTCAACGCTCCCATGGATTCCACAGCGAAGGACGCCGCGGCCGAAGCCAATGCCGCGGAATCAAAAAGATCGTGGCCATGGTATAGGCCGGCATAGAAACCCGCTCTGAAGGAATCGCCGGCGCCAGTGGTGTCCACTACCGTTGCTGCTTTTGTCGGAGGCACCTCGTGAATCTTTCCGTTGATTATCAACATGCTGCCTCGAGACCCCCGTGTTATTATCAACGTTTCCACGGGGACATCCCTGATATCAACAACACCGAGGTAGTCCAACATGGAAGACATCTCATGCTCGTTCGAGAACAGGATGTCCGCATGGCCCGCCGCGGCGCTGAACGTATTTTCATCCCAAATGCGATGGACCTCTTGGGCGGGATCAAAGGCGATGACCGCTCCCTCCTTCTCAACAGCGGCCATGGCCTTGAGGTAGTAATGCGGGTTGCCGGTGGAGAAGTGCACATGTTTTGAACGAGAAGCCATGGTCGTCATCGCCTTCTCAGGGTCGGCGCTGCCCAGAGGCCCCTGGAAGAAGTAGGTGATCTGGTCGTGGTCCTTGTTGTTTATTATCAAGGCGGTGGAGGTCTCCTGCTCCTCCAATGTGACCAGCTCCTCCATTATGAGGCCATGCGATTCCATGAATTCCCAGTACTTCGCGGGAAAATCCTCTCCCACGCAGGAGGATATGGCCGTCGGTGTGCCCAGAGCGGCGGCTATGGTGGCTATGTTGGCGCCCGTGCCTCCGAGGTGTCGCCTCTTGCTCAGTATGTCCACCGAGGTGTTCACCTGGGGGAACTCCTTCAAGGAGAGTATCTGGTCTATGCTCACGTGCCCGTAGACGGTAAGGAACGGCTCCCTGCTCATGTACCCTCTTCCCACCCGTCAAGATAGCATCTCTGCTCTTCCGTGAGGTCGTCTATGCTCACCCCGAGGCTATTCAGTTTCAGGCGGGCGACGGTCTCGTCTATCTCGGCGGGCACGGTGTAGACCTCATTCCCCATATTGCCATAGCATTTTGCCAGATGCTCTACGCACAGGGCCTGGGTGGCGAAGCTCATGTCCATGATCTCCACCGGATGCCCTTGGCCGGCGGCGAGATTCATCAGCCTGCCGTCCGCTATGAGATAGACCTTCCTGCCGTCCTTCAGAAGATACTCCATCACGGATTCCCGCACCTTCCGGTAGGATTCAGAGGCATCTTCCAGGTAGCGGCGGTCGATCTCGTTGTCGAAATGCCCGGAGTTGCCCAACACGCATCCGTCCTTCATCGCCGCCACATGCTCAGGGCGGACGATGTCCTTGCATCCCGTGACGGTGAACACTATGTCGGCGACCTTCACGGCGTCCAGCATGGGCATCACCTCGAAGCCGTCCATCTTCGCCTCTATCGCCCGTATGGGATCGATCTCCGTGACTATGACGTTGGCCCCCATGCCTTTGGCCCGGGAGGCTATGCCCTTGCCGCACCATCCGTAACCGGCGACCACCAGCCTCTTGCCCGCGATCAGGAGGTTGGTGGAGCTCATCCATCCATCGAGCGTGGATTGCCCGGTGCCGTAGCGGTTGTCGAAGAGGAACTTCATGCTCGCATCGTTCACAGCCAAGACAGGAAACTCCAGCTTTCCGTCTTTGGCCATCGACCTCAGCCTTATGACGCCGGTGGTGGTCTCCTCGTTGGCCGCCTTCACGTTCTCCAGCGCGTCCCTCCTCCGGGTGTGCAGTTCTGCAATGAGGTCGGCGCCGTCATCGATCACGAAGTCAGGATTGAGGTCGATCACCTGGTTGAGGTTGTCGTAGTACTCCTCCTGCGTCTCTCCTTTTTTCGCATAGACCTCGATGCCGTAGTGCTCTTTGAGCGCCAGAGCGACGGAGTCGTCGGTGGAGAGGGGGTTGCAGCTTGCCAGTCTCACATGCGCCCCCGCGTCCTTCAGCGTGACCGCCAGCATTCCCGTCTTCGCCTCGGTGTGCAGGGCCATCCCGACCCTGAGGCCTTGCAGCGGCCTCTCTCTCGCCATCCTCTCCCTTATCTTCGACAGCACGTGCATGTGGGCCTCGGCCCATTGCAGCCGCAGCAATCCTTTCTGAAGCAGTTCTTCATCCATCGGCAATCCTCATTGAAATCAGTGATCGGAAAGAGAGCGTTCGATCTCCTGCAGCGCCTCTCTCAGGTTCTCGCGGTTGTCGAATCCCTCCAGGGAATTAAGTCTTTGCTTTTCATCCTGTTTGAGCTCATGGACATGTCCCACCATGTTGCCAATGGCCCGGGAGGCCTCGTCGACGATCGACACCGACGCGGTCCTTGAGGTTCTCGAAAGAGGGTTCAGGTCGATGGATATCACCGTTTTCCCCATGTCCACCAAGGCCTGGGCGCGGTCGCCGTCCTCCATGGGCACCAGGACCACATCGGCGTTGCCTATGCCTTGGGAGCAGCATTTGCTTCTTTCCGATGCGATCCCGCTGATAAGACAATCGGCATCGCGCCCCAGTATCTCCACGTCGCCCAGCGATTCCATGAAAGAAATCACCTTCTCCATCCTCTCCCCGGTACGATGGAACAGATTGACCTCGACCTTCGCAGGTATGGCTTCAGCAAGATGCAATATCCCCTCGCCCGTAACAACGGCCGCGTTCCCATTGACGCATATCACAGGATCCCTTGCCTCAAGGAGGTGACAGGCGGCCGCCCTCTCAGCGAGCTCCGCGGAGGGGACGGTCCTCTCGCCCAGGAGATAATCGAAGGCCTCACCACGGCCGTGGGCGATGAGCCCGGCAGGGGTGACGATCCCTTCGCGCACGCCTTCGACCAGCCTCTCTCTCATCATCAACGAATGGTACCTGGGGTGACCGGGCGATATGTCCACATATCGCTGATGCACAGCTTGGGATATCTGTTTTGCCATCGCCCCTGATACCATTGCACGCTCAGAAGAGCGGCCAACATCACGATTAAGTACCCATTGAGGGATTGACCGGCATATGTCGGCACGCATCGTTCTTGTAGCCCCGAAGTTCGAGGGGAACGTGGGAGCGATAGCGAGGTCGATGGCCAATTTCAGCCTTGATGAGCTTTTCCTTGTGAATCCTTGCGATATCGGCGACGAA
>Ga0207421_10007713_pt1 | contig 11385 bp, 16 predicted proteins | sample SodLakKL_010_SED_4_FD_187542 | JGI IMG/M metagenome (GOLD analysis project Ga0207421, IMG submission 187542) | Alkaline sediment microbial communities from Lake Tanatar, Kulunda Steppe, Russia - 8KL_010_SED (SPAdes) (version 2) | ecosystem: Environmental > Aquatic > Non-marine Saline and...
TTTTGCAGGCGTTCTTCTTTGGTCATTAATTAGCCCCCTTATAACAATTCTACTGCATCTTTCAGCAGTTCCACCGCTTCCACATCATGAGCGAAAGCCGATTCCAACTTGTCAATCACCACTATTACCCGCTTGCCCAAACTGACCGCATATTCGATTTCCCTGATGGTTCCAAACCCTTTTCCGTTTCCATATAGGTTAGCGATCACCACGTCACATTCTCTTATGGCCGCCCGGTCAATATCCGCTATTTGTTTTTTGACGGTTGACAGGTCGCAAATATTGTAAGCTTTTGCCGGGTTGAACACGTTGATACCCTTCTTGTTTATTGCGGCGGCTGTTGCCTCCCGCCACCCGATGGCCTCGTCCTGTGAAACACCATCAATTGGACCCGCCAGATATACAAGTTTAGGTTTGGTCTGCCAGCATCCTTCTTCCAGCATCCGGGCAATAATGGAATAGTTCATCAGGTCGTTGAGGGTGTCCGATACTGATTCGAAGTTGATTTCGCCGTTCGGTTTGTCCACCAAATTTCTAAATCTTGATGCCTTATCAATGATTCGGGTGGCCATTCCTACCATTCCCGTTTCGATGATGTTGTCACCGGAGGAACCGGAATAATCCCGGTTCTTCCTCTCTATCAAGCTGATATTTTCCTCCACGATTTCACGAAGCCTTTTAGTATCCAAATTAAATTCCTCCTTTTTCTTTTATTTTACCACATTTTGGTGTTTTTGTCAAGTATTCGCTTGACTACCTCCCGGAGGAGCCAAATGCATTTGTTCCTCTGTTACTCGGTGGTAATTCTTCCACTTCCACCCACTCCATATCTTTCAGACTGAAGGGTATAAACTGCGCCAGCCTTGTGCTTTCCGGAATGTGAATGGTGGTGTTCGATAGGTTCCAGACTCCAACAAACATTTCTCCTCTGTATCCATTGTCGATGATACCGGTTTCCACCCGAAGCCCGTGCTTTCTGACCGTGGAAGATCTTCCAGTGATCATGCCCCACATTCCTGCAGGCATAGCTACCCATATATCTACATGAATATCTATGAAGCTGTTTGGTGGGACTGATGCTTCCCTGCTTGTGTAAAGGTCCCACCCCGCATCACCGGGGTAGGTCTTACTTGGTTTAATTGGACAACCTTTGTCACCAACTTTGAAGAATATCTGGTCCATGATTTCACTCCTTGATTTCACTCCTTGATTTCACTTTGATTTCACTCCTTGATTTCACTCCTTGATTTCACTCCTTGATTTCACTCCTTGATTTCACTCCTTGATTTCACTCCTTGATTTCACTTTGATTTCACTCCTTGATTTCACTTTGATTTCACTCCTTAATATGTCGGTTCGTAAGGTACAGCTACGTGAAACTGTCCGTCGATTTCATAACCACCAGTACCGACAAATGACACCTTCACACCCCACTGTTTTTCCACCCGTCTGATAAATTCAAGGCTGTCGGGGCTTAACTCGTCAATCCATTCCTTCCCTGCATCTTCCGGGTTGATGTAATCAATAAAGGTGATAACGAAGTGTGTTGGACGGTTGAGCAATACAGCCCGATCAATTAGGTTGTCATCCCATCCACCAATACGCCGGATTTTCTTGGTGACGGTGGTTTTTTCCTCCACCTTTTTGCCAAGCCGCTCGGACAATTCCTCCCATAACAGTTCATTTTCCAGCGGCCCGGAATTTCCGGCCACTCGGATGGGATAGGTTCTGGCCACAAGCATTACGTCTGTAATCAACTGTGGTGCCAAGCCAATGTCTGCCGCCATCTGTGCAGCGTTGGTGTCGTGGCTGGTAACATAAGGCCATGATCCATGAATCAGTGACAGTGCAGACCCCTGTGCGCCTTCCAGCAGGATTGACTTACCAGCTATGTTTGCCTCGTTGAGCATTTTCACCGTATCCGCCAACATATGAGCAATACCTTCTGAATACTCGGTGTCCTTCGCCAATCTAAATTCCATGGCGTTCCGCTCAATTCTGGCAATTCTTGCGGCTCCTACACCTTCACCGGTGGACCCAATTCTTTTGTGAAGTTCGCCTTGGGTGTGGCCCTCCATGGAAGCAAATTTCTCGTCAAGAATCCCTGCCCGGTAGTCTATAAAAATCCGCTGTTCAATATCTGGGTACACCTGCTTGATTTCTTCCAGTTCCTTTCTAAACATTTTAATATTAATCAGTGCGCCCCGGCCAATCATCACTTTAGCATTCGGATTGGTCCAGCCGCAGGGAATAACCTGCATTTTGTAGACTTTGCCCTCGTGAACAAACGAATGCCCGGCGTTGGGTCCGCCTACCCTCACATGAATATCAAATTGGTTCGCCAAACGGTTGACAATTACCCCCTTACCCTCGGAACCGTACTGTGCACCTACCACTGCCAAAATCCTACCATTCTTTTTCATTGTTATTGTCCTCCTTTGTTTTTTGAATATATTTCCTTGGCTCTCCTTAGTACTTCCTTGTCCTTCCCCATCTTTCGCCGTATTCAAGGTCCACTTTCATCGGAACGTCAAAAGAAGGGATATCTTCCATTATTCTCCTGATGTGCTTCATATATTCGTCAAACCCATCAATAGGGACTTGAAACACAATACTGTCGTGGACCTGCAGGCACATCTTTATTTCCGGTATTTCCTCGTCCAATTTGGTGATAACCACCCGCATCATCTCGGCTACACCGCCCTGAATCAGATTGGACATTGCTTTGTGGGTCGGATTGTAGTTGTCGTATCTTCTAACTCGCCCGGTCCACATTCGGATATATCCCCGCTGTTCGGCCATGGCTTCACATTTCTTGTTCAATTGTCTGAATCCGGGGTACATGGCGTGATATTTGTTCAGATATTGGGCCGCCAGCTTTTCCGGGATTTTAAGTTGTTTGGCAAGGCTGACTTTCCCGATACCATAAATCACCCCGAAATTGAGCCGTTTGGCGGCATCTCTTGGTATTCCAAGTTCTTCAGCCGTTTCCGTGTGCATATCTGCTCCTCTCATTATTTTGTCCCGCATTCGCTCCTCGTTGGCGTATGACGTGCCGATTCTCATTTCCGCCTGACTATAATCCGCCTGCACGAAATAATGGCCGGGTAAAGCTACGAATATATCTTTCACTTTGTACACGTCCGTTTTTCTCGGTATTGCCTGCAGATTTGGATTGCTGGATGACAGTCTGCCGGACACGGTACCGGTCAGGTGTAGGCTGGTATGGATTTTGCAGTCATTGTCCATATGTTCTAAATACTTCTGGTAATAAGTACCAGAGATTTTGCTCCATTGGCGGTATTCGGACACGATTCTCGCCCGTTCGTCACCTTTTTCCATCAAAATCTCCAAATTTTCCTTATTACTGCTTTCAGTTCCAAGCAGGTTACATATCTGCTTTGGCGAATTGGGATTGATGGAATACCCGGCCAAGTCGTTAAGCTGTTCCTGCAGTTCGGACATTTTTCCTTCTGTTTCCGTCATATATTCCTTAATCAAATCCACGTCCACCGACATCCCATTTATTTCGGCCTTGGCGGTGATCAGGCAATATTTATTGACTTCCAGCCATAAATCATAGAGTTTCCAGTTTTTAAGGTGTGGAGTGTAAAAATCCCGCATGGCTTCGGTCAGCCTTACATCGTCCAGCGCATAAGGTGCCACGTCTTCAGCCGGTAGTTTCCACATGGCTCCCTTGGCTTTTTTCGGTGTACTGGCCAACCCTCTTTCCAAAATTTTGTCAATTAACATCTGTTCTTCCAAGCTTGAACCATTCCGGAGGTATTTGTCCGACAGCCTTTTCAGTTGATACCCGACTTTGGGCTTTCCTGCAATAAATTGAACCTTGCCCTCTTTCAGCACATATTCATTTTCGTTCATGAGGTGAGCCGCCAACATGATGTCCTCAATTTTTGATGGTAGCAGGAAGCCTTCAGCCACCAAAAATTGGATATCGAATTTATAATTCCATCCAATATAGGCGGTGTCTGGTCGGGACAGTATTGGCTTGAGCCTTTCCAAGTACTCAATTGGTAGATTCGTTGATCCACCTTCACCCTCGTGTCTAAAAGGAAAATAAAACCGGGTGTCGCCATAGCCAATTACAACACCACAGATTAGGTCACCATGGTAAGGTCTAAGGCCGGTAGTTTCCAAGTCTACCACTAAATAGGGAAGAGGTTGGGATAAAAATCCCAGAGCCTCTTCAAATTTGGATAATGTGTTAACCAACATTTGGACCACTCCCGGCGGCTTTCGGTTCATGCTTTTTACCGGCACCGGCGGCAGGTTCAGAGATCTTGTCAAGTGAATTTCTCTTTTTACCATTATACTCGTCTTCCACCAGATGTAATATAGCCAGGGTATTGAGTACTTCCTTGGGTTCGAATTTGACTTTTTCACCGGGACCGCCAATCCCAAGAGCCATCAAAGTTTCTGACAGTTTCCAGAGTGCGGCAGGTGTTAATGCTGTAAACAGTTTAAATTCCATGCCACTGTACTTACCGTCAACAATAGTAAATGTCCACACCCACATTGGATTCCCTGCTTTTGACGTAGTTTTCTCAATATCAATCACCTTACCCAAATATTCACCTTCTGGTAAAATCATACCGTCTGTCTGTTCAGAAAGGTCAACCTCAAATACTGCGTCCGCCATGGATTCTTTTGGTTCACCGAAAGGATTTGTTGTCATTTTAATTTCCTCCTCTTATTGTTCAGTGTTTAGAAACAGGTCAAATATGTCGGTCAGGTCAAGTCCTTTTGATGTCGGGTCGAGTCCATCTTTCACATCTACAATCAACCCCAGTTCCTTTGAAAACTTCATTCCTCGTGTCTTCGCCTTGAAGATGCCGTACTCCTGTGTTAATAAATGCCCCCCTTCCTTGTCTTTATAGAGATACCACACCATATCCATATAACCCATCACCGATGTCCCAAGCTTGTCTGTAAACTGCGGTCTGACTTCCACAGGTTCCACTGTTTTGTTCTTGGATTCGGTTTTCGGGTATACATTTTGAGGTAGTGCAGTAACTATAACGTTCATCGGTAAATCTCTGAACCATCTAAAAATCCGCTTAAGCTGTGCTGTACTTTTGCCATAGTCATCAATCCAGAGTTCATCGGGTGATCGGCTTTTGTTTTTCTTCATGGCTTCGGTGGACAGGATTTCAAGGTTCAAGGTTTGGCATTCAGTTCCGGAGTCTATAACCACTGTGTTTATATCGGCATAATCGCCCTGTCTGGCCGCCAGTCTCCAAAATTCATCCTCCAGTGTGGACTGATTTTCACCAAGACCCGGCTTTTCGGCTGTGGGTTTAAACTTCTCAATTCCCACAATATTGATGGCCTTTATGTCACCCCGCCCGCCAATAGTGGCCAAACCCCCATCCACATTGAGATAGTAAACATCTTTCATTTTTGGATGATTCTGTGCTGTTGAAGCCAGCCAGGTCTTTCCTATGCCCGGCGGCCCATAAAGCATGACGTTGAGAAATACATTATCATTTTTCACTTGATACATTGTTGTCTGCTCCTTTCAATTGGTATTCGTTTTCCAGCAGGTGGTCCACATCTTGACCCCGTAGTTCTTCCAAACAAAACTCTCTCGCCCAGCAGGTTTTACAGTTGAACGACTGAAGTTTTCTGTAGATATGTTGTGGTTTAACCTGTGACATATCCAGTGCCATGGCTTGAATGACTTCATTCCAAGTTTTCTTGACTTCCAGCGTTGACCGGTAGGCTCTGGATTCTCTAATATACTCGGTGTCCAGTTTTGGCTTCATATCTTCCTCGTAATCTTCCGGGTCCAGTCCGTTTTCAATTAAAGCCGTTTTGTAACTGTCCCAATCAGTGGCAATTTTCGCCCTGCTCATTGACCCATCCTTATTCACTTTTGGTATACTGTTAGGTTTCGCCAAAATCTGTAATGTAATGGTCCCAACGGTACTGATTCCGTTTTTCAGTGCCATATATTGATAGGCCGCCATTTGCAAGTTAACTTCCTCGTCAAACTCTGGTTGAAGCGATTTTCTCACTTTGTAATCTATAATCCAGACGTGACCGGTTTCCTTCTCCACTGCAATCAAGTCGATAAAACCCTGAAATCCGTGCCACCTTTTAATTTTGCAGGTCATGTTGACCTCAACCATAGGTTCACCTAAATAATAGTATACCTCCCATTTTAGCGGATTAAAATACTGAAGTGTTCGTCTGACTATCACAATGGCTGTCTGTTCAATTTCATCAAACTGTTCAGCAATTTGGTCATTCACTGTTTGAATCTCGGCGTTATCTACACCCAAAAGCTTGTCTTCGAGTTCCTTCTTCTTCCACTCGCCAATTTTAGCCTCGTAATCTTCGCCAAGCATTGCCGCAGCCATTCCAGTATGAACCGCTGACCCAAGATTTGGTGCCCGGTCAGTTACTCGTCTGCTAATACCCCGCCGGTATTTAAGATCCCACCGGTAACGACAAGATGCAAACTCCATAAGTCTGGAATAACTGATGACTTCCGGTAAACTACTGGTGTCTGGTATCTTCGTTTCCATTCTAACCCTCCTTTTTAGAAAGCTGATATTGATTCAATGGTCGTGTATTTGTTCCCTTCCTTAAAAATCACCCCGTCCTTTTCCATCAACTTGAGCCTTCGACTGATGGTGGACCGGTGTATTCCCGTCTTTCTTGACAGTTCCGATATATTCATAGGTCCTGATGAGTTGAGTATCTGCAATATGTCAAGGGTCGGGCTGTCTTCGTCTTCCCCCACTTTGACCTGATAATTGAATGGGTGTTCAGTGTTAATATCGAAATCAAGTCTTAACTGGTCCATGTCTCCTCTGACCTTGAAATGTCGAAGGATTGTAATTGTGTTAGGTGTGTCGGTTTTCCTGATCTGCCAGCCGGTTTCCAGAAATGCATTCAGAAACTGACTTCCCCAGAGTCCTTCCCGTTGATTACCCTCAAGTCCCTTTTTGGTATGGTGGGCCAACATAAAGGTACATCCAAGTTTGTCACGCATTCTTTTCAGTGGGAACATGGTTTCAGCTGTTTTGCTCATATAATCGTCCGTTGGTGTAGTGGAATAAAGCGGGTCAATAATCACAAGCTTAGGTTTGATTCTGGTCACCATTTCTTCAAATTCCGCCATGACCTCTGAATCGTTGAATTTGAGCCGCCTTTCTGTATGAAAATAAATAGGAAGTGATGGTGGTAAACTTACATCGTCGCCGCTGAACAGGTTATACCGGGTGGTGATGATAGTGGCCACTCGTTCAGCCAATTGGCCGTGGAAGTCTTCCTGCTGTACAATTACTACGGGACCGGTTTCGTTCACTTCGTATTCACCAAGAAACGGCTTACCACCTGCAATTGATACCGCCAAATCCAAAAGAAGCCAAGTCTTGTATGTTCCCGGCGGCGACACCATGAAAGCGATTGTTTGAGAAGGCAACCAATCATCAATAGCCCATTTGATGACATCTTCTCCATAGCAGGACATATAATCACTTATTTTCATAATATCAAATCCTGATTGATCTGATGTTTTGGCAGATGCTTTTTCCTTCTTCTGCTTTTCCACTCTATTAAATGTCTTGTTGACAGAATGGACCACTCTCTCCAGTTCGTCTTCATTAAGTGGCGGACTGTTCTTGCTGTTCCATTCTCGTATTAGATTCAGGCAAATATCTACCGGAATCCCTTTGGAAAAGTAATATCCGGCCAGCTTTGCACAGGAGTCATTCCTTTTACCGCCCTTCACTCCTTTCATGAGTTCTGAAATCCAACCGTCTTCATTCAGGTTCTCCACCGTTTCCGGATAAAACTTCTTAAGTTTTGCGGTGTCGAAGATGCTTCTGGAGCCTTTTCTCACCCATTGATATTCGTTTCCATTTTTATGGATACTCGGTGGTGCCACGATGTAACCCCGGTCGCTTCGGATATCAATTCCTTCTGTCACTGCGTTTTTGATTGGTTCCTCCTCCAAGTAAGGATAATCATAAATCAAATGAAATCCACCGGAGCCGGTCTGGGAAATCATTCCTGTGGGCATTACTTCGTAAACCGAATTATAATCTCCTCCTTTTTCCGTGTCAATATCTACTGCCACTATACCCGAAATCCGGCCAGTTATAATCCCTATATTTGCGGACGGGTATCTGGTCCACCATTGTATTACCTCTTCAGATGTTGCTATTCTTTCGTTATACTGCGCCCACATAAAACCTGATATCGGCTTTTTGTCGTTTGGTTGCAACGGAATGACGGAATAACCGGCTCCAATATATTCCAACGCCGCCTTCAACATTGGATTTTCCAAGATTATTCCTCCGTTTCGTTAAAATATTGATGATTGAAGAATATTTCATGGGTTTTCACTTTGTAAAGATTGGCATACTTGTTCAAATCTTCTTCCTTGATGGACCTGTCCATGTTCTCATGTTTTGAAACCATGGTGAAATCTATTCCGATGATCTTGGCTACCTCCTCCTGTGTTAGTTGTCTGTCTTCTCTGAATTCCTTAAGTCTGTTTGGCAAAATTCTCATTTTCTAACCTCCTTTCCTCCTTTGATTGGTGTGTACTTCCATTATATCACATCTCGGTGTTTTTTGTCAAGTATTTCTTTGACGCATTCCACTGATTCTACAAAATAACCCTTCGCTCCGGACTTTCGCCATAATTCCATGGTGGCCGCCTGTAATTCTGTAATCTTACCGACTTCTGGTCGTTTAACTTCAAAAAGAAATAAAAATCCATCAATAGAACAAATAATATCCGGGTTTCCCCGTTGCCTTCCATTTTGTGACCACTTGACTGCTCTGCATTGAACATCATAAATTTTGGGTACTTCTTCATTCAAAAATTTAAGTATTGATTTCTCGATGGTCTTTTCTAAAGGTATTTTGTTGTATTTAGTCATCATATGTGACTTCCTTTCTGGTTCGTGGTTTGGCGGTTATGCGTCATAAACCATTACGCCTTTTCTTTTGTCATTCGTTCCAATCCTCCCCCGGATAGTCAAGTGCATGTGCCAACTTTATTCTGCAAAGTGCGCATAACCAATACTCAAAATACTTCGTCTCTAAATCCGGACCATTAAAATATCTTGTTCTTGGCATTTTTATTTTCATGACATGTCCTATGTTTTTACAACTGCAACAACTGTGATTATCACTCAATGGTACATGTGTTCTGAACTCCACCATTTTCACATTCTCCTTCCATGGTTCGCATCATCCCGATTATCCGCCACTACTCTTTCACCCACACCGTCATCGTCTGCCTGCCCCAGTTTAACGCTTGTCCACGTGTGGCAAACATTAAATCTATGTGTTTATCGCTTATCAGGCCCCCTCTGTCATGTACCACTCCCACACCGTAGCCCGGTACATATATTTCAGTGCCAAACGGTACGCTTGGTCCGGCGGCTATGCTGATACCCGGCTGTGATGGTTCGCCGCTGGCTGTGACTGTTGGGTCACCGCTGTAACAGACACCTTCCACTGCCTGCGGGTCAAGTGGTGCGTAGCCTGTTAGTTCCATTTCCACTGGACCCCATTCAACCCGTTGTTCTGCTTTCAAGTCCACCACTTGTTCGTGGTACGCTTGAATGATATCTTGCTGGAACCGAACATCGCGCCTTAGTTCGTTGATTTCTTCATGGGCGTCTATAGATGGCATTTTTAGCGTTGTAATAGACGTTCCGGCATATAGCCCTAAAACGAAAAATAAAAAGCAAAATACCCCAATTCTGATTATCCCCAATTTCATGCTCACCCCTCCTATTGTTTATTTCTTTGCCCCGTGCCGCAGAAACGGCCCTATCCCGTACGTGTCACATATCGCCTCCGCCTTTTGCTCCGGCAGACTGTTAACGCGTATGACCGCCCGGTCATGGTCGCCGACAAACTGCGTCATGGTCTTGTAAAAGGCACAGTCGTCTGGGCACGGTTCCACGTTTAGCGCTGCGCACTGCACCTTGCCGCGCGGCTTCGGCGTAAAAGCGAAGCAGTCATTTCTGATTATCCCCAATTTCATGCTCACCCCTCCTTCCTCCGGTTGTATTCGGCCACCGTCATGGTGGTCAATATGGACGCGGTTGGGTCGAGATACGCGCCCATGACCATCTGGTCATCCCTGAAATCGACGAAGACGCACAGCCCCAGCGTGTCCACTGCTGCGTCGAAAGCGTCAGGGCTCACCTCTACGTCGATCACGTCAGTGCCGTCCGCATACGGCTGCACGTTGATCCGGTGGACCGTGTCTCCCAGAAACGCCCGCAGCCTTTCAACCTCCAAAAGAATGTTCTCGGTCTGCCTTTCTTTTTCAAACATAATTCTCCCCCTCCTTTTACCGCAACGCCCCGTAGAAGCACGCTTCTTCCTCGCAATGGGGGCAGATCACGCAATGCAACTCGATCCCTCGGTTGCCGTCTGCATCCGTGTTCTCCACCGATGTGGTGACGCGGGGCCGGTAACTCTCCTCGCCACAGAACTCGCATTCATATACATACGGATCCATTTGTACTCCTTTCTGCCGGGCTTTAGCCGGCCCGGCTCGGCGCCCTTTGCTATCCCTCTATCCCCGTCCAGTCGATGTTGCGGATGGTGGCGTTTCCCCAGTCATGGGGTTCCACTCCCTCTTCCTCCGGGAACAGCAGATCGATCGCGTTTCCTTTGTACAGCTCGATCATCTGTTCGATGAACACATGGTCGGGATAGGAATACTCCCGTTCGTCCTCGTCATACAAAACGATGTCTTTCCAGCTTATCTTTTCCATTTCTCCCCCTCCATTCTTGTTCGTAGCCTGGTCTATCATGTCCCAGGCCAGCGCCTCAAAATTCTCGCCATCCACTGCTGCCCACTCGCTTTGGCGGCCAAGTGCCTCCGCGAGGCCTTCCAGTTCATGGAGGCTCCAGACCTCCATCTTACCCTGTCGTTCTGCCAAGAAAACTGTTTTTTCGTTAATAGTCATTTTCAATTCCTCCTTTTATTTATTTATTTCCTTACCTTGCTGTTGCTTTCCCGTTGCTGTCTCTTACTCTTAAAAGCCTGTCTTCCCTTGCTGCCTTAGTGTCTGTGGTTGTTTGGTCCGCTTTATTTCTTATCTGGATTGCTTTCTTAGCTGCTGTTATTAAGCCTGTTTTAAATTCTTCTTTTTCTTCTTCTTTCTTTGCCAACCTGCCTACTTTTTTGTTGTCCTTGTCATACATTCTTTCAATCAGTTCGTTTATGTTCTCTGGCTGTAATTCCTTCGGGAATTTTATTTCCTTTTTGATTTGTTCCAATTTTTCGTTTGTCATCTTCATATCCCCTTTCGGTGGGTGCTTGTTTTGTGTTTCCCTTATCTTCTAACTTCATTATATCATGATAGCCTGCCCAGT
>Ga0207421_10007716_pt1 | contig 11378 bp, 6 predicted proteins | sample SodLakKL_010_SED_4_FD_187542 | JGI IMG/M metagenome (GOLD analysis project Ga0207421, IMG submission 187542) | Alkaline sediment microbial communities from Lake Tanatar, Kulunda Steppe, Russia - 8KL_010_SED (SPAdes) (version 2) | ecosystem: Environmental > Aquatic > Non-marine Saline and...
GTCCAACATATGCCAATCCGGCCAGGCTGACCTGGACCTCGAAATCGCTTATAACAGTCAGCCAGGTTTCCAGGGAAGGCCCGGATGATTTCTTTCAGGCAGAGAGCTTTTTTGCCGTGAATAAATCCCAGAAGGTAAGAGTATTGACTGGAACATAAAGAATCGGATGGTTATGGCGAAACTGCGTTAAGTCCACTATGCCTGCCAAAGCCTTAATCTGGCTCGATGCTGTCCGCCCGCCACCGGTTAAACTTTCCTGCAAGCGCCGGAGACGTGTAGATTTAAAACTGCCACCTTCGATACATTTTAATAAGGCCGCATACTGTTTCAAGCGATCCGAAGCCTTTGTCACGGACCGCGGTGATAGATCCTTCCACAGCCGCACCGGTTAAAGCTGGTTCGTTAATCAGCGGTGTTGTTACCTGGGCCGCAATAGAGATGATCAGGCTCTTTATTCCCATTGCCGGAACCTGGGCTTTTATTGCTTACCCCCTGTATCGCCAGCTGTGGCTCATTCAGCCGGCAAGCACCTTCGGCATTATCGGCACCGGTATGCTTGTGATGATGATCAATTATGTTTTAGCCTTGCTGGTGATCGGGTGGATGGATAAAAAGTGGCATCCGCAAAGCACTGGCGCTGAACCTACTCCGCCCCTGAAACTCGGCCTGACCCGGCGCTGGTCCATAATCGGCGGCTCAATCCTGGCCGGATGGATTGTCCTCAGCCTGGCTATCTGGAACTCTTCACTTGATACCCCTGAAATAAAAATTGCAGTCGTTCAACCCGAAGTTTCACCGATAGTAAGTATTAACCGGGGCGCATAGGGACAAAGGGACGCTTCTCTTTGTCCCGTTTAGATATTTTGATACATAGCGTTGCTATTTTCATTCAACCTGCAGTTGCTTGACACGAACAAGATCTGGCCCTAACTTGCAGCAACCTGCGTTTTTTATATAAAATATTGCTATATAACCTGCTTTTTTAACTTAATAATGCAACTTTTAAATTCCCGCCAATTTATAGCTCATGCCTTTTTGAAAGCCCGGCTTCCTGTTCGGGATAGAACCAGTGCGACATGGCATGGATGATCATTGGATGCATAGTCCGACTGAACCTGACTCGCTGGCGCACCGGGAGAATACCGTTAGACTCACTGAAAGGGGTGCTAATCCAGACCCACTCTCCTTCTTCAATCTTATACTTCGCAGCAGTTTCAGGATGCATCGTTACCAGGGGATCCTTGAATAACCGCCGGGGGTAACGCAGGTTGCGCTGCATGCTGTGCAGAAATTCAATATTCCGTCCTCCCGAAATAAAGACCAGAGGAAACTCTCCGGCAGAATCGGATTCCAGGCTGTCCGGTGGTGCAGCATGAAAGGGCAGCGGATCATATCCATACTTTTCAAGTAGGTCCGAGTAGAGCTCTACCTTTCCTGACGGTGTCGGAAAACCATCCTCCTCCCAATTGCGATACTGCAAATCCCACGGCCCGATCAAACCTTTTTCTTCCAACCGGTTAAAGGTTATGCCCACCGGTTCCAGCCGCCAGTTGTTGTAACTCTCGGCAGATGATAGCTCAACAAAGGTTTTTAGCTTAAGCGCCCTGGCCAGCATGCCGCAGACTTCCCTTTCATCCATCGCTTCTCCCCGCGGCTTGAGAACCCGGCGAGAACAACCGATAAAGTTGAGATAGTGCTGATCATGAATACGCTCTCTTTTTAGCCAGGTTGCAATCGGCAGAATATAGTCGGAAACCTCGACAGTAGGTGTTATGAAGAAATCCATGACCACGGAAAGATCAAGAACCTTGATTGCCCTGGTCACCTTGAGCAAATTCTGCAGGCCCGTTACCGGATCATGGAACCAGACAACCGCCTTGATACGGCCATCGAGCAGGTAATCGAGAGCCATATGTGGGTGTTCGTCCACTTTCCAGGAAACCGGCGAGACAGGGTCATAGTTCAGGGGGTACTCCTTCGCCCCGGGCCGCTCCATACATACCTCTTTGGGCGGCGCCCAGCTGACCGGTTCATCGCCAATTTGAAAAGAAAAGAAGCTGATCGGCCGCGGCGTCGCCGAAGAAGCATGAAGCAGGTTGCCCCCGGGAACGTCTGCATTCTTTGACATAAGACGGAAAACTGATCTATTTAACTTTTCCTTTTCACATAGTGAGTAGAATAGATTTCCTCAAGGTTAGGTCTACCGCTTTTACTGAATCGCAGACGCTTCTTGTGTCCTTTACCCCACTTGTTATAAACAGTCCTCGAAGGATACAAACCTCGGGAGAGAGCACAAGCCCGCAGCTCGTCTAAGATAGTATTAAGCTTGCCAAGACCTCCGGCAGCAACCTTTTCCAGGTAAGCAATTTTCCCCATACGCCAATCCCGGTAAACTTGCGGTGAAATCACTCTCATACTGATAAAAAGATCAACCGGGCTGACATAACCCTTTTCAGCAACAAGGTCCGTTACGGCAGTTCTTGTTTTTTTTCTTATCTCTGCCCTGTTCATGCTTTAATCCGAAAAAAGCTCCTTTCCTTGAAAATGAGGCAGCTCGTATTCCTTAATACAAAATGATCGAATTCTTAACATTTTTATTTTACAGCCCCGGCCAGTAATTCATTACTGCCGCAGGGTAGCAATTACCCTGTTGATGGCTGTTTTGACCTTCTTGTACTCAATATCAGCCCAGGCCTCCAGTAGGGGTACGAAGCGCTGGTCGCCGGTCGCTTCAATCTTTTCCAGGAGCAGCAGGATCATCTGCCTGTTCCGATCTTTAAGTTCCTGAACAAATGAATAATCGCCGTGGGGGATAAGATCCCGAAGTTTATGCAATAGCTCCTCAGCGTAGGTCTCTCTTTCGATCTCCCAGCCTGCCTCGGTGAAGAGCAGCACCGGCAGGCGATAGTTATAGGTGACCTCCAGGTACCCATCAATAATTACCCGGTCTATCCGTGAAGTGACTTCGGCCAAGGTCAGGTTGCTGTAATAACCGTAGGCCGGGTTTTCATCAAGCTTCATTTCCAGCAGCTTTTTATCCCTGGAGCCTTTCAATATCTTGGCCAGCATACTGCGTCCTCCAGAATTGATGAGATCATCAGCGCCGCGTAAAATAGCCCTGACTTCATCCGGACTCAAACTTGATTGTTTCAGCGGCTGAAGGCGATATGGAACTCTCCTCGCTTTCTTTCCCAAGGGTTGTGTCCCCTCCCTTTTGGCTTTTGAAGATACCCAGTCTTCCTCTTCAAATATTACTCCGTGCCGCCCCCGGACCTTACGCGTGGGCCCGCGTTTGATCGTTTCAATCGCCATCAGCTCAAGCGACCTTAAGCCGGGACCATCGGCATCGTCAACCAGCATCGACACGTCAGCATCAAACTCATCGGCGATATCATAACTCTCATCCGGCCGACCTCATAGCCTGATTAGTTTTTATATTCAATAGTCACTATTTTTCTGATCCCATCTCTTGTTTACCGGTCAATTGGAAACTCAGTGCGGGACAACGTATCAGAGGATAGTAAATCTTTATCGTCTTCAAACTTGCAGTAAGGAATCAGCATTTCTTCCCCGAGATGATTGACATAATGCACCATACCCCTGGTGCCGTCAATTTTAAAACACAGACCGGTTAGCTTGGCCAGCCATTCCATCCAGTTGTTCAGTAAATCCAGCGGCATGTAGGTAATGCGCCGCAGGAACCTATCGCTTTGAACGTTGGCATGGCCAACAAGAATAAGGTGATCCATGGCCCTTGTGCAGGCGACATAAAAAAGCCTTTTCTTTTCGGCAATAAGCTTGTCACGCAGCCTTTTCTTTATGATTCGCTTAATCAAGACCGGCTCTGACTCCCAGTCATTTTCAGGGTTCGGAGCATCAAGACCGATCTCGGGGGTTTCCCGGACAGTCATTGTTCCAGAGCCAACATTCAGCTCATGGGGCACAGCTTCTGCATAGATGGCCTCTCTTTCTCCCAGGTTGAAATTGGCGGCCAGATCGGGAACAAAAACCACCGGGAATTCGAGCCCCTTTGATTGATGGACAGTCATAATTTGCACCGCGCCACCAAGGCTTATATCAATATCAGCTTCGCCCTCTTCTTCGATATAATCGATCCGGTTATTAAGCCATTCAGTAAGGTAATCGATATCAGCGCTGTCTTGCAAGACCAGGTCGCGAACATTATCCATCAGTTTTTCCAGGTTCGACACTGCCTGGTCCCCACGGTTACCACGACTTAAGCTGACATAATAACCGCCTTCGTTAAATACCAATCGCAAAAAATTAACCAGCGGCATGCGCCTGGAAAGTTTAATCCAGCGACCAAGATTAGAAGAAGCATCAAGAAGTGCTTCTTTATCCCGGGTTGAAAATATTTGTGCCAGGTCTTTTTCTTCTGACTGCGAACTTTTAGAAACGCCAGCAAACTCTGCCGCACAATCCTGCAATTTTTCCCAGAGAGTGCTGCCGAAGGGAAGCTGAGATAGCAAAAAAAGGCCCTCGTCTGAAAGATGTCCTGCAGGAGAGCGCAAAAAAGCAGACAGGGCGAGATCGTCATCCTGGTCGATAAGAAAATTCAACAGGTTGCCTATATCGATAACTTCCTGGCGCTGGTAAAAACCACGCCCCCTGACCACACTAAAGTTTATTTGACATAAACGCAGGGCCTCTTCGTAGGTTTTGATCATGGTCCGCCGATTAAGTAAAATAGCAATCGCCGGGCGACCCCTGGCGGCCTCTTCGCGCACGCGGGCATATTTACCGTCATCACCAAAGAAAATTTCTTTAATCTTATCGGCAATGAGGAGAGCTTCCTTAAAGTGTGGTTTTAATTCAAGCTGCTCGTTTCGGCCGGTGTTACTTTCACTTTCCCCGTCTTCACCGGGAACATAGCTCATGGCATCATCCTGCTTCTTGGAGCTGTCGACAAAAAACAACTCCACACTGCCGGGACTATCGTTGCCGGAACACCGCAGCAGCTGAGGGCGGGCATCATGCTCTTCATAAATATCCCGGGTCAGCAGATCCTGGAAATAGAGGTTAAAAAACTCAATTGGCACAGCTGCAGACCGGAAATTATCGGCAAAAATTATTTCCCCGCTGCGCACGGTCCGGTCATCGCTTATTTCAGAAACATACTGATAAGTATAGTCCTGGGCTTGATTAAGCTGCAGTTCATAATAGTTTTGATCACAGCCGCTTACCCGGTTTGCTTCTTTCAAGTCTTCGCGAACCCTGGAAAAAAGGCGGACATCACCGCCGCGGAAAGAATAAATGGCCTGCTTTTCATCACCGACAACAAAAACCCTGGGGTTTATAATTCGACCGGAAGAATCTGCTGCGATTTTTTTTATTATTTTCCACTGCAGGTCATTAGTATCCTGGAATTCATCAACCATAACATACTGGAAGCGATCCCTTAATTCATTGAGGATGGGCCTGTTCTTTTCCTCATCCAAAAGTTTTTCCGTCCTTAGCTGCAAATCCTGAAAATCCAGGTAGTTTTCTTCATTTTTTTGCTCGTGATATGCCCGCAGGCAATAGCGGGTTACATAAGCCAGGGCTTTCAAAATTGCAAAGCCATTTTTCTCATGCTCCTCTACAACTTCAAAACCTTCAACGGGAAAAGCTTCAAGCCGGTAGCGCAGGGAGAGAAAACAGTCTTTTAGCTCTTTGAAAGCATGTTCCGGCCAGGCTTTCGGAGCGCTTCCGGTTATCTTTAAAGCCTGGATTAAAGCACTTTTAAACTCTGATAACTCCTGCACATTTATAACGGAAGCGCTGGCGCAATCTTTAAATCCCCCGGCAATTTCTTTTTCCGCGATCTGGGAAATCTCCTCTTTGAAAACCTTGATCAGGCTCATGGCCTCTTCCCGTTTGCGATCCGCCGAATAGTTTGTCCCCGGCAAATAGGCGTCCATCTCTTCAAGCATCCTCAAGTGCTTTTCCAGGGTACCGCTGGCATGTAACTTGTAGGTGATTTCCCGCAAAATGATGTTGCGGTAATGTTCCAACATTTTCCAATATTCCGGCCAGTTCCGCTCATTCATCTGCTGCAGCCAGTAGCCGCTATCTTCTCGCTTTTGGATAATCTTATAGACGCATTCAGCGAGAGCCGCCCGTGAAAACTCATCACTTAATACTCGGATATGAGGCTCATCTGTTATCGCCGCCAATTCCCGCAGCGATTTGTTGACACTTTTACGCAGAAAAAATACCTTTTCCGTTTCATCTAGAACCCGAAAATAAGGATCAATACCGGCTTCGATGGGATATTCCCTCAGCAGGGCCGCGCAAAAAGAATGGAAGGTGCTGATATAATTGTGCAAAAAAGTATCTTTTAATTTCTGAAAATGCACCTCACCTGTTTGAGCTAATTCCTTCTCAATGGCCTGATAGATCCGTTCTTTCATTTCAACAGCTGCTTTGTCAGTGAAGGTTAGCACCATTAAGCGGTCCAGGTAGTGCTTTTCACGTCCCAGGATTTTGATTATCCGACGGGACAGGACCTCGGTTTTGCCGGTGCCCGCCCCGGCTGTTACAGCCATATTCCGCTGATAGTCGGTGGCCAAATGCTGATAAAGTGTCGGAGCAAAGATATTGCTCATAATTTAGCTCTTTTCCCCATTTCCCTAGTATTTAAACGCCGGTTTGACCCGGTATAGGTTAGGCTCATTTTGCAAGTTATAGTAGAGACGGTCCAGGCGCAGCTGATCTTTACGACAGAGCCTGTGAAAAGAACAGTTAGCGCAGGACTGGTCTGTTTCATGGCAAAGCGGTAGATGAAAAACACCCTTATGCATCAGCCCGTGAATCCTTAAGACCTCTTCGCCGATGGATTGTATTTTTCCATAAAATTCATCATCACCCAAAATACCCTCACGCTGTCCGGAAAAAAGCGGTTCATCATCGCATACCTGGCTTTTTTGCTTGGCCCTCAGGCTAGCCTTGGCCAGGTAACCACCGCGTTTGATCTGTTTGGGGTTCTTTACCAGGTAAACTCCTGCCCCACCCACTGTTTTGCCGCTGAAAAATTCTTCGGCATTTTCAACCAGGTACAGCAGGGCCAGGGGCAAGTCAAAGCGCAGGCCCCGCAGCATTTTGGACACATCGCCCGTTCCAGCAGTGGAATACTGAAAGATAATCAGGTTGTCTTTAGCCGGTGCCAGATCAATACGATCTATGGTTATATCTACTGCCAGCTGCCCCTGCAGACTTAAAGTTCCTGACAGTTTTCCCGCGTATGGCACCAGCCGTTCGGGAGAATCATTTTCAAAAGCAAGGAAAGCTTTGAACAAGCCAGGCCGCCTGGCTACCTGATCATTTAGACCAGCTATAAGACGATCTTGAAATCTTTTTTCAAAAGCATCGGTAAAATCATTTTCCCGTTCCGCAAAATAACTGGTAATACTCTCATACAGCATCTCTGCTGCATCCACCGGAGCATTCCCCGCTTTAGCAGCAGCCTGGTTATACTCCTGTAAAAAAGAGCGGATTAAGGTGCCTTTTTCAGTGGTATCAGGATGGTAATCGGGCTCTTTTTTAAGGCCCATGATATTATCCAGGAAAAAACGCAGGGGACAGGAAGCGTATCGCTCAATTACTTCCGGTGTAAATGTAATAGGGGCCACAGATTCTGCGAGCTTTCCTAAAACAATGTTTCCCCTGCCAGGTCCTGCAGTATCGTTATCTGCAGCTGCCGTGAGGAAAAGACCGTCAAATTCTGATAAAGAAGAAACACTCATGGTCAGCCCGTCAAAGCGTAAAATATCCAGGAGACGCCGAGCATAAACCGGGTCCATTTGATACATTTCTGAAAGCAGGGGCCGGGCCCGCTCATAACTTTCATCAACATTTTTACCAATAATAATCAGTTTTTCCCGGCTGCTGACAGGCTTTCCGTTTATCAGGTCAATTTTTTCAGCATCCTGGCCCCCGGTCGTTTCTTCCTTTTTTTCCGGAAGCTGTTTCATCAGCTCCAGGATGAAAGGGGAAAGTGGCAGCATCCGCCCGTTATAGGTAACCGGGGCACTTACGTAAAGTGCCTTCCTTGTTGAACGCACCAGGTGGTAAAAACGATTGCGGGCATAGTCCACGCTGGTATAGACCCTGGCCAGGCCCAGGCCTTCTTTCTGGGGCTGCAGGAAGTTAAACTCATCTCTGCCCGGAAACTCCCCGTCCACCAGGCCGCAAATGAAAATATAGTCAGCGGGCCGGTAATGACCCTGTTCGACCGGTTCAACACTGACCGCCGGCTTCTCCACTGCTCCGTTTTCTAGGGGCTCAGGGAGAAACCGATAGGTGAAGCGAGCTTCTTTCATCAACCTTTCAAAAATCCTGATCAACTCACTAACCGGCAGGCTGGTTTCAGGATCCATTTTTTGCACCAGGCCGTCGAGCAGGTCTTTGACCTCACTGACAATACGCCTGTCTCTGCTTTCAACTATCACATCAGTTGAACTTTGGCCTACTGCTATACTGGTATAAAGAATTGGGTCAGAGATGTTTTCTTCAAAATTAAATCGCTTCAGGAGATCAAGCACGGCAGCCTTAAAACCCCTGCTGGTCAGGCGCGACTGCCCGAATGAAAGAGCTTTTTCAGCTTCTTGCATGACAAAAAACTGCTGTAATGCCTTATAGAAAGTTTCTTTCTTTTCAGCTTCACTATTCCAGGCCAATTTATCCAAATAAAGCGCCACAACCTTTAATACAGGCGTACCCGGGGCCGGGTTGGCAACCCGGTATGCCTTGCGGGAGAGGGTTTTTATATATTGATAATCAAGTTCAATTATCAGGGAGCTTCCCCATCCTGTTTTTGCGGTCATTTCCTGTTCGCTTAATATATTAAGGCCTGCGGAAACCTGGTATTCATATAGCTCATGCAAAGAAAATTCGGTTTGGTAGCTGATATAAGGGGAGGAAAATATCATTTCCCGCAGGGTAAAAGGGTTGGCAGTGGTCCTCTGGCATACCAGGGCATTAATGACCATAGCAGATGGGAATGAGACAAGCGGCAAGCCTTTGCTTAAGTTATAGGGGATGCTGTACTCTGGGAAAACTTCTCCAATAAGAGTACTGTAAAGATCATATTCAGGAAGGATTACCTTGATCTGGCTTAAATCTGCGCCTCTGTTTTCCAACTCCTTTATATGCATGGCCATGGAGGTTACCTCCATGTAGCGATTGTTTTCTCTGCTGATATATAACTGCATATCATCTTTGCATTGATTCTCTCCTGTCGATTGAAAAAGAGATCGGGCTACCGGGGAAAATGGATCAATATGACCATCGCCTGAGAGAAGATCTTCGATCTGCCGGGATGAAAAATCCGCAAGCACTTCAGCCAGGCTTGCTTCAATTCTTGCTGCTTGTTCAGAGGCCTTGTCATCTATACAATGTAAAAATACAGCCTGCGGAGCATACCGCAAAAGATATTTGAAATACTTAGCTTCCAGGGAAGTGAGGTGAGAAAAACCAAAAAACACAAAACCTGTTCCTCTTTCAAAGCCAAATCCGGAGCATAAGTTGTCTTCAGTAACCCGGTTACAGAAGCTCTCCAGAGCGCTTCTGTAATCAAAGCCCTGCTCGCCGAGCCGCTCTTCATATTCGTTATATATTTTAACCAGGTCATTTTCTCTAAAACCCGGTTTTTCAATCTTGAAATCAAAAAAAGCCTGCTTAAGGTTTGTGGTAGAAGCGCGGCGAAAATTGTTGATAAAAGCGGCAATCGCCTTTATATAGCCCTGACGGTGGGTTTCCATGTTCAAATATGGCACCAGGCCGGTATTTATAATTGTACCGATAATCGATTCCATGAAAGGAATTGATACTAACCCTTTTTGACCAAGGGAACTTACAGCATACCTTTCCACAAGCTCTGTAACAGTGTATATTTCAGTTTGATCAAGGTAGCTAAACAATGACGCCATATATTCTTTGTACTCACTATCGGGAATAATCATAACAAGAGGCTTAGACGGCATCCATTTATCCTGCTGTTCAATTATAACTGGCCAGGAAACCGCCCTGAATACTTTTCTATCAGACATACTGGAAGTTGCCTCCGTGATAATTGCCGGGGAAATATTGCTGAAATAAATATAACAACACTTACAGTTTAATCATCCCGACAAATCCTGTCAAGAAAATCACCAGCAGAGAGAGGTTAGTCAAACCCCTTGCTGAAGACAAAGGGACGGGTCATCTTGCGCAACAGCCTTCCCTCCAGCGGAATTACCCGCTTTCATCAGCAGCATGCCGTTGTCCGACTTCCTACCGGGCATTTGGCTTCCTTGTGGTCTTAGCACTTGTCGGCCATACTCTCTTTTGAGTCCCGGCAGGACCTCCCGTGTTCACATCGTGTTGCTTTGTGTAGCATGCCAGGGTCCTGCGACTCCGAGGGCATTGAAAAGGCCCTGCTCAAAGGCAAAAGAGTTCATAGATTCTTTTTAAGAATGCGGTCTTTCTGTCCGGTAGAAAAAGACGAAATAAGCCGCCTGGCTGTCGAGGTCGGTTGCCCGGTCAGGCAGGGGTAAGGTTGTTTAAAACCACCCTGTATGATGCCAGCAACTCTAGTGTGAGTTTCCTACACCTTTTCCAAAAATCTGCCTCAAACCTTTTAAGCATGGGAGCTGCCAGAATCAAACCTTGTATAAACTAAAGGCCTTATTTGTCCAAAACCTGGCATATTTTTAACAGTTACGACTCCATCCCTTCAAACTGAACTTTTTACTCGGTTTACTTTGAAACCGGTCAGTGAAACAATCTCGCCTATCCTGACTTTTTCAAGATATTCCAGGAGGGTCTCGATACTGTAATTATACCCAGCTTCATTGGCTTTTTCCCAAACCATATGAGAAGGCAGCAGGCCAGTTAAGCAAACAAATGTATAAACCTTGACTATCTGATCGGTCCAGTTAACCTGCGGGCGGAATATGCATTATTTTATTTCTTTATACAAATAATGTTACTAATTAACCCTTTTCACATGCTAAATATCCCCGTCCTCTTTATGTTTTTACATATAACAATTTAACATTCACCGGTTATGCTGATTTCACTATTACCTGATCCTGGAAGTTTACCCTATCCAGTCAGCCAGGTTCAGATCTTCAATACGGCTGAAATGCTTTGTATTTCCGGTAACCAGCAGATCGGCAGCCTCCAGTGCGGTTGCAGCAATCAAAAGGTCAGCATCAGCTAAAAGTGTACCCTTCCTTTGCGTGCCAGCCTTTAAACGTCCAACCCTCCGTATAATACTGCGGTTTGATTCTACAGTTTTAGCGTTCGACAGGTGCAGAATAAACTTGTTATAATGTAACTTGCTTAATAATGCAAGCTGTTTAAAGGATGACTATTTTTGCATAACAATACAGATG
>Ga0207421_10007717_pt1 | contig 11376 bp, 9 predicted proteins | sample SodLakKL_010_SED_4_FD_187542 | JGI IMG/M metagenome (GOLD analysis project Ga0207421, IMG submission 187542) | Alkaline sediment microbial communities from Lake Tanatar, Kulunda Steppe, Russia - 8KL_010_SED (SPAdes) (version 2) | ecosystem: Environmental > Aquatic > Non-marine Saline and...
CGGCGGCACTTCCGGGCCGGGAACGAGCGGTGGCCCGGGCGGCCAGACCCCGCGCCCTGGCGCCGGCCCCGGCAGACCGGGTCCCGCGACCAGCGGCGCCGCCGCAACCAGCGCCGGCGCCAGCACGGGAAAGGCCTCTGAAACCGGTTTCCGCCCCCTCAGCCCCGACGAGATGGACGCCGAACTCGACCGTCTGGAAGAGGAAGAGCGCGCGATCGCCGAGAGGCGCGCCGCCCGGGAACGGAAGACCGGGACCGCAGCGGAAGACAAAAACACCCCCCCGCCAGCCGAAGAGACACGAACCCCCGGCAACGGCTAACTCCCATGGCACTGCGCCACCCCTGACGATGAAATTCCCCCTCCCCCGCCTGTGCGGGGTAGGGTGACGATCAAATCACCCCCGCTTGCGGGGGAGGGTTACGATCAAATCCCCCTCCCCCGCTCGCGGGGGAGGGTTGGGGTGGGGGTGCGGCGTCAGGCTCGGCCCTGCCGTCCAGCGCACCTGCGGCGCGTTCGCGAGCAGGCTCGCCCCTGCAGGGGCCGGGGCAAGCGATCCAGGGGGCCAGCCCCCTGGGCGACATCCCCCGGCGCCCAATCGCCGGGAGGGCTCGCCTCCCAGGGGGGCCGCCTCTGCCGTCAGACCTCCTCGGCCTCCAGGACCTCGGCCTCTTCACCGAAGATCTCGACGTACGCACCGTACACGGCCGCGAGCACCACCGGCCCCAGCACCAGGAAGCCCAGGCCCAGCGGAATCATCGCGAAAAATGCAAGAACGAAGTAGATCAGGCTGAAGATCACCAGCGGCCCCAGGTTCATCAACGTGCCGCGCACGCTCGCCGGGATCGCCTCCCCGATCTCCAGTCCGCGGAAATAGACCAGCGGAATCGAGAACGCGAGCACCGCGAAGACCACCAGGTACAGCAGCAGGATCACGATCAGCCCAAAGAAGCCGATACCGGCCAGCGGAAAGGCCATCGTGTCGCCCATGCCGCCCGTGGCGCCGCCCATCTGCGCGGCGCCGCCGACGAACAGCGCCATCACCACGGCCATCACCACCGCAGCCAGCAGCGCCACCAACCCCAGCAGCAGCAGGGGCACCCGTCGCTCGTGGTCCTGAATTGGCTGGAACAGATGGCCGACACCCACCGTCTGTTCCGCCTCGATGTCGTGCGCCATCTTCATGAACCCGGCCACCAGCGCAGGCGTGATCACCGCCATCACCAGCCCGCCGATCAGGGGAACCAGATTCAGCACGATACTGATCACGAAGAAGATCACGAAGCTCAGGACCCAGGTCACCCAGTCCCTCGTGAAGGTGCTCCAGCCGCGCCCGAACAGTTCCCATCCCCGGCTTAACGGCATCGTGCGGATTTCCATGGCCTTCCCCCCCTGTAGATGAGCCACCATTAACGGGTTTCCAGCGGGGCCTTGTCAAACGGACGGGCGGCCGGCCCGCAGCCCTCTATCGGTCCGATTCAGACCCGCGACCCCTTCGCCGAGACCGCACCGCCGGACACCATTCGAAAAAATGAGATTGAACCCCGGGCGAAGCTGTGGCAGTATACGACCCATCAATTAGTATTCGCTAATATATTTGAGTTAACGAATGCCTGGTGCACGCTAACTAACGGAAATATGGAGAAATAATTATGACCAAACGTTTCATTATGACCGGCGTCGGTGGATTCCTGGTCGGAATCGCGGCGATGATGCTCACAGCCTTCTCGGCCGCGCCGAAGCTGATGATTGTCGAGGACGAGAGTCTCTTCAACTTCGAGGACACGGTGGAGATCATCAAGGCCACCGCGGAAGAACAGAACTGGAAGGTGCCCACGGTGCACATGATCCACGAGGCCGTCAGCCCCTACGGTTATGAAGTCGGCCGCGTCGCAGTGCTGGAACTGTGCCAGCCGCACCACGCCGGCCAGATCCTGGCCGAGGACCGCGCGAAGGTCGTGACCTCGATGATGCCCTGCCGCATTTCGGTCTATGAGACCAGCGATGACCGCGTGATCGTGTCGCGCATGAACACCGGTCTGATGGCGCAGGCTTTCGGCGGCACCATTGCCTCCGTGATGGCCGAGGCCACCGAGGAGAACGAAGTCATCCTCGAGAGTGTGCTGCGGTAAGTCTCTACCCTGCCGCACCGAAGAACCCCGCTCCGGCGGGGTTTTTTTTGGCCGGACGAGACCGCGCCGCCGCGCCCCCGGCTACCGTTCGTAGACGTCCTCGAACCGCTCGATGTCGTCCTCTTCCAGATATTCCCCGACCTGCACTTCGATGATCTGCAGCGGGATCCGCCCCCGGTTTTCAAGCCGGTGGCGCACTCCGATCGGGATGTAGGTGCTTTCGTTCGGGGCCACGGTGAAGACGTCCTCGCCCCGGGTCACGGTCGCGGTGCCCGAGACCACGATCCAGTGCTCCGAACGGTGCTGGTGCCGCTGCAGACTCAGGCTTGCACCCGGCGCCACCGAGATGCGCTTCATCTTGTAGCCGGGCGAGTCCTCCAGCACCGTGTAGCTTCCCCATGGCCGCTGCACTGTCAGGTGCAGGCGGCACTCGGCCGCACCCCGGCGGCTGAGTTCGTCCACCACCTCGCGCACCCGCTGGGTCTGCCCCCTGGGCGCCACCAGAATCGCGTCGGCGGTCTCCACCACGCAGAGGTCGCGCACGCCGACGGCGGCCACCAGTCGTCGATCGCCGTGCACCATGGTGTTCTCGCAGTCGATGGCCAGCGCGTTGCCCTGCAGCGCGTTGCCGTGTTCATCCTGCAGCGCGAGATCGTGCACCGCATCCCAGCTGCCCACGTCCGACCAGCCAATGTCACAGGGCACCAGCCGCACCCGGTCGGAGCGTTCCAGCACGCCGTAGTCGATGGAGATCGACGGCATCGCGTCGAAATGGGCCTCCACGGCCGGCTGCGGGTCGTCGCCGCCGGCTTCCTCCCATTCCGACCGGATACGCTCCAGCACCGCGAACACCTCCGGCAGGTGCCGTTCGACCTCGGCCAGAATGCTGGAGGCTTTCCAGACGAACATCCCGGAGTTCCACCAGTAGTTGCCGTCGGCCAGGAAAGCCCTGGCCGTCTCGAGGTCCGGTTTCTCGGCAAAGCGCTCCACCGGCACCACGGCATTGCCGTCTGTGACCGCCCGGATGTACCCGTAGCCGGTCTCGGGCCCGGTCGGGCGGATCCCGAAGGTCACGAGCGCACCGTCCTCGGCCGCCGCGATCGCACGATTCAGGGCCTCGTGAAAGGCCGGGCGGTCGCGGATCACGTGGTCGGCTGGCAGGACCACCAGCATCGGGTCGTCGCCATTGCGGCTCAGCCAGGCCGCCGCCAGCGCGATCGCCGGTGCGGTGTTGCGGCCCACAGGCTCCAGCAGCTTCTGAAAGTCGTGCAGAGCCTGGTAGGCCTCGCCCCGCGCATGCTCCGCACCGGTGACGATCAGCGCGTTGGCCGCATCGACGACCGGCTGCAGCCGGTCCAGCGTCGCCTCCAGCAGCGAACGCTCACCCTCGATGCGCAGGAACTGCTTCGGCAACTGCCGCCGGGATAGCGGCCACAACCGCGTACCGCTGCCGCCGGCCAGAATCACTGCATGAATCATGATCGTCACACCCCGCTTGCGTCATTAATCACCCCCGACCCCTCTCCCGCGCGTGGGAGAGGGGAGAACACCCCCTCCCCCGCTAGCGGGGGAGGGTTGGGGAGGGGGCCTGCTCCTCAATCAACGCGGCGATCTCCGCCACCCGCCGCTCGACCTCGGCCGCATCGCCGCGCGTCTCCACATTCAGCCGCAGCAGCGGTTCGGTGTTCGAGCCGCGCAGGTTGAAGCGCCATTCCGGAAACTCCAGGCTGATCCCGTCGGTCCGGTCCACCACCGGACTCTCCGGCTGATAATACGCGAGCACCCGCTCGATCACCGGGGCGACTGCCGGCACCCGGTAGTTGATCTCCCCGCTGCAGGGGTAGGCGGCCATGCGCGCGTCCACCAGATCCGCGAGTGGACGACCGCTGCGGCTGATCAGCTCGGCCACCAGCAGCCACGGGATCATGCCGCTGTCGCAATAGGCGAACTCGCGAAAGTAGTGATGCGCGCTCATTTCGCCGCCGTAGACCGCGTCCTCCAGACGCAGGCGCTCCTTCATGAAGGCGTGACCGGTCTTGGACTGCACCGGCACGCCGCCCGCGGAACGAACCTGCTCGATGGTGTTCCAGGTCAGCCGCGGATCGTGCAGGATCCTCGCCCCCGGGTGCTTCGCCAGCATCATCTCGGCGAGCAGTCCGACGAGGTAGTAGCCCTCGATGAAGCGCCCGCCGGCGTCGAAGAGGAAGCAGCGGTCGAAGTCGCCGTCCCAGGCGATCCCGAAGTCGGCGCCGTGCTCGACCACCGCCGCCGCGGTGGCAGCCCGGCGCTCCCGCAGCAGGGGGTTGGGCACGCCATTCGGGAAGTGGCCGTCCGGCTGCTCGTTGATCAGCGCGAACTCGAGCGGCGCCAGCCGTTGCGCCAGCCGCTGCATTACCGGCCCGGCCGCGCCGTTGCCCGGGTCGGCGACGATCTTCAAATGCCGGAGCGCGGCCGGATCGACATAGCCCAGCAGGTGCTCGATATAGGGGGTCTTGTCCTCGTCCACCCGGATTCGACCGGCCGCGGCCTCGGGCTCCGGGCCGCCCTCTTCCGGGTCCGTCCACGGCGGCAGGTTGCGCGTGGCGATCCTTTCCCGGATTCCGAGCAGGCCGCTATCCCCGCTGATCGGCCGCGCGCCCGCCCGCACCAGCTTCATGCCGTTGTAGCCCTTCGGGTTGTGGCTGGCGGTCACCATGATCCCGCCATCGGCACCGTGATGCACCGTGCCGAAATAGACCTCCTCGGTCCCGCACAGGCCGATGTCGACCACCTCCGCGCCGCTCCCGGTCAGCCCGCGGATCAGCGCGTCCGCCAGCGTCGGGCTCTCGAGCCGCATGTCGCGCCCGACGACCACGCGGCGCGCACCCATCTCGCTGACAAAGGCGCGGCCGATGTCACGGGCCAGGTCGGCGTCGAGCTGCTCCGGGACCTTGCCGCGGATGTCGTAGGCCATGAAGCAGGAGAGATCGCGCATCCGTCGTTCCGGTCCTTCTGGCTTGCGAGGAGACGGCTGCTCAGCGCCCGACGCCGTAATACACGAAACCGCCCGCCGCCATGGTCTCCGGCGGGTACTGGTTGCGGCCGTCGAAGATCACCGGATCCGGCCGCATCAGGCGGCGCATCGCGTCGAAGTCGGGGTGGCGGAAGGGCTTCCACTCGGTGACCAGCGCGAGCGCGTCGGCGCCTTCGAGCGCGTCGTACTGATGGTTGACCAGCGTCAGCCGCCCGTCGTCGAACCACTCGCCCGGCAGCTCCTTGCGCGCCACCTCCATTGCCACTGGATCGTAGGCGCGCACGCGGGCGCCGGCGTCGATCAACTGGCGCAGCAGCACCGTCGACGGGGCCTCGCGCATGTCGTCGGTGCCCGGCTTGAACGCCAGCCCCCACAGGCCCACGGTGCGACCCGAGAGCGCCGGGCCGTAGTGTGCGGTGATCTTGCCGAAGAGATACCCCTTCTGCTCGTCGTTACGCCCCTCCACCGCCTCGAGCAGGCGCGGATTGAAATCGTAGTCGGCGGACATGCGGATCAGCGCCTTCACGTCCTTCGGGAAGCAGGAGCCGCCGTAGCCGCAGCCGGGGTAGATGAAGGAGTAGCCGATGCGGCTGTCCGAGCCGATGCCGACGCGCACGTTCTCCACGTCGACCTTCATGCGGTCGCAGAGGTTCGCGACCTCGTTCATGAAGGAGATCTTGGTTGCCAGCATCGCGTTGGCGACGTACTTGGTCATCTCGGCGTCGCGCACGCCCATCACCAGCAACCGCTCGTGGCTGCGGCGAGTGAAGTCGGCGTAGAGCTCGCGCATCACGTCGATCGCGCGCTCGCTCTCCGCGCCGACCACGATGCGATCGGGTTTCATGAAGTCGTTGATCGCGGCGCCTTCCTTCAGGAATTCCGGGTTGGACACCACGTCGAACTCGACACCCATGCCCCGCCGATCCAGTTCTTCCTGGATCACCGCGCGCACACGCTCGCCGGTCCCCACCGGCACGGTGGACTTGTCCACCACCACGGCATAGCGATCGAGGTGCCGTCCAATCTCGCGCGCGACGGCCAGCACGTATTGCAGGTCGGCGGAGCCGTCCTCGCCGGGTGGGGTGCCCACCGCGATGAAGTAGATGTCCGAGTCCTGCATCGCCTCGCGCAGCGACGTGGTGAAGTCCAGTCGCTTCTCGCTGGCGTTGTTCGCCACCATCGCGTCCAGACCGGGCTCGTAGATCGGCAGAATGCCGTTTTTCAGGTTCTCGATCTTGCCGTTGTCCACGTCCACGCAGGTCACCTTGTGCCCCATTTCCGCGAAACAGGTTCCAGTGACCAGCCCCACATAGCCGGTACCCACGACGGTCAGATTCATTTCGGATTCCCCAAGATCATTGAATGAACAGCGTGCCGGCGATCCCCGCGCCCGCACCGCAAGAACGCCCCGTTTTCATCAGAGTTCGATGACAAGCGGTGGCCCGTGTCCAACCCGCGAACCGCAGGATGAGCCAAGCGAAGCGGGCCCACCACCCGCCCTGGTGGATGCGCTGCCCTCGACCCACCCGCGATCTCACCGGACCGGTCGAACCGGTAACCGGCCACCCGTGCGTTCCTGAAGCGGCCCGACCCGGAAAATCTTGAACGTGCCGAGCGTGCCACGCCGTCGGCCCTCACCGCGACCGCGTGATCGCGTGCACCGGCAGCGTCACCTGCATCATGTTCAGCAGGACCACCACCCGTTCCTGGCTGTTGCGCGCCCGGAACAGGGCCTCCATTCCGGCCAGCGGACCGTCGGTGATCAGCACCCGATCGTTCGGCGCAAAGCCGTCTTCGGGCTGAAGGTCGATGCAGTTCTCCTGGTCCGCCCGTTCCCGCAACAGGTCAATAACCGCTGCCGGCACCACCGGCACCCGCTCTCCCATTCGCACCAGCCCGGTCACGCCGCGCGTGGAGCGTATCGGCGACCAGTCCTGGTCGGTGTCGTCGAGGTGCACGAAGAGGTAACGCGGGAACATCGACTCGACCACGACCTGGTAGCGCTGCCGCGCCCGCCGCCGACTGCGGATGCGTGGCCGGAACACCTCGAAGCCCTGCTTCATCAGCTCCGTTTCCGCCCGCTCGTCCTGCTTTGGCTTGCAATGAACCGCATACCACTGCTTCACAAGGACAACCTCTCGAAACTCGATCTCGACGGCAGGGTCAGCATCCCTCTCATCCCCAACTTCTCCGGCACTGCCCCCCGGGGGACAGATTTGCAAATCCGTCGCCGGCCCCTGGCGGCCTTGTCCCGCAGGCTGGAGACGGAAGCGCTCCTACCCCGCTGGCGGGAGAGGGCCGGGGAGGGGGAGCCGACCGGGGGGCACGGTCGCTCAGACCCCGTGGAACTCCCGGTACCACGCCACGAACCGCGCAACGCCCTCCTCCACCGTCGTTTGCGGACGGTAGCCCACGTCGCGCACGAGATCCTCTACGTCCGCGTAGGTATCGGGCACATCGCCCGGCTGCAGGGGCAGCAGATTCTTCTCGGCCTTGCGTCCCAGACAGTCTTCCAGCACCTCGATGTAGTGCATCAGCTCCACCGGCTGCTGGTTGCCGATATTGTAGAGCCGACAGGGCGCGCGGCTCGTGCCGGGATCCGGCGCGTCGCCGCTCCAGTCCGGATTTGGCGTTGCCACCCGGTCCAGCGTTCGGATCACGCCCTCCACGATATCATCGATGTAGGTGAAGTCGCGCCGGTGGTGGCCATAGTTGAAGACGTCGATTGGCCGCCCCTCGAGGATCGCCCTGGTGAACAGGAACAGCGCCATGTCCGGCCGGCCCCAGGGCCCATACACGGTGAAAAAGCGCAGACCGGTCACCGGCAGCCCGTAGAGATTCGCGTAGGTGTGGGCCATCAGCTCGTTGGCTTTCTTGCTGGCCGCATAAAGGCTCAGCGGGTGATCCACGTTGTGGTGCACCGAGAACGGCTGCGCGGTATTCGCGCCGTAGACCGAGCTGGAGCTCGCGTAGACCAGATGTTCGACGCCGTTGTGTCGGCAGCCTTCCAGGATGTTCGCGAAGCCCACGAGGTTGGTGTTCACGTAGGCGTGCGGGTTGATCAGCGAGTAGCGAACGCCGGCCTGTGCCGCGAGGTTCACCACCCGCTGCGGCCGGTGCTCGGCGAAGGCGCGTTCCGTCGCCTCGCGGTCGCCGATGTCGACGCGCAGATCGGTGAAGCCGGGGTGGTCCGTGACCCGCGCCAGCCGAGCCTTCTTGAGCTCGACATCGTAATAGGGATCGAGATTGTCGATCCCGATCACCTCATCGCCCCGCTCCAGCAAACGCAACGCCAGCGCGTTGCCAATGAACCCGGCCGTGCCGGTAACCAGTATCTTCAACGTCGCTCTCCCCTTGCCGACGATCGCGGATGCTAGCACAGGGTTGATTGGCAGCGGGGCGCGCACGGCACTTCGATCCCCCGGCACAGACCCTTGAGCGCGTCGTTCGGTGGGCACGCTTCGTTTTCCCCACCCGACGGTCGGCCCCGCTGGCGGATGCGCAAGGCGGGCCAGGCGCAGCGGGCCCCACCATCCGGCACCCCTTCGCTGTCAAGGCGCTCGCAATTGCGCGGCAACCGCTGTTCACTATGAGGCATGTCCCCCACGCTCCACACGACGCTGGTACTGACGGCCCTGCTATTGCCGCTGGGGCTTGCCGCCCTCTGGTCCGTTCCGACGCTGCGTGAGGGGATTGGGCGGCTGGCGCCGTGGGCCCCAGCGCCGGCGCTGGGGCTCAGCCTGGCCGGGTCGCCGGGCGAACCCGTGCAACTGGACTGGCTCCTGCTCGGAACCGGCCTCGGTCTGACCGAGGTCACGCGGGTCTTCCTGCTGTTCACCGCGCTGCTGTGGCTGGGCGCCGGCATCCATGCGCGCGGATACCTTAGGGACGACCCCCGCCGGCACCGCTTCGAGCTGTTCTGGCTGCTGACCCTCGTCGGCAACCTCGTGCTGATCCTCGCGCTGGACATCGCCACCTTCTACGTCGGCTTCGCGCTGATGACCTTCGCCGCCTACGGGCTGGTCGTGCACACCGGCAAGCCCGATGCGCGGCGGGCCGGACGCGTGTACCTGGTGATGGCGGTACTCGGCGAGGGTCTGATCCTCGCCGGCATCCTCCTGACGGCGGAAGAGGCCGCGGCACCGCTCCTGCCGTTGCTGGCCGATGTTCCGGCGGTGATTGCAGACTCCGAACGCCGGGACCTGCTGATCGCGCTGCTCTGGCTTGGCTTCGGCATCAAGGCCGGGCTGCCGCTGCTGCACCTGTGGCTGCCGCTCGCCCACCCCGTGGCGCCGGTGCCGGCCAGCGCGGTCCTCAGCGGAGCGATGATCAAGGCGGGCCTGCTGGCGTGGCTGCACATCCTGCCCTTCGGGCTGGTCAGCCTGCCCGGCTGGAGCGCGCTCGCGATCGGCGCCGGCCTGCTCGCCGCCTTCGGCGCCGCGTTCATCGGGCTGCACCAGCATCACCCGAAGACGGTGCTGGCCTACTCCAGCATCAGCCAGATGGGACTGATCACGGTGGGCGTGGGCATGGCGCTGCAGGTGCCAACACTTGCGCCGCTGCTGGTGGCGGCGATCACCGTCTATGCCTTGCACCACGCGATGGCGAAGGGCGCGCTGTTTCTGAGCGTCGCGGTCGCCCGCCATCCGGGTCGGCTTGCAGGCCCGCTGCTTTGGGTGCTGCTCAGCCTCCCGGCCCTGGCGTTGGCGGGCATTTTCGGCAGTGGCGTCGTCGCGAAGACCGGCCTGAAGGCGCCCTTCGACACGGCTGCGGCACTGCCGGACTGGTGGCAACACCTCCCCCGTGTGCTGGAACTGGCGGCCGTCGGTACCACGCTGATCCTCGCCCGCGCGCTGTGGCTGCTGCGCACGGAGAGCCAGGGGGACCGAGCGTCGACATCCGTCTGGGTGGGCTGGGGACTCATACTGGCAGCGGGACCAGCGCTGGTTTTCCTGCCGGAATACTGGGGTCTGGCCGTGCGGAAACCGATCAGCATGGGCGACTGGATCAGCCTCGGATGGCCGGTACTGGCGGGGGCTGTACTGGCGCTCGTCGGTTCCCGGCTGCTCCGCCCCTGGCCGATCCCGCCGGGCGACCTGCTGGCCCTGATCACGCCAAGGCCAGACACCGTTGCGCGTATCCGGGCGTCGGCCACGCCGGTGCTCCGGTGGGCACTGGGTCTGCTCGACCCGGCGCGCCTGATCGGCATCCGCCCCCCCAGCCGCTACCTGCGCCCGGATCGGTTCTGGCAACGCGAGGTCGCGCTGGTCTTCGCAGCGATCCTCGTGCTGCTGCTTGCGTCGGGACTGGGATGAGGGTGCCCGCACGCCGGGGTCGGACCAACGCAAGTACTTGAACAATTGACGATTAGTGTCGATTACGGACCTGTTTTGGACCTTAAAGCGCCATTTTCGCACCAGAAAACGCCCGCCCAGGGAAGTGCTGCCCAGACGATTTGCAGCCTGCTTCAGGATCGACCACCTGCTGTGGTCGATCCGGGCTGCACTTCCGGTTGCCGCAGGGAAACGCCGATGAACCAGCGTTTCCCCGGGCCAGGCTGGCGGCGGCGCGCGACCGCCAAGACCGGTTTCGGCGCGATTTTCTTATTGGCCCTTTTTTAGGCACGAAAATACCCTTTTAAGGGGTAAAAAGACCCTGTTTTGAAGGACATTTAACTGTTAAAACAGGGACTTGCCTTGGTCCGACCCCCCGCGGTTAGCGGGGCCACCAGCGCCAGGGGAAGATGCGGCAGGTGGCGGGGGTGCGGGAGGGGGGGGTGGCGGACGGGTCGTACGCGAAGCTGATGAGTTCTTTCATGCGTTGGCGGTCGCAGATTTCCTGTCCGATCTGGTGATCGCCGGAGACCGAGCGCAGGATGTGCAGGCGATCTTCTGCACAGAGTTGCCGGTCGACGAATGCATTCAGCATTTCTTCGCTGATCTGTGGTTTGGCCATGGGTCATCTCCTGTTTCTCTGCCTGTCGGCTTCCATGCAAGTTACAGGCCGGGAACGGGGCAAACGGCCGGTGCAAATGGAGTTTTCCTGTTTCGAAAGACGCTTTGCGCCCTTTCTCCATTCCTCCGCCCACGGTCAAAAATATGCATGAATTCCTGCTCCGAATCCGCAACACGGTGCACTTTCATGCCGCAAGAGGGCGCGACCCTTTGGTTTGGCGCCTCCGCCGACACCACCGACTAGTGGGCCATGCGGGAAGTTCGGTAACTATGGAGCACA
>Ga0207421_10007718_pt1 | contig 11375 bp, 6 predicted proteins | sample SodLakKL_010_SED_4_FD_187542 | JGI IMG/M metagenome (GOLD analysis project Ga0207421, IMG submission 187542) | Alkaline sediment microbial communities from Lake Tanatar, Kulunda Steppe, Russia - 8KL_010_SED (SPAdes) (version 2) | ecosystem: Environmental > Aquatic > Non-marine Saline and...
CCCTTTACAGCTTTCGGTTCAGATGTTAAAGCAGCTTATGAACAAGAACCTCCTGCCACCAGGCGCAGGGGGTTCTTGCTATTTTCGCAGCCTTGGAGCTGAGCAGGCGGACCGCCGAGATGAACCACCGATATCGACAAAAACCGCCGCTGCCGCCCGCTCTTTCTGCTGCGGCATAAACGCCTCAGCAGATTCCTTCCCCTGGCAGTGGGGTCCGCCGGCCTCCCCGCAGCAACGGTGGCCCAAGTGAAGACAAAAAGCAGCAACTTTCTCCGGCAAACTTCACTCCTGAACGCTCTTTTTCTTCTTTTTCACCAGGCTTGCAGGAATAACGATTACGATATAGAAGTAAGACTAACTGTCGTAGAATCATTTTGTCCCATAATTTGACTGCAGCATAGCAATATTTTTTGCAATGCCGGATAAGCGCTTGCCTGGCTCAGGGCCGGGCGCCTGGCGCCGGCCGCAAACAGTTTGAGGTGAACCCCTCTAATGCTCGCTGAAATTCGACGCAAACTCATCCCGTTGTTGGGCTATATTCTCGTGGCGGTTATCGCGGCAGAGGCGCTGAACTTTTCATTTTTTGCCGGCGAAATTGAGGCCATCCGGGTAAACTTTGGCCACCTGGTGATCATACTCAGCTCCATCCTGCTGGGCCCGTGGTGGGGCGCCCTGATCGGGGCGTCAACCGACGTGATCGGCTTTTTGCTGCAGCCTGATTCGCCGTACAAGGTCTATCTGCCTTCGATTACGGCGCTCAGCGCCTTAAGGGGCCTGATCCCGGGCTTGATTTACCGTTTCTGCAAAGGCCGGATCCCGGATCTGGCCAATGTCCTGCTGGCTGTGGCTGTCCCCCAAGCCCTTTTCAGCATTGTGGCCATGTCATATATCCTTTTCTGGAACTTCGGTATAGACCTGCAGACCTCCCTGACCAACCGCTTCATAGTTCAGGCGGCAACCATCCCCACCTATGCCCTGTTGATATACCTGATTTTGCGTTATTTCCAGCAGGCACGAAAAAACGCCCAGCTGGTGGGCGAATTGCAGGAAAACGAAAAACGGCTCAACACGCTGATTTCCAACACCCCCGCCGTGATCTATTCCTACCTGATTGTCGATGGAAAGCCGGAAATCAACTACATCAACCAAAATGTCAAAAAACTGTTGGGCTACGAGCCTGAAGAAATGATTAACAACCAGGGACTGTTCAAGGAAAACCTGCATCCCGATGATGCGGAAAAAGTGTTCAATGCCATCCCGGAGCTGATCACCCGGGGCAAGGCCAGTCTGGGTGAATACAGGTTCAAAGACAAGCAGGGCCGGTACCGCTGGCTTTATGACGAACAGCAGCTGATTACCCATGAGGACGGCACCCTGGAGGCCATCGGCATCTGGTGGGATATTAGCGACCGCAAGTCCGCCGAGGAAAAAATCCGGGATTACACCCGGGCCCTGGAAAAGAAAGGGGAGGAGCTGGAAGACCTGTACCGCCAGCTAAATGAGGAACTGGACAAGGCCCGCGCCATGCATGAAATGACACTGCCGGTAACCATGCCCCGGGTGGATGGCCTTTCCCTGGCCGCCTACTACCAGCCGGCCCGGCGCCTGGGCGGCGACTTCTATTATGCCCAGCAAGCCGGCGACAAGCTGGTCCTCTATGTTTCCGATGTGACCGGCCACGGGCTGGATGGGGCGCTGCTCAGCGCCTTCGTCAAGGAGTGCGTCGACAGCTACATCATGCTGCGGCCGGAAGCTATCGATCCCGGCTCCATCCTGTGCCACCTGGACCGCCAGTACCGCCGGCAGAATTACCCCCAGGACTACTTTATCTGTATTTTTCTCATGGTGCTCGACCTGAACACCATGGAGCTGACTTACACCGGGGCGGGCTTTCAGGATTTGCCCCTGGTTCAAAAGGGCAACGGCCGCCAGCAGCGTCTCACGGCGGAAGGGCCGCCCATCTCCACCACCATTGAAGAAGAGCTGATGGATTTCTCCGTCCGGTCAATAAAACTTGCCCCGGGCACCACGTTACTGGTCAGCACCGACGGCCTGACGGAGCAGCAGGCGGGGGGCGAGCCCTACAACGGCAGGCTGGAGCAGGTCTTCTATGCCCACAGTCACCTGCCCCCGGAGCTGATCCTGCGCGCGGTCAAGGAGGACTTCATCCGCTTCAACAACGGTTCCCTCCAGGTGGATGACGATATCACCCTGGAGCTGCTCCAGGTCGAGCCCGAAGAGAAGCGAAGCAAACACCTGAAACTGGCAAGCGATCTCGAAGACCTGGACCGCCTGCGCCGGGAGGCGATGGATTTCATCCCGGACAACCATTGCTCGGAACCTTTCCTGCTGGGGCTGCACGAGCTGGCGGCCAATGCCGTGGAGCACGGCAACCGCTTCGACCCCCACAAAGAAGTGTTCGTTGAACTGTCCGTCACCCGGGACTACCTTTTTGCCTCAATCCAGGACCAGGGCCCGGGGTTTGCCTGGATGGAGAAAAAAGACAACACCCTGGACCTGGAAGAGGGCAGGGAGCGGGGCCGGGGCATCGCCATGACCCAGCTTTGTTGCGGAAAACTGTATTACAATGAAACAGGCAACCGGGCCTTTTTCGCCGTCGAAACAGGGGAGCAGGCAGCATTTTGAACGCCGGGGGATGGCCCCGGCTGAAAGCTGTTGGAAAGCCGGGAGGGGGGCGAAGGAAAAGCGGTCAAGTGCTGTGACGGGTACAGACCAGCGAGCCCTGCCCGTCCGGGACCAACTGCCGGGTGGGCCTGCCGCAACGGGGGCACAGCGGCGGTTCCAGCTCCCGGGACAAAAGATTGAAGAGCAGGGTCTGCTGCAGGGTTTCTTTTTTGTGCTGCATTTTGAGGCGGATGAAGACGCAGGGTATGTGGTAGGCGGCGACATGATCCAGGCGCACTTCCGCCTCGACCTGGTAGCGGGTGGAGATGTCCTCGTCCCGGCGCTTCCAGTCGGCCCGGGTGGCTTCGATCTGTCCCTGCAGCCGCTGCCGCTTTTTGTCATCCGCCGCGCTGGACAGCTTGTTTTCCAGTTCCTGCAGGGTGGCTTCGTAGTAGCGGGCGGTCCGGTCCCGTTCCTTGTCCCGCAGGGCGCCCTGCTGGGCCTGGAACCGGGCGGCGGTTTTTTCCACCTGGGGCTCAACGGCCTGGCAGGCGGCCTGGTACAGGTCCTGCAGCGGGCGGATCTCTGCCTGACCCAGCTCGTATTCCGGGTAATCCAGGGAAACCATCTCCTGAAGCGGCTTTATCAGTTCCGGGCAGTGGCGCCCGCTGTGTCCGTTGATCACAGCGGAAAGGACCTCCTCGGTCTTGTCCGAGGCGAACAGGGTGCAGAGGAAATAGAAGCCGTAATAGATATTCTCCGCCGTCCAGCTTCCAGAAACCTGGGGAGGGCGGCAGTGCAGAAAATCCACGGTCTCGCTGATTTTCTGTTCCAGGTTGCGGGGGGTCTGTATTTCGGCCCCGGGCCGGTAATGCCGGGTGAACCGGCCGTAATCCCGGGCCAGGCGCACCGCGCTGTCCAGCAGGGCGCTCCCCGGGGTGACAAAGGCGCTTCCCGGGCTCTCCTGGGCCACTTCGTAGTCGAAGGCCAGCAGCAGTTCCTCCTGCTCAAATGCCGGCTCCAGCTCTTCGGGCAGCAGCACCTCTGCCAGCCCGTAACCCGGTTTTTCCACCACGGCCCCGGCCCGCTCCAGGGCATGGAGGACAAAGCGTTCCACTGAATCCGGTGTGATGGGTTCCAACGTTCTTCACTCCTTTGCAGTCACCTTCAGCTTTATGAGCTCTCTTCCTGGGGCAGAAGCTCGCCCAGCAGGCGCTCGTCCACGGCTTTGACTGCCTCGTAATGCTCCTTGGCCCGGGCCAGCTGTTCGCCCAGGTCCTGCATGTTTTTTTCCAGTTCCCCTTCGCTTTCCGCCCCGGACCAGATCTCCATGACCAGGGTTTCGAAGTCTTTTTTCTCCTTCAGGTTGCCCAGGATCATGTCCAGTTCACCCACCACCAGCTGGAACATGTTGATCTTGGCGTCCAGCAGGTCCAGGATGTAGGACTCCACTGTGCCCCGGGCGGAAAGGTTGTAGATAAAGACATCCTGGTTTTGGCCCAGGCGGTGAATCCGCCCGATGCGCTGTTCGATCCGCATGGGGTTCCAGGGCAGGTCGTAGTTGACCATCACCTGGCAGAACTGCAGGTTGCGCCCTTCGCTGCCCGTCTCCGTGGAGACCAGCACCCGGGCCTGCCGGGCGAAGGCCTGCACCTGCTCTTCTTTTTCCTGGCGCCGCATGCGCCCGTGCAGCTCGGCCACCTCCAGGCCCTGCTCCCGCAAAAAGCGGGCCAAAAAGCGCTGGGTCTCCCCGAAGACGGTATAAACGATGACTTTCTCCGGGATTTTCTCCAAAAGCTGCAGCAGCGCCTGGGCCTTGGCCCGCTGGGGCACGCTGCGGGCCTCAGCGGCCATCTCCTCCAGGGTGCGCCGCACCCGCTCCGGGTGGTCCTGGTTGGCCGCCATTTTTTCCAGGGTGGGGATGAGCGCCTCCATGCTGCTGCCCACCTCCCGCTGCAGGGTTTTCAGGGTGAAGGCGTTCAGGCCGGAGCTGCCACCTGCCGGTCCCTCCTGCCGGTACTGCTCGCGGATGAAGGTGGTCATCCGGTCGTAGAGCCGCCTTTCTTCCGGGGAGAGCTCCAGCTCCAGCACATCGGCGTGGCGCCGGCTGAGGATGGCGCCGGTTTCGCTGCGCCGGTTGCGCACCATCACTTCCCGCACCAGCTTTTTCAAGTCTTCGGTGTTTTTCGGTTTTAACGGGTCGCCCCGGGTGATGTACTTGCGCTTGAAGGAGGAGGCGGTTTCCAGCTGGCCCGGCGCCAGCAGGGTGATCAGGTTGAACAGCTCCTCCAGGTTGTTTTCCACCGGCGTGGCGGTCAAAAGCAAAATATATTTTTTCTGCAGCTCCTTGACCAGCTGGTAGGCCTGGGTGCGGTGGTTTTTCAGGTGATGGGCCTCATCCACGATGACCAGGTCGTATTCCCCGGCCAGGACCTCTTCCCGGTGGTTTTCCCGCTTGGCCGTGTCCAAAGAGGCGATGATGCGGGGAAACTCCTGCCAGGGGCGGGGGTGTTTTTTGAATTCGGGGGCGTCGTAAGCCACGAAGTCCAGGTTGAACTTGTAGTACATCTCCCCCTGCCACTGCTCCACCAGGGAGGGCGGGGCCAGCACCAGCACGCGGCGCGCCAGGCCCCGCAGCATGTATTCCATCATCACCAGGCCGGCCTCGATGGTTTTGCCCAGGCCCACCTCGTCGCAGAGCAAAGCCCGGCCCCGCAGGTTTTTCAGCACGTGCCGCACCGTCTGGACCTGGTAGTCCAGGGTCTCCAGCTGGCGCACGGCCGACAGGGAGAGCAGGGTGTCGAAGCCCGGGCTTAAGGAAAAGAGCAGCGCCTGGCGGTGCAGCTGCAGATCCTCAGGCGGGCCGGAATTGCCGTTTTGCGCCTGCTCCAGCAGCAGCCGGTCTTCCTCGGGGGTGAAGCGGATGGTCAAAGGCGCTGCGCCTTTGCCGGGCGCTGTCTTTTCCTCCCGGGGTTGAGCGGCGGCCTTATCCACCGCTGCGGTGCCGGCTCCCCTTTCGGGGGTGTTCCCGGCCCCGGCTCCCACCCCGGCCCCGGCCTTGGATCCGGTTCCGCCTTCGCCCCTGGCTGCGGCCTTGGTTTCGGCCCTGTCTTTTCTTTCAGCCCCCAAACCCGAAACAGCCCCGGGCCGGGCTTCAGCCCCGGACTCCTTTTTGGGCCGGGCTTGCGTGGGGGATGTTTTTGTTGTATCCGTCTTTTTGGCCTTTTGGTCCCCTTTGGCCTTTGATGTTCGGGGATCCGCTTGCTGTTTTTCTTTCTGTTTTGCCTTCGCCTGTTTTGCCTGCTGCTTTGTTTCTTGTTTTGTATGTTGTTCTGTCTTGGCCTGCTTTGCCTGGGCCTGCCGCCCGGCAGCTGCCTTCTCTGTGGCTGCTTTTGGCTTCTCTTTCTGCGCTTGCTTGGTTTCTGTCCGGGGTTTTGTTGTTTGACCGGACTTTCTTTGATTTTCGCCTGCCCCTTGGTTGGCGCTTTCCGGCCCCGGGGCTGCAGCTGTTTCCGAAGGTTTTTTCTGCGGCCTGCGGGGCTGCCTTGCAGCAGCGCCGGGGGCATCAGGGCTGTCTTTTTTCTTCCGTTCCTGTTCCTGACCGGGCCAGGCCTGGAACAGGCTTAACTGCTGCCCGTCGTTTCCTTGGGGGTTGCCGGGGTCGGCCCCGGATTTGTTTTGCCTGGGGTTGTCTGCCATCTCGATACACACCCATCTGTTAACATTTGGCGGGCCGGTGAATTGGCTTGCAGCCGCCCGGTCCAATCTCTTCACCCTTATATGTTCCAGGCCGGGGGCCCAAAAACCTGCCCCGCGAAACCTCAAAAGGCACAAAAAAAAAGCACCCTTTCCCTCCCTTGCCTGGAAGCGCTTACTGCGGCAGGCAGGGCAGGGCAGAGCAGGGCAAGGCGAGGGAGAAAGCGTCAATCAAGCGGGCAGCGCTTTGCCTGATCTTTGTTGAACCAGGTTCAGTTATGGGCTTCAGTTAGGAGCGCTGGCCCGGCAGGGTCAAAACGATCCTTTTTCTGTCTCTTTCCAGTTGCCGGGTTTTGCTTGCAGCGTAAGCTGCAGGATGTTGTGCGCCGCGCAACCGGAAGAAAATCTCCACGGGTCCACGGCTGGCCTCTACGCGGCCAAACCTGCGTGCCAAACTGCTGCTGCGGTTCACCCGGTTCGCCCCTGTCCCTGCCCGCGGCCCTACCCCAAGGAGAGGTCGATGAACAGGAAGAGATTCCCGGGCAGGGGGTAGCAGAAGGTGCAGATTTCCTGCCCCGACTCCAGGTCATTGTACGGTTCCGAAAGGATCCCCCGGCCCTGCTGCCGGGCCTGGGTGTACAGGGGGATGAAATAGGGCCGCCAGCCCCAGTAGCGGTTGTAGTATTCCGGCAGTTCACGCCAGGGCTCGCCCGGGTGGCTGCGCAAGTAATTGGGCGTTACCTGGTAGCCGTTTTCCTGGCAGATGTAGAGGCGGAACCACGGGGGCAGCGCCTGCCGGCGCGCCTGCTCCAGCAGGGTCTCCACGCAGGGGGCAGCCCCGGCCCGGCCCAGAGGTTCCAGGGCCCGGTTGTTCTGCTGCGCCAGCTCCAGCTGCCTTTCCCGGGAAACCAGCTGCCGGGAGGCAAAGACCTCGAAGTCCTCCTGCAGGGTCAGCTGCAGGTAATCCCCGGTATCAAGTTCGGGCTGCGGCCGGGCAAACAGGTAGCCCTGGTAATAGCGGGCCCCTGCCTGCAGCCCGGCGACAAACTGCTCCCGTGTTTCAATCCCTTCAAAGATCACGTCGATGCCGGAGCGCTGGGCGAACAGGGCCATGGACTCCAGCATGTGGAAGGCCAGCCCGGTTTCGTTGATTTCCCGGACCAGGTTGGCATCGATCTTGATAAAGTCGGGTTTCAAGCTGACAATGCGGTCCAGGTTGCTGAAACCGCAGCCGACATCGTCGATGGCGATGCGGAACCCGGCCTGGCGGTAGACCTTCATCACTTCCGCCAGCAGCCCGATGTCCCCGTGAAATTCCGATTCCGTGATTTCAATCACCACCCGCTCTCCCGGGAAGCGGGCTTTTTTGATCAGTTCCACCGTGGGAAAATCCTGCCCCGTTTCCAGGCAGGACCAGATCCAGTCCGGCTGGATGTTCAAAAAGATCTGCAGGTGATCCGGGCCGCGCTGCATCCTTTCCAGGCCCCGTTCCCGCAGGTGGCGGTCCACGATGATCTTTTCCTCCTGGGGTGTGTCCGGGGCATGGAAAAAAGGCCCCAGGCTTTTGTACGTGCCTGCAACCCATTCCCGGCCCAGGACTTCATGTCCCAGCACGCTGCGGGTGTCCACACAAATGATGGGCTGGAAAAAGGGCACTTTGTTCTCCAGGTCTGTCCCCTTCAGGGGGCTAGGCTTGGTCATGGATGTTTACTCCCTTCCTGGCATAAAGCCGGCAAAGACAGAAAAAGCCCGAACTGGACTACAGTTCCCGGGCTTCTTTGCCGCAAGATGAAACGGTTTGCTCATTGCTCAGCGCTGTCTGCCAGGGAAACCATCCCCACGGCTTTGCGCCCTATGGCACAATAAATGGGCTGAGCAGCCACACAGTGTATTTGAATTTCTGTTGTTCCACAATCCTTTTCTGTTCCACAATCCTTTTCCACGCAAGTATTCTATCAGAAGATGGGCCGGTGGTCAACGGCGCTGAATAAAACGTTATTTCCCTCCATTGATCTCATTTCCTGATCTCATCCGCCGCCCCATCCATCGATTAAACGGTTCAAGGCTTCTTCATCTTTTTTTGTCAGTGCTCGCATTGCAAAGAAAAAATGAGGTTTTGTGCGAAGAAGCTGGTGCCGCTTGTGTCATCCATGCAAGGAATGCCAAATTTGTTGCAAAATTTTTGCTATCCATGGCAGGAATTGCTCGAAATTTGTAGAAATATTCAGTATAGGCATTTTTCATAGATTTTTTCCCTCGCGCTTGGCACTTTTTCGTTTCCATGCATGCACTTCTCGCCACAGAAACTCACCTGCATTGTTTTCACTCGACTTAACAATCCATCCCCACCGGGAGGAAACAGCAATGAGCGGCAATGTGTACCTCTTTCCGAAAAACCAAAAAAAAACCGCCCAGCTCTGGACCAGGTTTATGACGGACAGATTAAAAAATTATGAGCTCACACCGTACGAAAAAGGCCTGGTCAGCGAATGGGAAAGGTTTAAACAATTTAATGTAAACATTTACCAGAAAAGCGGGATCCTGCTGCCCGATGAAGAGTTTCAAAAAGCACTGGAGAGAAATCATGACCTGATCAACAAGTCAACACCTGTGCTGTGCAGTATCGCAAGCCTGCTGGACAATGTTCCCCTCATTATCGTGCTGGCAGACTCCAACGGGACCATCCTGAAAGTGTTCGGGGATGCAAAAATAAGGGAAAAAGCCCGACAGGTAAACTTTTCCGAAGGGGGAAGCTGGTCGGAGCATCTCTCCGGCAACAATGGCATCGGCACGGCAATTCAGAAAAAAAACCCTGTCCATGTCTTTTCCAGCGAACATTTCTGCGAACAATGGCAGTCATTTAGCTGTGCAGGCTCTCCCATCTTAAATTCCTACACCGGGGAAATACTGGGAGTGGTGGATATCACTACCTGTGCCAGCGATTTCAAGGATGATGCCCTGGGGCTGGCGCACTCTCTGGCCAACCAGATTCAACTGGTCTATAAAGTGGAATGGGAGGCAGAGCAGTTCAACCTGATCAATACATTTTTGAAGTTTGAAGAGAAATATTCCTCGGAGGGCATTATCGTTGTCGATAGTGGGGGCAACTCGATCAGGAAAAATGAAAAAGCCCAGGAATTGGTGTCTGCTGAAAACATTAGCGAGGACATGCTCAGCAGCGAAAAAATTGCTTATGAAATGAAGCCCATTCATTCTGTGCATCAAAACACACTGGCAGGGAAGGTCTTCATTATTAAAAACCGAAAACCTGCCAAATTATTTTCATCCTCCAGCCCCGCATACAATTATTCCGGTTACCTGACCCGGAACAGGCAGGTCGTGGAATTGTTTGCAGAGATTGAAAAAGTGGCCCGGGTCCGGATCCCGGTCCTGTTGACGGGAGAAACAGGCACGGGGAAAGAGTTGGCCGCTCACTATATCCACGAACAAAGCCCTTACAGCCAGGGTCCTTTTGTCGCTGTCAACTGCGGGAACATCAGCAAGGAGTTGTTTGGCAGCAGCTTTTTCGGCTATGAGCGCGGCGCTTTCACCGGCGCCGATCCGGGCGGGCGCAGAGGCCTTTTTGAGCAGGCCGACGGCGGCACCCTTTTCCTGGATGAAATCGCAGAGATGCCCCTGGAATTTCAAGCAGCGCTGCTGCGGGTTATTGAACAGAAAAGGATTTCCCGCCTGGGCTCCGAGAAAGAAAAAGAGGTCGATTTTCGCCTGGTTTCCGCCAGCAACCTCAACTTGTTGAACAGTGTGGAGCAGGGAACCTTCCGTGTGGAGCTATTCTACCGGTTAAAGGGTGCCCAGTTTCAACTTCCCCCCCTGCGTGAACGATCCGAAGACCTGGAATACTTGCTGCACTATTTTATTGCCCACTTCTGTGATCAGCACGGTTTCCAGCAAAAGACCGTCGACGAAGCCGCCCTTTCCATTTTGCTGCAGCACAGGTGGGAGGGGAATGTGCGGGAATTAAAAAACACCGTCGAAACCATGGTCGTCCTCGCGCAAAGCAGCATCACTGAACGGGACATCCCGCAAGAAATCCGCCGCCGGGTTGAAGCCGGGCAAGAACGGCAGCAGGAATCCCGGCAGAAACACCGCGAGGAAGCTGCGCAGCAGCCCCCGTTAAACAAATGCAGCCCGGCAGGCAGTTCCCCAGAAGCCGGCAGCAGTACTGCCGGAGAATACGACACCATGATTCGGCTGCTCAACAAGCATCACCACATCTACCAGGTGGCAAATGAACTGGGCATCTCCCGCAGCACCCTCTACCGCAGGCTGAAAAAGCTGGGCATCGATCCTGGTAAACACCGCCCTGCCCGCCCTGCTTGCGCTTTTTTGCACCAGGACACCACCACCCCGCCACCAGAAGGATCTTAAAACGCATAAATACTCTTAATCAATCCCCACAGCCCAACAATCTCCCCAACAATCTCCCCAACAATCTCCTCAAAATACTCTCCAACAATCTCCCCCGAAACCCTTCTAAAAACCTCCAACAGTTCCTCCAACAGCTCCAACCAGCTTGTCCAGGTTGAAACGAAAAACAGCGCACTGAAACAAAACTTGTTTCAGCTGACACAAAAACTGCACAGACGATGACACAAACGCTTTGCTTTCTCTTTTCCCTTCACGCTTTCTTCAGCGGCAATGTACTTCTCATCTCCCTTATCTCCCGCCGCAATGCGCCCGGCAAAAGAAGTGATAATATTTTCTCTATATCCAATATTTTGGCACCGTTTTTGCTATGTATTGTTAGTGAGAGCTGCCGGGCAAGCTGGGAAAAGCCCTCTGCGCATAGCTTCGCACCCTTCTTCACCTGACAGCTCAGCGTTATTGCAGGCGAAAAAGCAAGCGGAAAACTGGCAGAACCGCCCATCAGAACCGCCCACCAAAACCGTCCATCAGCTTGGCGGCGTATGGTGAGGAGTTTGGTGCAATAATGGGCCCGGGCAATGTGCAAATTCACTTTATTTCACTCCACTCCACTTCACTTCACTTGACTGCACCGCTGGTCTTGGTTTTTGCAACTTCCCGCCACTTGC
>Ga0207421_10007721_pt1 | contig 11371 bp, 15 predicted proteins | sample SodLakKL_010_SED_4_FD_187542 | JGI IMG/M metagenome (GOLD analysis project Ga0207421, IMG submission 187542) | Alkaline sediment microbial communities from Lake Tanatar, Kulunda Steppe, Russia - 8KL_010_SED (SPAdes) (version 2) | ecosystem: Environmental > Aquatic > Non-marine Saline and...
ACCATCGAGGGAGTTCAATGCCGGTGCGCAGGGGGGCTGGCCTGGGGTGTAGTTTGGTTTCCCTTGTTCAATTTTCACTTATCGTTCACCTCAAGATTCTTTTCCGTATTCATGCTGTGTATATCCTGTCTACTGCTGCCTCATCTTCTTCTTTAATCAGCATGTTCCAGCGGAAGAAATTATCTTCCACTTCATGCTCTACATTCTTTATCTTCATGTAAGTGATCACGTCTTCGCAAACGAATAGGAGAGGCGTATCTCTCTGTAAGGGGCCTGCGAGCCGGTACAGTTCCCTCATCTTCTCCTTTCCTTCGTACCTTCTGTTGAAGATACCTCCTATATTCCATGCTTTCTCCGTTGTCCTATCGTAAGTCAGCCTTACTTTATCGCCTCCATCCATGGTGTTCTTGTGTAAATCCAACTCTTTTTCTCTTTGCACTCCCCAAATACCTTCCTCGAAGGTGAGTATCCTCTGCATCCACCCGCCTTCGATTTCCTCCCAATAAGTGATCAGCGGTAAAGTGTTGTAGGTTTCAAGGAGGTGAGAGTTATGCAAGCTCCACTCTAAGTTCACGGGTAGGAAAAACCATTTATTCTCTGCAGGTTCGATACAGTTTCTTTTCACGTTGAAGTTGTTTCTTATGACTGCCCTTGGCCTATCCTGCAGCTTTTCATCCAAGATCTCTTCGTATCCTTTCCCTACAGATAGCGTGTATTCAGGTAATTCATCTACCACCTTTATCGTTCCTTCTCCCACCATTATTCCTGCTTTCTTGTGGTCTTTGAGAGTTAAACTCGGCTTTTCAAAGTTAACTTCATCCATCAGCTCTATCTCAAGGCTTCCATCCATCAAGTATATCCAGAAGGCTTTAGCCCTCTCGTCTATCGTCAGCGTGGCTCCGTCTGTCACTGTCATTCCTGTTTCCAAGCTTGTCTCCAGATCCGACCATTCCGTATCTTTATCCACTGTGATCTCTTCCTCTGCCATCTTTAACACCTGAATTGATAAGTCAAATCCACTTTAGAGTGAGACATCTGCAAGTTTCTATGTTTTTTACGTTGGAATCCTTCCCAGGCATACACTATCTCACCTTCTATCGGTGGATCCCTGAGGGGTCCTATCCTCGGAATTACGTTCTTGAAGTGAGTGTAGAGGTCTTCTGCCATGTAGGAGGACTCTTTGAAGGCCTCGTTCCTAGGGCCTTTCGTACTCACGATAAGCGCTATCGTGATCTCATGTAACATGTATCCGTCAGTTTTCCTTTCGAAGCTATCGCTGTTGGGATAGATCTGTATAGAAGGAAAACTACCTTTCCTCATCTCGTCGCCTTCGGTAAGGCTATTCGCATATACAACAGGTTCTTTGTCACCTTCGTAATAATCCTCGATCTCTTCCTTCAACCAGTCGATCATGCCCACGTTGTCTTTTTTCCCGAACAATACTTCTTCGTGCTTCTCTAACATCTAACCACTTACTATCAACCAATTCAATTAAAGACGTAGCTTTCGTGACCCCATTTTCTTCTGAATAGCTGGTTCAACAATTCCTCCGCGTCATCTTTCCAGTTCTCCATTTTTCGCAGTTGGGAAGAGGGTTCAGAAGCCCATTCCATCATGTCTCGCTTGTAGAGATAAGCGGCCCATGTAGCCTCAATATCTCGAAGTATCTCGAAATCTATAGGCAGTTCTTCCGTAGGATCCGGCAGCTCGCTTTCCTTCCCCTGCTCTGCAAACTTGTGCCTTATCCACCGGTAAGCCCTCTCCCGTACATCTCTTATCTGTTCCACTTCACCTGTATAATGATCCCCAAGAGCAAGTCTGTTCTCCACGTCCTCGTTATCACAGTAAGTCTTTTTCATGATCGATCACCTGAAGGCTTTACTCTCACGTAACCTTCTCTAACCTTCATGTTCCCTCCAAATTTAGCCAGTATCTTCACCTTGTAAGTCCCAGGTCCAGGCAGCTCGTGAGTCCGCCAGTTGACGTAGTACTTTCCCTCCGCAGATCTCAGGAACTCTTCTTCTTCGATCAATTCTCCTTCCTTGAACACTTTGAACCATACTTCGTTCATGTCCTGTATTTCCGGTTCGTCCTTGAAAGCTGTATTAAAAAAAGTCTCCAACTCGATCAGTTTTGTGTCTTTGTAATCCACATCGTCCAGTTTCAACATCTTATCTCATCTCCTTCTTTATCTTTATCCTGTCCATCATCTTCTCTTTAAACTCTATCTTGTCCTCAACTTCCACCTCAGCTACTATCTTGTCACGGATCCTCAAAATGAACTCTATCGCACCAACGATCTTGAACATGTCTTCAACCATAAGATCTTCTTTCCACTGCCCGAGCAGCTTGTAAATCACTTCTTCATCCATATACAGGCTGTCTACAAATAGAGCTACCAGTTCATGAGTTCTTTCCACTTCAAGTTCAAGGTCCGTCACCAACTCAGCTATCAACCGGTAAACAGTTCCCTCCTCAAAATCCAAAGTTTCCTCGAACTCTTTTCTTATCTTGTAAACTGGGTCCAACTCTGTAAGTTCCAATTCATCCAAATATCCTATCAGTAACTTAACAAAAGGTTCCGGATCCATGTTCAACTCTTGTAACATCCACGTTACAAGTTCCATCTCCATCCGTTTTTCCACTTCCAGATCTTCTTTTATCTCAGTTACAATACTGTATCTTACTGTTTCTCTTTCTGCACCCCAAAACAGAGGATGTTCAGCAGGATGTTCTAAACCGTACTTCATGTTCGTGAATTCCAATTCATCGCTGTACTCTTTCAACAGCTCAACGAACGGATCATCTACCATCTCAAGTTCCTGCCGTAACTTGGAGAATAGTTGAAATCTCAACTCTTCATCACACTCCAGATCCTGTATGATTTCCCCACTTAAACTGTATTCTGGATCCAACTCCGTGAGCTCTAAGGTATCTGAGTATTTTCTCAACACCTTAGCGAACGGCTCATCTTCTATTCCAAGCTCCTCTATCAACTTAACCACCAGCTCTACCTTCAACCCTTCTCCTATCTCTAAATCCTGTATCCAAGGTAACCTTATCCAGTAGTCAGCTTTCAGATCAGACGGTTCCAACTCATCCAAGTATCCATAAAGTAGTTTACTAGCGGTTCCATCCTGAATTTCCAGTTCTTCTATGGACTCCGACAGAAGTTGTATTCTCGTCTCTTCATCGAAGCTCATATGTTGGATTATATACTGGACTTTCCTCCAGACTTCCACTTCCGAGAACTTCATGTCTTCTATCATCGTCGCTACCAGTTCGTATCTCGTATCTTCGTCCATCTCCAGATCATCTATGACGTTCACTAACTTCCGGTATTCTACCTCTTCATCCAACTCCAACCCGTCTATATACCCGATCAGTAACTTGTTGACGGACACATCGTCAAGCTCAAGCTCTTCTATAAGCTGGGTTACAAGCTCAGCTTCTCTTTCTTCGTTAAAAGTGATGTGCTGTATGATGTGCAGTACCTTTCTCCAGACTTCGTATTCTGTCAGATCCAATTCATCGATATACTCCGCTAACAACTCGCTTCTCGCTTCTTCATCCAGATCCAACTCCTGCATCAACTCTGCAAGGATCTCCGTTTCCTTCCTCTCATCAAAAGTCATATGCTGTATGATGTGCTGCGCTTTTCTCCAGACCTCGTATTCCGAGAACTCTAATCCATCCAAATATCCTTTTACTAGCCTGATAAAAAATTCCTTTCCAACCATCAGCTCGTCTATCAATTCACAAAAGATCTCCTCCGCTGTGTCCCGACTGAATCCCAGCTCGGAAACCAGCACACTCAGTAAGCTACACCTCACCAACTCCTCTAGAACCATCAGGTCCGAAAACCGCACCTTTAACTTCTTTACTTCCTCTTCTGATAGGTCAAACTCATCTACTAGCCTCAAAAGGAGTCCACAACCATCGCCCTCATCAAGCCCTAAGTTATCCTCAACCAGCCATTCTATCTCGTTTTCTCCCCAGTAAAGAGGATGATCCGCTGGATGCATCACACCGGCTTCTACCATTTTTCAGACCTCTTAACTACAACGTCAGAATATCTCTTCACTGTCTACAGTCAGCCCGACCACTTCTTCACCATCTATGGTTATCTCTTCGACTTCATCTCCATCGATGGTTATCGGCAAAGCCGCAGGGCAAACCTCCTGCCATTGTAGACCGGGATATCCTTTGTTACCTTCAGGATCTTCTACGATACCGTGATCATCCAGATTCCAAATATCTTCCGGATAATCATGAAAAGTATCTTTAGCCTGCGTATGCGGATGCGTCATCTCCTCTGTATCACGCATACCGCTATCAGAAACGCTTCCTGTATCCCTCCCGATCAAATCCGTTTGTTCGGTCAACTCTTCATTAGCGAACGAGTTTTCAACATCACCAGCGTTCAATCCTATCAATGCGCCTATATCTTCTCCTGAACCTCCCGTAACATCTATCACCTCAACTATCGAATATGAATTTTCTACTTCTGTACTACCTATAGTTACATTACAGTGGCCTATCAACCCGCCTACTTTTTCCTCCCCCTCGACAGTTCCCACAGCATAACAATCATGCAAGTCGCCGTCTATCCTTCCGGCTACACCACCGATATTCTCTTCACCCTTAACGGAACCATGGAAGTACGATCCATTTATTGAACCAGCAGTAGTCAAATACCCCACGAGCCCACCTATAGAGGTAAAATTCTGAGTTACCGCTTCAACTTCAATATTTACAACTTGCGAATCATATACATCTCCGGAACAAACACCTACAAGCCCACCGATAGCGTATTCACCTCTTACAACACCTTCACCTTTACAATTTTTAACTTCTCCAGTTGAAGAGGGAATACCACCGCAAACGGCACCGGCATCCTCCTCACACTCGAAATATCCTTCTGAACTGCAGTTCTCTATCAACCCATCATTATAACCGGCTATCCCAGACGCTCCGATAAAACCGCCTTTCATATCTGCGTTTTTCACGTTAAGATCTTTGATCACTCCACCTTCATCGTTGTATCCTATAAAAGAAACGTAGCTTTCATCTTTATCCGCCTTTAGGTCATAGATAGTGTATCCCTGACCATCGAAAACTCCAGTAAATTTGTTATCAGAATCACCTATAGAATCCCAACCATCACCAGTTCCGACTAGATCACCGTAACCGTCAGTGTTCTCGTCGAGATCAGTTTTTAATCTATAGATACCGCTAAGATCATCGCGAGCGCCATCCAAATCATACCAATCATGTATCTCAGTGACTTCAACGAAGTGAGCGGTTACGCTTTTATCCTCATCCATCATGACTTGGATCTCCTTATCAGAACTCTCTACATCGCCGGACCAGTGAGAGAATTCCCAGCCACTGACGTCTTCGACAGCTTCAACCGGCACTTCCGTATCCTCTTCATAAGAGTGTGTTCCTTCAGATGGATCTGTTGAACCTTCACCTTCAACGTTTATAGTCAGGTCATGTTCGATCGTTGGAGCCTCTTCTATATTCAGCATCCATCCTTGATGCTCTATAGATTCAAAACTCTCTAAAGCCGGAGCGAAAGCGTAGACGTGAACGTGCTCGGGAAATATATCCCAATATCCAACGTGGTATTCACCTTCATCACCGGGCTCTGGTTTCCAGCTCAGCTCGAACTCGTGAGTCTCTCCAGGATCTATAGGAGAATGGTCTTCGTCCTTTTCACCGCCGTTGAATTCGATGTATCCCAGCACTTCGAGAGGCTCTTCAAACGTGTTCTTCACGGTTATCTTTACGTGCAGCTCTTCCTGAAGTGCCGTGTAAAGGGTCCAATCTTCTTCCTCAGTGGGATAAATGAACTCGCAATCAACTATCTCTAAAGGCATGGATCCTCCATCATTCGGTCTTAAAATTGATTATACCGTCTCCGTCTTCTCCATCTTTTTGTATCTCATAGTCGTCCCAATTCTCAGAGTCTATCTCCGACGGTTCTGTCTTACTGTGGTGCGCGTCGCTGACGTCTCCACCCAGTAGATCATCGTGATCTACCGGATCTTTCTCCCCTTCAGCGTGTTCGTTTCCGTGTTCTTCGGGAGTGAATTCGGAGGGGATCTCATCGAGAGAAGAATAATCTTTCTCTCCTAGCTGAACCAACCGTATCTCTCCTTCCTCTCTGACCAGCTCTTTCCACTCTGTACCGCTGTCTCTGTACCACACACCTTCATCAGTAGCGTAGTAAAGCCTGCCCTCCATCACCGGTGCGGGCCTGTCCTCTAAAGTACCCTGCTTCAACCTCAAAAATCCATCTTCTACAGACCTGTCTCCCGCTATCGAAACAAGTCTATCCTTGAGGAGGTTCCACTCCTGCGGTGGAGTTATATCTTCCTCTACAACGTCTTCATCCCACTCTTTTTCAGCCATGATGAAATAATGAAAATTATCTAACCTTCGTTGACTATCAGATCGTATTCAAGAGTGAGCTCGGCGTTCTCTGCATCCTTCGCGATCTCAGGTATGTTGTAGCTCAGCATCGTTCCCTCTGAAGCGTCGTTGAACAGACCGAACTCGGTAGCTACACAATCGTTGGGCCCGAACACGCAGACCCATCCGACCTGGTGACCCTGAGCCGTGTCGGTAACTTCCGGACTGTCGTCTTGAACTCTTGCAGCCTCAGCCACAAGAGAAGACTGCGTAACATCCTCGGTATCGCCGGCTTCCGGACCATCACCTATGGCGATCCACTGGAAGTCGTCAACTGCCATCCCACCTATCAGCTCAGCTACAGCCTGAGCTCCGTCTTCCGTTATCACGTTCTCATGGACGGACCTGTCAAGGATCTTACCCGTCTCGGGATCTTTCTCAATAGCTGTCCATCTACCTTTCAACTGCAGACTCTCGTCGCTCATCTTTTCCTTTACTAGTTTTTTCAATTCTCTCAAATCCATTTTATCACTCCTTTTTATCTTCCTCGTTACCGGCCGCCTTGTTCCTCCTGTACTGTATGAACTCCAGCTGGCCGTTTATCTTGGTAACAGCTCTCTCCAGCTCCTTTACCATCGCTCTCGCCTCTCTCAGCCTTTCTTCCTGCTGATCCTTCATCTCCTTCAATCTCTCAAAATCTTCAGAAAACTCGTCTTTTTCCATCTTTTACACCTATCTTATCTTTATCTTCTTCAGTATCCTTTCGGCCAGTTCGGGGGTGATACCATGAACCGAACCAGCTATTTTCCCGGGACTTTCTTCCAAAAGCCTTTCTACCGTCCCGTACTCATCTTTGATCTTCTCCGCGTAGCTCGGACCTACGCCCTCTACTTTCTCAAGCATCTCAGTAGATAAAGAACACCCCTTCATTTCGTTTGAACTGGGAACCTCCCTTTCAACTCTATCATTTACCCTATCATTTACCTTTTCGACTATACCGCTCTTAATCATACCTTTCAGTGGATATTCTTCCGTTTCATCGACACCCACTTCCATGATCTCACCTTTTTCCCATCTCCTTCCATCGTAAGACGTCCGTTTCATAACCTCTAGCTTCGATCTTTCTGTCATCTTTTAGCCTCTGTTCAGTTCATCCATGCTTTTTGTAGTGCTCTACTATCTTCTGCGTGAGTTCTCCCATCTCCCAGGGAACCATCTCGTACTCCTCTCTCATCTTCTTTTCTAAATCAAAGATAGAGCTGCTTTCTCCAACTATCTCTTCGAAAAGTTTGTCCAGCTCAGGAGGGTCGTTGAGCGCCACTCTCGGGTACTTTAAAATATGCTTAAAAACAACCTTCACATCGCTCGAACCTGGATAGCTAGGAACGATCGGACCGTTGAAAAGGTCCAGGAAACTGTGACTCATCACCAGCGCTCTTATCTCGTCTTCGTATTCCTGATCATACTCTATCAGACCTTTTTCTCTTACCACATCTATGCACTTCTCCACGTTGCCCATGCCGTGGAGAGTGAACCTGTGTAGCAACTCGTTCACGTCCGGATCCTCGAACCAAACTCCGTAGTCCGGTGCTATCGTCCATTCTCTATCGATCGGGATCTGGAACTTCTCTATCACTTCATCTCCGAAGATCAGGTGTCCCTCGTTCACCTTTACCGCACCTCTCTAAGATAGTTCTCCAGTCTATATAAAAGATGAGGCACGAGCTCTTCCTTGGCAAAATCCACGAAGCGACGTATCAACTCCATATCTTCCATGTCTATATCTTTCTTCACGTAAAATTCAACAAGCGTTTCTTTCAAAGCGTCTTCCAGCTCTTCATCCATATCTTCTTCTAGAGCTCCTCTTACGATCTTCAACGCTTTGAAGCCTATCCATACTTTCAACCGTTTCAATATCTTCATAGTATCATCTCCTTTTTCTTTCATACAATTCATCCAAAAGTTTCTACCATCCACGACGCTATCCTGACCAAAGCTACAACAGTAGCTGCGCCGCTTCCTCCCGTTATCAGCGGGTGTTCTCTACCGAACTTCTTCATCCTCATCAGGACTTCGTCCATTCGATCCTCGGACGTATTCCTGCGGACTCCAACGAAACCGTCTCTCTGTAGATTTGCGATGTCAGTCGCGGGACACTCGGCAATGTGTTTCTCCAGCTTTCCGTCTATCACACTGTCCCAGTCCTTTCGCTTGTCAGCTAACTCTTCCGTCTTTTGGGACAATTTGTCAAGAGTCTCTTTCTGCTGTTTTAAAGAACTCTCTATTGAGGCAATCGACCTCTTGATCTTGGTTAAACACTCGTTAGTATCTTTGAGGTCCTGCAGCCTGTTCTCCTGCAGATCGTCTATCCTCTCGTGAACCCTTTCGAGCTCGTCTCTCTCTACCTTGTTGCCTGACATCTGGTCACCTAAAGAGGAGGAATAGGAGGGAGTTTTTCACCGTGTTCTAGACCTCACTAGGTCAGACCTTCCATCTTCACGATGGCGGTGCTGCTCGTGTCGTCGTCTCCGTGTTGATACCATAACGGTAACGTCCTGCAAAAGACGTTGCCTATGTACGCTTGGTTGTCCTTGATGTAGTCCGCTCTTTCAACCGTTATGTCTTCGGCAACTATGTACTCGCCTATCTCCGGGCCGGTCTCCATAAGGTATGCTGTACCTTCGGGAACAGTAGGTATGACTCTTATCCGTCCCACTAAACCGGCTATCCTGTTCATCGTCTCGTCGCCTTTCTTGCTCTCTGCTTCATGACTTAGATATAACTGCGCCTCCGTCTTCCCGTCCATCACTAGATCCAACGCTCCGGGATTCTGCCCGAAACCGTCGTCGCTCTGATCTCTGAGTTCTTCAAGCATCTTCACCACGTCAGCGTAGGGAGTTGCGCCGGAATCGGTGTGGTCGTCCCAGCTGCCTTCCTGCGGGCTCAACGTCTGGTAAGGAACATCGTCCAGACCGGAAACTCCGCCCATCTCGCTGCCGTTGATTATCAGATCATCGTCTAACTCAGCAACTTTCCTCGTGGCTTTCAACGTGTACCTGTTCACGAACTCCTCGTTCAAGTAGTCTTCTCTTGGCAGCTCGTACCCCCTAGCGTTCTTGACGATCATGTTCATGATCCTCTCTCTCATGTCGGGAGAGTCTCTAGGGATACTTCCGCCGGGCATCACTATCTCAGCGTCCTGCGAGTTGTCCTCGGTATCTTTCCAGTAGCCGAATTCTCTCGTCTTCTTCGAAACGTTGTGAGTCGGTAACAACTGCCTCGCGTTAAGCCTCTTCTTGAAGTGCGGTATCAGCTGCGCCCTTATGGTCTTAGCAACGTCTTTCGGTAACTCTCTCTCTATTTTAGCTTCAGATCTCATCTCTTTTACACCTCCTTTTCTTGGATCCTCCGTATCACATCAGTTTGATAACTAGCTCTTCTTCGGCTCCGGCGTCGGTCTTCGCTTTTCCTATAGCAGTTGACAGCGCCTGACTAAGCAGTGAGCCGTCTTCGTCCTCTGTTCCTGCATCAGTTACATCCTCTTCATCTATCGCCTTCACCTTGCCGTCTCCAGCGCAGGCAACCAGATCGCCTGCATCGACCGTTTCTCCTGTCGCTGTCTCAACTATCGCGACTCCCGTAACTCTGACTTTAACGCTCGAATCTTCATCGACATCGTCGTCTTTCGGCGGATATTGATTCAGAACTACACCAGCAGTCCCTTCAAAATCTTCTGACGTTAAGTCGTACTCGCCGTCTCCTGTATCGTATACCACGTCTCCGGCTTTCATATCACTATCTGCTATGCCTGACTCGTCTATCCCAGGTCCTATCGCCTTCAGGTTCCTATCGGTCGTTATGTTTGCCATCTTCTTACCTCTCTATCTCTTTAGGATCAGTTCTCTTTTAGAGGATCTTCATACAGGTCTATCACTTCAGGCCCTTCCTCGACGTCGTTGCTGCCAGGAGGAGACCTCAAGTTCTTCCCTGCCTCTTTCTTCTCTTTGGGTTCGTTCAAACGTGCATTAGAAGCTCCTTCTATGAGAGCCTCAAGTTCGAACCGTTTCTTGTCCTCCAACTGTTCCTCTGAAAGCTCTGTTAATTCCTCAGCCCTTTCACGTAACCTGTCTATCTCTTTCTGCCTGTACTCGTCCAGCTCGTTCTTCAGCGTCTCCACCTGCTCTCTCAGTTCCTCGATCATCTCTTGTTTCCTCTCTATCACTTCATAGTGGTTACACTCTTCACTTTGTTCTTCTATCTCTTCTTCGTTCTCGTTCTTTTCGCTCTTTTCTTCCTCGTTCATACTATCCTTTTCCTCAATTATCCTGTAGCTCCCATCTTCGTTCCTCTTCATCTTCATATCATAAACCTCTTCAGTCTCTGTTTTAGAATGGTCTTTCCTGACCAGTGTTTTCAGCTTTTCATGGATCTTGTTCAATAAGCTCATCTTGTCGTCCTCTTCATCTATCATCTTTTCCACACCTATTCCACATCCCTGTTCCGGACTGCACGCACCTTTATCCACGGAAGCTATGTGGTCCGGCAAAATCTGCGTAACAGTTTCGTCGTACTCCAACTCGTTCTCGAATTCATCGGTGTGAGTGCCCTCTTTGTTCTCCGGTACAGCCCAGTAACCGATGGAGATCTCGTCTCTGTCTTTCAGGGCCTGCAACATCACTTTCCAGTAGTTCTCGTCCTGCTGGTTGAATTCGGCGGGCTCCTGCATCACGTACAGCTCGCCTTTCAGTCTCTTCTTTTCCTCGTCCTTCTCGACGTTACCCAAAAAACCGATTATATCGGTGGGGTTCTTCACCACCATCTGATCCGGATGTTCGAAAGTTATAGGTCTCCCTTCCCACATCTGCCACGTCTTCTTGATCTCGTCCCAGGGCTTTAACGTATTATTGCATACCGTGGCGGAGCAGAAGGAGACCGGTGCGGTCATGAAGCC
>Ga0207421_10007722_pt1 | contig 11370 bp, 10 predicted proteins | sample SodLakKL_010_SED_4_FD_187542 | JGI IMG/M metagenome (GOLD analysis project Ga0207421, IMG submission 187542) | Alkaline sediment microbial communities from Lake Tanatar, Kulunda Steppe, Russia - 8KL_010_SED (SPAdes) (version 2) | ecosystem: Environmental > Aquatic > Non-marine Saline and...
AAATGATTTTTTCAGGGCATTTGCTTGTCAGGTAGTCATCAGTTCATCAGGATCATCTGCCTGCTCATGATGGCACCGGGAGCTTGCAAACGGTAAATGTAAACGCCGGCAGGATAGGGACTACCGTTAAATACAGCCTCATGCCTGCCGGGTTCCTTATATTGATCCAGCAAGGTTTTAACATGCATGCCTTCGATGTTATACACGTCCAGGCGCACATCCCCTCCCTGCTCCATATGAAATGGGATTGTGGTGGAGTTGCGGAAGGGGTTGGGATAGTTCTGCTCCAGCTGTTCTCTGGTTTCATCCGGTATCTCATCTTTAGACACATTGGCCCGGTTTCCGTGGATGGAAACATTGTCGAAACGGTTGTTACCTGAGCTACCTGATGCCTCCTCTCCTGTAAACCTGATCTTAAGCATCAGGTCCGGATTATTTTCTGCATCATCATAGGAAAAAAGGTTGAAGATGTATGTTTGAAAAGATAAGCCTACATTATTCACGGTGCCGATGAGGGTCCAGTTGCCTCCACCGTCGGGCGAGTAGTAAATCTCCTGTTGCCTGGCTCCGTTGGTGGTACGGCGTGCGGCATATCTCAGCTCCAGGTTTTCAAAGTTTTCAGATGAAGCTTTCAGGATCAGGTCTCTGGTGTCGGAGGGGTTTCTGACACGCAGGCCATAACCGGCTGCGGAATGTTGCTGGCTGTTTTGTGTGGTGCCATCCGTGCGGTCCATGTAGCCGTCGCCTGTACCCGGGTAGTGTATAAAACCTTTTTCTGCAGCCAGGGAAAAGTCGGCATCCACGTGGTTGATATGCCCGTCAGGCAGGTTATTGAAGTGCCAGTAATGCATCAGTGTCTTTTCTTTTACCTCCAGGACGAATTGCCGGCTGTGCTCTTGTTGTGCATTGTCGGTGACACTTACAGTAAAGGAGAACACTCCGGACTCTGATGGCGTGCCTGATAGCTTACCGTTAGCTTCCAGGTCCACGCCCGCAGGCAACTGGCCTTCAGTAATACTGTAGTGAAAAGGTATTTCGCCGCCTGATGCGGCAAAATAATGGGGCGAATAGGTTTCATGTATGTATCCGGGAGGTGGCTGCATTTTGTTTAACGTGAGGTCAAGAGCATTTCCTGAAACAACGATGTTGTCAAACCGGTTGTTACCATCCGTTCCGGAAGCTTCATCACCAGAGAAAAGAATTTTAAAACGCAGGTCAGGGTTATCCTGTGCTGCTTCGACATCACTCAGATCGAAGAGATGCACGACAAAGTCCTCCGTTACAGAGTAGGTATCGCCCAGTTGTGTGTAGTTTTCACCGGCATCGGTAGAATAATGCAGGGTTTGCTCGCGGGCGCCATTGGGCGTTCTGTGTGTGGCATAAGATAGCATGATGTCCTCATACCCTTCTGATGAGGCATGGATGGTAAGCTGACGGCTGTCGGAGGGGTTACGGGCCCGCAGACCATAGCCGGCATGGGCTTCCTTGTGTGCATTGAGCAGGGTGCCGTCAGTACGATCCATGTATCCGCTGTCTGTTCCGGGATAGGTGATGACGGCAGGCTCATTCATGCTATAGTCAGACTCTGCTATTTGCAGATGTCCGTCAGGCAGGTTGTTAAAATGCCAGTAATGGATCAGCCCATCCTGAAAGTGTGCTGTTATCTCCTTGTCATCGTCAAGAATGAAAGATGTTTTTTGTAAACCGGCCTCTTCAAGGCCTTCCCAGTGGCTGAACTGGTATCCGGGAGAGGGGATGGCTTCCAGGGTGATCTCCATGTCTTCAAAATAAACCCCCTGCCATGATGCGTCACCATCGCCCGTTTTTACCGTATTGACCCGGACCTGGCCTTGTGAAGGGTGAACAACATTTACGGTTAAGGTTTTTTCCGGTCCCAGGTCAAACTCTCCGGCGAGGTATTGCCGCATGTACCCGGTGCGTTGCAGGGCAAAGTCACGCATCACATCCACTTCATCCTCCCAGGACTGCATGTTTTCAGGCATGCGCCACCGATGAATATGTTCGGGCATTTCGGGTTTATAGGTCTCGTAGAAATCTTCCAACACGCCTGACACCCTGTTTTCCTCGAAGGAGGTGTTGAGCAGATCTGCAAAGCGGGTGATGAAATACCAGCGGTAGTCGTCGTTTTCAAGCAGCTTACGCAGGATGAATGTCGACCACGGCGGGTTAGGCCAGTCGGGGCCGTGTTCTTCCAGTGCAAAGCTGAGGGTGTTATGCGCCGGACCCTCGTTTACGCCGGTCACATAATCGAAATCCAGTCCGAAGCCGAAATCCAGGTCAAAAAGCTGCCAGCGCCAGCGGCCGTCCAGCCCTTCCGGTGCATCAGGGTCATATTCGTCGGTGTAATACCTCCAGTACTGGATGTTGTTGCCCGGCCAGTCGGTGTTCATCACATAGATCTGGCCTATGTGGTAATTGGTGAAATTCTCTACATCCATGCGGGTGGTTATCTCCGTAAAATCGTCGGGATCTTCCACCCCCGGATTTTCCAGGTAATCCAGCATGTCTTCATAGTGCTGTACCCCATCCGGGTTACCCCTTTCGAGCTGGCCATCCCTTTCCAGGATGGTATAATCCATCTCGTCGCTAAGCCCGTAATGGGTCTGCATGTATCTGTTGTCGAGCCTGTCGCGTATGGTGTGCACACCCCAGTACTCGCCGTTGAGGAACACGATAGCGGGTCGTGAATACTGCAGGTCGAGGTTCATGTCCTTCATCAGCGATTGCATGAAGGCATCCCTGAAGATGGACTCGCTCCAGTCGTTGCCGCTATTGCGCAAGATGAAGCGCTTGTACTCACCGATATCTTTATCCGGGAAAAGCGGATATTCCACCCATGTTGTGCCATAATCGCTTCGGGCGTACATGCGCAGCGACTTTCTGGGCCTGTTACGGCTGGTTCCGCCGTGTATGCGGGCGCCCATATCCTGCGAAAAGGCCAGGTTGCCGTTTTTCTCAAAGAATTCAAAATGCACCAGGCGTTCCCATTCGCGACCCCGCTGGTTGTAATTGGTGTGGTTGCCGTGCACATAGATACCTGAATCCGCATCAAAAAAAGCATTTTCATGTGCCGTTATGGAGATCAGCGGTAGTGAATAGCGCTGAAAACCCTGTTCATCCACAAGATAGCTGTGGGTTTCTACTTTTCCGGGGCGGCCATTGGGCAAAAAGGCACGCGCCCGGACCGTGTTGATCTTAAAAACTTCCCCTGCCGGTGGTTGCCAGTTTTCATTGTAATGATGCCCTTCTCCCAGGTTATTGGTAGGAATGAGTGAGATGGTGTTGGGGTCACCCTCACGGGAGGTAATGTTGAGCGGTGCTTCATATATGGTGGCTGTGCTATCCGGAATGCTGCCATCCGTGGTGTACCTGATCACTGCGGCAGGTATTACCCCTGCAATCACATACTCCCCTGGCGCCAGTTCCTCGCCATCAAACAAGATGGTTGCGTCCGGTATGGGGTTCCCTTCCGGATCTTCTACCACAAAGGTCACAGTGGCGGTGCCGGGACCGTAAGGCGGCTCCGGATCATCCGGATCGTCGGGGTCGTCCGGATCGTCGGGATCGTCGGGGTCATCGGGATCGTCCGGATCGATCACGCCCCATATGTCGTGAAAGATAGTATCCCCATATATGGTGACCTGCCGGTTGGGTTCACCGCCCCATTCGCCACCGCCCCAGCCTTCATTCAAAAAATACTTGTACTGATAGTGGCCAGCTGCCAGATCAAAAAAGATGCAGTAAATCATGTCGTCATCCTGGCTCTCCAGAATCATGTCTGCATCGGAACCAGGTTCAGGCCAGGCAGGGTCGGTCATGTCGCCGCTAATGTAAACCACGTCCCCTTCTTCAACGGGGGATTCAGTCATGTCGACACAAAAGCCCACGGCATGCGTCTCCTTTGTCCTGCCGCGTTCATTGATTTTTCCGGGTAATGCGCTGTTTCTGCCTGCGGGCATAAGGGTCACCACGACCTCTTTTTCCTGTGTGTCTACGGTGATCTGACCGGTAACGTCATCATAGCCCTCTTTGTATACCTCGTACGTATACAATCCAGGATGCGGGTTTGTTATGTGCAGGTCAAAAGCATCCTGGAAAAACCCTCCCTGGTGGGAGAATACGGGTGCCTCGATTTCGGGCATGCCTTCTTGTGCCAGGAGGGGTTGCCATCCCATCGAAAGGAAAAGGATGGTTATGAGAAATATGGATTTTTTCGTATATGTGGATATGTTGAACATGGCTAAGCCTTAATTATATCTGGAATATTTCATTGAACACCTTTCCCGCATAAGGGGGAACAGGTGATCAGACAACGCCATATCATTGCGAGCAGGCTTGTAAGGCAAATCCCCAGGTAGGATCTGGCCTGCTGCCGTCATCATCAGTTTTCATCAAAGAAGAGGTTGACGCTATTAACTTCAGCCATTTTCTTTAGCTCGCTGACAAGCTGATTGCCTTGTGCTTCATCTTTCAGGAACACGTGAAATGACATCTCCATCAGTTCGCTTCCTTCTTCGCCCAGTGCTTTCATGTTGACCATTTTATGTCTGCTGCTGTGCTTCTTAATGATTTTGCTAAGGGCTTCTCCGGACAGGTCATCGGCATTCATCAAAATCTGAAGCAGGTACTCTCTCTTGCGCGCATGGCCAAAATCAAACTGATTGATAATAAGAAATATAAAGCTGATGAAGAAAGTTCCAAAGATGGCTACGGTATACATTTGCACTCCTGCGGCCAGTCCGATACTTAAAGAAAAGAATATGAACATGATATCCGTGGCATCTTTAACGGCTGTACGGAAACGGATGATTGACATGGCGCCCACCATGCCAAAAGCTCTGGCCAGGTTGTTTCCGATCACCATGATCACGATAGAGGTAATCATGGTAAGCATGATCATGGATACGGCAAAGGATGCGGAATAGTTCAGACCTTTGTAGGTATAGCGGTAAAGCAGGGATATGATGGTGCCGCAGAAAAGTGCGACGAGCAGGTTCATCAGCACATCCCTGAGTGTAATGGAGAGGGTGAATATGTCAGCAAAATCTGTTGCCATGGTATCCTGATTAGAGATGATTAATAATGTGCAAAAGTTTTGTTTACATCGTAGCCTATGGTGTACTTTGAAAGGGCTTCATGCCGTAACCTGAAGTCCTCTACAATGGTTTTGAGCCACCGGGGCATTTTATCTTCAAAGTATTTAATCTCAAGGATAAAATGACTTTTAAACAGATACCGGAGATTTTGATCGTTGTATAACTCATTGATATCAGGGTAGTTTTTGCTTCTGATATTTTTATCAAAGGTGACACGTGTACCGGCATTTATTTTTCCGTGATAAGCTTCTCTTTCGTATGTAACGAGGGTTGTGGGCAAATAAGGTTTTAGTTTATAATGAAAGAAAAAGCGTTTGGCATCATCGATTATCTGTCCGGGGTTGGAAGCGCATTCCAGTTCGAGATATTGCGCCAGGTTGCCTGTACTCAGAAGCATATCGAGGTTTTTGTATGCCACCGGTGCCCGGTGTTTTTTAATCCGGTTCCCTATCTTTTTTTTAATCTCCAGTATCACATAATCGTTGTCACTAAAATGGGTATAACCCCTTACCCTTAGTTTCCGGCGATGCAGCAGCCCCGCATGTTTTTCATGGTAGTTTACCAGGTCGGGTGTGTCAAAATAGACAGATCGCACGGTATATTGTGGCAGTCCGTTTCCGTTGGTCGTGGCATAGAGGTCTTTTCTGACGAAGCCCTGCACACGGCGTCGCAGTTCACCAAGCAAGTGGTTTGGGACCAGATATTTTCTTTCGTATCTAAGCATAGAAGGCTTAATTGTGGTATACCACACGGGTTATGCGCAACAGGTAATCCATCAGTGTGAGGGTGTCGGCCTGTATCCGCGCATCGATGATCATATTCGGAAGCAGGATATTATTTCCATTGTCTTCTATCATTATTGTAACGAAAACCTTAGGCTGGTTATTGATCATCTGCACGCTGTTATCTATGTCATGCACAGTACCTTTTATTTCGGTTCTTGATCCCTCATGGCGAATCCATACTACCTGTCCGGATTCAATGAAGACCCTTTCGTAGCTATCTACGGGCACAAAGGCAAGCACGGAGGTCATATCTGCCAGCCGTATAACCTCTTTCTCCCCTTGCTGCTCCAGGCCTCGCTGTCTTATCACCTGTCCGCTGATAGGCGCGATGATGTGCATTGCCTCCCTGAGGTTTTCCAATTGAATGATCTGTTGTGCCAGATCGGATTCCCTGGATCTGATCACGCTGATCTCTTCTTCTTTTTCGCCGGCAACGAGGGCCTGGTAATTAGCCCTGGCAATTTCCAGCGCGTATTGTTTAACCTTCAGGTCATTCACGGCTAACTCATAATCCTGCTCTGACACCAGGTCTTCCTCATAGAGGTGCTGGATCCTGTCGGTGATCTTTTTCTGTGTCTCAAATTCCTGCCGTGCCAGCTCCACTTCTTCCTCTGCCATTTGAACAGCTTCCGGCTTTTCACCGGTGAGGTATACCTCTTTGAGGGCTTCCTGGTATGCCAGCTCCCCTCTTTTTCTGACGATCTGCATGTCAATGTCGTGAGACAGAACCCAGGCAATGGTGTCACCCCGGTGCACCCTGCGTTGTCTTAGCAGGTGTTCATTGAAAGAGAAATGCACCACATCTCCCCGCTGAAACTCCTGTGCCTTATATTCATTTACACTGCCGGTGATGTGATCCTCCAGAATATTGACAAGTGTTCCGTCAGGCGCTTTCTGCAGATACCATTCTTTTACCGGTTTGACAAGTCCTTTGGCACGGATCGTATAGGGGACCTCCACCAGAAACAGTGCCAAAGCCAGCAGGATAATCACTCCAGGAAGAAATATAGAAATATTTTTTTTCATTCAGTGATGCTTGTCTCTCATGTTATGAACGCAGTCCCGCCTGTATAAATTTTTGCATCGGGATATTTCCCTGAACATTGCATGTCATTAAGGCCGGATGCCGGGTACTTTTCCAGGAAAATTACCGCAAATATCGGAATTTTTACTCAACTTATTAAGAGCATGTTAATCAAATTGCTATAAAAAAGGAGAAAAAACCGTTATATGGTTTTCCTCCTTTTGTGATATATCTGGAAATAAAGGGTTATGTCAACTTCGTCTTCCCATGAATATCATGATATAGTATAGCAGTGTGGCAAGGGAAGCAAGGGCTGCAACCACATATGTCAGGGCTGCCCATTTGAGGGCATCTTTTGCGTTGCTGTATTCTTCGCCAACCGTAATTCCTGTGTTGGTGAGCCAGGCCAGGGCCCTGTTTGTGGCATCGAATTCCACGGGGAGTGTGATAAAGCTGAACAGGGTAGTGGCTCCGAACATGACAATGCCTGCCAGCAGGATTCCGGGCATGGTTTCCATGGTCAAAATGCCGATCAGCAGGATCCATTGCATGTACCTTGAGCTGACACTTATCACGGGCACCAGGGCTGATCTTAGCTGCAGGAAGGCATAGGCGCGGGCGTGCTGCACAGCATGGCCGCATTCGTGCGCTGCTACCGCTGCTGCAGCCACAGAGCGGCCGTTGTATACTTCAGGACTAAGGTTTACCGTACGGTTCATCGGGTTGTAGTGGTCGGTGAGTTTGCCCGGCGTGGAAATGATGCGGACGTTCTCTACACCGCTTTCACGCAGCATTTTCTCCGCAATGTCCCGGCCCGATAAACCACTGCGCAGCGGCATGCGTGAATATTTGGCAAAACGGGTCTTGAGCTGTTTGGAAACAAGCCAGCTTAAAAGCATAAAAACCCCGAAAATGATTAATATTTCTGTGTTAATTATCATAATGTGATATTATTGGATCTTTAATAATGCACGGATTCAATGCGCGCAAAAATAATCAAAAAACGGGCCATGCAGGATTTGGTGCCAAAATGGCGCCCGTTAAAAAACGTTAATCACCCAAAGGGATAATATGGTATTTTTCTTGATGTGATTTGCAGACAAGCATTTTCTGATTAGTTTTGTGTACATATTTACCGGAAAAAGAAAATTGTATGGAGAAGCCTTTAATTTTGGTTACGAATGATGATGGTGTGATGGCCCCCGGGATCCGTCACCTGGTGAAATACATGATGGAGCTGGGAGAAGTAGTGGTGGTGGCCCCTGACAAGCCCCAGAGCGGCATGGGACATGCGGTTACCATTACCAACCCGCTGCGTTTGGAGAAGATCACCGTAGACGGGGGACATGATGAGTATAGTTGTAGCGGTACGCCTGTGGATTGCGTGAAACTGGCCGTAAACCGTGTGCTTAAAAGAAAACCTGACCTGCTCGTTTCAGGAATTAATCATGGTTCCAACTCCTCGATAAGCGTGATTTACAGCGGCACCATGTCGGCAGCTATAGAAGGAGCCATGGAGGGTATTCCTTCCATCGGATACTCATTACTTGATTACCGGTTTGATGCCGATTTCACACAGGCAAAAAAACATATCCTCAGCATTGCAGCAAACGTGCTTGAGCATGGCATGCCACAAGGCATATGCCTTAACGTAAACATTCCTGCCGTTGAAGAAAAAGACATTGCTGGCATCAAGATATGCAGGCAGGCAAGGGGCAATTGGGATGAAGGCTTTGATTACCGGAAAGATCCAAGAGGAAAGGACTATTACTGGCTGACAGGGGAGTTTATTCTTCATGAAAACAGCAATGAAACGGATGAGTGGGCATTATCCAATAAATATATATCTGTTGTCCCGGTGCAGTTTGACTTTACTGCCCACGACCTGATACCCGAAATTACCAAATGGAAATTCGATGTTAAATAAAGACAGTTGGATCTTAGGTGTACTTGTTGGCCTGTTATTACCCGCAATGGTATATGCACTTGTGATTCTCGTACTCCTGCCATACGGCCAGGTTGAAGGTTTTACCTATGCACCCAGACCCCGCATCCCTTTTCTTGTTGCCATCATAGCCAACCTTTTCCCATTCAGATTTTACATGGTAAGCAAAAAATATGATCGTACGGGAAGAGGTATCCTGCTGGTCACTTTTTTAATGATAATTACCTATTTTTCAGTTTTTTGACCCCATGACCGATGGCACGTTACTACATCATAGCCGGTGAGTCATCAGGTGACATGCATGCTGCCAACCTGATGACGGAGATGAAAAAACGTGACCTCCATGCCGAATTTCGCGTTTGGGGTGGTGATCGCATGCGTGATGCCGGTGGAGAAGTGGTAAAGCATATCAGGGAGTTGGCTTTTATGGGATTCTGGGAAGTTATCGCGAACCTCAGGACGATCCTTCGCCTGTTAAGGTATGCCAAACAAGATTTGCTTACATGGAAGCCCGATGTGCTTATACTGGTTGACTACCCGGGTTTTAACCTCAAAATGGCAGAGTTCGCCAAAGCACACCAGATTCCGGTTATGTACTACATTAGTCCACAGGTATGGGCGTGGAAGCAATCAAGGGTAAAAAAAATCCGCAAGGTAGTTGATAAAATGCTGGTTATCCTGCCGTTTGAGAAGGAGTTCTATCAACGTCATGATATGGCGGTGGAGTTTCCGGGGCATCCGCTTCTTGATGAGGTCATCCCAAAGAAGAAAAGAGATGATTATGCTTCATTCAAGGCAAGCCACAATCTTCCTGACAAGCCCATTGTCGCATTGCTTCCCGGAAGCCGCCGGCAGGAGATCAAAAGAATGCTCAAGGCCATGACAGCACTGGCTCCGGAGTTTACCTCATGTCATTTTGTGGTTGCCGCATTGACCACACAAGATCCTTCAGTGTACCAGGAGCATGTCCGTTTTGAAAATGTTTCTATTGTGTATGACCAAACCTACGCACTCCTCGCCAATGCACATGCAGCCCTGGTGGCCTCGGGCACGGCTACTCTGGAAACAGCACTCTTCGGCGTTCCGCAAACTGTATGTTACAAAGCAAACTATCTGTCTTATCTGATCGCAAAACAATTAATCCGTGTACCCTATATCTCGCTTGTTAATCTCATCATGAATAAACCTGTTTTACGTGAGATCATCCAGGACGAATTCACTCATGACAACCTTAAGGGTGAGTTGCACAGGCTGCTATATGATCAATCCTACAGGAGCAGGCTGTTTGAAGATTATGCCGTGCTGGAGCAAAGACTTGGTGGTGAGGGTGCTTCAGCCGGGGCCGCACGGATCATCACAGACGAGATCTTTTCCTGAACGATTCGCTGGTTCCAATCCCCGTTTCCCGGTATTAGTAATTATCTGTTGGCGGTTCCTGTAATTAATATTATGCCACCTGGTTTTGCTTATAGTTTTCATTATAAGCCATAATAGTTTCAGACACATAAGGCAAGAAATGTTTATGTTTCTCTGTCTGCTCATCTAATTCAAATCTACCGTCAGGGTCAATATATCTTATAGAATTGTTGAAACCATATCGATACGGTGTCCAACCATATGCATTCTCCGCCAACGGGTCCACAGAGTGAAACTTTGCAATCTGCGCATCATAAAATCTCGCCCCGTAATCGTACCAATTTACGCCAAAAAAAGTGCTTTTCTCACCGGCCTTACCTGCTCCAAAACAGGGTGTTCAAAGAACGTTTAACGCGCAAAATACAGCTTTTTTCTTTTAATTGAACACTTTTAACTGGATAATATTTTTCAGTTCTCAGTTTATTTCAAACAAAAAAGTTACAGTCTGATTTTATTTTATCCTTTATTTACGTAACTTTGCCATATAACAGACATTTTAATGCAAAATGGTATCTTATCAGATATGGAAACAGGTAAAATAATAGCAACTTTAAGGGATGCCAAAGGTTGGTCACAGACTCATTTGGCAAACAATAGTGGAGTATCCCGGGTAATGATTGGCAAATATGAAAGGGGTGAAGCTGTCCCGTCTATTGATGCCGCCAAAAAAATAGCGGATGCTTTTGACGTATCGTTGGATTATTTGGTGGGCGAAGGACAGAACGCCAGGTTTGACAAAAAAACGGTAAAACGACTACAGGATATAGAAGCCTTAAACCCTACGGTTAAGGACAAGCTTTTCTTTTTGATTGATACGGTAATCAGGGACACAAACGCCCAAAAAGCATATATGCAATGAGTACACAATTTGTAATAGACGACCACGGCAAAAAGCTGGCCGTTATTCTCCCCATCAGGGAGTACAATAAAATGTTGGATGATTTGGAAGAGCTGGAAGACATCAAGCTTTATGATGCTGCCAAGAAAGGGAAACAGGAGTTTATAGACGCTGAACAAGCCTTTAAAGAAATTGAAGAAGTTCGCAGTAAAAATGAAGACATATAAAGTTCGTTTAGAACGTAA
>Ga0207421_10007723_pt1 | contig 11368 bp, 9 predicted proteins | sample SodLakKL_010_SED_4_FD_187542 | JGI IMG/M metagenome (GOLD analysis project Ga0207421, IMG submission 187542) | Alkaline sediment microbial communities from Lake Tanatar, Kulunda Steppe, Russia - 8KL_010_SED (SPAdes) (version 2) | ecosystem: Environmental > Aquatic > Non-marine Saline and...
GGGCCTGACATCTTTGCCCCTGGGTGTTTTCAATTTCATGCCCCTGGCTGATCCGGCGATTATCCTCATTTATTTCCCCCCTACTTTGGTTAATTATATGGCAAAACGCCCGAAGTTGGTAGGCATTCCGGGCCTGTAATATAACAAATCTTCAAAAATCAGCAGAGATTTTTAGGCTGCTTCAACAAAATGTTTCAAAATTAAATCGCATCTGAGTATTGACATGCTACTGAACATGATCAATAATGTTTTGAAAGGCGCTCATAAGTGATGAGCGGTTAGAAAGAGGAGGTAATTGGCTGGATAATTTGCAGGTTCCGGATCAATTCAAAGAGCCTCTTTTTTTTGTGCCGAAGGCAGGCAAATGTTCTTCCTGGGTTGATTGCCATCGATATTAACGGCTCCAGGCCAGAAACTAACACATGAATTTCGCAGAATAAAAAATGAAAAACTATGGGGTGATGCAATGCGGGGTGATGCAATGAATGGAAGTGAAGTGTTGGTTAATATGCTTCAAAAGTACGGGGTGAAGCATATCTTTGGCTTGCCGGGAGATACCGGAATTTCTTTTTACAATGCTTTAAGTTGCGCCGAAGAATTAACCCACATCATGTGCCGGGACGAAAGGCACTCCGGTTATATGGCTGACGCCTATGCCCGGGTTTCAGGCCGGCCGGGGGTATGTGAAGTGCCCAGCGGGGGAGGAGCGACGTACCTGCTGCCTGCTGCCGCTGAAGCTGATGGCTCTTCAATTCCCATGATCTGCCTGGCCTCTGACGTTCCCGTTTCCAGCGATGAAAAATCGGCCCTCACGGCCATAGATCAAACCGGGATTTTTTCTCACGTAAGTCGGTTCAGTTACCGCCTGACCAGCCCGGATGCTATTCCCTTCATGGTCAGGAAAGCGTTCCGGATGGCCACCGGTGGGCGCCCGGGCCCTTCTTACCTGGCCTTTCCGGAAAATGTCTTGTCTGCTCCGGCCGCCCGGGGTGTAGTGGACAACGATCTCTATGCGGAAGAGCCCTGCAGGGAGTGCCCGGCTTTCAGGACCAGGCCGGATACAGGGCTGGTTGAAAAAACAGCGGAGCTGTTGCTGGGAGCTGAACGGCCCCTGATTATAGCCGGGGGTGGAGTTTTACTATCGAAAGCCTGGGAGGAGCTGGCGGAGCTGGCCGGGCACCTGTCTATCCCTGTTGCCACGACCATAAACGGAAAAGGATCGATCACAGAAACATCCCGCCTCTCAATCGGTGTAATCGGCAGCAATGGGGCCAAATTTGCCACCAACGATGCGGTCCGGGAAGCCGATCTGATCCTGGCCCTGGGAACCAGGTTGAACTCCAGTATTACCTTGTCAGGTTCTTTAATTGACAAGGAGGCCCGGGTGATCCAGGTTGATGCGGATCCGGCCCAGCTGGGCAACACCATCCGCTGTGATGTGGCCGTTCACGGCGATGTCCGTTTGACCCTGGAAGATATTTTTGCCGAAGTTTGGGAAAGACAGCCTTCACCCGGGGCTGAATCAGGGTGGTTTATATCGGTCAGGGACAGGATTGACCGGGAATTTTCCCAGGTCGAAAGTTTTTTGGCCGGTGAAAATAAATTCCCCCTCCACCCGGCCCGGGTTGTCAAAGTCTTTGAAGAAACCTTTCCCCATGACAGCATCATTGTTTCCGATGCCGGTTATTCCACCCCTTATATGTCGGCCTATTACAGGCTAAAAACTTCCGGCCGGCATTTTATTGATCCCAGGGCCCACGGGGCACTGGGGTATGCTTTGCCGGCTTCTATAGGGGCTAAAATGGCCAGGCCGGATTCGACCGTAGTGGGCCTTTTTGGTGATGGGAGCCTGGGTATGTCCATTGGTGAACTGGAAACTGTTACCAGGCTCAATCTGCCCCTGATTTATGTCCACTTTAACAATAATTCGTATGGCTGGATCCAAAATATCCAGAAGATATACTGCGACGGGAATTATTTTTCCACCAATTTTGATCCATCAGTCGACTATGTCAAGATTGCCGAGGGATTCGGCCTGAATGCAGTGCGGGCTGAAGACGCAAACAGCCTGAAAAAAGCGCTTCAAGAGGCCCAATCATCTGAAAGGGCTACTTTTATCGAGATCATGATCCCTTCGGGCGCCGAACTGACACCCCTGGTTGCTCCCTGGCTAAGGGATGAAGCTCTGCCCGAAGAGGCGAGAAAAAAAGACGGCTATTGATTTAAGAGCAGGGAATTTTATTGAAAAAGGAGGTTTGGATTATGCACAAGGTGGTTGTTGTAGGCGGAGGCTGGGCCGGATGCGCGGCAGCTTATATGGCCGCAAAAAAAGGATGCCATGTCGATCTGATCGAAAGAACGGATATGCTTTTAGGCACCGGCCTGGTCGGAGGTATTATGCGCAACAACGGGCGGTTTACGGCCACTGAAGAGTCGATCTCTCTGGGGATTGGCGATCTTTTTAAAGTGGTTGATGACAATTGTCTCCATACCAATATTGAATTTCCCGGACATAAACATGCTTCGCTTTATAATGTTGCCATCATGGAGCCGGTGATTAAAAAAGTTCTGCTTGATGCCGGGGTGGAAATCCACCTGCAGAGCCGAATCAGTGAAGTCGAGGTTGATAAAGGCAGAATCAAGCAAATTGAAAGCGCCGACAAAAGGACATTTCCCGGAGATGTGTTTATCGATACCACCGGTACTGCCGGCCCAATAAAAAACTGTACCAAGCACGGCAACGGTTGTGCGATGTGTGTTTTGCGCTGTCAGTCGTTTGGAGGCAGGGTCAGCCTGACCGCCAGGGCCGGGGTGGAAGAAATGATCGGGGTCAGGGCTGACGGATCAATGGGGGCAATGAGCGGTTCCTGCAAGTTGTTTAAAGAATCCCTTGCTTCCCATGTGGTGGAAGAGCTTAATCAAAAAGGGGTAGTGGTTATATCTGTCCCCAAGGACCAGATCAATACCGACAAGTTAAGCGCAAAAGCCTGCCAGCAGTATGCATCGCAGGATTATGCTGAAAATATCATTCTTCTCAACACGGGCCATGCCAAGCTGATGAGCCCCAGTTATCCCCTGGAATTGCTGCGCCTTATCCCGGGAATGGAAAATGCCCGTTATGAAGATCCTTATGCCGGAGGAATTGGCAATTCCATGCGCTATTTCGGTATGGCCCCTAGAGACGACACTTTGAAAGTTGAAGGGGTTGACAACCTTTTCTGCGCCGGAGAAAAAGCGGGGCTGTTGGTGGGGCATACCGAAGCCATCGTCACCGGCAGCCTGGCCGGGTTGAATGCAGCCAGGTCCGCTGCCGACCTGGAACCGGTTATTTTCCCCGACACCTTATCTGTTGGAAGTGCCGTTACTTATGTCCGTAAGGAAATGCAGACCGAAGAAGGAAAATTGAAGAAGTATACTTTTTCCGGGGCAGTCCTGTTTGAACACATGAAAGAGTTCGGACTTTACACCACTGATCTAGGCGAAATAATAAGCAGGGTGGAAAAGACCGGCCTGCAGGAGGTGATTGCTGAAAATATCTAAAAACAATAAAAAGAAAGGATTACAAACTCAAAAAAAAAGGAAACAGGCCATATAAAGTGGGAACTCATGTTTAAGTATCAAATTCCAAAATATTTGTTTGGAGGGGATTATTAAATGGCACCCGAGATTGGTCCGACACATTGGGCATTTTTGATTTTTGTTATTGCTGTTGTGGTAGCCATGATTTTAAGGCGGGGTGTGGTTTTACTCGCCGCTTTGGGTACTTTTGTCATTGCCATGATTTTTACCGGTGGGGATTTGGTCTCCTCACTGCAAAAACTTTTTGGTTCATTTATGGAAGCAGGGACCGGGTTGTTTGACATAATGCTTGTAATTGCCATGATGGTGGGCATGCTCAAAACGATGGAAAGCATGGGGTCAGACTATTTAATGGTGGCTCCGATAAAGAAGCTTCTGCAGAATCCTACCAGCGCCTTCTTTATTCTCGGGGTTATTATGTACGTCTGCGCCCTGTTCTTCTGGCCAACTCCGGCCACGGCCCTGGTCGGCGTAATCCTGGTTCCGGTAGCTGTAAAAGCAGGCATGCCGGCCATGGCGGCGGCCATGACCGTAAATATCCTCGGCCACGGGATGGCCCTGTCCGGTGATATGGTCCTACAGGGTGCGCCGGCAATCACGTCTGGCGCAGCCGACGTGCCCATCGAGGGGGTTTTAAGCAGCGGAGCCATACTTTCAATAACGGCAGGTGTTGTGGCAATTATTGTTGCTTTCTTTATGGTCCGCAAAGAACTAGCTGAAGGTAAAGGGGCGGAGGAGAGCGCCCTGGTTGAAGCTCAGCCCAGGGAAAGCTACAGCGGTGGGGCCCGTTTAATTGCCATAGCTGTTCCTGTTGTTTTCATCGTCCTGGTTGTTTTTATGGCGGCAACAGGAATCCGGGGAGGTGCAGCCACCGGCTTGCTTGGCGGGACAGCAGCGTTTTTTATTATTATCGGCTCACTGATTTCCCATAGCCACGGGGCCCTTGAAAGAGCCGGGGAATATATCAGGGAAGGTTTGATGTTCTCCATTAAAATATTTGCCGTGGTTATTCCGATCGCCGGTTTCTTTTATCTGGGTGCTCCGGGCCCTGCTGAAGCTATCCTTGGGGAAGGGGCCCCGGGCCTTCTCTTTGATTTGGGCGAAGCCTTTGCTGCTGCTATCCCGGTCACCGATATTCCGGTTGCATTCGGGGTTATGATCATGGGTGTAATTACGGGACTTGACGGTTCCGGCTTTTCCGGGTTGCCCCTGGTTGGCTCTATGGCCAGGGCCCTGGGCGGACCGTTGGGCATTGAAGTATCCACTCTAGCTGCTCTTGGACAAGTGGGCTCAGTATTTAGTGGCGGCGGCACCTTAACAGCCTGGGCATTTGGTCTGGTGGCCACTGCCGGCGTGGCGGGGGTTTCTCCCCTTGAGCTGGCCCGGAAAAACTTTATTCCGGTGGCCTGCGGCTTGTTTGTAGCCACGATCCTGGCAATCATTATGATGTAAGGAAGCAAAATGATGCTCCTGGTTTGATTTATACTACAGAGGATGTAAAAAAACAGGCGTAAAAAGTAACAACTGTAGAATGGTTTAAAAAAAGCAGAGACGCTCATAAAAGAAAAGATCAGAAGTTAAAGACATACCAATTATTGCAGGTTTATTTCCAGTCATGCATATACCAGGGGTGCCCTGATGGGCACCCCTGGTATAAGTGCTCCAATCATCGAATAAAGGGGTTTTTATTATGGACAACTATGTATGGGCCATGGGCTTAACCAGGGCTATTTATGCCGTGCTGAACATCACAGCTGCAATTATGATCTGGAAACTGGCCGATGTGGGCAGTGCAATGAAGATTAATGCTATTTTTGGTTCCCTTATGGGGCCTTTGACTTTCCTCGTGGTCAGCGGTATTGGCATGGCCGGATTGGCAAAGGCCTTGAGCCCGTTTAAGATGGCCTTGATTTTAATCGGGATGGTATTGATTTTGATTGGAACCAGCCGCTGAACAGCACCTGGTTAAAGGCAAAGTTTTTATCAGAGGGTAATATATCTTTCTAGGCAGCAAGGAAAAGTTTTTTCCAGCATTCAGTTTTGGGCGGATAGCATATCATTTACTTGGCATGATAAATTTATTATTAAGTATTGAAAGACTTTAATAAATAGGGTATTCTATTTGACATCCTAAACTAGGGTATTCTATTTCACATCCTAAACAATGGAGGGAACGTTATATTGCCCAGGCATACCGGAGAAGATTATCAAATATTAAAAATTCTTGGCGAAAGCGATTTCCCACTCGGGTCAGGGACGATCAGTGATAAATTGAAAGCAATGGATATTGATATAAGTGAAGCAACAATCGGCAGGTCTCTGCGCAGGCTTGATTCCAAAGGGCTGACCGAGAGAGCTGGTTTCCAGGGTAGATGCCTTACAGAAGCCGGGATTAAAGCCCTTGAAGAGTACGAGCATGATCAAGATCTCCAGGTGAAAACACATTATATGATGCGTTTGGCCAGGGCCGGAGCCAAGGATGAACTGCTTCACATCCTTGTAGCCCGGCGGGCTATAGAAAAGGAAACCTGTCGGCTGGCGGCAGAAAAAGCAACAGATGCTGACCTTGAAGAGCTGGCTGATATTGTGGACTGGCACCTGGAGCATATTCAAAGCGGGATGAGCGGCGCCAGGGAAGATAGTGAGTTTCACAAGACTATCGCTAAAATTGGAAGGAACAAGTTTTTAGCCGCCGCCCTTGATTTAATCAGGCAGGACGGCCAGTTGTCTCCTGTTTTTGAATATATCAGGGAAAAGGTCGGCAGCACAGTCGTAATCGACCATAAGAAGATATTAGAAGCCCTGCAAAAACGTGATCCGACCGCGGCGGAGAGAGCTATGGCCGCCCACATGGAAAACGTAATCAAAGATGTTAATAAATACTGGAATATAGTTCACGGGCAAGAAAGTTCGGAACACCCCAGTAATTAAAATGGCTGGCAAAGCTTTAAGCCGGCCTTCATCTTTTTACTACACTCGTTTCTCCTGCTACATCAAAGTGATATAATAATATTGTTATGTACATCTTTTATTTCGACTGTTAAAAACATTATTTGTGCTCGGGCGGGCCGAATAATCAGCTTGCCTGTTTGTATATAATGCAAATTTAAATTTCAGTTGTATATTTTCCAGTCGGGTGATTTGCATTGAGCGATGTCAGTTTTGTCATTGAACAAAAAGCACTTGAATATATCAACGGTAAGGGCGCTGAAGCTATAACCATCCACGGGCCTGCTTTTGGCTGCCCCTGCTGTTCGCCGGGTTCTCCGGCCCGGGCAACTTTGAACCTGCCGGCGAGCCGCCTGGATATATACCACCGCTATTCCGTCCAGGGGATCGTGATTTATTTCCCGAAGGGAGCTTACAATAAGCTGTCCAGTAAAAGGACTGTCAGGATTGTTTTGGAAGGATTCTGGTTTATCAAGTCCCTCGCGGTGTACGGATTTTCTTTTACCTATTAATATTTGATCCGCTGTTGAAATGGAGAGAAAGAACATGGGTAAGTTTAACGCTGTCCTCTCCTGGGACGGCCCTGCCCCCGCTCATGAAGCCATCGAAGAAGCGAAAAAAATAAAAGGGATTGCTCATCTCGAAGCGGAGAGAGAGAAGCAGTTGATTCGCCTGGAAGCAGCCCACCCCCTGGCCCTCGAAAAAGTGGAAAACTTCTTTTTATCCAGAGGTATTGTCTTTTCTTCAGAAAAGGCCGTTTTAAAAATTAAAGGCGGGGGGGAAAAAGAAACAGAACGGGAAGCTTTGAACCTGAAAGGAGTGCTGAGCGCTTCGTTCTGGAAGAAAGGTTTCCTGGTCGTGTCATACAATTCCGGGGAAACGGACCTGGCCCTGGTATGCCGGCAGCTGGCAGAGAAATGCCGCTGCCAGGTGGAAAAAGCTTATATCACCAACCCAGTCTTGCTTTTGCTTGAAAGCCGGCAGGGTAAAGTATTCCTGGCGGCCGGATTTTTCCTGCTGGCGGGAGTTTTTTTGAGAAATGCAGATCCGCCTGTGAGTACAGCTTCGTATTTGGCTGCTGTTGCTGCCGGGGGAGTGCCCGTGATCCAGGCGGCATGGGCCGGGCTCAGGCAGAAGGCGGTTAATTTTAATGTCCTGGTCCTGGTGGCCCTGGCTGCTGCTGTTCTTTCCGGGCACTTCCTGGCCGCAGCCGAGGTGGCTGTTCTGATGTCGCTCGGAGTCCTCCTCGAAGAGTATACGATCAAAAGGAGTTTTGAAACTTCTTCTTCCCTGCTGCAGTTTATGCCGCGTCAGGCCCTGCGTAAAAGAGGGGACAGGGAGGAGCGAATATCGGCTCGCGAAGTGAAAGAAAATGACCTGGTCCTGGTGGCGCCGGGCCAGAGAGCCCCTGTAGACGGGACGGTTGTAAAGGGCAGATCCTGGGTGGACCAGAGCGCCCTGACCGGCGAAAACGCCCCGGAAGAGAAACTGCCTGGCAGCTCCGTTTTAAGCGGCAGTTTGATCTTATCCGGCCTGCTGGAAATCAGGGCTGAAAGGGTCGGAGATGAGACCAGTATCTCCCAGACGGCTTCTCTGCTGGATCAGTGCCTGGAAGAAGAAACGGACTTTTCCAGGTTAATTGATAAAGTTGCCGCCTATCTTTTGCCGGTTGTCCTTTTACTGGCCCTGATCGGCCTGGGAACAACCGGCCAGGTTACGGTGGCGGTGACCATATTGATTGGAGCCTGCCCCTGCGCGCTGGTGATGGCCACTCCTGCTGTTACCCGGGCGGGGATATCAAATGCCTCGTTAAACGGTATCTTTGTTAAAGGAGGACGCTACCTGGAAAAACTGGCTTCCATAAACTGCGTGGCCCTGGATAAAACCGGCACCCTGACTACATCGAGCCATAAGCTAATCAAAATACATCCTTTCCCACCCTGGGAGGAAAAGGAACTCCTATCACTTGCTGCTGCCGCTGAAAAATATTCCGATCACCCCCTGGCCAGGGCTATTAAAGAGGCCGCCCTGGAAAAAGGGTTGGAGCCGGGGCAGGTGGAAGGATTTGCCGCAGCTGCAGGCGGGGGCGTTACGGCGACAGTTGATAACAGGAAGGTAGAAATCAGGAGCGCTCTATCCGAGCGGGCCGGAATCCCCGGTAATATTGAAGCGCCGGCGGGATCCACGCCGGTTATGGTTACGGTTGAAGGAAACCAGGCCGGCTTGTTTTTTATGACCGGGGAAACCAAAGCGGAAGCTCGGGAAGCGGTAGCCGGAATGCGCCGCTCGGGGATTGGCGAAACCGTGATTATTTCCGGAGACACGGAAGAGGCCACCGCTCTGATGGCGGATGAAATCGGGGTAAAGTCATATTATGCCGAACTGATGCCCGGAGAAAAGGTGCAGGTTATAAAAGAGTTGCAGAACAAAGGTTTGCAGGTGGCCATGGTCGGTGACGGCATCAATGATGCCCCCGCCCTGGCGACTTCAGATCTTGGCATTGCCATGGGCCTGAAAGGAACGGATTTGGCCGTTGACACCTCTCCGGTGGTGTTTCTTTCCGACAACCTGGACCGGCTCTCTTATTTATTTGATCTGGGGAAAAGGGCTGCTTCATTGATCAGGCAAAATATTATTTTTGCCTGCCTGGTTATTGTGTTCCTGGTAACCTTTGCCTTTCTGGAATACGTGGGCCCGGCCTCCGGAGCTTTACTGCATAAAGGCAGCGCTATTGCTGTAATTTTAAATGCCATGCGCTTAATGTATTTTAAGGGGTAAGGGCAACATTTGCTTTTTAATTAACATGATCAGTGGTTAAATAATTCTTTCAGCCTGCATTTTAAAATCAGTAAGCTGATCCAAAATCCGCACACCAGCCGGTACACAAAAAGAAAACTTCCGAAGTATAAAACCCCGGAAGCCTTGATTTTATGGTGCGCCTGGCAGGAATCGAACCTGCGGCACCCGGATTAGGAATCCGATGCTCTATCCCCTGAGCTACAGGCGCATGTACTTTTCAAATTTATTATAACTGCAATCAGTACTCCGGGCAATAGCAGGAACGTTATTTTAAGGAAGGTCTTACCTGCCGCAATATTATAACTGGGGTTGGCCAGGTTGGAAAAAAATATTGTTAGCCCTGTTGACATGCAACCTAGTTTATGTGATACTGTGGATGAAATCCCAATCGACTTGCTTTTATTTTTTTGCCCAGCAAGTTAATATATTCACAAATGGTGTTTAATTTGTACGTTGCGTCAGGTTCATCCAAATATATACCTGAATATATACCTAAAATAAAAGGAGCTATTTTTTTTTGAACAAGTTGCAGTATGAGAAATGCCAGGAAGAAATCACCCGCTGTAATAGGTTGTACCAGGGTTTTAGCGATGCCTCATCTTTTATCAGTGCCGTATGCAGCGCTGCTTACGAATATTTTAAAGCGCATCCTGTAAAATCTCTGCCGGTTTATGATCAGGACGAAGCTGAAGAATCGATCCGGGCCGGAAGGTCTCTAGCTCTTAACCCACCCCTTAACTCCAAAGCTGTGGTGAGGTTGCTGAAAAGCTTTGGGGAGGCGATTGCTAAAGCTAACCCGAAATTGAAAGCCACCGTAAAAGAAATGAATAATTATCTTGATCAATTCCTCCATGATTCTCCGGAAGAATTGGGCAGGGAGGATATTTTCAATTTACAGGATTCAATGATCAAAGATACGGAGCTGGAAGAGGATCTGGCCACGTTTCTTTTTTCATTTTTGATATATTCTTTTTACAGGCAGTATTTGCAGACAATATCCGAGGTTTTACGGACAGACCTCTGGGAAGGGGGGGATTGCCCGTTATGCGGTGCGAAGCCGCATTATGGCTTGCTCAGGTCTGAAGATGGGGCCAAGCAGCTGCAATGCTGGACCTGTGGTACACAGTGGCTTCATACCCGTATTAAATGTCCGTTCTGTGATAACACAGATATGGAAAAACTCGGATTTTTTACTGTTGAAGACAACGAAAAAGTCCGGGTTAATTACTGTCAAAAATGCTGCCAGTACTATAAGATCTTTGATGCACGCAAGTTTCATGCGGATGGTGATGTTGTTCTAGCCATCCACAACCTTGCCTCCCTGACGCATGATCTGTTGGCGAGGCGGGAAGGTTTTACTCCGGGTTCCGGCCTGGAGTGGGTTAATAAAGACGAGATCATTGAAGCACAAGACTAGGAGGTGGATTTACTAATGGATTTGACACGGCGCAGCTTTTTAAAACTGGCCGGAGCAACTGCCGCTGCAGCAACGTTGACCGGCGTTGGCCTGCGTAAGGCCTCTGCGTCTCCCAGCGAACCGCTGCGGATCAAGTACACAAAAGAACTGCACACTGTGTGTACTTTTTGCGGAGTAGGTTGCGGGGTTATTTGTAATGTAAGGGACGGGGTAATTGTCAACGCAGAAGGCGATCCCGATCATCCCGTCAATGAAGGTACCCTCTGCAGCAAGGGTAGCGCTCATTACAATGTATCTTATATTTATGATGAAAAAGGTAATCCAAAGCCCAATCCAAATCGTTTAACCCATGTGCTCTACCGGGCACCGGGAGCAAGCAGTTATGAAACTGTTGACTGGGACTGGGCCCTGGAAGAGATCGCGAAAAAAATCAAGGACACCCGCGATCGGACCCTGGTCGAAACAGAAACTGTTAATGGCCAGCAGGTGACAGTTAACCGCACCAACTCGATTTGCTGGCTTGGCAGCGCTTTCTGTACCGACGAAGAAAACTATCTGTTCCACAAAATGGCCAGGAGCATGGGCGTGATCAATGTCGATCACTGCGCCCGTCTCTGACACTCT
>Ga0207421_10007724_pt1 | contig 11368 bp, 5 predicted proteins | sample SodLakKL_010_SED_4_FD_187542 | JGI IMG/M metagenome (GOLD analysis project Ga0207421, IMG submission 187542) | Alkaline sediment microbial communities from Lake Tanatar, Kulunda Steppe, Russia - 8KL_010_SED (SPAdes) (version 2) | ecosystem: Environmental > Aquatic > Non-marine Saline and...
CGCTGCTTCTCGTGGTCCCTGCCGGCGCTACCGGTCTTCGGGGTCGCCGGCGTGCGAGAACCAGCAGGTATCCGCTGCTTCTCGTGGTCCCTGCCGGCGTCGGCCAGGGGTTGGCTCAGCCGCTGACCAGCGCCAGCTGGACGAGCAGCCCGATGAACACCACCACCAGCAGCAGCCCGGCGGCCGGCAGGTTGCGACGGATCACCTCGGGTTCGCGGCCCGATGCTCCGGCGGCGGCGGTCCCGACCGCGGCCGCTGCGGGGGTCACCGCGTTGCCGACGTTGCCACCGGCCGTCTGGCCCGACAGCAGGATGGCCGGCAGGATGCCCAGGGCCATGGCCACCTCGGCCTGGAGCGAGCTGAACAGCGCGTTGGAGGCTGTGGTCGCCCCCGTCAGCGCGGTCCCGAGCGCTCCGAGCGGAGCGGAGACCACGACGAAACCCCGCCCCAACGTGGTGGCCAGGGACTCGGCCAGGGCGGCGATCATCCCGGCCTCGGTGAGCATCGCGGCGAGCACCGTCAGGCCGAGGATGCTCGCACCGACCCGACGGCAGCGGGTGAGCCAGCTGACCGTGGCCGACCGTGTGGCTCCCGGCGGCCACCAGCCGCTGCGGTGGTAGATCATGGCCCCCACGACCACGGCCAGCAGCACGTAGGGCAGGGGGTGCAGCAGCGGCCGGAAGGCCGGGCTCATCGCCGCGTCGGCGGTCGCGTAGCCGAAGGCGGCGGAGGTCCCCGGTAGGACGGGCGCGACCTCGGGGACCCGCTCGAACACCGCTCGCACCGGAGGGAACGCGAAGCCGATGGCGGCGGTCAGCGTCAGGACCAGGTAGGGCGCGGCGGCGGTCGCCAGGGGCCGCCCCTCGGGGCGCGGGGTGCCGCGCTTCGGCAGCAACCACCAGCAGGCCAGCAGACCGGCGAGCCCTGCTGCCGTCGAACCGAGCGCCGGCTGGACGCTGACGACGGCGATCAGCGTCAGCCCCATCACCGCGGCGATCGCCAGCGCCCGCCAGCGGTCACCGGGTGTGCGCCGTCCGCGGCGCAGGACCAGCAGCCCCGACGCGACGGCGGTGACCGCCAGCAGCACCGAGGCCCTGAGCGCGAAGGACGCCGCCTGGGTCTCGTCGAGGCGCGCGGTGGCCTCCGCCATGAAGTAGCTGGAGCCCATCGAGCCGAAGGTCACCGACCACTGGTAGCCGATCAGGCACGCCGCCACCGCGGCGACCGGCGCCATGCCGCGGCGCACCAGCATCGGCGCACTCATCGCGATCGGGGCGCCGAAGCCCGCCGCGCCCTGGAGGAAGGAGGGCAGCACGAAGGCCAGCAGCAGCAGACGACGCCCCTCGGTGGGGGCCAGTACGTCCGCGGCGTCGGCGAGGTGATCGAGCGCCCCGGAGCGATCCAGGATCTCGAACAGCAGCAGCGCCGGCAGGACGATCAGCAGGATCCAGACCCCGGTCCACACCCCACGCAGCAAGGCGATGCCCAGGGCGGTGGGCGACAGGCCGAACACCACGGCTCCGAGGGCTGCCGCCACCGCCGCGCTCGTCCACGCGCTCGCGGTCAGCGGTCGGGTGCGCAGCACGAGCACCGTGAGCAGCACGATCGGTGTGGCTGCCGCCACCACGGCCCACCACGGCCACACAGGCACTCCTCGGCGCCCGTGGGTCGTTCCGGGCTCCGCTTCGAGGCTAGCGGTCACGACCGCGGCGCTACGCTCGGCGGCCCGCGGGGGCGGTCGATCACGACAAGGAGCATGCGGATGGGAGAGCTCGTCACCCTCGAGGTCGACGGGGAGGCAGGCGTCGGTCTGCTCCGGATCGACCGGCCGCCGATGAACGCCCTGTCCACGCAGTTGTGGCGGGAGCTCCACCTCGGTGTCACGGCGGCCATCGACGACGAGGTGGTCCGTTCGCTGATCGTGTGGGGTGGCCCGAAGGTGTTCGCCGCCGGGGCGGACATCACCGAGTTCCCCGACCTCACCCCCGCCGATGCCCGGCGGTACGGCGCCGTGCTCCACGGGGCGCTGGACCACCTCGCGCGGGCACCGATGCCGACCATCGCCGCCATCCACGGCTACGCGCTCGGTGGAGGGTGCGAGCTGGCGATGGCCTGCGATCTGCGGGTCGCCGCCGACAACGCCAAGCTCGGGCAGCCCGAGGTGCTGCTCGGGCTGCTCCCGGGTGCCGGGGGGACCCAGCGGTTGCCGCGGCTGATCGGGCTGTCGCGGGCCAAGGAGCTGATCTTCTCCGGCCGGATGGTCGACATGATCGAGGCCGAGCGGATCGGCCTGGTGGACCGGGTCGCGCCGGCCGACGACCTGCTCGACGTCGCCAGGGAGCTCGCGGCCCGCTTCGCCGCCGGCCCCGCCTCCCTGGCGCTGGCCAAACGGGCGATCGAGGACGGCACCGAGCAGCCGCTGGACCAGGGGCTGCGGCTGGAGTCCGAGCTGTTCGCCGCCGCCTTCGGCACCGAGGACGCCGCCACCGGCATCGCCAGCTTCCTCGAACACGGCCCCGGTCAGGCCACCTTCAGCGGCCACTAGGAGCCCCATTGAGCGCCGAACCCGTCCTCACCGACGACGCGCACGAGCAGCCCTCGACCCTCGCCGAGGTGCTGCCGCCCGACGTCTGGAGCCTGGCCATCAAGGAGCAGCAGCGCGTCTACCACGACTGGGAGTCCCAGACCTACGACGAGAAGTTCTCGATCTCCTACGACGAGCGCTGCATCGACTACGCGAGGGACCGCTTCCGCAAGGTGATCCCCGAGGGGGCCGGCTTCGGTCACGTCCTCGAGGTGGGCGCCGGCACCGGGTTCTTCCTGATCAACCTGGCGCTGGCCGGCTGCATCGATGGCGCCGAACTGCACGCCACCGACCTCTCCGACGGGATGCTCGAGGTCTGCCGGCGCAACGGCGCGGAACACGGGATCACCATCGCCACCCGGCAGGGGGACGCGGAGTCCCTGCCCTACGCCGACGCGAGCTTCGACCTGGTCATCGGCCACGCTTTCATCCACCACCTGCCCGTGCCCGGCGCCGCGATCGCCGAGATGGCCCGGGTGCTGAAGCCGGGTGGCACGCTGGTGATCGCCGGAGAGCCCACCGAACTCGGCGACAAGGCCTCGTGGGTGGTCAAGAACGCCACCTGGAAGACCTTCCGCGCTGTGACCGCGGTACCGGGCCTGACGGGCCTGCGCAAGCCCTCGATCACCGAGTCCGGTGGGACCGCGACCGACGAGGTGCTCGCGCGGCTGGAGCACGTCGTCGACCTGCACACCTTCCGACCGAAGGACGTGGAGAAGATGGCGCGGCTGGCGGGGCTCACCGAGGTGGAGGTGGTCACCGAGGAGCTCACCGCCAACTGGGTCGGGTGGGCGGTGCGCACGATCGAAGGTGCGGTCCGTCCCGGGCTCCTCGGGCCCCGGTGGGCCTACTCGGCCTTCGTCACCTACCTCGCCCTACACCGTTTCGACGACGAGGTGCTGGCCCGCTTCGTCCCGCGCGAGCTGTTCTACAACCTGATCCTCCACGCCCGCAAGCCCTACGACCGGTGACGACCGACCCCTCCGACCCCGACGACGTGGAGGAGGCCGCCCGCGCCGCCCACGCTGCCCACGTCGACGCGGCCGTCCGCGCCGAGCTCGGCCGTGAAGGTGCGGCCCGGGCGTCGCAGCTCGGCGACGATCTGCTGGCCGACGCCGGGGTCCCTGCTCACCTGCGCCGCCCACCGCTGCGCACCCGCTACCCCCGCTGGGGCTGGCGCGAGGCGGTGCGGGTCGCGGTGACCCGCCGGATGACCACGCCGCAGTACCTGGTCCTGTACCGCCGCGCCGCCTGGCACCGCGCCCGCGCCGTCGCCACCGGCAACCACGTCGAGTTCCAGGGGATGCTGTTCACCGGCAAGCGGGTCGAGCTCAGGGCCCGCCCTGGGCACGGGCGGCTGGTCATCGGGCCGTGGTGTTGGATCGGCAACGACAACAAGCTGCGCTCCCACGAGGGGCAGCTGACGCTCGGTGCGAAGGTCGTGCTCGGCCGGGACAACGTCGTGAACAGCTACCTCGACGTCGAGGTGGGGGACGCCGCCATCCTGGCGGACTGGATCTACGTCTGCGACTTCGACCACCGCATCGCGCGTCTGGACCTGCCCATCAAGGACCAGGGCATCGTCACCTCACCCACCCGCATCGGCGGGGACGTCTGGATCGGGGAGAAGGCCAGCGTGCTGCGCGGGGTGGACATCGGCCAGGGTGCGGTGATCGCGAGCCACTGCCTCGTCAACCGCGACGTGCCCCCCTTCGCGATCGCCGTCGGCGTCCCGGCCCGGGTGGTCAGGTCGCGGCTGCCGGCGGGCATGGATCCAGAGGAGGCGGCGGCGCTGGTACGCGATGGACGGCCTATCCCGACCGACCCGCTGGAGGCGTGAGGCCGACCGCTGCGGCCATCCGGCCCCGATATGTGTGCGCCAGTCGGCCACCGTTGTGCGGGTAGTAAGGCCCTGCGCAGCTCATCGGGACCTGCGCAGGATCGAGACGTCCTCGCCGCACGGCACCATCTAGGGTCCAGCCTGCTCAGCCGCCACGGCGTGGAGGAGCACCTACCCCGGGGGTGGTCTCCGCGTCCGCCCGCGCGCGCGGTCCGCTGAAGAGCTTGGGAGGATCCAGATGATGCACGGCCTCGACACCGAGACCTTGGAGATGACGCTCGCGGCGATCAGCGACTTCGCCGGGCGTGAACTCACCGACGAGCGGATCATCGAGTTCGATGAGGCCGACGAGTACCCGGCGGACCTGATCCGCCGGATGTGCAGCGACGAGCTGGGCATCCAGCTGCTGTTCATCGCCGAGGAGCACGGCGGGATGGGCGGCAGCGCCTACGACGTCTACCGGGTCTGCGAGCGGATGGCCCGTATCGACCTCGGTGTCGCCACCTCGGTGCTGGCCACCTTCCTCGGCAGCGACCCGATCCTGATGGGGGGCACCGACGAGCAGCAGCACCGCTGGATGAGCCGGATCGCCAACGAGGGCCTGCTCATGGCCTACGGCGCCACCGAGGCCGAGGCCGGCAGCGACCTCGGCTCGCTCAAGACCGTGGCGGTCCCGGTGAACGAGGACGGCGAGGTGGTCGGCTTCCGGATCACCGGGCAGAAGCAGTGGATCTCCAACGGTGCGGTCGCCGACCTGTACTCGATCCTGGCCAACACCGAGAAGGGTCCGACCTGGTTCATCCTCGAGAAGGGGCTCGAGGGCTTCTCGGCCGCGGCGCCGGAGAACAAGCACGGCATCCGGCTGTCCAACACCGCGGCGTTGTACCTCGATGACGTCTACGTCGATGCCGACGCGCTGGTGGGCACCGAGCTCGGCCAGGGGCTCGTCCAGGCCCAGCAGGTCTTCGGCTACACCCGTCTGATGGTCGCTGCCTTCGGGTTGGGGGGCGGCTGGGAGGCACTCGAGCGGGCGATCGCCTACTCCAAGGAGCGCATCCAAGCCGGCGGCCCGCTGTCGGAGAAGCAGGGCTACACCCACAAGCTGATCGTGCCCCACGCCCTGCGCCTCGAGGCGGGGCGCGCCTACATCGAGGAGACCGCCGAACAGATCGACGAGGGCATCCACGGCCACCTCAACACCGAGGGAGCGATCGCCAAGTACGTGGCGACCGAGGCCGGCAACGACGCTGCCGACGCCGCGATCCAGGCGCTCGGTGGCTACGGCTACACCCATGACTACATGGTGGAGAAGATCAGGCGCGACGTACGCATCACCACGATCTACGAGGGCACCTCGGAGATCATGGAGATGACCATCGCCCGTGACCGCTGGCAGGAGCACCTCAAGTCCCGCGGCGCCCACTACCACGACCAGGCCAACGAGCTCGAACGCACCCACGCCACCCACCCACGGATCGGTGCGGACCTCGCCGCGCTGGCACACCACGCGCTCGCTGAGGTGCTGGAAGCGGCGCGTGTCGGCCGGCTCACCCGCAACCAGCACGTGCTGTTCAAGCTCGGTGAGCTGATGGCGGAGGCCGAGGCGTCGGCCGCGCTGGTGCGCCGCGCCGCCCGGGCCGCCGAGGGTGGGTTGCCGCCGAAGTCGGACGCGCGCTTCGACGCCGGCGGGATCGGCGACGTGAGCCGGGCGCACGCGCGGCGGGTCGCCCAGCAGGTCGCCGGCGAGGGCGTCGCGCTGATCGTGGCCGCCGCCGACACCATCGACGTGGCGGCGCTGCGCGCGGCGGTCGGAACCGACAAGGTGCTCGCGGCGCAGGCCGGCGGGTTGGCCGACCTGGACCGGGTCGCCGACGTGATCTACGGGCGGGCGTGATCGGAACGCCACGTGAGCTCTGGGGCCGACGGCCACGGGCGCGCGGCCCCGAGCAGCACCACAGCAGCAGGGCAACGGGGGAGCGGGAGGCAACGACGTGGAGCCAGTAGCGATCATCGCGGTCAGCGCGGTCCTACCGGACGCACCCGACGCGAAGGCCTTCTGGGCCAACGTGTCGGGGGGCCGGTACTCGATCAGCGAGGTCGACCCTGACCGCTGGGACCCGGCGCTGTACTACGCGCCGGAGCCGACGCCCGACAAGACCTACTCCAAGATCGGCGGCTGGTGTCGCGACTGGGAGTGGGACCCGATGGGCTGGCGGATGCCGATCCCGCCGAAGGTCTCCGAAGCGATGGACGACGCCCAGAAGTGGGCGGTCAACTGCACCCGAGAGCTGCTCGCCGACCACGGCAAGGAGATCGACCGGGACCGCACCGCCGTGATCGTCGGCAACGCCATGGGCGGCGAGAAGCACTACGAGACCGCGCTCAGGATCGCCGCGCCGGAGGTGGTGCGCTTCCTGCAGCACACCGAGTCCTTCGGGGCACTCCCGGTCGACGCGCAGCAGCGGATGGCTGCCGAACTGGTCGCGACCATGGGGGCCGAGCTCCCGCCGGTGACCGAGGACTCGATGCCGGGTGAGCTCGGCAACGTGCTGGCCGGGCGGATCGCGAACCTGTTCAACCTGCACGGTCCCAACTACATCACCGACGCGGCCTGCGCCTCGGCCATGGCCGCGATCGACGCCTCGATCGCCGGGCTCAACGACGGGGACTTCGACACCGTCATCACCGGCGGCGTGGACCGCAACAACGGCGCGTCCAGCTTCATCAAGTTCTGCGCCATCGGCGCTCTCTCCGCCACCGGCACCTACCCCTTCGACGCCCGCGCGAACGGCTTCGTGATGGGTGAGGGCGGCGCGCTGTTCCTGCTCAAGCGCCTGGCCGACGCCGAGCGCGACGGTGACCGCATCTACGCGGTGATCCGTGCCGTCGCCGGCGCCAGCGACGGCAAGGGCAAGGGCATCACCGCGCCCAACCCGGCCGGGCAGCGCATCGCCGTCGAGCGCGCCTGGGCGGCCTCCGGGGTGCACCCCGGCGAGTGCAGCCTGATCGAGGCCCACGGAACCTCGACCCGGGTCGGTGACGTCGTCGAGGTGGGAGCGATCGGCGATGCCTTCGCCGGCGCGGACCTCGCGCCGGGCAGCATCGCCCTGGGTTCGGTGAAGTCCAACATCGGCCACCTCAAGGCCGCTGCCGGTGCCGCCGGGCTGCTGAAGACCACCCTGGCGATCCACCACGGCCAGCTGCCGCCGAGCCTCAACTTCGAGACGCCCAACCCCAACATCGACTGGTCGGTCTCGCCCTTCACCGTCAACGCGGCCCTGCGTGACTGGGAGGTGCCGGCGGGCCGCGTCCGCACCGCCGGCGTCAGCGCCTTCGGGTTCGGTGGCACCAACTTCCACATGGTCGTCGAGGAGTACCAGCCGGGTCGCATCCCGCCACCCGAGCAGACCCGGGTCCACGCCGCCGCTGTCGCCCCCGCTGCGGCGGGCGCCCCGGCGACCGCCGCAGCTGGTGAGCCGAAGGCGCCGCTGCGCGGTGCCGCCGTGCTCGGCGCGGCCGACGAGAGCGGCCTCAAGCAGCGCCTGCAGGAGCTCGCAGCCGCCGCCGCGCGCGGCGACACCCCACCGGTCCAGGCGCCGCTCGCCGACGACCTCGCGGCCGCGCAGCGGGTCGCGATCGACTTCGCCGACGCCGAGGACCTGGCCGACAAGGCGGCCGCGGCGCTCAAGGCGATCGACACCCCCGCGCTGTGGAAGCCGCTCCGCTCACGGGGGGTGTTCCGGGGCCAGGGACCGGCTGCGAAGGTCGCGTTCCTCTACCCGGGCCAGGGTTCGCAGTACGTCGACATGCTCAAGGGGCTCGCCGCGCTGGACGGCATCGTCGCGGCGACCTACGACGAAGCCGACGTCGCCATGGCCGCCTTCATCGAGCGGCCGCTGTCGAGCTACATCCTGCTCGACGGCGACGACCCGGACCGCAAGGCGGCGGCCGAGCTCGAGCTGATGGCCACCGAGATCACCCAGCCGGCGATGCTCACCGCCGACGAGGCGCTGACCCGGATGCTGGCCGCCTACGGCATCACCCCCGACATGGTCATGGGCCACAGCCTCGGGGAGTACGCCGCGCTCGTCTCGGCGGGATCACTCACCTTCGCTGCCGCGCTGGAGGCCGTCAGCGCCCGCGGGCACGAGATGGCCAGCCTCGAGGTGGAGGACCAGGGCAAGCTCGCCGCGGTCTTCGCGCCCGTGGAAGAGGTCCAGCGCATCGCGGACGAGGTCGACGGCTACGTCGTGCTGGCCAACGTCAACTCCACCTCGCAGTCGGTGCTCGGTGGTGCCTCGGACGCGGTGGAGGCCGCCGTCGCCGCCTGTGATGAGCGCGGCTTCACCACCTTCGTGCTTCCCGTCAGCCACGCCTTCCACACCCGGATCGTCGCTGATGCCAGCGAGCCACTGCGTCGGACCCTGGAGCGGCTCGAGCTGCGGGCGCCGCAGCTGCCGGTGGTCTCCAACGTGACCGGTGGGTTCTATCCCATGGGTGGGGACGCCCGGGAGCGGATGCTCGAACTGCTCGCCGAGCAGGTCGCCTCGCCGGTGCAGTTCGTCACCGGCCTGCAGAGCCTGCGGGAGGCCGGCGCCGAGGTGTTCGTCGAGGTCGGACCCAAGCGTGCCCTGCAGGGCCTGGCCAGCGATGTCCTCGGTGACGACGAGGTCCTGAACCTGTTCACCAACCACCCGAAGTTCGCCGACGAGGCCGCGTTCAACCAGGCCCTGTGCGGGCTGTACGCCGCGGGGCTCGGTACCGGTCGGGTCCCGGCGGCCGCGCCGGCGCCGGGGCCGGTCCCGGTGTCGCGTTCGACACCCGCCACCGTCCCGACCCCGGCCCCCGCGGCCACTCCCGCCACCGAGGTGGGGACCGCATCCGTCACCGCCGCGCCACCCGCGCCCGCAACCTCGCTGGAGCCTGCCGCCATGTCCGAGACCGACCGTTCCTACCTCGAGCTCGGACGAGCGCTGGGTGCCTTCCTCGAACGTGCCGGCAGCCTGGGTGGCCCCGCCGCCGCACCGGCACCGGCCGCCGCCGCTGGTCCGCCGACCGCGATGCAACCAGTGGCCATCACCGGGGCGTCAGCCGGGTTGCCCGGCACGCCGCGCATCTTCGCGGACGACCAGATCGCCCGCATCCTCGGTGGGCAGCAGTTCATCACCCCGATCCCCGATCACATCCGGCAGGAGATCGCCGACCGCCACATCACCCGGTTGGTCAAGGGCGACGACGGGCAGGCCAGCTTCGAGACGATCGATGACCCGGCGCGGGTGATCAAGCTCGCCGCGCAGGCCGGCACCATGGACCTCGCCGCGGAGTTCGGTGTCGACCCCGACCGGGTCGCGGCGCTCGGGTGGTCGACGCAGCTGGCGATCGCCGCCGGCATCGACGCGCTGCGCGACGCCGGCATCCCGATGGTCCAGCACTACCGCACGACCGGGGTCGGCAGCCAGCTCCCCGACCGTTGGGGGCTGCCCGAAGACCTGCGTGACGACACGGGCATCGTCTTCGCCAGCGCCTTCCCTGGGATGGAGGAGATCACCGACGAGGTCAGCCGCTACGAGCAGGACGCCGCTCGGCGTCGCCAGCGTGACGAGCTCCAGCAGCTGCGCGACCGGATCGCGGCGACCACGCCCGACAGCGCCGCCCTCGACGAGATCGACCGCGAGCTCGTCGAGCTCGATCGACGCATCGAGGAGGACACCTACCTGTTCAACCGCCGCTTCCTGTTCCGCGTGCTGTCCATGGGGCACTCGCAGTTCGCGGAGCTCATCGGCGCGCGGGGCCCGAACACCCAGATCAACAGCGCCTGCGCCTCCACCACCCAGGCCGTCGCGCTCGCGGAGGACTGGATCCGCGCCGGTCGCTGCCGCCGCGTGATCGTGGTGGCCGCCGACGACGCCTCCAGCGACGAGCTGCTGCCGTGGATCGGTGCCGGCTTCCTGGCCACCGGTGCGGCTGCGACCGACGAGCGGGTCGAGGACGCCGCGCTGCCTTTCGACCGTCGCCGGCACGGGATGCTGCTCGGCATGGGCGCGGCCGGGATCGTCGTGGAGTCGGCCGAGGCCGCCCGCGAGCGGGGCATCACCCCGATCTGCGAGGTGCTCGGTACGACCACGGCCAACAGCGCGTTCCACGGCACCCGGCTGGACGTCCAGCACATCGGCCAGGTGATGGAGGAGGTCGTCGCCCAGGCCGAGGCTCGTGGGTACTCACGTGACGCGATCGCACCGGAGACGGTGTTCGTCTCCCACGAGACCTACACCCCGGCCCGGGGTGGCAGCGCCGCGGCCGAGATCCACGCGCTGCGGCAGGTCTTCGGCACCGGTGCCGACCAGATCGTCATCGCCAACACCAAGGGCGTCACCGGCCACCCGATGGGCGTGGGCGTCGAGGACATCGTCGCGATCAAGGCGCTGGAGACCGGCATGGTCCCACCGGTGCCGAACTTCCGCGAGGTCGACCCGGAGCTCGGGCAGCTGCACCTGTCCCGTGGGGGCTCCTATCCGGTGAACTTCGCCCTGCGGCTGGCCGCCGGCTTCGGCTCGCAGATCTCGATGATGTTGCTGCGGTGGACGCCGGTGGCCGACGGCCAGCGTCGCGCCCCCGATGACCTCGGCTTCGCCTACCGCGTCAGCGACCCGGCGGCCTTCACGGGCTGGCTCGAGCGGATCACCGGGCGGCCCGGTGCGGAGCTCGAGGTCGTGCAGCGCTGGCTGCGGGTGGTCGACACCGGCCCCGGCGCACGGCCGGCATCCCCGGCTGCCACCTCGGTGAGCATCCCCGCTGCGGCCCCGGCCCCGGCGGCTGCCCCGGCGGCTGCGCCGGCGGCTGCCCCCGCGGCTGCGCCGGCGGGCGCGCCTGCGGTGGAGGAGGCGCCGGCCGGTGATCCGCTGGAGGCGGCCATCCTCGAGCTCGTCGCCGAGCAGACCGGCTAC
>Ga0207421_10007725_pt1 | contig 11366 bp, 11 predicted proteins | sample SodLakKL_010_SED_4_FD_187542 | JGI IMG/M metagenome (GOLD analysis project Ga0207421, IMG submission 187542) | Alkaline sediment microbial communities from Lake Tanatar, Kulunda Steppe, Russia - 8KL_010_SED (SPAdes) (version 2) | ecosystem: Environmental > Aquatic > Non-marine Saline and...
CTGGAGGGTATCAGACCGGGCCGCTATAAACTGGTGCTGGCACCGCTCAGGCTGGATAAATATGAGGCGGCTCCGGCCCGCGCCCTGCTGCTGGAGGAAGATCTGGAAAGATTATAATTGCTATCAGTAATATGTAATGTAATCCCCCCTTCACAGGGGGGATTCGACACCTATTTAAAAGGTTATTATCAGCGCACCTCTGCTGCAGCTTCACTCAGCTCATCCAGCAGTTGATCATTTAGCTCGAGATCAAATACCTCACTTATGTGTTCTGACCAGCCGTGGATGAAATATCTCCAGCCGTCCTCCACGGTTAGATTCTTTTCCTCCTGCTGTTCGTAGCCCTGATGCATGAATTTGAGTCCGCCCCGGTAGTTTAGTTCCCAGATTAGACTGTTCTCGGGAAATTCACAGTCATCGGTAAGCGGCGAACCGGATTTATCCTTGCCAAGGCCGGTGGCGTTTACTATCAAGGAATAGGGTTTGATATCTTTCAAGACTTCATCATTGTCCTCGGGTTCGGGGGTCAGGTTGTATTCTGCCTCCACATCGGGGTTGATATCCTGGAAAATGCGCTTAAATTTGTCCAGACGGGGCTGGCTTCTGTTGTTGATTACAAGGCGAGAGGGCATATCTTTTTTATCTCTTTTGGGATCAAAAAGGTAGGAGCTTATAGCCCGGGCACTTCCCCCGGCCCCCATGATCATAACCTCACCGTCATGTTTGCGCCAGAAATCATCTGGTATGAAATCTTCCATCGAGCGGCCGCTCGTGATGGGATCTTTGGCATGTCCCACCATCTTCCCATTCTCTTTGGATATACAGGAGACCTCATGCTGTATAGCCGAGTGGTAATCAAAGAGATCGAAAAGATCTTTAGCTGCATTGAAAAGATCTATTTTATGGGTTGTAACTAGTGCCCCTCTGGCCTTTTCTTCCCGGCGAAGAAATTCAACCGTATCCCTGTAAGCCTCAGGATCATCGTGTATCTCGTGATCAATTCCCACCAGCTGAGCATCAAGCCCAATCACCTCCGCCCAGCGGGGAAACACATCATTTATCGAGGATTCTCCTGTGGTTACACCTATGAAATACATGGTTTTTTTGTCGGGGGAATCGGGCAGATGTTCCATTATATTCAACCTCCTTTTTTCTGTTTGGGCTGGGTTGTTGAAAATTTCGGATTAATCTGATTTATAATCAAGATGAACTTTTTCTTCATTGACAATAGATCTGTTGCCGGCTTCCACAACCTTCACAGCCATTTTGCCATCGATTTCGTTCACTTCCGGCTTTCTGTCTTCTTTCAGACACTCGATAAAATATTCTGCTTCATTTGTATAGGCCTTTTTAAAAAGGTTGCGCCAGCTAGTCATTATGGGACGGGTGTGACCTTCATCGTCATTACAGACAACAACTGATTTTTCATGAACCTGCCCCACAAAGATGCAGCCTTCAGTTCCCAGTATTTCTGCTCTGGCATCATAACCGTACTGCACACCCTGAGCACCGTCAATTAACCCCTGTTTGCCGTTTGTTAGGCTGGCATTTAATATCACATTATCATAAAAATCAGGGAATTCATCTTCCGCTTCGGGACACCTGTAATTTCCTCCGATTGCATATAGCGAGGCAAATTCACCCTCTGCATACCATCTGACAGTATCTATATCATGGCTGTTCACCTCTGCCAGTGGCCCGTTGCTCTTTTCGATATCATACATCCATCTTTTAGGAGTGCTGGGACCCCGGGTATTTGACTTGACCAGAACCACTTCCCCTATTCTGCCTGCTTCAACCGCCTCTTTGGCCCGGCGAAAGCTCTCATCAAATCTTCGCATGAAGCCGATCTGAAATTTAACTTCATTATCCTGAACTGCTTCGATCATTTCTTCACATTCTTCAACATTCATAGCCATGGGTTTCTCACAGAATATGTCTTTACCGGCACTGGCGGCGGCCACAGTGATGTCCCTGTGATAGGCTGTCGGGGTGGCAATTACCACTGCATCGATCTTCTCATCATTGAGTATATTATCAAGTTCGGTACAGTATTTTTCCACTTCCAGTTCTCTGGCGGCCTTTTCAGCCACTTTTTCATCAGGGTCCATCACCGCTTCCAGACGAGCATCCTTGATCTTTTTATAATTTCTACCGTGAATTTTACCGGCCCGCCCCGAACCTATAATGGCCATACCGTACTTGCCGTTTTTCATCATCATCCCTCCCCTGAGCTTAATATTTTATATCAATGATTATCTCTTCTGCAGTTATCCTGTTGTCTACTCATACCGGGGATTATCTTTTATAACTACCTCCCCCTTCTCCTCCAGCACAATCTTTTTCATTCCCTTTTCTTCAATAATGCCATAATTATGACCGGCATCTCCCCGATAGACGGCAAAGAAGACCAGGGGCTGTACTCCTGTATTTACACATCTGTGTGCCCAGTAAGGAGGAACGTAAGTTATTGCTCCTCTGTACATATCCTGAATATCTACTTCTCCAGAGGTGGACTGCATGACCATCTTACCCCTGCCTCTCAGGGTGAAATAAACTTCAGCGGTATCTTCCACCTCGTGAAAGTGGCCTTTTGTCATGTAAAATTCATTGCCTATTTTGCCGGGAAATACCATGCTGACACAGTGACGTAGATGCTCCTCTTCTTCCGGAATCTCCACATTATAAAAGCGATATATCAGGGGATCTTCTTCTGCCAGAATCTCCTGAGCAGCTTCCCTGTCCTGATACATAAAATCCATATCGCTCAGATGGCGTTTAATCAAATTGCCTGGTGGATTCAGTTCCAGTGTGGAAAAATCAAATACACTTGTCAGCGGCTGGAAAAGTTCCTGTTCTTCCATAAACAAATACCCCCTTTATCATTTTGTAGTCCTGTTAGATTCCTGCAAGATCATCTCCAATAAATTCGCCTTGATCACATGTTAAGTTCAAAGCTCACTCCTGCTTCTTCTTTTATGTCCACCTTTTCAAGATCCGCATCCGGCGTATCTCTTTGAAATAGAACAAGAAAATTGGCTTTTTCCCCCCGGGGATAGGGAATCCAGTGCCAGGCCCCGACCTGAAAAAGAATGCCCGATTTAGCATCAACCCTGAAGGCTTTGACCTCTTCAGGATTGGGATATGATTGATCAGGTGTGGGCGGAGCCGCCAGCATCACGGCATCATCCAGAGCAAAAAATATCTCCTGAGTCTCGAGATGACGTTCCAGAGTGCTGAAATTTTTCTCCCTGTCGTAGCTCTCCAGATAACCAACTTCATAATTTCTGATATCCAGATATCCCAGACCATCCCAGAAGGTGAATATATTCTCTCTGATAGCCGGCTCCACTCCCTCATTATTCAGCACTATACCGATATCCCCGAGGTTCCTCTGGTTGAGCTCGAGCGGTTCTATCTCTCTGGGCATTATAATTCCCCCTGTTCTTATATTTACTCAGGTAAATCTTTGTTTTCCAGCTGACTCAAGCTTTTATAGGTATCATCAAGGGTGTCGATCAGCTTTCTGTATTCTTCCGCATAATACCGATAGAATTCATGGTGATCCGCGCGAGGCTGGTATTCTTCTTTCTTTTGAACAAATCTTTTGGATGTCTCCCTGAGATCATCGAAGAATCCAACGGCATAACCAGCTATGATCGCACTGCCCAGAATTGCCGGTTCATCCTGCACAACCCTGTAGTAAGGAATATCCAGCACATCACTTTTTATCTGATTCCACAGTTCACTTCTGGAGCCACCGCCCAGAACACGGGCTTCGGCAAATTCAGTATCAGGATAAAGCCTCTTTTTAATCTGCAGATAATGATAGTACTCATAAGCAATGCTCTCCAGAATTGAGCGATAGAGCGAGGCTTTTTCCTGCCCCCAGGAAAGTCCCACCCAGCTGCCTCTAAGATTGGGCTGTGGGGGAAGAACCCTGCCGCCAAAATGGGGTATAAAAAGAAGACCGTTGCTGCCGGGCTCTACATCTGCTGCCATCTCATTGAAATAATCATAGGGATCACGGCCCTCGGCTTCTGCCTTCTTTCTCTCCTCACCGGCAATTTCATCTCTGAACCAGCGCAGGCATAATCCTCCCCCATTGATAAAGGCCAGAGGATTCCACAGCCCCTCGATGACCGAGCGGGTGCACATCACAGTTTCATGCTCCAGGTCGACAGAATATTCTTCAGTACAGCTGGCAAAAGCAGAGGCCGTCCCGGCCACATCGAATATTACTCCGGGCTCAACAATACCTGCCCCCAGATAAGTTGTGGTGGTATCTCCGGCCCCGGCTGCTATAGGTATACCGGCTCTGAGATTAAAATCATCAGCAGCTTTGCCGGAGACCTCCCCAATTATTGTCCAGGGCTCTACAATGCGGGGCAGTTTTTCCCGGGGAATATTGAAATGTTCACAGAGATCTTCATCCCATTCCCTCTTCTGATTATCGGCCAGACAGGTAAAATGGAGATAGGTATAATCTATGAAAGCTTCCTCATAATCCAGGTCGGCCATTCTGCCTGCCACATAACAGGCCGGCACCACAAATTTGGCAACCTCTTCCCGGAAAATATCGGGGTGATTTTTCTGCCACCACAGCATTTTGGGGCCGTGGGAATAGGTGGGTGGTGCGCCGGCACGGCGGAGAATCTCCTCACCCGCTTCCCGGTTCATCTCCTTGATCTGAGGTTCACAGCGAACATCAAGCCAGTTGTCATAGCGGGTGGGGGCCTGCCAGTTTTCATCTATGGTTCCTATCCCCGACATCTGGCCATCTATGGCTATAGCAGCTACATCTCCGGGATCTATCCCCGATCGATCCATGATCTCACTTATTGTCTGGGAGGCCGATCGATAAAAATCCTCCATATCCTGCTCGACCCAGCCGGAACGGGGATGGCGCAGATTGGATTCTTCATAGGCGGTGGCTATCGCCTCTCCATTTTCACTGAAGATACCGGCCTTGGTTCCGGCAGTGCCCAGATCAACTCCGATCAGATAATTTGGCATGGAATATTACCCCCGTTTAAGAGCTGCGTCGTGCTTCCAGGAAGGCGTACAGAGAAACTGCCAGAAGAATCACAAGCCCTACCAGCACATATTGATAGAAATAGGGAAAACCCAGCAGAACCGCTGCATTTACAACCATAGACATCAATATAGCCCCAAATACTGATCCCCAGACTCTACCATTGCCGCCAAACAGTGCTGTACCTCCGATTATAACGGCGGCTATCGTATCTATTTCCATCATTTCACCATAGGTAGCATGAAAAGCATCAAGCCTGCCCACAGTTACCAGAGCAGCCACACCTGCCATAAAACCCATGAATACATAGGTGAGTATCTTGTATTTATTAACATCGATACCGGCAAGAATGGCGGACTCTTTATTGCCTCCCATAGCCACAGTGTAGCGACCAAAAAATGTATTGTGATAGAGATAATAGCCCACAGCTCCGATCACAAATGCCACTACTATGGATATGGGCAGCACACCAAAAATGCGATACTGGCCAAGAAATCTCACTGCATAGGGAAAGTCGTAGTGAACCTGTCCTCCGGACATGATCAGCACCACACCTCGATAGGCGATCATGGTGGCGATGGTAGCGATGAAGTCCGGAACCTTTAACTTTGTGATGAAAAGGCCATTCAGCAGGCCCAGAACCATACCGGAAAGAGGAGCAACAAAGATGCCGATCCAGGGCGGAACAGGCGTGTACTGAATGGTAAATACCATCAGCACACCGGTCAGTGCCAGCTGTGAGCCTACAGATATATCTATCCCCGCACCGGTAATTACGAAGGTCATACCGACAGCCAGAATTATATAGGTGGCTGCCTGATACAGCACATTGACTATATTTCTGGTGGAGAGAAACTGGGGCTCAAGTATACCCACCACGACTCCAAAAATTATCACTGCCGCTATGGGCCCCATTCTCTCCACCTGATATGTCCAGGGTTTACCGAATATTTTCATTTCTTCTTCACTGGCTGCAGTCTGTGTCCCTTCATCCATAGATAATTACCCCCTGTGTTTTAATATTGTGAGACAGCATAATGTTATGCAGTTTCTTCTTTCCTTTCTGTGCCATGAACCATGAGTTTCACCAGTTCCTCTTTGCTGGCATCTTCTATATCTTTATAGGCCACGCGTTCACCCATCCTCATAACCAGAACCTTATCACATACTTCAAACACATGCTCCAGATTATGAGATATGAATATGACACCGACATTATTTTTCTTTAGATTTCTGACGATATCAAATGTCATCTCAATCTCTTCCACACCAAGGGAGGCTGTGGGTTCATCCATAACAACCAGCTCACATTTAGAGGCCAGAGCCCTGCCTATAGCTATCGACTGCTGCTGTCCACCGGAATGGTTAATTACAGGATCATTGAAATTTTCTATCTCCATATTTAAATTTTCTTTTAAAATAGTTTTGCTCTGCTCTTCCATCTTTTTATTGTCGATCACTTCGAAGAACCCACCCAGGATTTTTTTGCTGGGTTCTTTGCCCAGAAATAAATTTCCGGGAACATCGAGCTGGTTCACCAGAGCTAAATCCTGATATACAGCTTCAATGCCAAAATTCTGAGCATCTTTTCTTTTATTAATCTCAACCTTCTCTCCGTCTATAAATATATCACCTTCATCCTGATCATGTATACCTGTTAGCACCTTAATCAATGTTGATTTTCCCGCTGCATTCTCCCCCACCAGGGCCAGAACTTCTCCTTTGTCGACTTCCAGATCCACCCGGTCCACAGCTGTAAGAGCACCGAATTTCTTGACAATTCCCTTCATCTGTAAAAATGGCGTATTTTCGTTTCCCATATTTAAACCCCCTCTGTGTTTACTTAATCTATAAATTTTTTATTTATCATAGAATTAGAAAATGAGGGGGAAGGAAATCCTCCCCCCCCACCACTGAATGCTGGTTTGCTTTAGAACATACCCAGTTCTTCTTTGCTGTAACGGAAAGCATGCTCCAGTATCTCTTCAATCTCTTCTTCGCTCATAGTATGGTCTATTACCTGCATTTCACCGGCATAAGCCAGAGGAATCTCATCCCTTCTGCCTTCCAGGTCAAACTTGATCATCTCTGCCAGAACTACTCCCCAGTCATCCTGGTTTCTCATTACAGTATACTCTATGCGGCCGTCAGCAAGGTACTCCTGTTCCTCTGAGCCGCCGCCCCAGCCGTTTACAACTACATCATCCATCATACCGAGCTCCGACAGGGCGGAAACAATACCTCCAGTCATAGCCGTGCTGGTGGAGTGGATGAAGTCAGGTTCATAGGCAGGGGCAAAGTCCATTGTGGCCTGATAGGCCAGGTCTCTATCCCAATCTGCATAATGCTCATAGACAACATCCATGCCGTGATTTTCCATGATCTGCTTCTGGGCATAACCTCTCATTGCAGTAGTTGAACCCGGCACACCATACATCATTGCAGCATCCTTGTCGTAATCATAATTTTCGGTGATGTATTCGCCCAGCATTCTTGCTCCATCTAAGTGATCAAATGCCACCCAGGAAAGGGGCTGACCTTCTTCTCTGGTTTCTCCCCATTCCTTCAGCGGAGTGCTGTAATTCCAGATTATTACATTGATATCAGGATGATCTATCAGCTCTTCTATTGCATCCTGCTGCACATAAAGCTCGGTGGGACCAATAATCACATAATCAAACTCCTGCATGAGCACACTCTCCAGGTGTGACCTCTGCACATCGTGTTCGGCGTGCCCGGAACCCATTGTTGCCATCTCATAGGGAATATCCAGCTCATCCATTCTGGCTACAAAAGCTTCATACCCTCTCGCCCATGAATCCGATAGGTCAAGTGCAGGATAGATCATGGCTACATCTACTGGCTCTTCAGGCACAGCATCTTCTTCTATCGGCACTGCATCTTCCCGCACCACATCTCTCATCTGCTCAAGATTATCCATATCGGTTACTTCATCATACATATAAAGACCTTCCAGTTCCTCTATACCTTCCAGATCAAGTTCAAATGCAGCCACACCGGCGGTCATAACCAGGGCCAGGGCAATCACACCAACAAGAGCAGCTGAAAAAGTTCTCTTGTTGATCAAGATTTTTCCCTCCTTGTAATTTTGGAAGTATTCTACTTAATAATTTTGATGATAATCTAAATTTCCCGAAAATATTCAAAGTTAAGTTCCCCGCTACAGTATGGCTGTAAATTAGATTATGAGTTTACCTCCCTTACCCCCTCCTTTCCGGAGTATCAAGTGCTGTTATAATGCTGAGCAATCTTATCTTCCATAAATTCTCTGGCCTCTTTTATTCTGAGGTCAAGAACTTCTCCATCAATGTCACCTAAATTTCTCCACAGATTAACATCTTTAGCCACTGTACCACCCGGTATCACAAACGGTTCCATCACGATATCGCCTGTATACTCTATTGCTGCCAGTGCTGAGAACAATTCGTCCCAATCAAATACACCGCACTCACCCGGGGGGCGCCTGTTATTTTCGCCCACATGCAGATGCCCAAGGTTTTCGCCGGTTTTGATCACTGCTTCATAGATGCTGTCCTCTTCAATATTCATATGAAAAGTATCAAGATGTATCTGAAGATAGGGACTGTCAAAATTGTGACAGTAACTTCTGGCCTGAGAAGCAGTGTTTAAAAGAAACTGTTCAAACCTATTAACAACTTCAATATTTAGAATAATCTCCTCTCTTTCCGCTGTTTGAAGCACCCTTTTCAGACTGTCGATACTGTATTGTTTAGTCCGGGAAATATATTCCGGAGTGAGATCAACAAAATCGGGATTCCAGGCCGCATATATTAGCCCCGAAAGTTTATTGGCACCGGCAAGATTTATCTTCTTTAATATATTCTGAAGATATTTCACTCCTCTATCCCTTATTTCCTTATTCTCTGAGGTCAGATCGTGTTCTGCTCCAAGCCCGATACAAAAAACAAGCTTTAGACTTTGATTTGAAGCCTTGCGGGCTAAACTCCGGAAATATTCGGTGCTCCTGTCGGCCAGTTCCGCTGCATTGAGTTCCAGCAGATCAAATCCCAGCTCACCCGCCCGGGAAAGGAGATCTTCCATATCCTCCGACCAGTCTTTCTGCCAGTAAGCACAATAAACTCCTATTTCCGGTTTATCATCCATAACTGATCCCTTTCTGCAAATTTTCACACAAATGAACTGAGAACTTCAATTGAACTGGACCTGTATTTTCATATTCTCACGAAAAATTTCGTCTTTTTCAAAAATCGTTTCCAGTTCTTCGAGATCAATCGCTTTAGTTATCATATCCTCCAGATCCAGATTGTTGTTCTTGGTAATCTTTGCTGTTTGTCTGAACTGCTGGACAGAAGAACCTGTGGTTCCCGTGAGAACCTGTTGTTTATAATGCAGATCATTGGTGCTGACAGGTATCTTCTCTTCGCCGGCAATGCCCGCAAAGAAATTTATAGCTCCATTTATATCTAGCAATTCCAGGGCCTGTTTTTGTACTGCATCAACAGGGACAGCAGTTATGATGTTATCCATTCCCCTGCCATCTGTAATTTCAAAAACTACCTCCCGTAAATCTTCAGCAGAACTGTCTATAGTGTAATCTGCACCATATTTCTCACTAATCTCCAGCCTTCTTTTATCTATATCGACCATGATGACCTCACCTATGCCCAGAGCCTGATTCAAAATCAGATTAAAATGTCCCATTATCCCGGCTCCAAATATCAAGAGGTTCTCTCCGGGCTGGATGTCGATAGACTGTCTGGCATTGAAACAGCAGGCCAGAGGTTCAATCAAAGCTCCGGAAGCGTAAGATAGATTATCCGGAATCTCTGTCAGATTTCCGCGCCGAATGGCCGGAGCCGGGACTTTCATATATTCTGCAAAGCCCCCCGGTATGCCGATGCCGAAAGCCGTGAAATCAGGGCAGAGCTGCTGCCATCCCCTCCGGCAAACATGGCAGTACCCACATCCTATATTGGGAGCCAGAGTCACTCTCATTCCCCTGTCATAATGTTTGACTTCTCCCCCAACCTCTATTATTTCACCGGCTATCTCATGCCCGAGTATCTGTTGACCTTCTATCTGTTCACGTCCCTGTTCATATATCTTTTTGTCTGTTCCGCAGATAGAACAGGCTTTGATCTTTAACAACAGTTCCGTAGAAGTGATCTGAGGTTTCTCGATATCTTTTAACCGAACACGTCCTTTTTCCTCCAGCACTGCAGCCCGCATAAATATATTGCCTCCCGGTTATTCTGCTGTTTTGCCTCCATCTATACTGAATACCGAACCTGTGGCATAGGCCAGTTCATCGGCGGCGATGCTGACAACCGCACTGGCAATTTCATCCGGCTCTCCCAGTCGATTTAGTGGCCGTATAGTTTCCAGATCTTCTTTTAATTTTTCGGGATCATCTGCATTCTTCAGCGCTTCTTCAACTAAGGGCGTATGAGTTGTTCCCGGACAGACAGCATTGGCTCTGATCCCCTTTTCAGCAAAATCAACGGCTATAGATTTGGTGAGATGGATGACCGCTGCTTTAGATACATTGTAAGCTACCTGGTCGGAAAAAGCATCTATGCCCGCCTCTGACCCTATGTTTACTATAGTCCCTTCCCCTGCCGGAAGCATATGTTCTTCGATGAAATGTTTGCACATTAAAAATACTCCATCCAGATTTACTTTCATCAAATTTTTCCAGTCTTGATATTCTACCTCTACTACATTTCCGGTCATAAGCACCCCGGCATTATTTACCAGTATTTGAATATTTCCCATGTCATCTTTAATCTTTTCTGTCAGCACTTTAACCGCGTTCTCATCGCTGACATCGGTTTCATAAAAACCTGCTCTCTCTCCCAGTTCTTTAGCAGTTTTATTCCCGGCTTCTACATCTATCCCCACAATGGCGACTCTGGCTTTATTTTCCACAAATTTTTTCGCTATTGCTTTTCCTATACCCTTTTCTGCACCAGTAACGAGGACATTCTTCCCCTCGAGGGAAGAGAACATTTTTCCATCACCCCTTTGTTTTTTTGGCTGACCATAATTTATCTACCCGAAGGGTAAAGAGATATTATTATGAAAATTTCTTATATAATAAGTAAACAAGTTAAGTGGTATTTACCTATTTCGATAAATTTTTTAGGGCACCCGGTTAATATTTACTCTCTTCTTTCAATTTAAATATAACAAACTAAAAATGATGTGTCAAGATATCTTAATATTTAAATTTCAGAGGACTAAATTATCTTCCGTTATTTTTCCACCTTCCAGAGCAGCGATGAGATTGCGGGCTGCTGTCACACCCATGTTGTTGATGGCCTCCCCG
>Ga0207421_10007728_pt1 | contig 11365 bp, 11 predicted proteins | sample SodLakKL_010_SED_4_FD_187542 | JGI IMG/M metagenome (GOLD analysis project Ga0207421, IMG submission 187542) | Alkaline sediment microbial communities from Lake Tanatar, Kulunda Steppe, Russia - 8KL_010_SED (SPAdes) (version 2) | ecosystem: Environmental > Aquatic > Non-marine Saline and...
CTTCGATACCTAAAATATCAGCGTACATCTCCCCTGGATGTAAAGTTCCACTCATCAATACAGCTCCCTGAACTTTATCAAAGACTTCACCACTGAATCTAGAAGGGTCCATCAGTTTGACATTTACTTTAAGAGGTGAACCCTCTAAAGAACGGAATATCTCACTTCCCTCTTCTTTCCAAGTCTCTAGGAATGAGCTGACTCGCATGGGCGCAGTGGCTGATTGATCTTCCTCAACGATGTCTCTAGCGACCATCTTCAGATCCGGCAAAAGCTCTTCTATCGAGGCGAACTGGGAAAGGCCGCCCTTCAAAGCGGCTTCGAGCTTCTCATCTAAAAATTCCTTTGATATCCTTTTTTCTTGACTCTCAACAGAATGAAGTTCCCTAGCTAGCCTACTCATGAAACTGCTCTGAGAGGAGGAGTATCCCTGTAAAATAGAAGAAGCTTCTTCAAGGATATCTATGGAAAGCGTTTCTTCTAGATTACTCCTTATCCTATCAGGTAAATTATGGGCTTCGTCGATGATCAGTATCGTGTCCTCTAACTCTATCTCTAAGAGGTCAAATATCCTCTCTCTTATGTCAGAAAAGATGTAGTTGTAGTCGCAGATTATTATGTCGCTGTCTTTTCCGGCGAGCAATGCACTTTTATGGGGGCAGACATCATAGGATGAACAAAGGCTCACCGATTCAGAAACGTGTCTTGTCTTCGATTTCAGTCTCTCTACAACCTCTGACATCTTCTTCGTAAACAGGTTGCATCTTTGCTGCCCTTCACCGCTGCAGAACTGCTCAAAAACCGCGTATGGAAGATTTGATTCTTCCCTGAGACACATGTTTTTCTTGGATATGACATCTATCGCTTTCACTTGCTCCGGCATCTTTTTTATTGTTTCCACAGCTATGTTGTGCTGTGATTGCTTACTTGTTAGAAAAAATATTTTTTGTCCATCTTCTTTTTTTCTGATAGTCGGGGGAAGAACTGCAGCGGTCTTCCCTATGCCGGTTGGGGCGTGGGCGATAAGGGTTTTCTTCCTATCCAAAACTTTTTCGACATCTTCTAAAAATCTTTTCTGTCCTTTCCTGATATTTTCGAATGGAAAGAGCTCATCCTTGATAGTATGATCTCCATCACCTATAGAAGATGAGATCTCAGCTTTATTTGTCCTTTTACAATTTGGACAGATCAGGTCTCCATCTACAATATTCATAAGAGTTCCACAGTCATCACAGAAATTGGTCATCGTATCACTGAGAGGAACTTCTCTTTTAACATTTTCCCATATTGACAGAAGAGTAGAAAAAACAATAAATAACGTAGTTCAATATCCGATTCAATAGAGGTCTCAAAAATGGAATGCAAAAAAGAAAGTAATGTTGATGATTGCAACTGTTCATATCCTGGATGTCCTAGGAAGGGTATGTGTTGCGAATGTATACAATATCATCTTGAGAAAGATCAACTTCCGGCATGTGCGTTCCCTGACGACGTCGAAGAGACCTATGACCGGTCTTTTGAAAAATTCATAGAGGTGTACAATTGAGAGGAAAAGTACAAGTCAAAACCATAATAGGTAGGGGGCATTCATCTAACGTCTTCCTGGTGAAATCCAACAAGAATTTTTTGGTAGATGCGGGTATGGGAGTCGCCGAAAAGGTGAAAGATCTGGTAAAAGACACTGATCTTGATAGGATAATTCTAACCCACAGGCATATAGACCATGTCGGTGATGCGGAGCTTCTTTCCAAAGAACTAGATGTGCCTCTATATGCTCCTAAAAAAGAAGCCGAAGCTCTCCGTAAAGGTGATGATCATACTATCCTTTCCAATAGCTTCGGTAAGAAGATATCTCCATTAGATGTGAAAACGCTAGACATCGGTACCTTTTCAGGTTTTGAGATCATCTTGACACCAGGTCACACAGAGGAGAGCATCTGTCTTTATCACCAAGATGAAAATATACTTATATCCGGGGATACCGTTTTCGCTAATGGTGGCGCTGGAAGAACGGATCTACCCACTGGTGATAGGAAAGAACTGGTAGAATCGTTGGAAATGCTTGCCGAACTTGATGTAGATTCCCTTTATCCTGGACACATGTCTACTGTAGAAAAAGATGCGGGGGATCACATAAAAAAATCTCTGAGATATATAAAGATGTTTTGAGTGAGAAAATGGAATTCAAATGTGAAAAGTCTGATTTTGACGAGAACTGCTCGACATATCTGATATCAACGATTAACGAAGTCTTGAAAAATGGAGAATTGATCGTATATCCAACTGAAACCCTTTATGGGCTTGGTATCGATCCTTTCAGAGAAGGTGCGTTAGACAAGATAAGAAATGTTAAAGAAGCTCCTCCTGACAAGAAGATATCTATTGCATACAATAGTCTCGAACACGCATCCGAATTTTTAGACATACCCGATCTAGCCTGGGAACTCGGTGAACATTTTTTACCAGGACCTCTGACAATAGTGATCGATACTCCAGAAGGAACAGAAGGTATCAGAGTTCCAGATCATCCTCTGGCCCAGGCGATAATAAAAGATTTTGGTCCTATAACCTCAACTAGCGCAAATATCCACGGAAGACCAGCACCGATGGAAATAAAAACGGCAAAGATTCAACTAGGTGGAAAAGTAAAATTATACATAAACACCGGTAAGTGCAGATATGGTAAGGGTAGTACGGTGGTCAAAGTCGGAGAAGATATCCAGATATTAAGAGAGGGAAATATAAGCAAAGAAGAGATCGGTGATAAGATTGGACTCTAAAGCTATAAAAAATTATATCCAAGCAGGTAAGATAGCTAGAAAGGCCCTAGAAAAAGCTGCAGATCTCTGTGAAGAGGGAGCTAGTTATCTTGAAGTGGCGGAAAAAGCCGAAAACTTCATACTTGAACGGGGTGCAAAACCGGCTTTTCCCACAAATATAAGTGTCAATTCAGTTGGCGCTCATTATACCCCTATCGAGAACGATGAAAAAGTTTTCGAAGAGGGTGATCTCGTCAAGATAGACGTTGGATGTCACGTGAACGGTTACATAGCCGATAATGCTAAAACTGTTGAGATAGGAACTAACCGTCATCGATCATTGATCAAGGCTTCAGAAGAGGCTCTCGACATCGCGATAAAAAGCATAAGACCCGGCGTTAGAACTAGAGATATAGGGAAGAATATAGAAAGGGTGATACAGGATAGAGGATTCAATCCTATCTCCAATCTGACAGGCCACGAATTGAAACAGTACGTTCTTCATACGGGCACTTCAATACCAAACGTGCCAAAAGGATGGAAGAAGATAAAGAAAGGTATGGTCCTAGCTATCGAGCCATTCGCTACGGATGGTCATGGAAGGGTCATAGAGAGCGAAGATGGAGGCATATATAGATTGAAGAAAAGGAGAAATATCGGAGGAGAGGACCTGAATTTTTACGAGTGGATAAAGGAAAATTTCGATGAACTACCTTTCGCTTCAAGATGGTGCAGTAAATATGGGGAAGAATATAAGAACCTGCTCAAAAGACTGAGAAGATTTGGAACTGTTATGAATTATCCCGTTTTATCGGAGAAGAAGAAAGGGTTGATAAGTCAAAGAGAACATACCGTGATCGTTACTTCGAATGGCTGTAAGATCACTACCAAGTTATGAAAATCAGAGTTCCCAAAAATCTCTCAAGATGTCTTTCAATTCATCGATAGTCTTCACCAGTTTTTTCTTAGGCTCATAATCGAAGTCGCTTATCTTCTGGTCAGAGGGGATAGGAACATCTACACCCAAAGTTCCTATAGTTATTGCTTTCCAGCCCTCGATCACTCTTCTTCCATAGCCTGAAAGCATCAGATCGATGTATCCCGCGTCGTTATTGACGGCCATCTCTCTGCTCACTTCTCCTAGATATTTTAGTCCTCTCATATCGAGAGCGAGGTCAGTAAGAGAATCTTCATGGTGAGGATCTGATCCCCCATTTCTTATTACAACATCTGGAGAGAACTGATCTACGACTGGTTTGACGATATTCTCTATCGCATGATGATAATCGGCAATATTCGAATCTCTTGGCATCGGTATATTGATCTTATAACCTTCGCCTTCTTTCTCTCCTATCTCATTTACAAATCCTCGTCCTGGATACATCGTACTTGGATCCTGATGGGTCGAAATGAAGAGCAGTCTTGGATGACTTGAAAAAATATCATATGTGCCGTTACCCTGATGAGCGTCGGTATCAAAAACAACTACGGTTTTTCCCTGATCAAGGAGGTATTGAGCCGCTATAGCCACATCGTTGAAAATACAGAAACCCTCGCCGTAATCGGGTCCAGCATGATGAAGTCCACCTAGATTTATAGCGAAGTCCACTTCATCCATCATCTTCGCGGCTTCAAGGCTACCACCTACTATCCTTCTAGCTGCATCTGGAGTACCTTTATTTACTGGAGTATCCATAGTCAAAGAACCACCTGTTCTTTCCATCTCCCTGACTTTTTCGATATATCGGCTATCATGGACCATCTTTAATATCTGGTCATCTGCTGAAGGCGATTCCATCACTTCGATTTCAGAATTCATACGGTCTTCTTTTTTGACTTCATCCACGAATATCGGAAATCTATTTGGATCGAATGGATGAAATTTTCCAAAGCTGTATTCTCCATACTTTTCATGAAAGAATAAAGGTACTTTATCCATCTTCTTTCCTCCTTTTATTGGCTTCGATATGCGCTCTTCTTATCGGTTCTGGAACCTTATGAGTACAGTAATCCCTCACTATCTCGACAGCCTCTTCGTGCGACACAAGATGACCGGGAGAGACATATATAGGGTTTTTTGCACGATTTCCCTCTAATACAGCATGTCCTACTAATTCATCATCTTCTTTGATCTTTGATACCCTGTTTTGCCTGTTCACTTTATCGACCACTCGACCGCACAGTTTGCTTTTCGCAACACCTATAGTGGGTATACCACATTCAACTCCGAGATGAGAGGCTAGCCCTGCTCTCTTTGGATGCATCACTCCATTGCCATCTACCAATAAGAGATCAAGTTCCTTTTCCGCTTCTCTGAGCACTTCTAACAAACAAGGCAATTCTCGAAAAGCAAGGTAAGTTGGAATATATGGAAAGGTCATCTCACACTTCAATGTGAAATTATCCATCTCCTCGTTTTCATCCCAGATGGAAAGAGCCGCAAAAGCTTTAGGATGTGAATAAGATACATCTAAACCACCAACAGTCGTTATGTTCTGAAACGAATCTACTGTCGAAATTTTACCTTTTAATTTATTCTGAATCTTTCTCAAATCCTTTAAAGGCTGATCGGATTCAAATTCTTCAAACAATACCTGCTCAAAATTTAGAAGTTTTCCACCCTTTACTTTTATGCCTTCCTGTTTTAGAAGTCCTCTCTTTTTTTCCTCTCCTTTACCATAACCTCCAAGACTTCCATCTGATCTGACGACTCTGTGGCAGGGGATCTCTATCGGGTTTGGATTTTGATTCAGCATGGTTCCTACTGCTCTTGCGGCGATCTTATCTCCAAGTTCCTCCGCAAGGGTTCCATACGTGGCAACCTTACCCTCAGGTATCTGAGACACCAGAGAATAAAAATGTTCTCTGAATCCTTCAACGATCTCTAGACCTTCCATACACTTCGAAGTATCAGAGGTCCCATTAAATTATTTTCGCTTGTAATCCAGAAGGATATTCAATCAGAAGTAAAACTAAATATATTGTTATCACTGGGAACAAGAAGACAGGAGTTGAGAGAGATGATCGAAGAAGATGACATCGTGATGCTGTGGTCAAGAAATGAAAAACACGTCTGTACCGCAGACGGCGAGACAAAAAAGGTGAAGGGGATAGGCATAGTCGACACCGAAAGGATGATCGGTTCCAAATGGGGTACAGAGATCGATCTTGGAAAAAAAAGATATCACCTTTTAGAACCCTCACTTAAAGAAATACCCGATATATTCGATAGAGGAGCTCAAATTGTCCTGCCTAGAATAGGGGGCATAATTTCAACGTACTGTGATCTTTCCAGCGGAAAAAGAGTTGTAGAGGGAGGTGCCGGTTCCGGAGCCCTTACCGCAGTGCTTTCAAAGATGGTACAACCAGATGGAGAAGTGATAACCTACGAATCGAGGGATAAACCGATAAAAATGGCTGAAAGGAACTTGAAGAAACTCGGATTGAATGATATCGTCAAAATAAAAAAGGGTGATGTCACGGAAGACGTCGAAGAAAAGGAGATCGACCTCTTCATGCTAGATATACCTGAACCTTGGGAGGGGATAGATATGGCCCGAAAGGCCCTGCGCAACGGAGGATTCTTCGCCGCTTATATACCGACGGTCAACCAATTGGAGAAAACAGTGATCAGTTTGAAGGAGGAAAACTACATAGATATAAAATCATTTGAAAACATCGAAAGAGATATGGTGGTGAGAGAAGGAGCGACCAGACCTTCATACGATATGTTAGCCCATACAGGATATGTCATCATCGCAAGAAAAATATAAATATTTTTAAAAATATATAGGGAATCATAACACTTATATCTGTTATTTTTAATTCCCAGACGAAAGAGGTGTAATACTATGAAAACAACAATCGGTCAACTGCTACAAGATAAGGCCGAAGAACATCCGGATGAAGAAGCTATCATATTTGAAGATAGGAGAATAACATATGAGGAACTCAATGAAAAAGCGGAAAGATTGGCTAACTTCCTGATGAAAAGAGGGATAGGAAGAGACGATAAAGTTGCCATATATCTACCAAACCTCCCCGAATGGGTGGTCGCTTGGTTCGCGATACCTAAGATAGGAGCCGTAGTTGTTCCTACAGATCCTTGGTACAAAGGCGGAGAGATCGAATACATGTTCAACGATTCTGATACAAGAGCTGTGATCACAACTGAAAAATACGGAAAATACAACTTCCTCGAAGTGCTTGAGGACAAGAAGTCTGAATTAGATAAGGTGGAAACACTGGTGATGATAGACGGTGAGAGTGATGAATTCGAGTCCTTTTCATTCGAAGAAGCCTATGAAAGAGGAAAAGGTTGGAGAGATGATGAAGAGTACCTTGAAAGAAAAGATAATACCGTGCCCGATGATGTGACTTTTATCTTATACACTTCCGGAACTACCGGTAAACCAAAAGGCGTTATGCTCTCCCATTATCAGATAGTAAAAAATGCACACGATCAGGGCGAGATCCTAGATACTAGTCAAGACGACAAGCTTGTCATCCCAGTTCCGTTCACCCACTGCTTCGGCAACGTGATGAGTATAACTCTAATGACAGTTTTTGGTGGAACTATGCTCCCTCTTGTGGCATTCGATCCATACGATGCTTTAGAGTTAGTTGAAGAAGAAGGAGCAACGATGATACACGGCGTGCCAACGATGTTCATCAGACAACTAGAGGTATTAAAAGAAGAGGACTACGATACAAGCACTCTGAGAACCGGTATAATGGCAGGTTCAAGCTGTCCGGTAGAGACCATGAAATCCGTGATAAACGATATGGGATGTAATGTGCTGATAACTTATGGTTTAACCGAAGCTTCGCCTGGAGTGACCATGACAAGATTGGACGATTCAGTAGAAGACAGAGTGGAAACAGTCGGAACAGTGATGCCTGATCAAGAGGTCAAAATAGTTGATGATAGCGGCGAAGAGGTAGAACCAGGTGAGACTGGAGAACTTTTGGTCAAAGGATACAACGTTATGAAAGGATATTACAACAAGCCGGAAGCTACAGAAGAGACAATCGAAGACGGATGGCTGCATTCCGGAGATCTGGCTCAGATGGACGAGAGAGGTTATGTTAAAATAGTCGGTAGGAAGAAAGACATGGTCATCGTCGGTGGACTCAATGTTTATCCGAGAGAGATCGAAGAGTATCTTATAGAACATGAGGAGATCCAGGAGGTTGCAGTAGTCGGCGTCCCAGATGATGAACTCGGAGAAGTTGTCGCTGCGGCAGTAGTTCCCACAGAAGGCTCTGACATAGCAGCGCAGGATGTCGTCGATTTTGTTTACGGAGATATAGCTAGTGCAAAAGTTCCTAGATATGTCAGCATAACTGAAGATCTGCCTGTTTCTGGAAGAGGCAAAGTCCAAAAATTCAGATTGAGAGATCAGCTTGAAGAGAAGATAGAAGAAGGCGAACTGGAGAAGGTCGTACCATCTGCGGTCAAAAAATGATAAAAACCTTTTTTCTCTCTTACAAAAATCCTTTATCTCTTTTATACCTTTGAAGGCAAACCATTTATACGGTACTTTATAATGCTATTTCGATGGAATGTCCAAGATGTACTTCAGAGATGACTGACGGAAGGTGTCCTACCTGTGGATATACTGTTGCGACGAAAAGAAACGATGATACGGAGATGATCAGTAAATTAAAGAGTTTAGTTACTACAGTTTCGATAGTCGTTTTCTTAGGTTACCTTATCTTGAATGTTAGTGTGATGTTATTATCTGTAGACCTTGTTTTACCAAAGACATTAACGAACCAGAGCATCATATTCATACTCTTTCCGATCCCCTTAGGACTTGTAGAGATAAGTGGTTACACTTTCGCCGCATATTACCTTTTCTTGGTCTTTTCAGTGATCATATCATATATCGTACTATTCTATACTGGTTGGAATGAACTGTTTTCTTACGTTAAAAAAACGGTTAGTGGAAAATATAAAGAACTCGATGAAAAACATAAAGAGACTTCCTCGCCGATACTGCGGCTCGTTACCGCCTTTGGAGCGTTGGTTTTTATAACATTGATCTACACAATAATGCTGGATCTGATGGGGGTGGGGATAGAAGCACCAGAAGAATTCCTTGACCGTCCGATTTGGCAAAGAGTTTTCAGTCTTACACAAGCGGCGGTCTGGGAAGAGTTCGTAACTAGGGTGGCATATATCGGGCTTCCCCTGGTCATCTATGCACTCATAAAAGGCAAAAAGAATACCATGCGATATCTTTTTGGAGGTTTTGGCTTTGAAGAAAAGTACTCCGTTTTGTTAGTGATAATATCTACCATCATCTTTGCAGTAGCTCACCTTCCGGGATGGAATTGGGATCCATTAAAAGTCATACAGGTAGTTCCAGCCGGCATCTTCTTCGGTTACCTATTCGTTAAAGACGGACTGCATTCTGCTATACTGATCCACTTTGTTTGGGACTATATGTTCGGCGATGTGCCTGGAATGATCTTAGATGTCTCGAATCTTGATAACCTCTTTGCGATAGTTATGCTATTTTGGGCTACAGTCGGTGCGTTTTACACCTATTCCTACATCAAAAAATTCACTAGATGGGTTGACAGAGAGGATGAGGAGAAAAGGGAAATCCCTAAAGAAAAAGAAGAGTTTGAAGCAAAAAAATTGAAGGACCATACCGCAGGGGTGACTATCGGATATTCGTGTCCTAACTGCAGTTATACCAAAGCCGAATATACCCAAAAAGATAAACTCAGATGTAAAAGGTGCGGGACCGAGAGCGATCCAAAATCTCCAAAGACTCAACAGAGCAAGAATCTATTTCAAGGTGGAGGATGGCCTCCTTCGTGAGCCTAAATCTAATCAAAAAGGTTTATATCTCTCGGGCATTTGGCCAACTGATAGGATGGCAGAAGAGGTTGAAATTAAGATCGATAGAGATCTCTGCACTGGCTGTGGGATCTGCATAAGATTTTGTCCGAAAGATGTTCTCGGTGAATCAGAAGAACTTAACCAGTACGGTAATCATTTTGCAGAAGTGATAGCTCCGGAAGAATGTATAGTTTGTAGAAGATGCGAGTTATATTGTCCCGATTTTGCCGTAGAGGTGGAAGAAAAATGAAAGAAACCGGAGAGTATTTCATGGAAGGAAACATAGCTTGCGCAGAGGGCGCTTTGAGGGCAGGATGCGGTTTCTACGCAGGTTATCCCATAACTCCTGCTTCAGAAGTGATGAATCACCTATCTAAAGAGCTTCCCAAGGCTGGTGGTAGATTCGTTCAGATGGAGGACGAGATAGCCAGTATCGCATCTATTATAGGAGCATCCTGGACGGGTCAAAAATCGATGACTGCCACATCAGGACCTGGATTTTCTCTCATGCAGGAAAATTTAGGTTATGCTTTGATGACTGAGACTCCCTGCGTGATCGTAAACGTCCAGAGAGCTGGACCCTCAACAGGGCAGGCCACCAAACCGGGTACCGGTGATGTCATGCAGTCTAGATTCGGTAGTCAAGGTGACTACGAGATAATAGCGCTTTCCCCAAATTCAGGCCAAGAGATGTTCGATTTTACTATACGGGCTTTCAACCTTGCCGAGAGATACAGGAGTCCTGTCATCCTTCTAGCCGATGCTGGTGTAGGCCACATGAGAGAAAAAGTAAAGATAAGAGATGATCTCGATATCGAAGAGAGAAGAAGACCAGCAGAGGGCGAAAAGGAATTTTTCGATACCGATAGAGAAGACCACGTGCCCCCGATGCCTGATTTTGGAGATGGAGAGGAGTTGTTGGTGACCGGTTCGACGCATCTAGGAGACGGAACCAGAGACACTTCAACATTTGAAGCCCAGGACAGGCTCGTCCGAAGATTGGTATCTAAAATTGAAGACAACCGGAGTGAAATAGAAGACTGGGAGGAGATGCACGTCGAAGACGCAGAACTGGTAGTCGTTTCCTACGGCTCTATGTCAAGACCAGCTAGAGGGGCAGTTAAAAAAGCTAGAGAAGATGGTCTTGATGTTGGATTCTTCAGACCAAAAGTTATGTGGCCAAGTCCGGAAGAGAGATTGAGGGAGATAGGAGAAAATTCATCGGTTCTACTTGCGGAGCTCTCACTCAGAGGGTACAGGATGGAGATCGAAAGAGCGGTTCCATCTGAAGACCTGCACATATTCGATAGATTAAATTCACTGCCAACGATCGATGAGATCTACGAAAAGATAAAGGAGGTCTTAAAATGATCAAAGCTAAAGATATCAAAGAAAAATACATCAGGAGTCATCCTTCGCCTTTCTGTCCTGGATGTGGTGGAGGGATGGTCTTGAATTCCATGTCTAGAGCTGTCGAGGAAAGCGATATCGACAAAGAAGATATAGTCGCTGTCAGTGGTATCGGTTGTGCAGCTTGGATACCTTCTCCTCACTGGAGAGTTGATACATTACATACTACGCATGGAAGAGCCATAGCTTTCGCGACCGGTGTCAAGATAGGGAACAAAGATCTAGAAGTGATGGTGGTATCAGGCGACGGCGACTGCGCAGGCATAGGAGGAAATCATCTTCTCCACGGAGCTAGGAACAACATAGACCTTAACGTTCTGATGATAAATAACGGACTTTA
>Ga0207421_10007729_pt1 | contig 11361 bp, 7 predicted proteins | sample SodLakKL_010_SED_4_FD_187542 | JGI IMG/M metagenome (GOLD analysis project Ga0207421, IMG submission 187542) | Alkaline sediment microbial communities from Lake Tanatar, Kulunda Steppe, Russia - 8KL_010_SED (SPAdes) (version 2) | ecosystem: Environmental > Aquatic > Non-marine Saline and...
CGGATGTTCAACAAACCATTGACCGAATCATTGATGTTTTTCCGCCTTATCAGCAAAATCAAATTCGTATCCAGCTGGCAAATTCGTTGTTAGGAGTGGTCTCCCAGAAATTATTACCTATACTGGGTAAAAGTGGACGAGTGTTGGCCACTGAATTGCTTGTTGCAAACCCTGCTGCTCGTAGGATTATTCGCGCTGAGAAGACAGAACAGCTCTTTACCCTCCTCCAAACTTCTACCGGAGAAGGAATGTATTCCTTTGACCAGCATATTATTACTCTCTTTGAACAGGGACTTATCAGCCTGAGTCAGGCCATGATGCATTTAAAATTTAGAGATTCTCTGAAAAACGTCAGTCCTGGCGAATCTGAAGATTAATTTCTTTCCAGAGAACTTTCTTTCGCAATTAAACCATTTTACCTGCTCGCCTTTTTCTTACAGCTTCTAAATGCGTTTCAATAAGAAGAGGTGTATATTGTCACATGCTCTAGTTAATACATTATTTAATTGAAAGTATGGTTTTTTTAGTGGCTACAAAAGCAAAAATGTTTTATACTATAAAGAAATGAAATACAGGAAAGATTAGTGAGAAAACTGATTGTTTGTACAAATAAAATAATAAGGAGGTTGGTTGATGAAGAAAGGTTTTACCCTTATTGAATTATTGATAGTTGTTGCCATTATTGCCATTCTGGCAGCTATTGCTATCCCGAATTTTTTGCAGGCGCAGGTAAGGTCGAAAGTTTCCCGGGTTCAGGCAGACATGCGTTCAGCGGCGACAGCTCTGGAGTCCTATTATGTGGACCACAATGCCTATCCACCAGATAGAGTGCATTATAAAGAGGTACATGCGGATGGAAATAGAACCCAGGAACTTGCAGATGGTACCACTGTGGAGGTGGGTGCGGCTGGAGATGGTTTGTTACTTGATACTTTACCGGTTTATCTTTCCACTCCTGTAGCGTATCTGACCGATGCGCATTTACCTGATCCTTTCAGGGACGGAACTCGTTTTGATACCACAGCTGCAAATCGGGCAATTACTTATCATCCGATGCGTTTTTTTGTGGAAGAATATGAGTGGAATGCAATTAATCTGGACGTTTACGGGGATTGGCGAATTTACAGTTTTGGTCCCGATGCCGGAGAGACCTTTTCTCGTTTTAATTATAGAAGAGATGGGAATGAATACTGGTTTCTGGAAGTATATGATCCTACCAATGGTACAATAAGTAAGGGGAATATTATTCGCACTCAGATTAACCCCGATGGATATAATTATCAGGAACCGGCTTATTGAAGCAAATTAATTGTTCCGCTATATCAGGTTGATTTCCATATTTTCGTGCATTGACTTTATTTGAAGGGCCAATGAAAAAAGCAGAAGTGCAGAGCCATGTGTGCCTCTGCTTTTGTTATTGATGTTCTCCAGCTAAGAGAATGAATGATTCAAAAAGAGTGTTATGCAGTAGCATAAGGAGCCGGCCAGACATGTTGGTATGTTTCTTCGTACTGTTAGAAATGTTTTACTATGCTTTTGATTTATTTTGTGAATAAGCAGACATGTATTGCAGAGCCTGTGCGAGAAGGCTGATTATCTTGTAAACCTTTGAGAATGAGTTACAATACTCCAGTCCAGTCAGGATAAAACGCACGAGGATGGTGAGTGATGGCAAAGCGTAAAGCACTGATTACCGGGGTATCGGGACAGGACGGCTCCTATTTGTCTGAATTATTGCTGGAAAAGGGATATAAAGTATACGGTATGGTACGTCGTACCAGCAGTTCTGATTGGTGGCGTATCAGTCATCTGATGAATGATATAGAACTGGTATCGGGAGACCTGACAGATCAATCTTCTTTAAACCGTCTGATGGCACAAATTCAGCCGGATGAAGTATATAACCTGGCAGCCCAGAGTTTCGTGGCAATATCATGGGAACAACCGGTCTATACTGCCAATGTGACGGCAGTGGGCGCACTGCATTTGCTGGAAGCCATCCGCGAATCTGCTCCTCGTGCCAGGTTTTATCAGGCTTCTTCCAGTGAAATGTTTGGAAAAGCCCAGCAGTTTCCCCAGAATGAGAATACCCCTTTTCATCCTCGTAGTCCATATGGTGTGGCAAAGGTCTATGCCCATTATATAACCATGAATTACCGGGAAAGCTATAATATGTATGCCTGTTCGGGTATTTTGTTCAATCATGAATCTCCACGGCGGGGTCCTGAATTTGTGACTCGTAAGATTAGTTCGTCAGTAGCTCGTATTAAGGCTGGTTTGCAGGATAAACTGGCGCTGGGGAATCGGGAGGTGCGTCGGGATTGGGGCTTTGCCGGTGACTATGTCAGGGCTATGTGGCTGATGATGCAGCAGGACAAACCTTCTGATTATGTGATAGGGAGTGGTGAAAATTATTCGGTACAGGATTTCGTGAGCGAAGCTTTTGCCGTTGCTGGTTTGCCCTGGGAAAAGCATGTGACTGTGGACCCGGCTTTTTTCCGCCCTGCTGAAGTGGAGGTGTTGCTTTCTGATCCTTCCCGCGCTCAACATGAGCTGGGGTGGAGCTTAGAGGTGGATTTTCAACAACTGGTAAGGATGATGGTCAGGGCGGATATAGAGCGATTGAAACAAAAGGGAACGCTTTCTTTGTAATCTTCTTGAGTTTTGAGGCTATTTTTTATTATATCCTGGCATAAAAATTTAAGTGGTGATTTTCCCTTTTTCACACGCCTCTTTCTGCTATTTATTGAAAACTTCTGTAAAAAGAATGGTCAGCTAACTGAAGCATTTCTCTGTCCCCCCTGGAATCACCATAGGCATAAATGCTGTTATAGTTTGAGAGCGTAAAACATTCTCTGATCCTGTGAACTTTTTCAGCGCCATAACAGTTTTTTCCCTTTAACTTTCCCGTGATTGTTCCGTTTTTATATTCTAAACGGGATCCAATGAGATATAAACCCTGCCCTTCTGTCCAGGTACGCAGATACTCTTCCAGTGAAGCAGTGACTATGACGACCGTGTGTCCTTTTTGAAGATGACTCTGTAAAGTGTTCCATGCTCCGGGATTGATTAATTGAGGTACACGTTCTGAACCGTACTTGCAGCCTGTTTCCTGAAACCTTTTTTTTTGCCAGCCTTTGAAAAAATACTGTAAAACAAGTTCTTTGGCTTTCTGGTTGGAGAGAATTCTCATCTTATAAGCAAGGAGAAAGGGGGCGAGTAATATGCTCCCTGATAAGACCCTTATTTTGCCCCGGGAATACAAAAGAAAATCAAGAAAGGAGTCTCGAGTGGTAAGCGTGCCGTCAAAGTCAAATAGAGCAAGAGCCGTGCTTTTTGTTTGAGAGATGGCTGAAACAGTTGAAGATTTTTTTTTCATTGCTTAATAATAAAGGATGATGCCAAAAGTCAGAATCCAGCCAACAATGGTGGCTTGCAGGAAACGATCGGTCAAAAGAATGACACTGGGAGAATCTGACCTCTTTTCCACATAAGTCAGTTGAAAATAACGCATCACTCCCAGGATAACAAATATGACGGTAAGATATAAGTACTCTGACTGAAACCGGTCGGCCATATCTTCAGAAACAGTATACATGATATAAGAAACAATAAGAATAGAAGACATGACTGCCATAGCAGTATCCAGGAAGGGGATATTATAGCCATCGACCACTTCCCTCATTTTAACGCCGCTTTGTACAAAAATAAGCACATCATCACGTCGTTTTGCAAGTGCCAGGAAAAGAGAAAGTAAAAAGGTCATAAGGATAATCCACATAGAAAGTGTGATCCCGGTTACCACGCCACCAATAAAGATGCGTATGAGAAAGCCTATCCCGATGATGAAAACGTCAATAATAGCTATATGTTTTAATTTTAAAGAATAGGCAATATTCATAATCATGTAACCGAATGCCAGAAAAAACATGAAAGGGGTAAGAATATAAGAAATAGAAAGTCCGATAACTGCCAGAAAACCCATGATCATTAAGGCATGATGAATAGAGATGGCACCGCTGGCGATCGGTCGATTTTTCTTTTTATCATGCTTTCTGTCAAAATCTCGATCTATGATGTCATTGAAGATGTACACACTACTGGTTACCATACAAAAAGCACACCAGGCAAGAATCGTACGTCCCAGCAGGCCGGGGACTAACAACTTTCCGCCAAAGAAAAGAGGTAAAAAGATGAAGAAGTTTTTTGTATATTGATGTGGTCGTAAAAGACTTATATATAAAGACAATGACTTCATGAAACAAGCCGTCCGGTTTCCGGATTTATTTTGCTTATTATACCGGAAAAGCAGGGGTATACAACTACCGGAACTGAGTCCAGTTCCCCTTTTCTATGGAAGTCTTTTCTAAGGGTGTGACCTCAAGATTATCCAAACGCATTTCAGCACGCGGTCCCTCGTCCCCCTGGATATGATAATATTTCCATCTGAGTTGGATATACTTTTCACCCATTATTTTATCCGGCAGTGAAATGTTTTCAAAGCGTTCTTCATGAACCTCGCTCTGTCTGATATATTCGACAGGTTCCCCTTCTATCAGGAGATCCTGGAATTTTCCATCAGGATCGGTACCGATACGGTATTGCAGTCTGAGTCCATATATGCGTTTATTGGGACGAACGGTCCCGACAGTAAAGGAGAGATGTGCCTGGCTGACGCCCCTGGTATCTAAAGCCAGAACAACAGCTCCTAAATCTCTTCCCCGTCCAGTGTTTATCAAAGATATTCCATGGTGTCTGAAGGCATTGATGCGGGTTCGCCTCGTCAGGTTGTAAGGAAAGCCGATATTATGAATATCATCTTCATGATATTCATGCTCTTCTTTACTGGTATATGGTATATGGTAGGGATGCGTCATTTCTTCCTTCAGGTCAGGGTCGTTTACCAGGGATTGCTGGAAAGCCATATGAGGAGGGAAAGACCCTTCTGGCTCTGAAGGAGACCAGTAGTTGAACTGGTAGGCTTTTTCCTGTAACCTGTGTGCCTCGGGATTCATAGCATCTCCTTCAAAGCCCTTCCACTCAAAATGTGCCGTGAGAGTGATGTCTTCTTCAGGTGTCAGGGTGAGCTGGGATGAAGCGTTCTCATGAGAACCACTCCATCCTCTGAACTCGTAGCCGGGATGAGGTTTTGCCTGAAGTTCCAGAGGAAAATTCTGGAAATATTTTCCTTCCCATGGATAAATATCATGACTTAATGCCGGATGAGAGGAGTGCAAATGCTCTTTATCAATTTGAATGGTGCCTCCTTGAACAGTATTAACATCAAGTGTGACCTCAATAATACCGTCCATGTTAAAATAGTCTTTTATATGTTGAAAAACGTAAGAGGGACGTTTTTCTCCAAATTCCCGCATACCTTCAACGTTATTGCGCCATTGGTTAAAAGAGTTGGGTACTCTCCAGCGGTTGACATTTTCCGGTATGGATGATTGATAGCGAATCTGGAATTCATCAAGTATTTCAGTGACCCGGTCGGGATGAAACCAGGTGTTCAATAAGCCGGCAAATCGTGAGATAAACTCTTCCCTGAAAGTTTCATTTTTCAAAAGGGTTCGAAGAAGGAAAGTCGACCAGTCAGGATTAGGCCATTCAGTCCCACCCTGTTCCGTGGCAAAAGAAAGGGTATCATGAGTAAAGGCTTCGCTTCCACCGCGCAAGCCAAACCCGAAGTCTGTATCAAAAACCATCCAGCGCCATCGCCCATCTTTGCCTGCCGGTGCTTCAGGGTCGTATGAGTCGCGGTTGTACCGCCAGAAGACAATGTTATTTCCCGGCCAATCGGTATTACGAACATAGATTTGATATGCCTGGTAAAGGATAAAATTATCTATGTCCATTTGGGTCTTGATATGTTGATAGTGCTCTGAAGAAGTGATATCATTTTCTTCAAGGTACTGAATGAGTTTCAAGTAATGAAGCCGGTCTGCAGGGTCTCCATGGTCTAAAGCCCCTTCTCTTTCTAAAATAGTCACCTCATCGGGTTCGACGTCGTAATGAGAAGCCAGATAGTGGTGGTCTAACCGTTCCCGGAGATTATAAATGCCCCAGTATTCCCCGTTCAAAAATAATATAACCGGTTGATATTCCTGGTAATCAATACCCATGTCGGCAATCAGCTGCTGCATAAAAGCATCCCGGAAAAATGTGGAGCGACTCCATCTGTCTGAATCGTTCCCGGAATTGCGGAGGAGAAGACGACGAAAAGAGTTTAAAGGTTCTCCCGTTCCACGTTTTGTGTGACCGGGAAAGAATTCATAATCTAAGGAGTTGGATTGATCGTAGTCGCTGCGGGGATAAAGACGAATACTCTTATTGGGATAACTCCTTGTGACGCCTCCGTGAATGCGTATACCAATGTTCTGGGCGAGAGCCCGTTTACCATCGTCTTCAATATATTCCAAAGATACTGAATCTGTGATATCTTTAATTTCTTCGCGTACTTTTTGAAAACCAAGATTTTGCAGACTGAGAAAGGCATTGTGAGTCAGATTTCTGGTTATTTCGTCATGGGAACGTAAAAGGATATAGTGCCCGGCAGGAACTGAGTCCAGTTTGTCGGCAAGTTCCTGGGCCTCGAAAAAGCATCGGTAGGTATCGTAAATCTTCTTATGTTTTATGCTTCCTTCAGAATCCAGTATTATTAATCCCATTCCACGCCCGCGCTGCAGGTAATAGGTGCCATCAATTTTTATATAGGAATCATTATCTTTTTCCGGGTTTAGTTCGATAAGTTTTCCGCCGGTAGATCGTATTTTCACTTCCTGACCTGTTGGCAACACCACCTGTTCTTCAACAGCAGTTTCCGGCGTTTCTCCCCGGGCAAATGCTTCAGCCAGAACTTCGTTGTCTGAGGTGTGTACAATTCCCAGCCAGGCACAGCGATAGTTCAAGCCTTCCGTCATCTCTGCCGGGGGGCATTCCCATTTACGGCCCCGATTATGATAGTTGGCAGGATGTTGTGAATCTGACTCATCCACTCCCACCTCTTCAGCTTCTTCCCAGTAACTGCCCATGACGTAAATTCCGTATTCATGATTGAAAAGATGTTCACGGTCCAGAGTAAGGGATACGACGGGCAGCGAATATTGCTGACCAATACCATAAGTGTGTGTATTAGTGGTACTATAACTTTCTCTTTCGGGACAGAAAGAGCGTGCACGTATAATGAAAAGTTTGCGGGTCTGGTCGGCAGGTGGACGCCAGAAGGGCGAGACATCAGTAATAAGGGATAGCTCATTGGGTTCTGCTGTTCTGTCATGAACCTGAATAGAGGAGTTATACAGGTAAGTGCTATCGGGATTTTTTTCGGGATGGGGGTCGGAACCATCAAGGGTATAGTATATTTTCTTTCCGGGAGGTGCACTGAGCGTGAGTGAAAAAGCATTGGCGTACCACCCCCCTTCTCTGCTGAAATCCGGCGGATCGGGAGGCTTCTGGTAGTCGGCTCCTTCCGTGTTGGTAAAACCGGGGGTGGTTCCGTGATAGGGAAGATCGGGATTGCCACCGAAAAACTGCCAGTCTTCCCCGCCGTCAGGACTACGACCGTAAGATACGTTTCTTGCCATCTGGAGTGGGGGGACATCATCCAGAACGGTTTCTCCATCAGGGGCCGTCAGCAAGAGAGGTTCTCCGGCACGGCTGATACGAAAATTGGTGTGTAGAGGCTTTGAGGGATCTCTCTGATTACGTCCCGATGCCCAGATAAGAAGATAATCACCGGGGGCTATTTCTGTATCTTCAGGGATTTGCCATTGTGTTTTTTGAGATTCATCATCTGAAAGATAGAACCCTTCCAGTGAAAGAGTGCTGCCTGTCGGATTGTAAAGCTCTATCCAGTCTTCATATTCACCGTAATTATCGGCAATAACGGCTCCGTTGGAAGCCATGAACTCATTGATGACGATTCCTTCCGCTGATTGACCGAAAAGGAGAGGGGGAAAGAAAAAAAAGCAAATGAAGGAGAATAATAAGATGCTCGCATTTTGTAATTTTTCAGTCATATAAAGGGAATAAAATTGGTATAATGTCCACATTGAAACATTACAAATAATCACTTGACTTGTCTAATGGAAAGCATCAAGTATAATAGAAATCCTTTCTTTTTGATTATAGCACATGCAAAGGAGATATTAAATGAAAAAGATTGTTTTGAGTGGAGCCATGATGTTCGTGGCAATTCTTTGCTGGGCAGAGGTTCCTATCACCCTGTATCATGCCCATCCAAATTTTAATTTTACAGAAGAAATGTTTGCCGAACATCTGGACTTTTTAGTGGATAATGACTATCATACTGTAACTCTTGATGAGTTCATGGATTGGCGACTGGAAGGAGAGCCTCTTCCGCTTCGACCGATCGTATTGACCTTTGATGATAATTATCTGGACATGAGGTATATTGTATATCCTTTACTCAAAGAGAGAGACTTGAATGCTGTGAACTTTGCTCATATTATTGCTATAAATCGCCCTGATAATGATGATTTCAGACCGGATTGGCCCGAACTGATCCAATGGGAAGAAGAAGGTGTCCTCTATACGGAATCGCATTCCTGGAATCATGAGCACCTGACAGAGCTTTCTGATGACGATGCCTGGTTTGAGATCAATGATTCGAAAATAGAAATTGAGCAAAACATGATGCCGGGTAAGGAGTGTAAATATCTGGCATATCCCTATGGGGATTATGATCAGCAAATCATTGACAAAACAGAGTCCGCCGGCTATGTGGCTGCTTTTACCACTATTAATGAAAAAGCCCATCGTGACAGTCCCCTTTATGAAATGCCACGAATAGGAACAGATGGGGTCTCTCTTGAAGGTTTTAAAGAGCGCATTGGGTTTTATGACCTACCGGCTGATCCCCCTGCGGAAGGGTGGGCACTGGAAAATGAAGGACCTCATTTCTGGTATGATGACGGCTTTACCAGTGAGAATGGCTATATGTATTGTGAACCGGGAGATGGGAGTGAAGAAGCCGGCTGGAAATTATATCTACCTGAGGAGGGAGAGTACCGCCTCCATGTTCGTTGGCCTGAAGTAAGCCAGGCTGCCAGCGATACACCTTTTGTTATCCGGCACTCTGAAGGGGAAAGCACCCTGGAAATGAACCAACAGCAGCAAAGTGATGATTGGGTGGAACTGGATACCTTTACTTTTGATGCTGAAACAGCTCTGAGTGTGATGGTAAATAATAATGCAGATGGATGGGTTGTAGTGGGTGATTTGTGGATTGAACCGGTGGATCTGACCAGTGTCTGCGATTGGCAGCTTTATCATTATTAATTGCTGATAACTCAAAATATTGCTTTGATTGTGGGGGAATACAAAAATGATTCCCCCGCTTTTTTCTATAGTTAAGTATATTTGGCTTCTTTCCATGCTCCTGTCTTTCTTTTCTTCTGATTAAGATTAACTTAGAATATATTAAACAAGTATCGGCCTCAGAATGTTTTCAGTGCTGGTGATGTGCTTTTTAACCATACCTGAAACAATTCGGGCAGCCTTTTAGAAATAACTTTTTCTTCCCACGTCTCTGACTTCTTTCTTGAGAAGGTTATAAGATTCCTGTAAAAATTTTTAACCAGGCCCCACCATGTTTCATGCAAAATGCAATTTATAAAAATTTTTTATTTTAAAACCTGTTCCTTTTATTCAGCGGAGTGGTTAAAAAGGGAGAAAACAGATGAAAAAAAGAGAAGTGATCTGGCATGGCACTTGCTTTATAGTAATAACCGAGCGAAGATAGCTAACAGTGGAGTGCCCCTTTTTCCCCTTTTCCCGCCTTTGGTGGGAAAAGGGGTTTTTTTCAGGAAGTCGGATAGGAACCAAGGATTTTAACAAGGGTACTTTTTTTCTCCAGTTCTTCCAGTACTGTCTTGATCTTTTTCTCTTTGATATGTCCCTCAAAATCAATGAAGAATATGTATTCCCAGGGTCTTTTCTTACTTGGCCGGGATTCAATCTTTGTGAGGTTGATTTCAAAAATACGAAATACAGAAAGAACTTCGAAAAGAGCTCCCACTTTATCAGCCAGAGCGAGCATAATAGAGGTTTTATTCTTTTCGGAAGGACGAGGAATTTCGTTGCCGATAACGAGAAAACGGGTGATATTGTTGGTGGAGTCCTGGATAGACTCGTGAAGGATGGGCATGTCATATAATTGGGCACTTAATTGACTGCCAATAGCCGCCGCTTTTTTTTCTTTTTTTATACGTAATACTCCTTCAGATGTGGTGGGCACTTCTATAACTTTACAGTGTGGCAGGTTGCTTTTAATCCATAACCGGCACTGGGCAATTGCCTGGGGATGTGAGTAAAGTGCTTCAATATTATCGAGTTGAATCTCAGAAGAAATAAGATGGTGTTTGATATCCAGAAGTATTTCTGCAATAATTTTGAGGTCGAATTCCAGGAACATGTCGAGGGTGTGATTGACCACACCTTCCGTGGAGTTTTCTATGGGAACCACCCCGTAATTCGTCCATTTTTTCTGCACGGCATCGAATACATCCGGTATGGTTTCGTAGGAGATTTGCTGCAGAGCGTGCCCGAATTGATGGATAGCTGCTTGATGGGTGAAACTGCCCGGAGAGCCAAGATAACCTATTTTGACATCTTCTTCCAGGGCGATCGACTCTGAGAATATGGTTAAAAAAATCCTTTTCAAGGTTTCCGGATGAAGTTTTCCTTTGTTGAGGCGTTCTAATCGGCGAAGAATATCAGCCTGCCGGGAAGGGTCAAAATAATTTTTTTCTCCCCGGGATTTTAGCTTTCCAATTTCTTTGACTAAATCCACCCGTTCCTTTAATAATTCCAGGAGCTCATTATCAATTTTGTCGATTCTTTCTCGAATTTTTAGGGTCTCATCCTGCATAATCACACCTTTTTTTGGATTTAGTAAATATTATAATAGAATATATCAGATAAGTAAATAATAAACCAAAAGTCCAGAGTATTTTAGCATTTTAAATGGTCAGTATAAATATTGCATCTATCTAATGTATAATGTATCATTCAAAGAAATGAATCCTTATTTCTTTTTTCAGTGAGGGCCTTTTTTTAGGGGAAAAGCTTGTAAAGGACAGAAAATATAAGGGAACAAGGCAAATGATTCATACCAGGAACAACCCGCCTCTGTTTTGGGGTGCCAGAAAAACTTTCTTTTCTGCTGTGCAGAAAGTCACCTATCCTCTTTTCTTAATAATTGTAACCGCTGTGATGATTTCTTGCACATTATACAGACCTCCTGATGCAGTCGTAAGAGATAAGTCCCGGGCCATTGATCTGTTTTTATACGCTCGTCATACTGATTCTCCTGAGTATTATGAACGGGCTCTTTCG
>Ga0207421_10007730_pt1 | contig 11361 bp, 11 predicted proteins | sample SodLakKL_010_SED_4_FD_187542 | JGI IMG/M metagenome (GOLD analysis project Ga0207421, IMG submission 187542) | Alkaline sediment microbial communities from Lake Tanatar, Kulunda Steppe, Russia - 8KL_010_SED (SPAdes) (version 2) | ecosystem: Environmental > Aquatic > Non-marine Saline and...
AGGCCGCCCCTCGGCGATGTGTGTGAACCGCTCAGCTGGTCAGTTCGGCTGGACGAAGTTGTGGACGACCCACAGCACCCCGTTCGCGTCCTCTGCGGCGCCCACACCGACGTAGGTGAAGCTGCCGACGATGTTGGCTTTGTGGGTCGACGAGCTCAGGAACCGTTGGTGCATCGCGGCCGCGTCGGCCGGCTGGATGTGGCCGACGTTCTCCGCGACCTGGCCGGAGCCCACCGCGTCCCAGAGCTGCTGGGCGAAGTTCGGATTGTGCGCCAGGCTGCCGTCCTTGGCCATCTGCTCCGCCCACCGCTGGGCGATCCGGTCGGCACCGCTGTGACGCTGGAGTGGCGAGACGCCGGCGCTGTCACGGGTGCTGTTGATCAGCGAGAACGACGTGCTCGCGGCACCCGACCGTGCGGACACCGTCGGGGCGGGGTCCGGCGTGTCGGACTTCGTCTTCTCGGAACTCGCGGGGGGTGGGTCCGAGCTCTTCGGTTCCGGTTCCGTGGTGGTCGTGGTCGACGGCTCGGACCGGTCGCGGTCCGGTTCAGGTGCTGGCTCGGGTTCCGGTGTTGGTTCGGGTTCCGGCTCGGGTTCGGGGGTTGGCTCGGGCTCCGGCTCGGGTTCCGGTTCGGGCTCTGGTTCCGGTTCGGGCTCTGGTTCCGGTTCGGGCTCTGGTTCCGGTTCGTCGGGCTCCTGGACCAGCTGGGGCTCTGCCGGTGGGGCGTCCGGTATCGACGACTCCTCGGACGAGGACGCGCTCAGGACAGCCGGTTCCACCCGGATCGCGGGCGGGGGAGGTTCGGCACGGTCGGTGGCGACGTCGAACCGATCCGCCTCCTGCGGGGCGCCCAGGCCCATGCCGACGACGAGCACCAGGAGGCCGGCCAGGGTGGTGCGCGCGACGAGTCGGAGGTACAGGACGGGCCCTTGAGAGAGGTGACGGGCGAGAGGATAGGCGCCTGCACGACCCGTCGCCGACGAACGGAACGTTCCGTGCTCCGATCGCTGCCGGGTCACGGACCGGGATGCCCTCCGGGTTCTGCAGCAACTCAGCGTCCGAGCAGGTCGCTGTGATCCGACCCCATCGCCCCGCGCCGTGCCGGATCCGGCGTCTGATGTTCGGCCGGTGCTGCCCCGAGGTAGAAGGGTTGGGTGTAGGTGGCGGCGCGGCCGTCGCCGCGCAGCACCGCACGCACGTAGCTGCCGAGCTGCTCGTCGTTGAGTGCGAGCCGCTCGCCGTCGCCGAGGGGTACGCCGTCGTCGGTGCTCCAGGTGATCGTGTCGTAGCGGGTCGCCTCGATGGAGATGGCGGCGGGGGTCACGTCGATGCGTTCGATCATGGGGGCCGCGGTCCAGAAGCCCGATCCGCCGTCGTCGTGGCGGTCGTCGGAGGCGCCGCGGGGATCGTGGACGAACCAGTAGGCACCGGCGGTCATGGCCTCGCGCAGTGCGGCCTCGTCGCGGTCGGGCAGCAGGTAGACGTGGTAGTTGCGGCCGATGTGGGACGCCTGGTGTGAGTCGTCCACGGAGCTGCCCCAGAGGGGGTAGTGGCTGCCGGCCCGGCGCATCGCGGTCACCAGGTGATCCCAGCGCTGCCGGTCCTGCGGGCAGCGGTCGCCTTGGTTGAACACCTCGATCGCGTGCAGGTGGCGGTGGCGGTCGAACAGTTCCAGGTAGAAGCTCAGGCTGCGGTCGTAGCGGCCGGGGTGGTTGATCTGTGCCAGGCCGCCGCGTACGCCGATCTGGTCGATGATCCAGGGCAGGTCCTCAGCGAACCGGTCGTGGGTCCCGCCCCGCAGTTCCTCCTCGGTCCACACCCCGGTGAAGTAGCCGTTGACGTGGTCGATCAGGGAGAACTCGTTGCCCTCGACGGCCAGCATGCCGAGCTCGTCGGGATCGCGTCCGTAGCTGGTCCACGGCCATGTCGAGCCGCGCTCCGTGCCGGGCCAGCCGGGGATCGCGTCATGGTCGGTCAGCGCGAGGATGTCGTAGCGCTTCGCGTGGTGCTCATCGATCACCTCTGCGGGGGACTGGGTGCCGTCCGACTCGGTGGTGTGGGCGTGCATGCTCGCCTTGCACCGGGTATGGGAGGACCAGTCCACCCCGGCGTAGGGGTTGCGCATGACACGTTTCACGGGGAGGTCCAGCGAGGGGAGGAGGCGGGAGCGGTACGACGGTAGGGCACGGCGGTGGTGGGTCCGGTCGGGTGGGGGGTCAGACCCTGCGACAGACGGGTGGGAACGTTCCGTGCGCTACCGTTCCGCTCCGCGGCCGGTCAGGGAGGTGGGGTACGTGGAACACGACGTGCTCGGCACGCGGGTCGAGGTGTCCGGCGATGCCTTCCAGCGCAACCGGGACCGCAACCTCGAACTCATCGCGCAGATCGGCGAGCAGTTGGCGCTCGCCCGTGCCGGAGGCGGTCCGGACAAGCTCGCCCGCCATCGCAGCCGTGACAAGCTCACGATCCGGGAGCGCATCGCGCTGCTGATCGACCCCGACAGCTCGTTCCTCGAGTTGCAGCCGCTGATCGGGTGGGACACCGACTTCCACGTCGGCGGCTCGACCGTGCAGGGGATCGGTGTGGTGGCCGGCGTCGAGTGCCTCATCGGCGGCGCCGATCCGACCGTGAAGGGTGGTGCGTCCAACCCCTACAGCGTCACCAAGGCCCTGCGCGGGCTGCAGATCGCGCGCGAGAACCGACTGCCGGTCATCAACCTGACCGAGTCCGCCGGCGCCGACCTCACCACCCAGAAGGACATCTTCGTCCGTGGTGGGCGCACCTTCCACGACCTCACCGCCCTGTCGAAGGCCGGCATCCCGACCATCAGCCTGGTGTTCGGATCGTCGACCGCCGGTGGCGCGTACGTGCCCGGCATGAGCGACTACGCCGTGATGATCGAGGAACGCTCGAAGGTGTTCCTCGGCGGGCCGCCACTGGTGAAGATGGCTACGGGGGAGGAGGCCTCCGAGGAGGAGCTCGGCGGCGCAGAGATGCACGCCAAGTTGTCAGGGCTGGCGGACCACCTCGCGGTCGATGAACACGACGGGATCCGCATCACCCGGCAGATCGTCGCCGGGTTGGGGTGGCAGAAGCTCGGCCCCGGCCCGACCTTGCCGGCCGACCCGCCGGTGCACGACCCGGAGGAGCTGCTCGGGATCGCCAGCGTCGATCTGCGCGAACCGTTCGACAGCCACGAGGTGCTCGCCCGGGTCCTGGACGGCAGCCGGTTCGAGCGCTTCAAGCCGTCGTACGGCACCAACCTCGTCACCGGCTGGGGATCGATCCACGGCTTCCCGGTCGGGATCCTCGCCAACAACGGGGTGCTGTTCAGCCAGGAGGCGGAGAAGGGCGCGCAGTTCATCCAGCTGGCCAACCGCCGCAGCGTCCCGCTGGTGTTCCTGCAGAACATCACCGGGTTCATGGTCGGCCGCGACTACGAACAGGGCGGCATCATCAAGGACGGCGCCAAACTCATCAACGCCGTCACCAACTCCGAGGTGCCACACATCACCCTGATGACGGGAGCCTCCTACGGCGCCGGGAACTACGGGATGTGCGGGCGCGCCTACGACCCGAGGTTCCTGTTCAGCTGGCCCAACCACCGCATCGCCGTGATGGGCCCGCAACAGCTCGCCGGGGTGCTGTCCATCGTCGCGCGCGCGGCCGCCGAGAACCGCGGCGAGACCTGGAACGACGAGCAGGACGCCGGCATCCGGCGCATGGTCGAGGACCAGATCGAGAAGGAGTCCAACGCCTTCTACGCCACCGGCCAGGGGTGGGACGACGGGATCATCGATCCCCGCGACACCCGTGACGTGCTCGGCCTGGCGTTGTCCGCCGCCCACTCCGACGAGGTCCGTGGTGCCACGGGCTTCGGGGTGTTCCGGATGTGATGGCTCCCGTGCCCCCGTCTGCTGGGTCGTCGTCTGCCGCGCCGCGCCTGCCCCGCCGCGTGCTCATCGCCAACCGGGGCGAGATCGTCGTCCGCATCGCCCGCACCTGCGCCGCGATGGGCATCGACACCGTCGCGGTCTACTCCGACGCCGATGCCGACGGGCTGCACGTCCGCGCCTGCGACCAGGCCGTCAGCCTCGGCGGCACCGCGGCCGTCGACACCTACCTGCGCGCCGACCTCATGATCGCCGCCGCCCGCAAGACCCGTGCCGACGCGATCCACCCCGGGTTCGGGTTCCTGGCCGAGGATGCCGCGTTCGCCCAACTGGTCCTCGACGAGGGGCTGACCTGGATCGGGCCCCAGCCGGACGTGATCGCCCAGATGGGTGACAAGCTGGCTGCCAAGACCGCGATGGAGGCTGCCGGGGTGCCGGTGCTACCCGGCGTCGCCCTGGCCGATCCCGGCGCCGCTGACGATGCGTCAGCTCCCTCCAGCCCCGAGCAGCTGCTGGCGTTGGCCGACACGGTCGGGTTCCCGCTGATGGTCAAGGCCGCGGCCGGGGGCGGCGGCAAGGGCATGCGGATCGTCCACGACCGGGTCGATCTGGCCGCGGCCGTCGATGCCGCGCGCCGGGAGGCGACCGCCGCGTTCGGTGACGGACGGCTGTTCCTGGAGCGCTACGTGGCCCGACCGCGCCACCTCGAGGTCCAGGTGCTCGGCGACACCCACGGCAACGTCGTGCACCTGTTCGAACGTGAGTGCTCGATCCAGCGACGCCACCAGAAGGTCGTCGAGGAATCGCCATCGCTCGCCATCGACGACGAGGTCCGTGCGGCGCTGTGCGCGGCCGCCGTCGACGCGGCGGTGGCCATCGGGTACGTCAACGCCGGCACCGTCGAGTTCGTCGCCGACGAGGCGCTGCTGGCGCGACGCCGCGCCGGCGAGGACCTGGATCCTCGTGGGACGTTCGCGTTCCTGGAGGTCAACACCCGCCTGCAGGTCGAGCACCCCGTCACCGAGGAGGTCGTGCGCGTCGCCGGCGGTGTGGGAGCCGCGGCTGGCGGTGACCGGAGCGACCTCGTCCGCCAGCAGCTGCTGATCGCCGGCGGATCGCCGCTCGCCTTCGCCCAGGACGACCTCGTGCAGGTCGGCCACGCCATCGAGGTCCGCCTCTACGCCGAGGATCCCGCCGCCGGCGATCTGCCCGCCACCGGGGACCTCGCGGTCTTCGCGCCGGACCCTGCGGTGCGGTGGGAGCTCGGGATCGCGGCGGGGGAGACCGTCGGCCCCTACTACGACCCGATGCTCGCCAAGGCAATCGGCACCGCGCCGAGCCGTCCGGAGGCCGCCGCGGTCCTGGCCCGCGCGCTCGCCCGGACCCCGATCATCGGGGTGACCACCAACCTGGACCTGCTGCTCGCGATCCTGCGTGACGCGTCGTTCCTCGACGGGGAAACGACCACCGCCTACCTCGATGAGCGCCGCGACCTGCTGCTCGCCGATCCGGACGACGACACCCTGTCGATCGCGGCGATGCTGGTGGCACTGCACGGCGCCATGCGTCGCGGTGGCGCTCCGGTGCCGGGCGTGCGCATCGGGTTCGCCCCGTCCGGGACCTACGAGCCACAGGTCGACCTGGACGCCGGCGGCCGGACGTTCGGCGTCCGCTACCACCAACAGCGGGACGGTCGCTTCGCCGTCCGCGTGGCAGAGGATCCGGATCCCGACGCGTGGGACGCGGCCCACCTCGAGGCAGCTGCACGGGTCGTGTCCGTGGTCGACCACACGGCCACGTCGATCACCGTGCAGGTGGGGATCCACCGGTTCTCGGCCATGATCGCCGGTGCGGGGCGCGAGCGGGCTGTGGCCGTCCGGGGCCGGTGGGTGCGGCTGAGCGCTCTGCCGCGGTTCCCGGATGCGCTCGACGTGGTCGCGCCGGGCGCCAGCGTTTCACCCATGCCGGGCAGGGTCGTCGAGGTGGCGGTCGCTGTCGGCGACGACGTCGAGGCCGGCGCGCTGCTCGTCATCGTCGAGGCGATGAAGATGGAGCACCGCATGACCGCCCCCGTCGCCGGCACGGTCGGCGAGGTCCGCGTCACCGCCGGCCAGCAGATCGACGCCGACGAGGTCCTCGTCGTCGTCACCCCTACCGAGGATGCCCCCACCACCCCCACCGCCACCGACCCCACCACCCCCTGACCTCAGCCCCACCCCGACTCCAGGGGTTTGCGTGCATCCGCGTTCAGCACCCGAACACGCCTGCACGCGAACCCGGCGCTGAGCGCCCCCGTCCCGCGCCCGCCAGGGGGGTTTGCGTCCATCCGCGTTCAGCACCCGAACACGCCTGCACGCGAACCCCCGCACGGATGCACGCGAACCCGCAGGATGGGGGTTCAGCAGGCCCGGGCGACGGTCAGACCGGCGATGACACCGGTGGCTTCCCGGAGCATCAGCCGGGGGTTGGTATCCGTGGCCTGGTCGGCGGCGGTGCGTCCGACGACGCTGACGTTGTCGCTTCCCAGACACTGGCTGAACAACATCCTGGAGCGGCTGGTGTGGAAGTTGCTGGTCGCGACCACCACGTGGTCCCAGCCGCGTTCCTCCGCCATGCGCGCCACGTTCTCGGCTTCCCCGGCGGTGTTCTCCGGGGAGGGCTCGAAGCAGATGGCATCCTCGCCGCAGGTGAGACCCTGCCAACGGCCGAAGATCGACGCGGACGAGGACAGCACGAGTTCGAGATCGTGTTCCTCCGCGAGTTCGATGCCGAGTGCCGCGCGCTCCGGCCCCGCGCCGCCGAGCACCACGACCGCCTCGGCTTCTGCCGGGACCTGGTCGTCGCGGGGCATCACGTAGATGGCCAGACCGGCGACGGCGATCAACACGACGACCAGGAGCCAGGCGAAACCTGTCATCAACCCCTTCACCTGGCTGACTCCTGACGATCCCCGTGGCGGGCTCGGTCCCTGTGGTCCGCTTGGCCCGGTGGCTGCTGCTCGGTCCCTGGCATGGGAGCGATGAGTGGGAGCGATCCCCGCAGCGACGTTTGTACCACCGCCGCGGTCCGTGACCGTACGTTCCGGAGCACCGTCGGGCGGTGTCCGTGGACCTTTCTTTGGCTCTATCCACAGGCCGAGGATCGGCCGTTCCGTGCGCAGGTACGGGGCGTACGGTCATCGCTGTCGTTGCCAACCCGTCGTGGAGGTGTCAGGATGGTCGTCGAAGAACCGGATCGAAGCGCCCTGCTGCGCGCCGTCGCGCAGACGTTGGGCCAGGAGGCCGCCGACACCTTGTCCGAACTGTTGCCACCATCGGGTGATCGACCCGCGACGAAGCGGGACATCGACGGTGTCCTCACCGCGATGAACGCTCGGTTCGAGGGGACGAACGCCCAGTTCGACGCGATGAACGCCCAGTTCAAGACCATGGATATGCGCTTCGACACCATGAACGAACAGTTCACGGCGTTGGGTGCCCAGGTCGGCGGGTACGGCATCAGCCTCGACGACAAGCTCGACAACGTCGTTGATCGGGTCACCGCCAGCTTCGCGCGCCGGATCTCTGATGCGGTCACGACCCAGACCCGCACCCTGGTCTTCTCGCAGCTGGGGGCGTTGGTGGTGATCGCCGCGCTGGCCTTCGGCCTGCGCTGACGGCCGGCCGTCGATCGGAACAGGGAGGCGGCCACCGGGGGAGTACGCGGGCGGCTCGCTCGGGTGCGGGTTGTCGGCGATCGTGCCGACTTCGTGCAGCGCTCGGGCCCGCAGGCGCGATCAGCCGCTTGTTGTCGGCGATCGTGCCGACTTCGTGCAGCGGCCAGGGGCGACACCCCCCACGACCCGGAACGGGACCGGCCGGACCGGATCAGCCCACCAGGCGCTCGGCGACGGGCATCAGCACCCGGGACACGATGACCGCGTTCCCGACCCCGATGATGACCACCAGTGCCGCCAGCACCCCGACCGTGCCGAGGATGCGCGCGCCCGGATCGGTCGCCCGATCGACGACGTCCTCTTCGGGCGAGCGCACGAAGATCTGCTCGAACAGCTTCACGAAGTAGGTCAGCGTCAGGATGCTGGACCCGACGATGATCACGGCCAGCACCCACGATCCCAGGTCGACACTGGCCCACACGAGGTAGAACTTCGAGAAGAACCCGGCGGTCGGCGGGATCCCGACCATCGACGCGGCGACGAAGGCGAAGCCGGCCATGGTCCACGGCATCCGCTTGCCGAGTCCGGCGAACCGGGGGATCGACTTCAGTCCGGTCTGCTGGATGATCCCACCGGCCACCAGGAACAGCCCGCTCTTCATGACTGCGTGGTTCAGGACGTGCAGCAGCGCGCCGACCAGCGCCAGCGGGGTCCCGAGCCCGATCCCGACCCCGATGTAGCCGAGCTGCGCGACCGTCGAGTAGGCCAGCAGCCGCTTGATGTTGGTCTGCCGGATCGCCAGCACGGATCCGACGACGATCCCCGCGGCCCCGAACCAGGTCAGGGCGACACCGACCGGCAGGCCCTCGGCACCGAGGTAGGCCGGGCCGTAGACGTCGTAGAGGATCCGCACCAGCGCGTACGCGCCGGCCTTGACCTGCACGGCGGCCAGCAGGGCGGCGACCCCGGGCGGTGAGTAGCTGTGGGCGTCGGGGAGCCAGATGTGCAGCGGGAACAGCGCCATCTTCAGCGCCATCCCGATCACGATCAGCGCCAACGAACCGAGGATCGTCGGCGAGCCAGCCATGTCCGGCAACTGGGAGGCGACGTCAGCCATGTTGAGCGTGCCGGTCGAGAAGTAGACGAACCCGACACCCAGCAGGTACAGACCACTACCCAGCGTGCCGAGCAGCAGGTACCGGAAGCTCGCGAAGACCGCGCGGTTCCCCCCGAGCGACACCAACGCATAGGTCGAGATCGCGTAGATCTCCAGGAACACGAACAGGTGGAACAGGTCACCGCTGAGTACGACACCCATCAGTCCGGCCAGCAGCAGCAGCACCAACGAGTACACCGGGGTCCCGCGACCCGGCCGCAGGTCGAACGCGGCTTCGACCGGGTAGATGGTGACCAGCAGACCGATCAGCGCGATGATGATCGCGAGGTAGGCAGACAGCGGGTCGAGGATGTACTCGATGCCGATCGGCGGGGGCCAGCCCCCCAACTCGTGACTGATCGGGCCGGTTTCCAGCACCGTCACGAGCCCGACCACCGACATCACCAGCGCGATCGCCGTTGAGACCACGGCGATGATCTGCGCTGATGCGGCGCGCCACAGGCCGGCCAACAACGCCAGGACCGCGCCGAACAGCAGCGGCAGCAGCATCAGGATCGGCAGCGAGGTCACGTCAGGCCTCCGACGCGGGATCGTCGGGCGACCCGTCGTCCGGTGCGTCGTCGTCGGAGCCGTCCGCGGACCCGCGAGCGCTCGTCTCGCCGGCGTCACCAGCCGGACCGCGACGCCAAGGTTCTGACGCACCGGCCAGCCGCGCCGCCACGACCGCCTCGTCGAACGTGCCGTGCGCCCGGTAGATGCGCACGAGCAGGGACAGGGCGACTCCGAGCACCCCGACCCCGACGACGATGGCGGTCAGGATCAGCAGGTGGGGGAGCGGGTCGACGTAGGCCGACGGATCGGACCCCAGCTCCGGGTCGATGATCGGTGCCGTGCCATCCTGCTGCAGGCTCCCCTGGATGAAGAAGATGTAGATCGCGGTCTGGAAGATGACCATGCCGATCACCTTCTTGACCAGATCGCCCTTCCCGAGCATCCCGTACAGCCCGATGCACAGCAGCGCCAGGACGAAGACGTAGACGTAGCGGTCCAGGAAGAGTTCGATCATGCGTCAGACTTCCCGGTGAGCACATCGAAGATCAGGACGACGGAGCCGAACACCGCGATGCCGACGGCGATCTCCACCACGAGGATGCCGAGGTAGCGGATCCGGCTCGCGGCGACGCCGGCGATCTCGACCATCGCGTAGTCGAGGAAGTCACCGCCCAGCGCGAGCGGCACGGTGGCGACGGCCAGGAACAGCAGCATCCCGATACCGCCCGCGGCGGGTCCGAGCCACGGGGGAGCCAACCGGTAGGCCAGCTCTTCGTCCAGGGTCATGCGCGGCAGGATCACGGCGGCGGCGACGAAAACGCCACCGGCGAACCCGCCCCCCGGGCCGTAGTGGCCGTGCGCGATGATGTAGAGCCCGAACAGCAGGATGAAGGGGGACAGCAGCGCGCTGACGACACGGACGACGACGCTCGGGTAGGCACCGATCATGGCTGCTCCTCCCCGGCGTCCGTGGCCCGCTCGCCCCCGACGGCATCCGTGGCCCGCTCGTCCTCGACGGCGGCTTTCGCCCGTTCGTCCTCGACGGCGTCGTCCTCGGGGCGGCGCATCAGCACGAGGGCCGCGGCCAGCGCGGCGGTGAGGATCACCAGCGTCTCGCCGAGGGTGTCCTGCGACCGGTAGTCCGCCAGCAGCGAGGTGACGACGTTGGGAGTCTCGGTGTCGGCCAGGGACTGGCTGACGTAGACGGTGGAGACCCCGGTCTGGGCGGGCGCCTCCGGATCACCGCGGTCGGGCAGGTCCGTGCTGGCGAAGACCATCAACCCGAAGAACCCGGCGATCAGCACCATCGTGAGGGCCTGCTGTTTCGGTCGCTCCCGGGCGACCGACCGTCGGGTGGTGAGCAGGATGGCGGCGATGAACAGCACCCCGGTGATCCCGGCACCGAGGGCTGCTTCGACCAGCCCGACGTCGAGCGCGGCCACGCCGATGAACAGCACGGACGCGACCAGGCTGTAGCCGGCCAACAGCGCCACCGCGGTCAGCAGATCCTTGACGCGCAGGGCCAACGCCGCGGTCAGCAGCATGATGACGAAGATCGCGATGTCGAGGGCGACGATCACCAGCTCTCCTCCTCGGCGCCCGGCTTGTGCGGCACCTTCCAGGGCTCGATCCCGGCCCGTCGCGCCGCACGGACGAGTGCGTGGACGGCGGTCGGGTTGGCGATCAGCGCGATGATCAGGATCAGGGTCAGGCGGCCGGCGGAGGCGAGGTCGATCTCCGGGCGGAAGTACAGCCCGATGAACACCAGCAGCAGGCCGAGCGTCTCGGACTTCGCGACCGCGTGGGCGCGGGTGTAGATCTCCGGCAGGACGAGCAGCCCGAGGGTGCTGATCGCGATCAGCACGAGCCCGAAGCTCATCAGGACGTAGGAGACGACGATCATCGTTCACGCCTCCCGTCACCGGCACGGTCGCCGGCACGGTCGGGATCCGGTTCGTCGCCGAGGTCGTCCGCATCGGACCGGTGCTCGAAGTAGCGGCCGAGCGCCAGCGGCAGCAGGAACGCGAGCAGGGCGAACGCCAGCGCGATGTCCAGGAACAGCGCCGCCCGGGCGAACACGAACCCGAGGACGGCGATCAGCACGATGCCGTTGACCGCGACGAGCGCCACCGCGACCAGGCGG